>JABAHQ010004390.1_pt2 | contig 10557 bp, 13 predicted proteins | sample 7062091 | NCBI WGS metagenome assembly JABAHQ01 (sample SAMN14534359, study PRJNA622989) | marine sediment metagenome | biome: marine biome [ENVO:00000428]; feature: marine pelagic biome [ENVO:01000023]; material: deep marine sediment [ENVO:00002113] | place: India: Gulf of Kutch | collected...
CGCCGTCTCCACCACCCGGGGCCAGCCGCTCGCCTCCCCTACCCCATAGATACCTTCGTCGGTAAACACCTTGACAAAGAGCCAGTTGCGGGCCGCCCAGCCACCACCGGGTCTACCGGCGTGCATAAGGTAAGTTTTGATGTCGGTGATCTTCATTCTTTTTACCTCTCCTTATTAAGCCAAAAACAACTCCACCACTGGCACAACAACATCCGGCTTGACAACCGGCAGTTCCAAGACCAACGCGTCTCTCGCCTCATCCGCTGCCAGCCGGGGCGGGGTGAAGCGAATTTCGCTGGCGTCGTTGAGGAGTTGGGCGTATTTGACCCGATCCTTCAGGCCATCCAGGTAGAGATGCTTAAAGGGCCAATCAAAGATGTGCAGATAGAGGCGATCCTCATTTTGGGTATAGCGACAGCCTGAGGGGGCGCTGAACTCGCTCTGAGTGCAGCCGTAGATGGATCGGGAGTGGAATTTCATCCACCTGGCGTAAACGTCAAGGGCGGCCAGAGCACGATCATCGAAGACCCCTCGGGCTGTTGGACCGACGTTCATCAGCAGATTTCCGCCGGTGGCCACGGTGTTGATGAGCATCTTAATTAATTGCTCTGGGCTTTTCCAGGTGCTCTCATCCCGGTGGTAGCCCCAGGAGCCGCTGAAGGTCTGGCAAGTCTCCCAGACTACAGGCTGGCCGTTAATGCGAAGCCATTCCCTAGGCTGGTACTGTTCGGGAGTGTGGACGTCTGCCATTTCAGGGGGCAGGTCGAGGCGGTTGTTGACCATGATGTTGGGCTGAAGCTCGCGCACCAGCTTCAGCAGCTTTTCACTTTGCCAATCATCACGCCCCTTGCCCGACATACCCCGGTATTCCCGGCCGGGATAGGAGAAGTCGAACCAGATAATGTCGAGGGGACCGAACTCGGTCAGGAGTTCGCGCGTCTGGCCGTGCAGATATTCGACATACTTCGACATATCACGGTCTTTATTCATTTCGAGAGCATCGGGATGATTGCGCAAGGGATGAATGCCGTCGATGGGGAAGTCTGGGTGGTGCCAATCAATCAGGGAGTGGTAAAAGCCAATCTTGAGCCCTTCGGCCCGGAAGGCTTCGACCATGGGGCCGAGCAGGTCTTGGCCATAGGGGGTGTTGGTCACTTTATAATCGGTCAACTGGCTATCCCACAAGCAAAAGCCTTCGTGATGCTTGCTGGTCACCACCATATACTTCATCCCGGCGGCGCGGGCCGCTTTAGCCCATTCGGTGGGATCGTACAAATCGGGGTTAAAATAATCGAAATACTTTTGATAGGCTTCGTCGGTTATCTCCTCACGATGTTTAATCCACTCGTGCCGGGCGGGCAGGGCGTAAAGGCCCCAGTGAATGAAGAGACCAAAGCGATCGTGGGTAAACCAGTCAGTATCACCGGCAGTCGGGGCAGGTTTAAGCATGAGACACGTCCTTAGTTTATTAATGAAGGTTATAATTGTTAATACCAGATGCCCCTATTCTATGCTTCACCTTACCTGAGAGCAAATATATATAGCATTTGCATTGCTATGAATTTGATGTATCTTCTTCCTTAAGTTGGAACAAGCAAACCTACGGGAGATATTCAAAGCCCTTGAGGTTTACCTTTTAGGCGAAAACGAGGGATAGGATGAACAACGCCACGCCGATACACATATTAATCGCCGACGACCACCCGGTCGTGCACACTGGTATAGCGAAAGGAGATATGACAATTATACCGGTTTTGATAGCCAAAATTGGTTATGACTGGATCTCAGATTTCATTCTTGACATTGAAGGGACTGTGTGCTATAGTTTTCGCTATAGCATACCAATCGTTTAGTATGTAACATGCTGCGAGTAATTAAGTGAATTCCAAAACTCAGAAACAGCTCCAGAGCGAACAGACACGACAGCGGATCATCGAAGCAGCCACGCAGCTCTTTGGGCATAAGGGCTTCTACAGCACCTCGGTAGCCGACCTGGCCCAAGCCACCGGTCTGACCAAGGGCGCACTCTACCACCATTTTGAAAACAAAGACGCTCTCTTCTTCGCTGTCGTCGAAACAGTGCGTGACACCTGGCGCGAAGCAGTGATCCGCGACGTGCTGGAAGCCAAGGATACTCTGGCCCGGCTGGCTGTCCTGCTCGACAACCATGCCCGTCTGATCAACGAGAATGAGACCCTGTGTCTTGTCTTGGGTGGCCTGGTGATGGAGATGAACGGCGTCAACCCAACCTTTATGGCTGCTCTCCAAGAGCTCTTTGCTGACCTAACCGTGTTCATTGAACGCATCATCCAAAAGGGGCAGGCAACCGGCCAGGTGCGGGCCGATCTGGACCCCCGACTGACGGCGCTCAACATCGTGGGAATGCTGGAAGGGAGCGCTATTCCCTGGATACTCAATCGCCAGGACGTAGACTACACGGCGATGATGGCGACGTTGAAGCCAATACTCCTGAACGGTCTGCGACCTTAGCATCTCTTTTTTTGCGCTTTTAGCATACCGAACGTTCAGTATTTATGTATCTATTGCTCTGTTTCTTACGTCTATTAGGGTAAGAGGATAAGCAATCGTGATTAGATCAAGAAATGCGACCTCATCCGAGGAGAAGACCGACTTCAATCAGATCTTTGCAGACCATCATGATCGGATCTACCGCATCATCCTTAACCAGGTCCGGGACCCGGCGGAGGCCGAAGACCTGACGCAGGAAACCCTCATCAATGCCTATCGGGGGTTGTCGAACTTCCGTGGCCAGGCCAGCCTGGGCACTTGGATCCTGCGCATCGCCCGGAACGTAGTATTGGACCGATATCGCTATGGCGCCCGTCGGGTGGACGACTCCGCGCTATCGTTGGACGATCTGGAACCCGGCGACCTGACTGACGCGGCGAGCCTTACACCAGCGCAAGCCACCGAGCGGCGCCTCTCGGACGAGTGCATCCGCAACCACATTCAAACCCTTCCGGAGCCACACAGGCAGGCGGTGGAATTGCACGATCTGCAGGGCTTGAAGAATCCAGAGGTCGCCGAGGTACTCGGCTTATCCCTGGCCACAGTCAAAATGCGTGTACACCGGGGTCGCCAGCAGCTTCAGGCGACGTGCAAGCGGGGGTGTGAAGTGTACCCCGATGAGCGCAATGAACCGGCCTGTCAACCGAGGCGGACAACTACAGCGTGATGGCATCTTCAACGGTAGTGCCGCCTGGCCAGTCGAAAGTCAAGCAGTGAGACATATTAAAGTAAAATTTTTGCGAGAGAATTGGAAAGGAGGCAGACTAAATGTCATTCAACGAAACTTTGACCCAAAAGGAAAAAGAATTAGTCGCCGTTGGCGCGTCCATCGCGGCGGGCTGCCAGCCCTGTAGTGCACATCACTTCAAAACTGCGCGCGCCGCCGGGGCCGCCAAGGCCGAAATTCGCCAGGCAGTGGACGATGCGCTGTGCGTGCGCGATGGCGCCACGAAGATCATGGCCAGCTTCGCCAAGAAACACCTGGACGGCGAGTCAAACACGGAGGTGCTGAGTTGCTCAGAGAAACCTCTCATTGGCGAACTGGTTGCGGCCAGCGCGGCCTTAGCTGTCAACTGTGTCGCCAGCCTGGAGACTCACCTGGCGATCGCCCGGCGGCTGGGCGCAACTGAGCGTCAGATACAGACCGCGTTGGGCGTAGCTCGGGCCATCAAGAAAGTGGCCGGGCAGAAAATGGAAGCGGTGGCGACGACCGTCGCCGAACCAGCCAAGCCGGCTGAGTCCAAGGCGGGCGACGGTAGGGGCGACGACTGTAGTTGCCACGAAACCAACGGCAGCCAAGCCAGGGACGCTATAGGAGATTGCGGTGTGGATGAGAGCATTGCTGCAACCGTAGGTGTAGAAGTCGAAAACAAATAAATCGTCACCCAACAAGCAGCGAATAGAGAATGGAAGCTAAAATGTCAATTATAGGTTACGTGACAATAGCAATGTTTGGATTGGGGGCAATCGCAGCTCTCAGTATCGGTTTCTCTTGGTTGTTTGCCAGGCTGTATACCAGGCCCAGACGACGCTTGCCAAGCAAAACCCCGATTGATTATGGCTTGCCTTTTGAGCCGATCACCTTCAACAGTCGGGGGGTGCTACTCAACGGTTGGTTCATCCCCACCGACGGCAACCCGGCTTTGCGGCCCGCGATCATCCTTGCTCACGGCTGGTCGTCCAATGCGGCCCAAATGTTGCCGCTCGCCCACCTGTTGCATACAGCCGGCTTCGGGGTTCTTATGTACGACGCCCGTGGTCACGGTACCAGCGGGGCCGCTGGTCCTATTACGATCCGCAAATTCGCCGAAGACTTGATGGCCGCCATTGACTACCTTGAAATCCGGCTTGGTGCGGACGCGACGTGCCTGGGCGTGGTTGGCCACTCTATGGGTGGGGCGAGCACCATCTTGGCTGCCTCAATTGAGCCACGGATTCGGGTCTTGGTCAGCAGTTCGGCTTTCGCTGACGCGGTGGCACTTACCCGACGCTTTATAAATGAAGACTGGAAATAAATCAAAAGCTGTGCATGGAGTTCTGGTACAACCACAAAGGAGGTAAGCGCTATGAAACCAGTGTTTTTGTATGCTCTGATCATTTTGACCCGAATCTTCTCTGACATACCGATTCTATGGATGTTTTACCTGCTCCATTTTCAAAATGAAGGTTCAGGAGGAGTCCCGGATGCTATGTTGAATGCAGTTCTATTTATCTCGTTTGGTGCGTTTCACAGTCTTTTGGCCCGTAATTTCGCAAAAAAGCACATAGCAAAATTAGTGGGCGATAGTCTCGTTAGAACTGTATATGTCTTTATAGCTGGTCTTACCCTCCTTCTGGTCCTGTCCCTGTGGCGACCCATTTCAGGTGTGTTGTGGCGTGTAGATGGCATCCTTTATTGGTTCATATCCATTCTGTATCTTGGTTGTATCGCGGGGATGATCTATACAACGTTTTTCATCGACTACTTAGACTTTTTGGGTATCCGCACACATATACGCAGTATGAAAAATCGGCCCAACAAGCCCCCGGTGTTTTCGGTGAAAGGGCCATATGTTTATTGTCGCCATCCAATGTATCTACTTCTTCTTATTGCATTATGGCTAGCGCCGGTAATGACCCTTGGCCGTCTTGAATTTGCTTTCTTGTGCAGCATCTACCTGGTCATCGGGACATTCCTTGAGGAACGTAACCTACGCGATGAGTTAGGCGAGATCTATGATCTTTATCGTGCAAATGTGCCTATGTGGATTCCACGCCTTAGGCCTTGGAGATATGAATAGATGATAGCTACCACTGGAACCCAACGAAAATGGCTGGCTGTGGAGCGCACAGTCGCAAGCCTGGGTGGGCGCCTGGGAAGACGTAGTAGAATTACAAACCCTATGCAGAGAACCCCCGGTCTGTTACGCCGGGGGCTTTTTATTTTCCCGCTTGGTACCGGTGTCCCGGGTCAAAAACGTGAGTGCAGTACCAGGCAGACAGGAGCCCAGGCCGATGCGCTCTGATCTGGGGTGTGTTAACATCAGAGCAGAAAAGCGTAACAGCGTAGGGAGAGAGCAAAAGGCAACGTATTGAACGGATGCCAAAATTGTGATAAATGTCACTATTTATTAGTGACATTTGTCACTGGTAAATGGTGACATTTGTTACTACAGGCTCTCGGAGAGCTTGATACCCTATAGGGGAGGGGATTTTTTCCTTTATTTAAAAGTTATCACTCCCAAAAAAGCAAAATGCCTTGAGCAAAAGGGTGTGGATGCACCGTTTGCTTGGCTTTGTGGGGACCAGCGTTTCGTGAGTAGAGATGGGAAATACGCGAGAAGATTTTGACAAACTCTACGAAGATTACCGAGGGAAGGTCTACCGCGTCATCCTGCGCCTAGTCCGAAACCCGTTAGATGCCGAAGACTTGACCCAAGAGACTTTCCTCAAAGTGGAAAGCAATCTCCCCCATGTCAAGCGTCCGGAGAGTGTCCCTACGTGGCTGTACCGGGTGGCGACCAATACTGCCTTGGACTATCTGCGCCGGGCCTGTAACCACAGCGAAAAAGGTATCACCCAGCTTAGCCTGGAGGACGGCCAGGCCACCCAACCGATACTCCTTCTCCGGCGGCATCTCTGGACAGAACAGAGTCAGAGAGTTGTATCCGCCAGTACGCTGACCAGTTGCCAGAGCAGTACCGGGGTGTCCTGGTCTGGCATTACCTGGAGGGTCTACCGCTGGCCCAGGTGGCCGAAGTGATGGGCAGCACCGTGGGGGCGACCAAAGTTCGCCTGCACCGGGCGCGCAAACGTTTTGCAGAGATCTGCGGGACCGAGTGTGAGCAATTCTATAACGAGGAGGGCGTTCTCTCCTGCCAACCAAGATCCATGCTTCCCCTCCTCTCCGTAGATAACGCTTGCTGTACCCTTTGTCCTGTCCCTGGTGGCCGGAGTCTTCATCCTCTTGGGCGCCTTTATGCCTCTGGTGTTCATGAGCAGTTTTGGCAGTATGGGCGACATGATGGAGGGTTCTGGCATGTCCGGGATGACGAGCACAGGATCAATAGTGATGCGCATAGTGGGCCTGGCCTTTGGGGGCGTGGTCCTGTACAGCGCGATCATGTTAAACGCCAGGCCTGCCTGGCATATAACCTGGGGTAGCCTCATCCTCGTCTTCTCCGTCCTGAGCGTGTTCGGCGCCATGGGCGGCTTCGGCATAGGGCTGATACTGGGGTCATCGGAGGCGCTTTGACCATCGCCTGGCGAGAAGCCCCGCCGACTCTCTACATCATAAATCAAGCCGTTCTGATAACAGAAACGCAGTATCGGAGGTTAAGCTATGAAGAGAGTGTTGTTGTTGCTGATAGCAATCTTACTTAGTGGCGCGATTGCTGCGATTGCTGTCCGCCTCTTGCCCGCTGAGCGGCGCGAGGACCTTTCTCGGCTGCCTGGGGCCATGATGGGGTGGATGGTGGCGCATATGCCAGACGAGTGACCTTGAAAGGTGATCATGTCTGGCGTGCACCAGATACAGGAACAGAACAAACAGCTTCTCACCCTCTTACAGGAACAGCAGCAATAGGCTGGGCGCCCGATGGGGCATTACATAAAAACGTGATTTTGGTGGGTGCCCTGGCCGGTGAGGTTGCCCTCCATCACCTTCCCGGTGCAATTCACGAACTTCCCTATCGCTGGAAAGACATCAGCCATACTCAGTAAAAAAGATGGTATACTTGTTTCATGGAAACACTTCTTCTGCAAACCAAATTTTATATCCCTCCTGCTCGCCCCGAACTTATCCCCCGTCCACGCCTGATCGAACGCCTGAATGAGGGTCAGGCCCGCAAATTGACCCTCATCTGCGCTCCGGCCGGGTTTGGCAAGACCACTTTGCTAAGTGAGTGGGTCCGCGGCAGCGAGTTGCCCACCGCCTGGCTCTCACTGGACGAAGGCGATGACGATCCAGCCCGTTTTCTGGTTTACTTCGTCACTGCCCTGCAGACGATTGCCGCCAACATTGGGAAAAACATACTGAGCGTACTCCAATCTCCCCAACCGCCGCCGATTGAATCGGTTCTGACGGCCCTGATCAACGAAATCGCGAAATTCCCGGATAACCCTGCGACACCCCCGACCGTAGGGAGTGTCGCAGGGCGCGGCTTTACCCTCGTCCTTGACGATTATCACATTATCGAAGCCCAACCAATTGACCAGGCCCTCACCTTTCTGCTCGACCATCTGCCGCCACAAATGCACCTGGTCATTGCCAGTCGAGCCAACCCGTCTCTGCCCCTGTCACGCTGGCGTGCTCGTGGCGAAATGACCGAGCTACGGGCGGATGACCTGCGCTTCACCCCTGCTGAAGCCACCACTTTTCTCAATCAAATGACAGGCCTGGATTTTTCCGTTGAAGACGTAACCACGTTGGAGACCCGCACCGAAGGCTGGATTGCCGGCTTGCAACTGGCCGCACTCTCGATGCGAGGGACAGCAGATATTCCAGGCTTCATTGCCACTTTCACCGGTAGCAATCGCTATATCATTGACTATCTAGCCGATGAAGTGCTCCGGCAGCGGCCCGAAGGCACCCGGGATTTCTTATTACAAACTTCAATCCTCAACCGCCTGACCGCTCCCCTATGCGACGCCGTCACCGGTCAGGACAATGGACAAATAATCCTGGAAAAGCTTGAAGATGCCAACCTGTTCCTCATCCCATTGGACAATGAGCGGCATTGGTACCGTTATCACCATCTCTTTGCTGATTTACTGCGGCAGCGACTGCACCAGAATCCCCCCCCGGTGAAGGGGACGAAAGGGGGCGTGGTGGCTGAATTGCACCGCCGGGCCAGCCAGTGGTACGAGCAGAACGAGCTGGTTATGGAGGCATTGGACCACACCCTGGCGGCGGCAGATTTTGACCGGGCCGCCCGCTTGGTGGCAGAGAATGCCCAACCTATGTTTATGCACGGCCAGGTGTCCACCGTGCAGGATTGGTTCGATGCACTGCCCCAAGAGACGATTCGGGCCCACCCACGTCTCTGTATCGACCAGGCCTGGGTGCTTTTCTTCACCCACCGACCGAATGCTGTTGAGCCACTGTTGCAGGACGCCGAGCGAGGACTGCGCTCGAGCAATATCGCTGAACCGACGATAAGCTCCGGCTGGCAAGGCGAAGTGATGGCCTTGCGGGCCTGGGTCAAGCATTGTCAAGGAAATCTTGACCAGGCCATTGAACTTTCCCAACAGGCGCTTGAACTCTTCACCGAGAAACAAATGTTTGTGCGCTGTCTAAACATACTTTCCCTGGCCAGCGCATGGTGTTCCTGTGGGGATTCTGTGCAAGCAGCTCAGGTTCTTACCGAGTGCGTTTCTACCTGCCAGGTGGATGGGAATCCCCTGGGAGTGGTCAGTGGCGCCTTCGACTTGGCCGAGCTACAGGTGATGCAGGGTCATCTTAATCAGGCCAGAGCAACGCTACAACAAGCACTACAGTGGGCCACCGAGCAGGGCGTACAGCAATTGCCGGCCACAGCCCCGTTGTACGTGGGGCTGGGTGACGTGCTGCGTGAACAGAATGACCTGAAGGCTGCGAATGACCATCTAGAGACTGGCCTCGAATTGTCCGAATCAGGGTTCAAGACAATTTCCGGGCCAGGTTACTTGACCCTGGCGCGGTTGAAACAGGCCCGTGGCGATATAGACGGCGCTCGCGTCGCCTTCCAGAAAGCAAAACAGGCCGCGCAAGGCTGGGAAACCCCTCAGACAGCGGCCAACCTGGCAGCGCACCAGGTGCGGTTGTGGCTGGTCCCGGCGGGGGGTAACTTTCCGGCAGCCTTCCGGTGGGCTGTTGAGCAGCAACGACAAGTATCCGAGCTATGGTCAGATGAAGAGCCAACACGCATAGCGTTGCGCGAGATAGAACTAATCACCCTGGCCCGTGTGCTTATTGCCCAAGCCCAAAGGGGAGCACAACGCGAGGCGCCGACCCTGCTCAAGGCGATAAAGCTACTCGAGCGGCTGCGCCGGACAGCCGAAGCGGGCGGCCGGATGGGTCGCGTTATTGAGATTTTGACCCTTCAGGCATTGGCCCTCCAAGAGCAAGGCGACACCGATAAAGCCCTGACCGCATTGGAACGTGCCCTATCCCTGGCTGAGCCAGAAGGTTACGTCCGTCTTTTCGTGGATGAGGGCGAACCGATGGCCCGTCTGCTCTACGAGGCCGCGAGCGGCGGCCTCGCGCCGGACTACGCCGGCAGATTGTTGGCCGCATTCGATTTTGGATTGGCTTCTCAGGGGAAGGTCCCATCCCAATCCAAAATCCGAAATCTAAAACCTGTCCTGAGCAAAGCCGAAGGGTCCGAAATCGTTGAGTCGTTGAGCAAGCGTGAGTTGGAAGTGCTCCGACTTATCGCCGAGGGGCTCTCGAATCGGGAAATCACCCAAGAACTCGTCCTCTCACTGAACACCGTCAAAGGACACACCCGCAAAATCTACGGCAAGCTCGGCGTTAACAGCCGGACGCAGGCCATTGCCAAAGCGAGAGCTTTAGGCATCCTACCCCCCATTTGATTTACAATAAAAACAACACCCAAACAACACTTTTGGGTCTTTAAACTAACACCGCTTTGCAGTTATACTCTTCTTACATCAAACAAACGGCGCGGCCCCTACGACCAGCCAAGAATCGACTAATCAGACCGGTTACTACAAGTACAAGAGGTCATGATGAAAGAAGTCAACCATAAGCCTAGCCCGGATCGACCAGTAGTCTATCAAATCAGGGTCAAAGGCCATCTGGACAGTAGCTGGTCAGACTGGTTTGACGGCTTGACCATAAGCCCGGAAGCCAATGGCGAAACCCTGTTGTCCGGCCCGGTGACCGATCAAGCAGCGTTACATGGACTGCTAAAGAAAGTGCGTGATTTAGGGTTGCCACTATTACTTGTCAAGCAATTCAGACCAGGCGGTTGAAACCGCCCTGCAGGGCCTTCGGCCGTAATGTCCGCCTACGCGGACAGGAAATCAACCCGTCCACGCAGGTGG
>JABAHQ010012372.1_pt2 | contig 10556 bp, 10 predicted proteins | sample 7062091 | NCBI WGS metagenome assembly JABAHQ01 (sample SAMN14534359, study PRJNA622989) | marine sediment metagenome | biome: marine biome [ENVO:00000428]; feature: marine pelagic biome [ENVO:01000023]; material: deep marine sediment [ENVO:00002113] | place: India: Gulf of Kutch | collected...
AAGGGCGGCTCCTCCGCCCATATCCACCAGTCGCTCTGGCGCGACGGCGCGCCGGCCTTCTACGACCCCGACGACCCGCTCGGCATGTCCGGCCTGATGAAGAACTATCTGGCCGGCCTGTTGAAGTACGCCCCGGACATGACGGTCTTCCTGGCGCCCTACATCAACAGCTACAAGCGCTTCCAGAAGGGCACCTTCGCGCCGACGCGCATCGTCTGGTCGGTCGACAACCGCACCGCCGGCTTCCGCCTGTGCGGCGACGGCACCAAGGCGGTGCGGATCGAATGCCGGGTCGGCGGCTCGGACATCAATCCCTATCTCGCGCTGGCCGCGCAGCTCGCCGCCGGTATCCGCGGCATCGAGGACGCGCTGCCGCTGGAGTCACCGCTCGAAGGCGACGCCTATGCCGGCGAGGTCGGCCAGATTCCGCGCAATCTCTACGCCGCGCGCGACGCGCTCCACGGCTCGGCGATGCTGCGCGAGGCCATGGGCGATGCGGTCGTCGACCACTATGTCCGCGCGGCCGATTGGGAGATCGAGGATTTCGAGCGCGTCGTGACCGACTACGAGATCGCCCGCGGTTTCGAGCGTTCGTAGGCGCCGGCGTCCATTCGGACGCTCCCGCGCCTTCCGGTCCTTTTCAGTTTTGGAGTAGTGAGCATGACACAGATGCTGCGGTGCATCTCGCCGATCGACGAGTCCGTCTATGCCGAGCGCCGCGCGCTGTCGCAGGACGAGGCGATGGAGCGCGCCCGCGCCATGCGGGCCGCGCAGGCCGACTGGGCCGCCCGCCCGCTCGAGGAGCGCATCGCGCTCGTGCGCGCGGGCGTGGCCGAGCTCGGCCGGATGAACGATCAGATCGTCGACGAGCTGGCCTGGATGATGGGCCGGCCGGTCCGCTTCGGCGGCGAGTTCGGCGGCGTGGACGAGCGCGCCTCCCATATGGCGGCGATCGCCGCCGAGGGCCTGGCCGACGTGCCGGTCGGCGAGGACGACACCTTCAAGCGCTATATCCAGCGTGTGCCGCACGGCGTCGTGCTCGTGATCGCGCCCTGGAACTACCCCTACATGACGGCCATCAACACGGTGGCGCCGGCGCTGATCGCGGGCAACACGGTGCTGCTCAAGCACGCGACGCAGACCCTGCTCGTCGGCGAGCGCATGGCCGAGGCCTTCCATGCCGCGGGCGTGCCGCGTGACGTATTCGACAACGTCTTCCTCGACCACGACACGACCTCGGCGCTGATCGGCGCGCGCGGGGTCGATTTCGTGAACTTCACCGGCTCGGTCGGGGGCGGCCGCACCATCGAGCGCGCCGCGGCCGGCACGTTCGTCGGCGTCGCCACGGAGCTGGGCGGCAAGGACCCCGGCTATGTGATGGATGATGCCGACGTCGGCGCGGCGGCCGATACGCTGATCGACGCGGCGATGTTCAACTCGGGGCAGTGCTGTTGCGGCATCGAGCGGATCTACGTTCACGAGTCCCAGTACGACGCCTTCCTGGACCGCGCCCGGGAAATCGTCTCCGGCTATGTGCTCGGCAATCCGCTCGACCGCGAGACCACGATCGGCCCGATGGCCCATCGGCGGTTCGCGGACACCGTGCGCGCCCAGACGGACGAGGCGCTGGCCCAGGGCGCGACGGCGATGTTCGAGCGCAGCCCGGCGGACGACGGCGGCGCCTATCTGACTCCCCAGATCCTGACCGACGTCACCCACGACATGCGGGTAATGCGCGAGGAAAGCTTCGGGCCGGTCGTCGGGATCATGAAGGTCTCCTCCGACGAGGAGGCGCTCGCGCTCATGAACGACAGCGACTTCGGCCTGACCGCCAGTCTCTGGACCGGCGACCTGGAGCGCGCGGAGCGCCTCGGCCACCGGATCGAGACCGGCACCGTCTACATGAACCGCGCCGACTATCTCGACCCGGGGCTGTGCTGGACAGGCTGCAAGGACACCGGCCGCGGCGGCGCGCTGTCCGTCATCGGCTATCACAACCTGACGCGCCCGAAATCCTACCATCTGAAGAAGAGGCCGGCATGACGCTCACCGGAAACTGGTCCTACCCCACCGCGATCCGCTTCGGCGCCGGCCGGATTGCGGAGCTGCCCGAGGCCTGCCGCGCGGCAGGCATGACGCACCCGCTCCTGGTGACGGACCGGGGGCTGGCGGATCTCCCGATCGCGGCCCAGACCCTCGACCTGCTCGATGCGGCGGGGCTCGGCCGCGGGCTGTTCGCCGACGTCGACGCCAACCCGACCGAGGTCAATCTGGCCGCCGGCGTCGAGGCCTACCGCGCCGGCGGGCACGACGGCGTGGTCGCGTTCGGCGGCGGCTCCGGCCTCGACCTGGCGAAGCTGATCGCCCTGATGGTCGGCCAGACCCGCCCGGTCTGGGACTTCGAGGATATCGGCGACTGGTNNGCGCGCCGGCGTGCTGACCAACACCGAGACGCACGAGAAGAAGATCATCTTCCATCCGAAGGTGCTGCCGGCGACGGTGATCTGCGATCCCGAGCTGACCGTCGGCATGCCCAAGGCGATCACGGCCGGCACCGGTCTCGACGCCTTCGCGCATTGCGTCGAGGCCTTTTCCAGCCCGCACTATCACCCGATGAGCCAGGGGATCGCCCTGGAGGGCATGCGGCTGGTCAAGGAGTACCTGCCGCGCGCCTATGCCGACGGCACCGACCTCGAGGCCCGCGCGCACATGATGAGCGCGGCGGCGATGGGCTCGACCGCCTTCCAGAAGGGGCTCGGCGCGATCCACGCGCTGAGCCACCCGATCGGCGCGGTCTACGACACCCATCACGGCACCACCAACGCCATCTGCATGCCGCCGGTCCTGGCCCTGAACGCCCCGGCGATCCGCGAGCGTTTCGACCAGGCCGCGGCCTATCTCGGCATCGACGGCGGGTTCGACGGGTTCTGCACCTTCGTGCAGGACTTCAACGACAGCTTCGGCATCCCGCGCACGCTGTCCGAGCTCGGCGCAACGACCGACCGGCTCGACGCCCTCGTCGAGATGGCGCTGAACGACCCGAGCTGCGGCGGCAATCCGGTCCCGCTGGACCGCGAGAACGTGCGCGCGCTGTTCGTCGCCTGCATCGGATAGAACGGGCGCCCCAGCCCGCCGAAAAGCGAAGGCCCCGCGAGAACTCGCGGGGCCCTTTCCGTTGGGGATCGGTCCCCGAGAAGGGCGCCGCCCAAGGACCGGAAGTTAGCCGGCCTTCGGCGCCGTCATCAGGACGACCGAGCGCAGGCCCGCTTCGCGCAGCCGCTCCATGAGCGCGACGACCCTATTGGCCTCGACCGCGGCATCGGCCTTCATCTGGAGCCGGAGATCCGACGTCTCCTCGACCCGGGCCGCGACCTTCCGCATCACCGCGTCCGCCGAAAGGACCTCGCCGTCGAGCGCCAGGCGGCCGTCCGCCCCGACCAGCAGCCGCATCTCGGGCGCGCGAACCGGGCCGTCGCTCTCCGAGGCGGGGGGCGCGATCTCGAACGGGTCCGTCGCCGCGAGCCGGCCCGCGAGCATGAAGAAGATGAGCAGCAGGAACACGACGTTGATGAGCGGCAGGATGCGCTCATCCTCGTTCCGCCGGCGGCGCGTGTTTCCGGCCCGATCGAACCGCATGGCGCTCAGCCCCCGGGGCCGCGCGACAGCGAGAGCTCCCGGGCGCCGGCCGCTTCCAGGGCGTCGAGGACGGTCACGACCCGCTGGAGTTCCAGCCCCGCGGCCGGCCGAACCACGATGCGCCGCTCGGGGCTCTCCGCCAGACGCTCTGCCACCCGCGCCTCCAACGCGCCGGTAGACAGCCTCTCGCCGGACAGACGGACGCCGTCCTGGCGAACCTCGACGAGCAGGGCGCCCTCCATCCCGGTGCCGGCCGCGGCGACGGCCGCCGCCGGGGCCTTCAGGTCGATCGCGCGCCAGTCGAGAAAGCTCGACGCCAGCATGAAGAACACCAGCAGGATGAAGACGACGTCGATCAGCGGCGTCAGCCCGATGACGGCGCGCCGGCGGCCCGCGCTACTCGCCAGGCGCCGCGGCATAGACTCCGGGGTATCCGCGCGCGGACCCATTGGATGCCTCCCCTTCGAAGCCGGCAAAGAACCCGGTCGTGAAGACCCGGGTCACGACGCTGTCCATCTCGTGCGCGAGCCGATCGACCCGCCGTTCGAACCAGTTCAGCAGAGCCACCGTCGGTATGGCGACGGCGAGGCCGACGGCGGTGGTCAGCAACGCCTCCCAGATGCCGCCGGAGAGAACGGCCGGATTGACCCGGTTGCCGGCCGCCTCCAGCTGCTGAAAGGCCTCGATCATGCCGAGCACCGTCCCGAACAGGCCGAGCAGCGGCGCCAGCGTGCCGATCACTTCCAGGAGCCGGAACCTGGATCGCAGCGCCTCCAGGGCGTCGCCGCCGAAGCGCAGCGCCTCCTCGCGCACCTTGTCCTCGGGCAGGCCGCGCCATTGCCCATGGATCGCGCGCGCCACGGTCTGCGCGACCGGGTTCGGCGAGGCCAGGCCACGATCGACGGCCGCCTCGGACCGGCCGACCTGATAAAGCGACAGCGCCTCGTAGGCCGGCCGCAGGTCCCCGATCCGGCTGCCCGCAAACTGCCACAGCTTGGCCAGCGCGACCGCGACGGCGGCGACCGACATCGCGATCAGGATCGCGACCACCGGGCCGCCGACCTGAATCCCCTCCAGCACCCGCTGGACGGCCACCCCGCCCGCCTCAACCGACAGGCCGGCCGACGCGGCAACCGCCTCCGAATTCTCCGCCATCCCTTCGCTCCCCGTCGCGAGTCGCGCCGCCGGTCCGCCGCGCGCAGCGGCGCCTACGACGCCGACGATCTACTCCGCGACCCGAAAATTGCGAATGCGATTCAGTATCACTAGTGCGCTCGACGGGCAAGGCACCCGCGCGCGGCGGCCCTACTTTATGAAGGGCACCGCGCCGGTCGCGCTCGCGCGAAGCGCCTGAAGGCAATCCTCGCGCACGCCCGTCGCGTCCGCACAGGCCATGACGTCGTTCAGAAGGATGCGTCCGATGCCGTCGCACGCGATGCCCGGCGCGTCGAAGACCTTCAAGCTGGTCTTGCCGGCCGGAAGCGGGGCGGTCTCGACGGCCAGACGCTTGGCGACCACCCCGTCGGTGCCGAACATCACGAGGTCGAGCTTCAGGCTCTCGAAGGCGCGCTCCGTCCCGTTCTCAAGCACGAGATAGGCGCGGCACGCCTCGGCATTGGGCTCCAGCTTGTTCAGATCCACCCGCACCGCCGGTTCGGCCGACGCCCGGCCGGCGAGTCCGGCGGCGAGGATCAAGGCCCCGATTAGAACGCCAACTCGGCGCATTCCTGCCCCCTTCGTCGATGGCTTCCTGCCGATACCTGGCGCGGCCGTCCGCCCGGTTCGTATCGGCTATCCGTATACTGAAATTGCGTGTCGTTTGCAAATACGACTGGCCATCTGCAAACGGCGGACGCAGGTGTNNAATATTGGCCTGTCGCCCGCCTATTCCGGGGGTGCAGGTGTTGCAATTGCTACTCACTCTCATTATAAACTCATCACCCAGCAAGCAGGCCGGTCCCGGCCCCGCCAGCCAGGTGTCGACCCAAAAATAATCGACACATCTACTGCTGGAGGGGATCGATGTTTCGTTTGAAGACCGCCGCCGTCGCCGGGCTGGGATTGGCCCAGGGACTCGTTGTCGCGACGACCGCGCCCGCCCAGGAACTCCCAGCCGATCCGGGGGTTACCGTGCTCGACGCCATCACCGTCACCGCCACGCGGACCGAGCGCCCCGCCCTCGAAGTACCGGCCGCCGTGTCCGTGGTCGAGCGCGAGGAGATCGAGCGCGCACAGCCCCAGTCACTGGACGACGTCGTCCAGGATCTGCCCGGCATCCAGATGACGGGCGGCCCGCGCAACATCGCGGAGCAGCCCAACATCCGCGGCTTCGGCGACAACCGCGTCGTCATCCGCGCCGACGGCGTGCGCAAGAACTTCCAGTCCGGCCACCGCGGACGGACCTTCCTCGAACCCAGCCTGTTGAAGCAGGTCGACGTGCTGCGCGGGCCGAGCTCGATGCTCTACGGCTCCGGGGCGCTGGGCGGCGTCATCAACATGGAGACGGTCGACGCGGAAGACCTGCTGCGCCCCGGACAGACCGTCGGCGGGCGCATCGACAGCGGCTTCCAGACCAACAACGACATGCGCCGCGTCGGGCTGACCGCCTACGCGCAGCCGCTGGACGGCGTGGATTTTCTGGTCAACGGCACGCGCAGCTCGTCCGGCAGCTACAAGGACGGGAACGGCGACGACATCCCGTTCTCGGCGGACAGCGTGCGCAACGCCATGGGCAAGGCGTCGATCGAGCGCCACGGCCACGCGGTCGAGCTCTCGCTCAACAGCTACTTCGACGAGCACGACATCCCCACGGCCGCCAACACCGCCAGCGGCACGATCGCCGAACGCGTCACCCGCGAGCGCAGCGGAAGCCTGCAGTACGGCTATGAGGGGACCGAAGGCCTGATCGACCTGAAGGCCGTGAGCTACGTGAACGACACCTTCATCCGGGAAATCGTGAAGACCAGCGGCCGCCACGACGTCACGGAGCTGGAGACCGTCGGTCTCGACGTCTCGAACACCTCCGAACTGCGCCTGGGCGAGAACGCAGAGCTGGCCCTGACCGCCGGGTTCGAGGTCTATCGCGACGAGCAGGTCGGCCGGCGCAACGACGCCCCGCGCCAGCAGTTCCCCGAGGCCCAGCAGGTGATCGAGGGTTATTTCGCGCAGGCCGAGTTCACCCTCTGGGAGGACCTGACGGTGACGCCGGGGCTGCGCTACGACCGCTACGACCAGGAGGCCTCGGGCCAGCCCGACGCGGGCGACGGCCAGCTCTCGCGCAAGCTCGCCGCCGCCTACCGGCCGACGGACTGGCTGCGGGTCTTCGGCTCCTATTCGGAGGCCTTCCGCGCCCCGTCGCTGACCGAGCTCTATGTCCGCGGCACGCACTTCGTCTTCAACACCTTCGTTCCGAATCCGAACCTCGAGCCCGAGCGCGCCAAGAACCTCGAGGGCGGTGCGGCGCTGTCCTTCGACTCGGTGATCGAGGAGAACGACGCGCTGCGCTTCAAGGCGGTGGCCTTCCGCAACGATGTCGACGACCTGATCGAGACCACGGTCCAGGGCGGCATCTTCGGCACCACGACCAACAACAACGTGCCCGAGGCGCGCATCGAAGGCGTCGAGCTGGAAGCCGCCTACGAGGCCGACCGCTACTTCGCCCGCTTCGGCGCGACCCGGCTGCGCGGCGACGACCTGACCAACAACGAGCCGCTGGCCGACATCCCGGAGGATCTCGTCACCCTCACGGGCGGCCTGCGCTGGCCGAAGAGCGGGCTCACCGCCGGCTGGCGGGCGGCCCTCTATCTCGGCCAGGAACGCGTGCCCGCCGGCACCACGCCGCAGACCGGCTCGAAGGCGGTGCACGACCTGTTCGTGACCTACCGGCCGAGCGACGACGACCTAGACGGCCTGCGCGTGGACTTCGGCANNCCAGAAGTTCGGCTCGGTCCTGCCGGAAGTCGGCCGCAACGTGAAAATCTCCGCCTCCTACAAGTTCTGAGAGGCGCCGGACGAACCGCGAGGAGATCGACCCCCATGACGGTCAAGCCAGAAAGCCAGCCCGCATGCCCCGGATCGCGCGAGGCCGGGCAGCCGCCCGAGCCCGAGGTCCTGTCGAGCGAGGCGCTGCTGAAGGACCGGCGGGAAGTGCTGATCCTGCACCAGGGTGAGCACTACCGCCTGCGCCGGACGCGCCAGGACAAGCTGATCCTGACCAAATGACCACGTCCCCGACGACGAGCGACAGGGAGAGACCGACCATGACCGACCGATCCAAGGCCGAGGCGCGCGCCGCCCGCGCGCAAGACATCGCGGCCCGGCGCGAGGCACTGGAAGCGACGGAGCCGGGCCTGCGGGCGCGCGAAGCGGCCGACCGCCTCGGCGTCTCGGAAGGCGAACTCCTCGCCGCGCGTGTCGGCGACGGCGTCACCCGACTCGCCACGGCCCCCCGGGACCTGGTCGCGGCCTTGCCGGATCTCGGCCGGGTCATGGTCCTGACCCGGAACGAGACGGCGGTGCACGAGCGCAAGGGCGTCTTCGACAACATCCAAACCGGAGGCCATGTCGGCCTCGTGCTCAACGGGAGCATCGACCTCCGGCTCTTCTTCAAGCACTGGCGCCATCTCTTCGCCGTCGAGGAGACGGTGCGCAGCGGCCGGCGTACAAGCCTTCAGGTGTTCGACGGCGCCGGTGTGGCGGTGCACAAGATCTACCTGCTCGAGGAGAGCGACCGCGCCGCCTTCGTTCGACGGCCTCCTCGCGCGCTTCCGCGCGCGTGACCAGGAACCGGGCCTGGAGGTTCGGCCCGTGTCGCCGCCGGCGACGGTCGATCCGGCGACGGTCGATGCCGAGGCCTTCCGCCGGGAATGGGCGGCGCTGCGCGACGTGCACGAATTCCACGGCATGCTGCGCCGGCACAAGCTGACCCGGCTCGACGCGCTCGCGCTGGCCGACCCCGAGTTCGTGGCGCCGGCCCCGGCCGACTGCCTCCTGCGCGCCCTGGAGACGGCCGCCGCCCGCGCCTTGCCGATCATGGTCTTCGTCAGCAATCGCGGCTGCGTCCAGATCCACAGCGGCCCGGTCCACGACGTGCGCGCGGTCGGACAATGGGACAACGTGCTGGATTCCGACTTCAACCTGCATGTCCGCCGCGACCGGCTGGCGCAGGCCTTCGTCGTGCGCAAGCCGACGGACGCGGGCGTGGTCACCGCGCTCGAGCTGTTCGATACGGACGGCACCCAGGCGCTGCAGATGTTCGGGGTGCGCAAGGCGGGCGAGCGGGAACGCGACGACTGGCGCGCGCTGACCGCGGAGATCGCCGCCGGTTCCGAGGAGGTCCCGGCCTAGCGCCGAACAACCGGGCCGTGCCCGCCGGGCCCGCGCCCGCCCGCCATCAGGGGAGTTCCCGCCATGACACCGCCCTTTCCACCCCTCGCCCCGTCCCGCCGGACGCTGCTTGCCGGGCTCGCCGCCGGCGCCGTCCTTCCGGGCCTGGCGCGGCCCGGCCGGGCCGCGGCCCCGCCGCAACGGATCGTCGCCGTGGGCGGGGCGGTGACGGAGACGCTCTTCCTGCTGGGCGAGGGCGAACGCGTCGTCGGCGCGGACACGACCTCCACCTACCCGGAGGCGACCGAGGCGCTGCCCAAGGTCGGCTATATGCGCCGCCTGTCGGCGGAGGGGCTGTTGTCGCTGCGCCCGGACCTGGTGCTCGCCGCCGAGGGGGCCGGGCCGCCGGACGCGCTCGAGACCGTGGCGCGCGCGGGCGTGCGCGTGGAGACCGTGCCCGAGGCACGCGCCATCCCGGGCGTCGTCGACAAGGTCCGCCGCATCGCCGAGATCGTCGCCGTCCCCGAGCGCGGACGCGTCCTCGCCGACGCGATCCGGCGCCGGGCGGCCATCGTCGAGCGCGCACTGGACGACATCGAGAACCGCCCGCGCGTCCTCTTCCTGATGGCGCTGCGCGAGGGGGCGCTGCTGTCCGCCGGGCGCGAGACGGCCGCCGCCGCCATCATCGCGCTCGCCGGCGGGCGCAACCTGTTCGACGATTTCTCCGGCTACAAGCCCGTTTCGGCCGAGAGCGCGCTGGCCCGCCGCCCCGACTACGTGCTGGTCATGACGCATACGGCCGAGCAGCACGGCGGCGTGTCGGCCATGGCGCGCGATCCCCGTCTCGCCGGCCTCGAGGCCGTGCAGGCCGGCCGGCTGGTGGCGATGGACGGCCTCAAGCTCCTCGGTTTCGGGCCGCGGACCGCCGACGCGGTCGCGGCGCTCGCCCGCAGGCTGCACGGGGCCGCGGCGGTGCCGCCCTTCGAGAAGCCCCTGGAGGCGCTGTGAGCGAGGCGCAGATCGCCCGGCCCGCGGGCCCGTCCGGCCGAGGCCGCACCCCGGTCGCGCGCGTCACCCCGCGCGAGCGCCGACGCGTCTGGCTGCTGCCGGCGCTGGCCTGCGCGGCGCTGGTCGCCGGCTTCGGCGCGCTCATGGTGGGCGCCTATCCGATCCCGGCGGCGGACGTGCTGAACGGCCTGTGGCGGATGCTGACGACCGCGGCGGGTGTCGAGGGCGGGGCCGATGCAGCGGCGCGGCGCGACCTCGTCCTGTTCGAGATCCGGGGGCCGCGCGTTCTGTTCGGGCTCGCGGTCGGTCTGGCGCTCGGCGCCAGCGGCGCGGCCATGCAGGCGCTGTTCCGCAATCCCTTGGCCGATCCGGGCCTGATCGGGGTCTCCGGCGGGGCGGCGCTGGGGGCGGTCGCGGTGATCGTCTTCGGGACGGCGGTGATTCCGGCCTGGGCCGAGGGATGGTCGCAGGCAGCCGTCCCGGTCGCCGCCTTCCTGGGCGCGGGGGCGGTGACGCTGGCGATCCTGGCCATCGGCACGCGCGGCGGCAGCGTGGACGTGGCGCTCATGCTGCTCGCCGGAATCGCC
>JABAHQ010030010.1_pt1 | contig 10555 bp, 12 predicted proteins | sample 7062091 | NCBI WGS metagenome assembly JABAHQ01 (sample SAMN14534359, study PRJNA622989) | marine sediment metagenome | biome: marine biome [ENVO:00000428]; feature: marine pelagic biome [ENVO:01000023]; material: deep marine sediment [ENVO:00002113] | place: India: Gulf of Kutch | collected...
TGGGAGCGGAGGTCATGGTCTCCCTCTATGTCGATCAATACACGGTGAGCCCTCCCTCTGGCGTGTCCGGATCGGCGCTGCCCAGCTCGAGGACAACAGGATCCGGCCAGGCGTTCCTGTTTGCCGACGGGAAGGTTCTCGAAGGCACCTGGGAACGGGAGACAGAGTCCGATTGGTTCAGACTGACCGATGAGAACGGTGAGATCATGATGATCCCTCCCGGCAAGGTCTGGGTGTCCCTCGTGCCTTCGAACCGGGGCCTGACCTACAGGTAGAGACGGAAGTCCCCGACACCATCTCTACCGGGAGAAAGCAACGGAGCTATCGACTACGTTGCGGAAGATGACCGAGCGTTCCGCCGTCGAGCGAGTCTCCGAGGCTCTGGAGAGGGCTCATCGCTGGCAGCCGGCACTCAACGCCTTCACCAGCATCGATGACGAAGGTGCCCTGGCCAGAGCGGCTGCGATCGACCGCCTGATCGAGAACGGTGAAAATCCGGGTCCGCTGGCAGGTGTGCCCATCGGGTTGAAGGACCTGATCGACCATGAGGGCCACGTGACAACGGCTGGATCGGCCTTCTACCGCAAGCAAGCCGATCAATCGGCCCCGTGCGTAAGAGGCCTGGAATCGGCGGGAGCGGTGATCATCGGGCGGACAGGACTTCACGAATGGGCCTTTGGATTCTCGTCCGAAAACCCTCACTGGGGGCCGGTCCGCAATCCGTGGGATACGGAGTCCTCCACGGGAGGTTCCTCCGGTGGATCGGCCGCCGCTGTGGCAGCCGGGATCGTGCCCATAGCGATAGGAACCGACACAGGTGGATCGGTGCGGGTGCCATCGGCTCTTTGCGGGACCTTCGGGCTCAAGGTGACCTACGGGCGAATCCCCCTGGACGGTGTCTTCCCTCTCGTAGCCTCGATCGACACCGTTGGCCCGCTCGGCGACTCCATCGAAAGCCTCGAACTGTCATACCGCGCAATGTCGAGTGACCGGACTCCATTGCCACAGCCGCGCCGACTCCGTATTGGGATCCCACAACCCTGGGTGGGCAGCGGGCCCACCGATTCGACCATTGCCTCCGCCTTCGAGTCCACGATCGACGCTCTCCGGGCTCTCGGCCACGAGGTGGGTGGAATCGACATGGACGACGTGATCCCCGCCCCACCCATGTGGCATGCCATCGCTCCCGAAGCCCGGGAGGTGCACGCAGACTTCAGGTCGAGAGGCGAGGTCTACGGTGACGACATCTCCCAGCGCCTCGACGATGCAGAGAAGGTGACGGACGCGGACATCGGGGAGTCGCGAAGATGGCAACAGAGAATCCGAGTTGGCTTCGGCGACGCCCTCGAAACCGTGGACGTCCTGATTACCCCCACCGTTCCAGTGGCCAAGAAGAGGATCGGCGTTGATGAGATCGCCGGACGCCATTACAGGGCCGTGCTGTCATACTTCTCGGCACTGGTCAACCATTCGCTTCACCCTGCGTTGGCGGTCCCGATCTCCGGAACAGGCAAGCCGCCCGCGTCACTACAGGTGATCGGGAAGCGGAACGCAGAAGCCGACCTCCTGAGTTTCGGGAGACATCTCGAAGAGGGGGGACTGGCCAAATTCGACATTCCCTCGCCGAAATTCACGTAGAGACGGTTACGAATAGACTTGGATATACGAACACATAGAAAAGGTGCAACCTCGCCGCTCGCGGGAGCGCAGGATGGCGCCATGAATCCACACCAAGGATGTGAGTCCAGTGGCAGATGAAATCGCCACAGACGAGGCCACCCAAGACGCCTCAACGGAAACCAAACAACCCCTCGAGATCCAACCCTCCTCGACACCGACGGAGTCGATCGACGACCTGGTGATCCGGTTCGCCGGCGACTCCGGCGACGGGATGCAGCTGGCCGGCAACCGCTTCACCCACGCCTCTGCACTGTTCGGCAACGACCTGGCGACGCTGCCGAGCTTCCCTGCAGAGATCCGTGCCCCGGCAGGCACCCTGCCCGGAGTATCCAGCTTCCAGGTCCAGATCGCCGATTACGACATCCTGACCGCCGGCGACCAGCCCGACTGTCTCGTTGCCATGAACCCGGCAGCCCTGATGAAGAACCTCAAGGATCTGCGGCAGGGTGGGACGCTCATCGTCAACACCGACACCTTCGATGAGCGGAATCTCGACAAGGCCGGTTATGAGTCGAACCCCCTGGAGGATGACTCGCTGGAGGGGTACAAGGTGATCAAGGCCCCGATGGACGAGTTGACCAAAGAGGCCGTCAAGGACACCGGAGTGAGCGGACGGAACGTCCTGAGATCGAAGAACTTCTTCGCACTCGGATTGATGGCCTGGCTGTTCCATCGCCCCACCGAGCCGACGATCGAGTGGGTTCGCAAGAAGTTCGCCTCGAAGCCCGAGGTGGCGAACGCCAACATCGAGACCTTCAAGGCCGGATACAACTTCGGGATCACCACCGAGGCGACCCGCACGACCTTCGAGGTGAAGCCGGCCGCCCTGCCCCCGGGCACCTACACGAACATCAACGGCAACACCGCTCTCGCCTGGGGGCTCATCGCAGCCTCGCAGAAATCGGGCCTGCCGTTGTTCTACGGCACCTATCCCATAACGCCCGCCTCTGACATCCTCCACGAGCTCTCGAGGAGGAAGAACTTCGGCGTCAGGACCTTCCAGGCCGAAGACGAGATAGCAGGAGTGGGAACTGCGATCGGGGCTGCGTTCGCCGGCAACCTGGCGGTTACCGGGTCTTCGGGGCCAGGCATAGCCTTGAAGAGTGAGGCGATCTCGCTGGCCTTCATGCTGGAGCTGCCGATGATTGTTGTCAACGTCCAGCGAGGAGGACCCTCGACGGGTCTGCCTACGAAGCCCGAGCAATCGGATCTTCTGTTCTCCCTGTACGGGCGGCACGGCGAATCCCCTCTGCCGGTGCTGGCGATCCCTTCGGCATCGGCAGCCTTCGAACTGGCGATCGAGGCGGCGAGGATCGCGATCAAATACATGACCCCGGTCATCCTGTTGAGCGACAACTACGTCGCCAACGGCAGCGAGCCCTGGAAACTGCCCGACCTCGACGAGATACCTGAAATACCAGTCGAGTTCGCTGAGCACCCAAACGGTCCGGATGGGAAATTCCTCCCCTACATGAGAAATGTCCACACCTTCGCCCGACCATGGGCGGTTCCCGGCACACCGGGACTGGAGCATCGTGTTGGTGGCCTCGAGAAGGAAGCCATCAGCGGCGACGTCTCCTATGACCCCGCCAATCACCAACTGATGACCGATTCGCGGGCCTGGAAAGTTGCAAATATCGCCAATGACATCCCGGATGTCGAGGTCGACGGTGACGAAGACGCCGACATCCTGGTTCTCGGATGGGGATCGACTCAAGGGGCGATCAAGGCCGCCGCTCGACGTTCCCGGCAATCCGGGATCAAAGTGGCGACCGCCCACCTGAATTACCTCAACCCCCTACCGAAGAACCTCGGCGACGTCCTCCGTTCATACGAGCACGTCTTGATCCCCGAGTTGAACACAGGTCAGTTGTTGAAGGTGATTCGAGCCGAGTACCTGCTCGATGCCATAGGGTTGGACAAGGTTGCCGGTGAGCCGTTCAGAGTCACAGAGATCAGCGAGAAGATTGCGGAGATAGCCGAATGACAGCCCCGTCCTATACACGAAAAGACTTCCAGACAGACCAGGAGGTCCGATGGTGTCCGGGGTGTGGTGACTACACGATCCTGGCCTCGGTCCAGCAATTCCTCGCCGGGCTTGGCCGGAACCGAGAGGACTTCGTCTTCATCTCGGGAATCGGTTGCGCAGCACGCTTCCCGTATTACATGGAGACCTACGGAATGCACTCGATCCATGGGAGGGCACCGGCTATCGCCAGTGGCGTCGCCACCACACGCCCCGATCTATCAGTTTGGGTCATCACGGGTGACGGGGACGCTCTGTCGATAGGTGGCAACCACCTGATCCATGCCCTTCGTCGCAATGTCAACCTGAAGATCTTGATGTTCAACAACCAGATCTACGGACTCACCAAAGGTCAGTACTCCCCCACCTCCGAAGTGGGCAAGTCGACCAAGTCCTCGCCCTTCGGGTCCATCGACTACCCGTTCAACCCGGTCTCACTGGCCCTGGGAGCGGATGCCTCCTTCGTGGCCCGTACCGTGGACATGGACCGAAAGCACACCCAGGCCGTTCTGCAGGCCGCATACGAGCACAAGGGAGCCGCGTTCATCGAGATCTATCAGAACTGCAACGTCTTCAACGACAAGGCCTTCATTCAGGTGACCGGTAAGGAACAACGGGTCCACAACCGCATCGATCTCGAGCACGGCAAGCCAATCGTCTTCGACGAAGGCGCCAAGGCCGTCGTCATGCGCAGAGGTGAGGCAACGATCGTCGATTCCAACTCGGTCGATCCCAAAGCGATACTGGTTCACGACGAGACGAGAGAGAACCCTTCGATCGCGTACGCCCTCAGCCGGCTATCCCACGGCCCTTACGGCCCGACGCCTCTCGGCATCTTCCGCAGAGTCTCGAGGTCCACCTACGACGCCGAGGTGAACGCCCAGGTCGAAGGGGCCAAGAACGACATGGGTGAAGGTGACATGAGTCAGCTGATCCGGTCCCACGGCACCTGGGACGTCGAAGGCTCCTCGCCCAACGGAGGCTGAGCGGCGGAGCCCTAGTTATCCATGCCATTCTTCGCGATCTTCGCCCTCGTCGCCCTGGCCGAGATGGCGACCTTCTTCTGGGTAGGAGCACGAATCGGTCTCGGCTGGGCACTCGGGCTCGCCCTCGCAACAGCCATCGTCGGAGCCGTGCTGGTGAGGCGCGCGGGAGTGTCGGTGCTCCGTTCGATTCGGGTCAAGTGGAGCCAGGGACAGCTCCCCGGGCGCGAGTTGACCCATGGAGCGGCCATTCTCGTCTCGGGAGCCTTCCTCATCTCACCGGGATTTCTCACCGACACGCTGGGATTCCTGCTCCTGGTTCCATCGGTCCGCGACCACATCCATGGCGTGGTCTCCAGGAGATTCACGAACCGCATGACGGTCTATGTCTCCGGCATGCAACAACAGCAGACGTGGGAGCGCGAGGACTACCCAGATGTCATCGACGTCGACGAGGTCGACTAGCCGATCAGTCTGCGGAGCTCGTCGATCTGGTCCAGAACAGACTGAGGGCTCCCCGATCCGCTGGTCGAGCGGGCGGCCACGGAGCTGGCAGGATCGAGCAGCTGGAGATCGGACTCGTCAAACCGGCTGTCGACTTCGTGAAGGTCGTCCAACTCCGCCTTGGACAGATCGCGTCCGTCGGAATCCAGCCGCGAAACCAGCCTTCCCACGAGCCGGTGTGCCTCCCGGAAGGGTACGCCTCTCCTGACCAACGCCTCGGCCAAATCGAGGCTGACAGTCTGGGATCCCGGAGAAGGCGGATCGAATTCGAGACCCTCGAGTAAGGCCGACACGGCGAGAACAGACGAAGCAACTGTGTCGTCGGCGTGGAACACGATGCGCTTGTCCTCCTGGAGGTCCCGGTTGTAGGCGAGGGGCAATCCCTTTTGCAGACCGAGAATCGCTGTGACATCGGCGGCCACCGTCGAGGCCCGACCTCTGACGAGCTCTGCAATATCGGGGTTCCTCTTCTGAGGCAGTGCCGAAGAGCCCGTGCTGACGCGATCCGACAGCCTGGCCCAACCGAATTCACTGGATGTCCAGAGAATCACCTCCTCGGCCAGGCGGGAGAGGTCGGCCATGGTCTGAGCGCAACAGAAGACGTATTCGGCAACGAAGTCCCGGGAGCCGACTGCATCCAGGGAATTGGGCATGACCCCATGCAGGCCGAGGGCTCGGGCCGTGGCCTCCCGATCGAGAGGCAGGGACGAACCCGAGGAGGCTCCAGCCCCCAGAGGAGAAACGGAGAGGCGCCGGGAAGCCTCCTCGAATCGACCGGCCGATCTCATCGCCATCCAGGCGTAGGCCAGCAAGTGATGGCCGAGCGTCGTCGGCTGCGCTTGCTGTAGATGGGTGTAGGAGGGGATGACCGTGTTCGCATGATCGGAGGCCAGCTCGGCGATGCCGGACGCGAGCCCGTGGAGCTGGGAAACCCTCTCTGCAGCCGCATCACGCAGGTACAGCCTGAGGTCGAGGGCGATCTGGTCGTTGCGGGAGCGTCCGGTGTGTAGCTTGCCTGCGAGATCGCCCGTCAACTCTCCGAGACGTCTCTCGACGGCGCTGTGGACGTCTTCGTCTGTGTCCAGAAATTGGAACGAGCTCTCGAGAGCTTCATCGAGGATCTGTTCGAGACCCGCCTGCAGGGCTCTTGCCTCGTCATCGTCGATGATCTCCTGTGCACCCAGCATCTGTACATGGGCCAGTGACCCCCTGATGTCGACCTCGAGGAGGCGACGGTCGGACTCATCGACCGTGAAGGCCCAGGTTCCCTGTGACATCGCACCATCGAAGCGGCCGCCCCAGAGTGTCATTCGCCGGTGCCGTAGCCCCGAATTCGGAGGGCGTTCAGGTTGATGAATCCCTCCGCATCGGCCTGTCGATAGACGTCGTCGGCCTCGAACGTGGCGATGTCCTCGCTGTACAGGCTGTTCGGTGATCTGCGGCCAACCGTTCTGACCGATCCCTTGTACAACACGAGCCTGGCTTCTCCTGTCACCGGCTGTTGCATACGATCCATGGTCTCCTGTATCGCTATCCGCTCCGGGGAGAACCAGAAGCCGTTGTAGACGACGGTGGCGTATCTGCGCGCCAGGTCATCCCTGAGGTGGAGCACCTCACGGTCTAGGCAGAGCGATTCGATCGCCCGGCGAGCGGCATGCAGGATCGTTCCTCCCGGAGTCTCATAGACCCCTCTGCTCTTGATCCCGACGAAGCGGTTCTCGACGATGTCGATCCGGCCCACGCCGTGGCGGCCCCCCACCTCGTTGAGATGGCTGAGCAGCGCTACAGGCTCGAGAGAGTCGCCGTCGACACTCACCGGGTTGCCCTCCTCGAAACCGACAATGATCTCCTCGGGCTCATCCGGTGCCTCTTCGGGGTCGGTGGTCATCCGGAACATGCCCTTCGGGGGTCCGATCCAGGGATCCTCGAGGACACCTCCCTCGTAGGAGATATGGAACAAATTGGCGTCCATCGAATAGGGGGCTTCCTTGGTGACCGGTACCGGGATACCCCGCTCCTCTGCGTACGCGACCAAATCGGCGCGTCCGTTGAGCTTCCACTCTCTCCAGGGAGCGATCGTCTTCAGATCAGGAGCCAAAGCCGCCGTGGAGAGCTCGAACCGGACCTGGTCGTTCCCTTTTCCGGTCGCCCCGTGGGCGACGGCATCCGCTCCGTGTTCCCGGGCGGTGGCGACCAGGCCCTGGGTGATGATCGGTCGGGCCAGCGAGGTCCCCAGCAGATACTCGGTCTCGTAGACCGCGGCAGCCCTGAGGGCCGGGAACACTGCTTCCTCTACGAACTCCTTGCGGAGATCATCCACCACACCGGCCACCGCGCCTGTTGCCATAGCCTTCTCTTCGGCCTCAGCCACCTCTTCGCCCTGTCCGACGTCGGCTGTGTATGCAACGACATCGGCGTTGTGCTCTTCCCTGAGCCAAGCGAGGATGACCGACGTGTCGAGGCCCCCCGAATAGGCGAGAACTACTTTCACACTTCCTCCGTTGTCGTAGGGATCGAGCTAGCCGCTAGAACACTGACGGAACCGGCGTCCGATCTCAAACCGGTCAGGCGAAGATACCTGTGCGTGGTCGTCCCAGCGTTCGATTGGCCAACTTCAGTACAGCTGCCGTCTCCGTCTCCAGCCTAAAACGGCTCCGATCGTCGAGTGGCTCACAAACCCAGTCCCAGTGGAGAGCAACCGCATCACCCGGCTGGATCGCCGTGCTCAACCCCCGGCCATCGCTCGCCCAGCTGACAGACTGGATCGTATCTGGACCAAGGGCCAGCCTGTCGTTGTCGAGGATGAGAGGACGGGTACGGACTCGAGCCGAGTCACCGTCGATAGCCACCACCTCTCCCCACCTGATACGGCATCGGTCGAGGACCTCGAGGGGCTGTTGCACCAGGCCGGTTCTCATGAGGCCCACCCACGGATAGACACAGAAGACGTGAAATCCGTGGCTGGGCTTGGCCCCTGCGGCCAACGCATCGGCCACCGACTCCCACGATGTTCCGGCGCGACCCTGAAAACGCTCACGCATGGAGTCGCCGAAGGACGACGTGTCGACCCGATCCAACAGGGTGTTTCCGATCCAATACGCCTGGACGACATCACGGTCCAAGGGGTCGAAGCCAGAGCGAGAAGCGATCAACTCCAGGTACGGCCAGGCGCCTTCGAACTCCGTAGCCAGCGCGCGAAGACCTCCATCAACGAATCCGGCAGACCCGTATTCGAAGAGAGCCAGACTGTCATCGGGCCCGCAGTATCCCAGCGAGTTGGGCGGGTAGGCATAGCGAGCGAACCGAACCGCCCCCGAGGTCATCTCGAGAGCTGTTGTGGATGAGCCAGTCCCCGGAGGAGGATCCAGCCTGCCCCGGCTGCAACCAGCACGAGCCCCATCCCGCTGGGCGCCAGCGCTGCGCCCTCGAAACCGGACCTGAGAGTCGCGGTGATAACTGCACCGAAGACGAGTACCGCGGTCACGTCGATCGCCTGTGCTCTGCCGAGGGCGGAATACCAGGTGGTGACGTAGCCCGTCAGAACCAGCCCGGTGGCCAGCGCCCAACCCCACTGCTCCAGTCCGATTGCTCCGATGCCGGCGAAGGCCCCGGTAATCAGGCCGTACCCGACCAGCACCACACCGCCGAGTGCCATCCGGGCTGTTCCGACGGTCAAAGCCGACATCCCCGACAAGAGCTTCTTGGCGACGACGACCTCCACCGCCCACATCAAAGTGGCGACGAGAATCATTGCCTCTCCCGCTCCGACCGCTAGGTCTGTGATCCCGCCTGCGAGCGTGACTTGGCCAACCAGGAGGAGGCCGAGAGCTGCCACATGACCGACGCTCAGGCGCTCTTTGAGGATCGGCACTGCGAGGAGCACGACCCAGATCAGCAGGGTCTTGTGGATGAAGGCGGCCTGGGACGAGGTGGCGCGACTCAGGCCCTCGAAGAAAAGGAGAAACGGAATGCTCCCACCGATGAGACCCACCGCCCCGAGGCCGAGCCACTGCCAAAGCCGCTTGGGCCTGGTAAACCCTTCATCCGATTCACGGGTCGACAGAAGGAACAGCAGACCTCCCACCAGCAGCGCCGCCACCAGGTTCTTGGCCGTGGTGTAGGTGGCCGTCGAGAGCCCCTCCACTGCCCACGCTCTGACCCCGTAGCCGTTGATGAAAATGGCAAACCCGCTGATGATGGCGGTGCCAAGGGCCAGGAGCATGCCAACCTTGCGCGTCCGATCCAAGTGCAGACTTCTCATGCAACCGAAGCTACGAGCCAGGTCGATCCCCACCTAGGGTCCAACGCCCTTTTGGGCCGAGGATTCAGCCAGGTTGTGCGCGGCTTCGAGGTTCGAACCTACCTGGTGGACGAGCGTCAGTGGAGGGCAGAGACCACGAAATCGCTCAACTGAGCAACCAAAGCAGAACGATCCAGCTCTCCGTCCGGGCGATACCACCGCTCGATGGCATTGAGGATCGAGAGTATGAAGATGGAAGCAGTCTTCGGATCCAGATCGTGACGGAACGAGCCGTCGGCCACCCCTTCGCGAATCACCTCTCTGAACGCCTTCTCATAGTTGTCGCGCGCCGAGATGACCCTCTGGCGCTGGGAAGCCTCCAGCATCCTCGCCTCGTTGAGAAAGGTTCGGGCAACATCGAGATTGTCGAGAACGACATCGACGTGTCCCGAGATGAGCGACTGCATACGGCCCGCCGGAGTCCCGTCGACAGCCAGGGCATTTTCTGACGAGGCCTGGAATAGACGTGAGCCCTCTTCCACCACTTCGACGAGAAGATCCTGTTTCGATTCGACGTGGGAGTACAGAGACGACCCGAGCAGTCCCAGCTCCTTGCCCAGATCTCTCATGGAGGTTCCGTGATAGCCGCGCTGCGCGAAGAGGCGGCCGGCGGCCGCAACGACATCGGCGCGAGTGTTCCGTGTCGTAACCATCAGCGGTGGTCGTAGCGAACGACGACCTTGTCGGTCGTGGGATGGGATTGGCAGGTGAGCACGAAACCCGCCTCGACCTCCGAATCGACGAGGGCGTAGTTCTTTTCCATCGTCACCTCACCCTCCTCGATGCGTCCCTTGCACGTGGCGCACATCCCCCCTTTGCAGGAGAACGGCAGCTCTCTCCTGACCCGCAGCGCGGCATCGAGGATCGAGGTCTCGGGCGTCATCCGGGTCTCCACCGCACGTCCGTCGAGGATGACGGTCAGGTCGACGCTCCCCTCCCCCGGCGCAGGCTCTTCGGGGAGTGCCGACTCGTCGAGCGGCCCGGCGAAGAACAACTCATCGAGCACGCGGCCCTCGTCGACTCCAAGGGCAATGAGTGCCTCCCGGGCCGTAACCACCAGGC
>JABAHQ010002588.1_pt2 | contig 10553 bp, 14 predicted proteins | sample 7062091 | NCBI WGS metagenome assembly JABAHQ01 (sample SAMN14534359, study PRJNA622989) | marine sediment metagenome | biome: marine biome [ENVO:00000428]; feature: marine pelagic biome [ENVO:01000023]; material: deep marine sediment [ENVO:00002113] | place: India: Gulf of Kutch | collected...
AATCGACCTCAAGTCAGGAACGTATGCCTACTTTGTGCTGAGCCGACATTTTGAAAGGATCGCCCGGTCCTTTAGCCTTTTGAATCGAATCGAGATTCCGGCAGATCAGTACACATTTTATCGCGTCAACGCTTTTTACGGCATGTCGATCAGCAAGCCCCTTCGCACCAGCCTCAATTTTGATGCCGGTTCTTTTTATGATGGCAATCAAGTTTCCGTAATGGCCACCCCGACCTGGAATCAATCGCGTCACCTCGAATTGAGCGCAGAATACGAATTCAACCGCTTGCGCTTTTCTCAGCGCCATCAAAGCCTGGACGCCCACATCGTGCGCTGGCGGATCTTGACGGCACTCAACATCCATTTTTCCACCAGCGGCTTTATCCAGTACAACAGTGTTGAAAACAAAGTAGGAGTCAACCTCCGATTCCGGTATAACTTCCGTGAAGGTCATGACGTATATTTGGTTTACAATGAAGCATTAAATACCGTTCGAGACCGCTCCGCGGTTAGTTTACCCGTTTCCGACAGCCGTCAGATTTTGTTCAAATACAGCTATACGTTTTTATGGTGATCAAGAAAGACACCATTCGGTCTGTGACGAATACACGACCTTTTTTGAACCTTGACATTTTTAATAAAAAGACACTATGGCAAAGCGAGAAAACGAACTGATTGATAAAATTCTGTCGCTGTCGGATGACGTGAGATATGTTGCCGTATATCGCTACCACCAACTTGAATCAAAATCAAAGGAGGGGACTCACGATGCAAGCAGTTCCGAAACCGATCTGTACGAAGAGCTTCTGGTCAATCCGACATTACTGAAGCTCGCCTCACAAAGGGGGAACATTGATTGTGGCGGGTTGGACTATCTGCTTGTAAATACGGAAATTTTTTTCAATTCATTTTACCAGTATCGTGGGGGCATGTTTCTGTTTGTATTGACAAGAAGGCAAATCCAATTTCAATAGGTAACCGGGTCAAAGCTCATATTGATTATCAAGAAGATAAGAATTCCGATCTTTTAAATGATGGGAGGTAAGTTAGCAAACGATGGTCTCATTAGAATTCACACCGTACGCTGATCGCCGAATTGATTTCCTGGAAGTACGTCGTATCAATGACAGTCAACTTAAAATTTACTCGATTGTCTACGGCAATGCTCCTCTTGATCGCGAACTTTTTGAAAAAGGTCTGGTTCGCGCTGCCGAATCTATCCCGGACGGCGACCCGTCGGCAGGACGACCCGGTCTGGGGTTCGCTGTGCTGCATCAGGGTAAGACCGGAAACTATGTCGTCCTCTGCTGGTGGGACAATGAAAACGAGCTGCCAACGCGTCTCTTTTTGTCGGATGATCAAAATTGGCGGCCTGCACGTGAAAACGAATCATTCTGCGTGTGGGACCTGCAAGTCATGTGGTTCGAACGCTGCGCCTACATCGAGACGGTACTCAGCGGTGAAAATCGCGATACTGTTGAAGATTACCTAACATCGGTACTTCACTAATATGTCTAATCTGAGAATGAAAGTCGACGGACTGGATCATCTGGTTCTTACTGTAAAGGATGTCGAGAGTATGTGCGCCTTTTACACGAAGGTGCTCGGCATGGAAGAGGTCACTTTCGGAAAAGGGCGAAAGGCTCTGCACTTCGGCAACCAGAAAATCAATCTGCATCAACATGAAGACCGGCATCCGCCGATAGCATCGAATGCGCTCCCCGGTTCCGCCGACCTGTGCTTTATCACGCAACTGCCGTTGTCTGATGTAATCGCTCACCTGCAATCTTGCCGTGTTGAAATCATACTGGGTCCCGTGGAGAAGGTTGGCGCCCGCGGCCCGATCCAATCGATCTATTTCAGAGATCCGGATGGCAATCTTGTCGAAGTCTCGAATTACAAAGTCAAAGAAACGGAGGCATAAATATGATCGCGAGAATCTGGCACGGTGTCGTTCCTGAATCCAAATCTGATGATTATTTGGAGAATCAAAAGGAACACGGTATTTCCGACTACCTCTCCACCGAGGGTAACCGCGGCGTGTTTGTTCTCCGTAAAAATGAAGAGGGCAAGTCCCATTATCTCCTTTTGACGCTGTGGGACTCCGTAGAATCCATTCACAATTTCGCCGGGGAGGATATCGAGAAAGCCCGTTATTATCCGGATGATGAAGACTATCTAATCGAGCTCGAGCCGAATGTGACACATTATGAAGTTGTAGAATTCGTCCGGAAATGAGGGCGAGGTGAAGAATCATTCAGGCTGCCAGATTTCTGAAACAACAAACAGGAGAATGAATATGAAGAACACTCTTTTGATCTTTGGGCTTCTGTTAGTACTCATCTTTCATGCTGCAGATGTGATTGCGCAGGAGCCGCTTCTGAAGAATGACATGGAATCGATAATTCAACGGACAGAAAATAAGAATTATGATGATTTCTTCGACTTCCTGGCCGACGTCAAAAAACAATCGACAGACGAAGCGTTGCGTTCGACTATCAGAAAATTTCGGAGAAAAGACATTCTAAATGCCGTGGATCGTATCAATATTTATCGGCTGACCGGCATCTTTTCCCGGATTCAATATAAAGACGAGTTGCTGATGCTTTTGCAAGAGTTGGTGGCCATCCCAACCGATTCGCTGCCGGGTGTCAATCAATATGAAAATCCGAATATCATCAAGTTCGGACAGGTTATTGAACGTGTCGCGGGTGGGTTCGGACTCGCTTTTCGCAATGTTGACAATCGCATCTTCGAGGTCATTCTGGAGGGAAGCGGTCACACGGATGACTCATTCGGTATTTACACCCACGGCGATGTCGTACCGTCTGACAAGCAGAAATGGATACTGGAAGACGGCACGCAACTGGACCCGTACCGGATGCAACTCATCGGCGACAAAATCTACGGCCGCGGCACCGAAGACGATAAAGGGCCCATTGTGGCGGCCCTGTTCGCGATGAAGAGCATCAAGGAATCGGGATTGGAACTCAAACGAGACATTCGCCTGATTATCGAAACCACGGAAGAGATCGGCGGTTCCGGCATCAAATATTACAAAGAAAGATATCAGATTCCCGAATACAATGTCGTGCTCGACAATCTCTATCCCGTCGTAACCGCCGAAAAAGGATTTGTCCTGATTCTTGCAGATTTCGACATCAGAGAGACGGGTGGAAAGGGCATCGAAGTTGTGAACATTACCGGCGGCACCACCATCACCCAAATACCGGCGTCGTCGACCGTCACCTTGCGGACTCCGGAGCCGTCGAAAGTCAAAGCCAAACTCGATACTCTGGCCGACCAATTCATCGAAAAGAACGGTAGGAATTTTCGCATCGAATCGGCAACAAAAGAAGATACCCTGGAGTTCACCGTTTATGGTGTCTCCGCGCATTCATCGGTGCCGGAAACCGGGGTTAATCCCATCTCGCGTGCCTTTGTCTTCTTGCACGCTGCGATGCAAACGATTCCCTTTCGCAAAAATCATTTTACCGATGCCATACAATATGTCTATGACAATTACGGTCTGGATTTCCATGGCAAAAAGATGGGAATCGACTATTCGGACGAGTTCATGGGGCCGCTGACCATGACCCTGACTACCGTGGGCTTGAATGAGGAGCGACTGCAGATCGGTGTAAGCGGCCGGCCTCCCAGAGGGAAGGCAGTACAAGATTTGAAAAAGGAGATTGAAGAAAAATTGTCCGCTTACAAGAGCAAAACCTCCTTGGCTTTTGGACATTCAGTGCGGGTTTGGGATTACATGTACCGTAATCCAAAGGGGGCCTGGATTAACATTTTGCTCGATGTCTACAGCGCGGCAACAGGTCAAGAAGCAAAGCCCGTTTCTTCCAACGGAGGTACGACGGCAAAATTTCTCCCCAATGGCGTATCGTTTGGTCCGAGTATGCCTGGGGAAAAATACATGGGGCACACAGCTAATGAGTTCCGGAAACTGAGCCATCTTTTGTTGGATACGCAGATGTTGACCGAGATGATCTTGCGTATTGGCAATCTGGAGAAACTGTAGGGTCGCTTTAGTGAGAATAGAAAAAAGCCGCGACCGGGAGAAACTCACTAGGAGACAGATTTCTTCCTTATGGTGGATTCCGGTCTTAGATATTTGAGCACAAATGTATATAATCAATGAAATTTTATCGATTTCGGATGAACGAAGATATGTGGCCATTAATCGAAATGGGCTGCTCGAATCAAGATCAAAAGAGGGGAAAGAGGATGCAAGCAGTACCGAATCCAATCGCTATGAAAAACTTCTTGTGAACCCGACGCTGATAAAGCTTGGGTCACAACCGTGGCAACATCGATTGTGACGGGCTCGACTACCTGATTGTCAAATATGGAGATTTTTACCAATTTATATTCCCTGTTCGCCGTGGCTATGGTCGGTTTGCACTGAAAAGAATGCGAAGCTGGAGGTGAGAATTTCTGGCACCAAAGGTTCTTTGGTTACTCCGGTTCGTCCGAGAATTTAGTCATGTGTGCAGGTAAGAACACTATCGCCGATTTTTTTTGTGCCGACCACTATTTTCTTCGCCAACTGCCCCAGGGTCGCCAAACCCTGTTCCAGCTCCGTTGACCACTGCTGGCCGCAACTGATGCGAATGAAATTTCGGTATTGCTGCCTGGCAGAAAAGATATGGCCGGGAACGATGCTGATCTTCTGGGCGAGCGCCTTTTGATACAACACCATCGCGTCCACTGATTTCGGCAGCTCTACCCATAATAAAAACCCTCCGGTTGGGCGGGTCACTTTCGTTCCCGCCGGAAAATATTTCTTGATGGCCTGTGTCGTCACCTGTGCCTGTGTCGCGTAAGCGCTACGAACTTTTCTGAGGTAATGGTCGTAGCCGCCGTTTTGCATCATTTCGGCAATCGCCATTTGCGGCAGAGTCGCCGTCGTGACCGTGTTCGAGATTTTTAACCGCAAAACTCTCTCTGTGAACCTGCCTGGGGCCACCCAACCGACACGGTAACCAGGGGCCAGTATTTTGGAAAATGAACCGCACAGCAGGACGAGACCGTGTTTGTCGAGCGCTTTCATCGGCCTGGGGCGCTCCATCCCGTAGTAGAGGTCGCCGTAAACGTCGTCTTCAATAAGAGGTATCTCGTAATGCGCCAGCAGTTTGACTACCCGTTTTTTGTTTTCCTCCGGCATGAAACCGCCGAGCGGGTTGTGGAAGGTGGGCATCAATAAACAGGCCTTCACTTTGCGTTTGCGAATGACCGCCTCCAGGGCGTCCGGACTAATGCCGTCTTTCGGGTCGGTTGCAATCTCTACGACTTTCATGTTCAGATTCTCGATGATTTGCAACAAACCGAAATAGGTGGGAGATTCCACCGCAATCGTATCACCTGGTTTGGCCACCGCGCGCAGACATAAATTGGCGGCTTCCGCGCAACCGAACGTGATCAAAAGATCGTTGTCGGAAAAACGGCAGCCCCAGTCCAGCGCGCGCCGGGAAATTTGATGTCGTAACGGCTGATAGCCCCTGACCTCGCCATAGGAATTTCCAGCGAAATTGCCACGCCGCAGAATGGTGCCCAAAGTGCGATTGAGTCTTTTGCTGGGCAAGAGATCGGGGTGAGGGCTGGCCAGGCCGAACTGAATGATGTCCGGCCGGCTGAGTGTCTCGAAAATCTTCATGAACAGATCTTCGATGCGCACCCGCGAAGCCGAAAGCGGCGGATAGGAAATTTTTGGCTCGGGCGGCAGCTCACGAATACAGTTGCGGACGTAATATCCGGATTGCGGTCGCGCTTCGATCACGCCGCGATCTTCCAGCAAATAATAGGCCTGCAAGACCGTGGAGATGCTTACGTTATGCCGGGAGCTGAATTTGCGCACCGAGGGGATGCGCTCGCCCGGCCGCAAAATCCCCTCCTCGATCAGGCTCATAATCTGATGAGCGACCTGCTCGTAGAGATAGTGGTTTGCGTTCTTTGTCTTGTTTATCATAAGTTACGCTCCATTTTATTCAACCAATATTGGTGCAGAATTTTTTGAATACCGACGGTTATTGCAGTACAATTTAAGACAATATAAACTGTTATGGTTACAATTACAAGTCATTGTATCTGTTTTTTCTTATTAAGATTGCCTATATTGGCTATGACGTCGCAAAAGGCAAATGCTGAGCGCATGGAAGTAAATTTCAAACTCAATCAGATTCGCAATCAGGAGGACTAGGAACACATCATCTCTGAGCTGCCCGCAGCGGGGAAGTCAACGCCGCGGAGGTTGCAGATGTGATGGTCCGTAATCAGCCAAACCTGTTCGGTGGAATCTTTGAGAAGGAATAAATGAGCCTATCATGATCACAGACGGTGTCATCACAATCGCAGATACCAAAGGCGAAGAGCTCGAAGCCATCCAACAAATGGAGCAGAACCAAGACACGTCGCGGTATATCATTGCTTACCCGTTGGAAAAACATAGAGCCGAGTTTCAGAAACCTGAGGTTTTCTACAAAAGCATTTTCGATAAAACCGGTAAGTTGGTTGGTTTCATGATTCTCGTCCTAGACAACGACGGCATGAGTATCGAATGCAGACGCATTGTCATCCGCGATAAAGGCAAAGGATATGGCAAGCGGGCGGTAGCGTTGCTCGATCACACCTGCACGGAGGAATTCGGCAGATCCCGAATATGGCTGGATGTATTCGATTTCAACAAAAGGGGCCGGCATCTCTACGAAACACACGGATACAGATTCATCAAGACTTCTGGTTATTATGGCAAAGTTTTAAAGATTTATGAGAGGATTCTGAGCCCATGAAGCTGCTCATGATATACGCATACAGGTTTCATTTCCGCACAGCCGCTAAAACACTCGAAGATGTGGACGACACCTCCGAAGACGGAGAATTGCACAATGCTCAAATCGCATTCATTCAGGTTGAGAAGCAAGATGAGGAGGATCTCAAAACCAAAGAGACAAAACTGGTGAAGAATTTGAAATGGGCGGCCAGGAAAAATGACACCAACACAATCGCTCTGCATTCATTTGCTCATTTATCCGAAAGCAAGGCTGATCCTGAATCAACCCGGCTTGTCCTGAATAATGCGGAAAAAAGATTAGCGACCTCGGGCTTCGAAGTGGTTCAAACGCCCTTTGGCTATTTTCTCGATCTGGATTTGGAAACGCCCGGGCTATCCCTGGCGAGAATTTTTAAAGATCTGTAATAGGAAAAACCGACTACCATGAATTTTACCCTCTATTTCATTACCGTGCTCATCTGGGGAACGACCTGGTTGGCCATTAAATTTCAATTAGGTGTGGTCGCACCGGAACTTTCCATTGTTTATCGTTTTGGGTTAGCTGCGACGTTGTTGACAATATACTGCTTGTTGAGGAAGGTCCGGCTTAAATTCACGCTTAAAGAGCACGGACTGATGGCGCTGCAAGGGCTGCTGCTATTCTCCAGTAATTATTATTTGGTCTATCTGGCGACCTCCTACCTGACCAGCGGTTTGATAGCGGTGCTTTTCTCAACGATCGTTCTCATGAACATTTTTTTCAATACGCTACTGTTTAAAAAGCCGATCAATGCCAAAGTTCTCCTGGGCGCTCTTATCGGACTGGGTGGCATCACATTGGTATTCTGGCCCGAGATTCTCGCATTTGATTGGAACAGGGCCGGCTCAAAAGGACTGATCCTGGCCATTGCAGGAACAGCGATTTCTTCCATGGGGAATATGGCATCTGCCTGGAATCAAAGCAAAGGACTGCCGGTCGTGCAGACGAATGCAATTAGTATGGGCTATGGCACCGGATTTCTTTTGCTGCTGATATTGACGAGAGGCGCGCCCATAAACTTCGACCTTTCCTGGTCTTACGTTATTTCACTGCTGTATCTCGCTCTATTTGGCTCCGTAGTTGCTTTTGGCACATACCTGACTTTGTTAGGACGCATCGGTGCCGACCGCGCCGCTTATGTGACAGTTCTGTTTCCGATTATAGCCCTGCTGTTGTCCACATTTTTTGAAGGGTATCGCTGGCAATTGTCGGCCATCCTTGGGGTTTCGTTGGTGCTCATTGGCAATGTGCTGGTGCTGATACAGCGTCACCGTCTCGAGGAAGAATTGGAAACAGTTCATGACATGAAATTAGACCATCCGTTGAGGAAATAAAAAATGAAGTCATACTCAAAAACGATGACAAAACTTAGCGTCAATCTAAACAAATTTGCTCTTCTGCGAAATGCACGCGGGATAAATTTTCCCAATGTCATCCATATGGGTGAAAAATGCATTTTGGCTGGCACTCATGGGATTACGGTGCACCCTCGACCTGATCAGCGACATATTAAACGATCGGACGTTTATGAACTGTCAAGCTTCTTAACCGATTTTCCTGAGATTGAGTTCAATATCGAAGGGTATCCCATGCCCGACTTTCTGGCAATGGTCGCACAAGTCAAACCACATCAATGTACTTTGGTTCCGGATAAGCCGGAGCAGCTAACCTCTGACCACGGTTGGGATTTATCAAAAGAGGGAGAGCAACTGCAGCCCATTATTTCTGACTTAAAGCAGGCAGGAATTCGAGTCAGTCTGTTTATGGATAGGGAGCTCAAACAAATTGAACTGACAAAAGCAATTGGTGCTGACCGCATCGAACTCTATACAGGCCCTTATGCCAGGGCATTTATAAGCAGGAAAACCAAAACGATCCTTGCCAATTACAAACGAGCAGCGAATAAAGCACAAGAAATTGGTTTGGGAGTCAATGCCGGGCATGATCTCAATCTACAGAATATTGCATTGTTTTGTTCTATCCCTGACATCCTTGAGGTCTCCATTGGCCATGCCATCGTTGTTGAATCGTTCGATTTTGGGTTGGAACAGACGATTAAAAAATATCTTAGAATTTTGAATTCAAGGAATTGACCATGTATGTTCCTAAATATTTCAAAAAAATTGAGCAATCTCTCATAGATGAGTTTGTTCGTCATACTGATTTCGCCATTATCGTTAATTCTGAAAACAATACGCCGCTGGCAACACACATTCCAATTGAGATAGTACAAAATGGCGATGACAAATTCATCTATGGTCATTTTGCACGCGGGAACAGGCAGTGGCGCACTTTCGATGCAGATCAGGATGTTTTGGTGATTTTGGCTGGTCCCCACACTTATGTTTCACCGCGCTGGTATAACCATATCAATGTTCCTACCTGGAATTATATGGTTGTGCATATATACGGAAAACCCCGGATAATTCATGAGCGCAGCGAGTTGTATGCGATGGTGAAACGCCTGGTCGATAAGTATGAAGGCAATCGGGAGGTCTCAAAACCGTACCGCCTCGAAGCGCTACCCGAAGACTTTATTGAGAAGGAAATAAACGGCATCGTTGGATTTGAGATCAAAGTAGAGCGTATGGAAGCGAATTTCAAGCTCAGTCAGAATCGCAATCAGGAGGACTCTGAAACCATCATCTCCGAGCTGCGCAGCAGTGGGGAAGTCAACGCCGCGGAGGTTGCAGACGTGATGGCCCGTAATCTGCCACACCTGTTCGGCGGAATTTTTGAAAAGGAATAGAATAAGCCGGGGTCAGAAAAACATGGTTACAGACGGTGCCATCCCAAAGCCGAAGAGCTTGAAGTGACCCAACAAATGGAACAGAACGAAGAAACGGCTCGCTACATTATAGCTTATTCGTTAGAAAAACACAAGAGCACTGTTTCAAAAGCCGATGTCTTCTACAAAGCAATAGCGAAAAACCCGGTAAGTTGTTCGGATTTACGATTCTTGTCCCGGATGGCGATGGAAAGAGCCTTGAATTCAGGTGCATGATCATCAGTGATAAAGGCAAAGGATATGGCAAGGGAGCCGTGTCTTTGGTCGATTCGCAAGAATTCGGTAAATCCCGAATACGGTTGGATGTATTTGATTTTAATAATCGAGGACGGCATATTTACGAATCTCTTGGATATCGATTCGTCAAAACTTCCAATTATCGGGGAAAATTCTGAAGATATATGGAAAACTCCTGTCGGAAAAGTTGAACCTGAGTCAAGTCATGCCCCACATACAAATTCAAATGGCCGAATTGAACGATGCTGTTGCAATTGCGTCTGTCCTCGATGAATCCTTCAGGGAGTACAAATCTTTGTACACACGAGAGGGCTATGCAGCCACAACTCCGAATAGCGAGCAAATAAAGAACCGCATCCGATTGAACGAAGGACCAACCTGGTTAGCTTTGTACGATGATCGTATCGTTGGCACCGTCTCCGCAGTGAAGAAAAAAATGGCATTATACATTCGTAGTATGGCTGTAAGACCTGCTGCAAGAGGGAAGAAGATAGGAGAATTACTCTTGATCGAGGTAGAGATATTCGCTTCTGAAAATGGCTATAAACGGTTATTTCTAAGTACTACTTCTTTTCTTACTCGCGCTATTCGGCTGTATGAGCATTTCGGATTTTACCGGATCAACGAGGGTCCTGATAATTTGTTCGGCACACCGCTTTTTACGATGGAAAAGGTTTTAGAGCCTTAAGAAAAGAAAAAAACAGCTC
>JABAHQ010001853.1_pt7 | contig 10551 bp, 10 predicted proteins | sample 7062091 | NCBI WGS metagenome assembly JABAHQ01 (sample SAMN14534359, study PRJNA622989) | marine sediment metagenome | biome: marine biome [ENVO:00000428]; feature: marine pelagic biome [ENVO:01000023]; material: deep marine sediment [ENVO:00002113] | place: India: Gulf of Kutch | collected...
CTGAAGTTCATCATCGGGTAAAAAACAACTTGGCTATTATATCAGGACTCATCCAGCTACAAGTTTATGAAGAGGACAATACCTTCCTAAAAGAGAAACTGGTTTGTGGCATAACTCGCATCCAAACCATTGGATCCATTCATGAACTGTTATATCAATCAAATAGCCTTACCCAGTTACGCTTCGATAAAAGCATAAGACAACTTATCGAAAATTTGCATGATATATATGATCAGTTACCGACGATCGATTTTGACCTCAACCTTTCTCCTGTTTCTATTAATATTAATCAGGCGGTACCGGCCTGCTTAATCATTAACGAAACAGTGACCAATGCCCTACAGCATGCTTTTACTACAAAAGATACAGGCCAAATTTCTATAAATTTATCTAAAAACGACGACCAAGTGCTTACACTAACAATTACTGATAACGGAAAGGGCTTGCCTGATCACATTTCGTCAATTTCTCAACATGGTTCACTTGGCTTTCAACTTGTTAATACCCTTTTAAAACAACTTGAGGCTGACCACAATATCAACTCCACAGAACAGGGTACTACATTCTCATTCTCTTTCAAGAAAACATTGAAAAAAGGAAGCAGTTGTAGCTTTGTAAGCGAACCGGTGTCATTAGTCTCCTAATTAACGTTGTACCCTTTTTAATTTTCTGTATTTTAGAGCCGTAAATATTTAAGAACCAAAAATACTGTTATGACCCAAGAAGAAATTAATAAGGGCAATCGCCTGATCGAAGATCTGATGGGATCAACCATTAAAATAGACCAGGATGATGTAAAAGACATCCCATTAGCATTTCTACAACTTGAAGACATGAAGTTTCATCTGGCCTGGAAATGGCTTATGCCGGTTGTCATAAAAATTGAGGATGATCTGAACTATTCCGTGCTAATCAAGGATAAAGCCTGCATGGTTGTCGTTGATGATGACACTACCTTCGAATCTGAGGCCGAAACGAAAATGGAAGCTGTTTGGCGGGCGATTGTCGAATTTCTGGATTGGCATAAAGATCAATAATATTGCCATTCTCTTTCTATTTAGTCCTAAACTCTTATACAGTTTAGGACTTTTTATTTTGGGATTCCTTCACCTTTGGCTCATATTCAAACCAATATTGTATCTGCAATGACTTGAACAACCACTTTAACGCAGAACAAAATTTATGGCAAAGAGTGCATTTGTTACGGGTGGCACCGGCTTTATTGGTATCAATTTAGTTAAACAACTTGTTGATAAGGATTGGGATGTCACTGCTTTACATCGCGCTCAATCAGATTTATCAACCATAAAACAGCTGCCCGTTACATTAGTTGAAGGTTCTATTACCGATCTTTCTTCTCTTCAAAACGCTATTCCCCTTCATACTGATGTTATCTTTCACCTGGCCGGGGATACAAACATGTGGTCCCAAAATAATGATCGCCAAACAGAGATTAATGTTACCGGAACCAAAAATATGGTCCGGGCCGCTTCCGAAAAAACAGTGACAACTTTTATCCACACATCAAGCGTCTCAGCCTGGGGTACTATGGACGGGACCATTACCGAAGAAAGTCCTCAACTCGGTGGAGACTCCTGGGTTAACTATGAACGTACCAAATGGCTTTCCGAACGCGAGGCACTAAAAGCTCGCGACCACGGCATGAAAGTTGTAATTATGAATCCGGCGATGGTTGTAGGACCGCATGATACCAATAACTGGGGACGCCTGTTTTTTGCTTTACGGGATAATAATCTGCCGGGCGTTACTCGTGGCAATATGAGCGTGGCTCATGTTAAAGAAGTTGCAAAGGCCCATATTTCTGCAGTCGAAAATGGACGTGATGGAGAAAACTATATTTTAGGAGGCCATAACTGTACCTTTGCAGAGTTTGTATCTATCATCGCAGAAGTATCTGACCTTTCTGCACAACCGAAAACAATTCCCGCTCCCATTCTCAAGCTGGCAGCTTATTTTCAGGCCGGTGTTTCATATTTAACAGGAAATGAACCTGACCTTACCCCAGAACTTGCAAAACTCATGACACGAAATGTGGTCTATTCCAGTGAAAAAGCAATACAAGAATTGGGATATAGCATTCCTCCAGTTGAAAAATCTATTCGGGATTGTCATACATGGTTAGTTCAGGAAGAATTACTTTAAAATAATTTTTCCGGTTCAGGAAAATGCTCTAAATGCCTCAAAATACCCTTCAAAATTGCCAGTATCATAACGGCTTATTCCGTCTGGCAACGGATATCCCAACACCATGTCTTCATTTTGAATCATTTTTCTAATGGCCGGTGTAAGCTGCAGTTCACTATTTTTATCAGGTGTTATTCGTTTAAGGATATCAAAAATCTTATTATCTAATACATATCGACAAGCTGTAGCCCATGGTTCTTCTGGTATAACTGACGGCTTTTCTATGATATCCGTTAACCGTACTGTTTTGTCATTTGAAGATCTATCTGTTTCAAACTTTACCACTCCCCTTGATGAGGCCTCCTCTTTACTAATAGGATAAATTGCCAATGCCCCCATCACATCCTTTTTGCTTTTCAGGGATATAAGATCGTTTAAATATCTCGATCTTCCCGAACCTTTCAAGGGAGCATCAGCAAAGACCACTACGAAATCTTCATTTTTTACAAACCTCTCTGTTTTTAAGATTGCTCCCCCCGGTCCCGATAACGAATCATCAAAAATAAACTGTACCGCAGTTTCATCCTTGAAATATTCGATCATCTTTTGGTCATTGCTTCTTACTACTACGGCGATCTTATTTATTCCTGCTTCTTTCAATTCTTCGATGATATGCTGCAGTACCGGCTTTTTTCCCAGCGGTAACATCGGCTTGGTTAAATAATTAGTGAGCGGACGCATCCGTGTACCCTTTCCNNGTGGAATGATAACAGATTTTTAATTGCTAACTAAAATTGGGAACCTGGATAAATACGATTGTCAATTAAATGTTTATTAATCTACAACATGAACCACAGCAAGAAATCTCTGCTGGACCGGTATATTCCCATAACTGACTGGCTTAGAGATTATCAGCTTTCTCATTTTAAAAAAGATTTACGAGCAGGATTAACGGTTGGTATCTTGCTTATTCCTCAAAGTATGGCTTACGCCATGCTGGCGGGACTCCCTCCCGTTTATGGCTTGTATGCTTCTATTATTCCATTATTAATTTATGCCATTTTTGGTACCTCCCGACAATTGGGGGTTGGTCCCGTTGCCATTGTCTCTATTCTTGTTGCTACCGGAGTAGGAAGTATCGCTGAAACGGGCAGTACTCGTTATATACAATTAGTATTGGCTCTTACCCTCCTTGTTGGTATCACCCAATTCCTTATGGGGGTATTTCGGCTGGGCTTTCTGATGAACTTTATTTCTAAACCGGTTCTCAGCGGATTTACTTCGGCAGCGGCCTTTATCATTGGGTTCAGTCAAGCAGGCAATTTATTTGGACTTGATTTGGCAAGAAGCAAATATGTGATCAACGTAATAGCTGATTTAACCTCCCACTTATCCCACATCCACTGGCCAACATTTATCATGGGGGTAAGTGCTATTGCGTTTATTTTGTTGTTAAAAATTTGGAACACCTCCCTTCCTGCTCAACTTATTACTGTAATAATCTCTATCTTTCTTGTTTGGGCTTTTCAATTGGACCAGATGGGCGTTAATACGGTAGGCAGTGTTGATGAGGGCTACCCTGCTCCTGTCCTGCCAAGTTTTTCCGAATTCCCTTTTTGGAAGCTTATGCCTACGATACTGGCCATCGCCTTTTTGAGTTATACCCAATCTATAGCGTTGGCAAAAGCAATGGTTCGCCGTAATCCCGACTACAAAGTTGACTCAAACCAGGAGCTATTCAGCATTGGCCTTTCAAATATGATCGGTTCAGTTTTTCATGCCTTTCCCGTTGCCGGCAGCTTTTCAAGAACAGCGGTAAACGATCAAAATAAAGCCCAAACAAGTATTTCTTTACTAATAAGTGCAACTCTTGTATTACTAACGGTCTTATTGTTAACTCCCCTTATCTATTATCTGCCTCAAACGGTATTGGCCGCTATCATCATTACTGCAGTTCCCGGTCTTGTTGAAGTGGGAGAAGCACAATTCCTTTGGAGAGTTCGCAAACGAGAGTTTGTTCTTATGATGGTAACATTTTTTGCGACCCTTGCCCTGGGTATCCTTGAGGGAATAGGAATTGGGGTATTGATATCCCTTGGAATTGTGATTCATCGTAGCAGTTATCCAAATATTGTAATGCTTGGTCGGCTGCCCGATACTGATCACTATCGCGATTTAGAAAGACATCCCGAAGGCCTTACGCAAACCCACACAATTATCGTCCGTATCGATGCCTCCCTGTATTTTGCCAATATTCCCTATATGAAAGAAAAATTGGAGGAACTTGAAATTGAAAGCGGTAAAAACCTGGATCAAGTCATCATCGATGCCATCGGAATTAACAAGGTGGACTCAAGTGCACTTCACGCTCTTAAAGAATTAGCTGATGAATATAAAAGTCGTGACATCGATGTGATTTTCACAGGTGTCAAAGGACCGGTACGTGATCTATTTAAAAAGTCAGGGCTGGAAAATATTATTGGCCCCGAACAGTTTTACTTAAATATAAATAGAGCTGTAGAAAGCCTTGAAGATGAGAAAGAAGAACCCTCTCATCTTATGGGCGAACAAGAATGATTGGTTTAATGGGGATGCTAAATATTTTGCTCAAAATCCCTTATTTTTGGAGACTCTCAATATTATCGCGATAACAATATAGGATTGAGTAAAACACAATCACTTCAATAAACTTAATAGCATAAGTGTAATAAAAACATACACTTAGAAATATTATGGACTCTCTTTTCCCAAAATACGATGTCATTGTAGTTGGTGCCGGTCACGCAGGCAGTGAAGCCGCGGGCGCTGCTGCAGAAATTGGCGCTAGCACATTACTTATAACCATGAATCTTGACGCCATTGCAAAAATGTCTTGCAATCCGGCAATCGGCGGCGTTGCTAAAGGTCAGTTAGTCCGAGAAATTGATGCCCTGGGTGGACTCATGGGCAAAGTCGCAGATAAATCTGGCGTACAATTTCGTATTCTAAATACTAGTAAAGGGCCGGCCATGTGGAGTCCACGTTGCCAGAGTGATCGGGCTCTTTATAGCAAAACCATGAGAGAAGAGCTCGAGAAGAAAGAGAATCTCCATTTTCGCCAAGATAATGTTGTAGATGTATTAACCACTGACGATGGGAAAAGGGCCACGGGGGTAAAGACCTCAACCGGACAAGTCTTTGAAGCTGATGCCGTAATACTTACTACCGGCACTTTCGGTAATGGCTTAATGCATATCGGCGACACTAATTTCGGAGGAGGTCGTTCAGGTGAGCGAGCGTCTATTGGAATTTCTGCGGCCCTTGAAGATCTTGGATTTGAAGTCGGTCGACTTAAAACAGGAACGCCTCCTCGTATCGACGGTCGCTCAATTAATTACGACAAGCTGGAAATTCAGTATGGAGATGAAGATCCCAATGCCTTTTCCTTTATGACGGATTCTCTTCCATCCCGAGAAGAACAGCTTACCTGCTGGATAGGCAATACGAATGAGGAAGTCCATGATATGCTGCGCTCCGGCTTCGATCGGAGTCCCATGTTCAATGGTACTATTGAATCAACAGGCCCACGATATTGTCCTTCTATTGAAGATAAAATCAATCGCTTTTCTGACAAAGACAGTCACCAGCTATTTCTTGAACCGGAAGGATGGAATACTTATGAAATGTATCTAAATGGTTTTTCCACATCCCTGCCAGAGGACGTCCAGTACAAAGCACTACGTACTATCCCGGGGTTTGAGGATGCAGTAATGCTTCGTCCGGGCTACGCTATTGAATACGACTACTTTCCCCCGTATCAAATTCGACGCAGCATGGAAACCAAAATTACAGAAGGACTCTTTTTCGCCGGACAAATAAACGGTACTACCGGCTATGAAGAGGCCGGCTGCCAAGGACTTATGGCCGGCATCAATGCGGCGCGAAAAGTGCAGGGCAAAGAAGAATTTATCCTCAAACGATCCGAAGCATATATCGGTGTACTTATTGATGATCTTATTACCAAAGGGACCGAAGAGCCCTATCGCATGTTCACTTCGCGCGCCGAGCATCGCATTTTACTTCGTCAGGATAATGCCGATCTACGCCTTACGGAGCTCGGACATAAAATTGGCCTTGCTTCTGATGAACGCTTTGAAAAATTCAAAGCAAAAAAAGATTCCATCGATAAGGTTCATGATCTTTTCGCAGACTATACGGTCTATCCCGAAAAAATGGACCCGATGCTTAAGGAGCAAAACACCTCTACCCTATCACAACCGGTTAAAGCAAAAACCCTTATTCCTCGTCCCGAACTTTCTATCTTTAACCTGATGGATGCCGACCCGGAACTCAAAGAAAAAGCCCACGAAATCACTACTGATGAGCTTGTGTATGAGCAGGTAGAGATTCAGATAAAATATGCCGGTTACATTGAAAAAGAATTTGAAATGGTTGAGGAAATGAAAAAGCAGGAAGACACCCTCATCCCAGATGAACTTGACTATGATAAGATAAACAGTCTTTCTGCTGAAGGTCAGCAAAAAATGGAGCGCATTAAACCTGAGACACTCGGACAAGCCAGCAGAATTAGCGGCGTTACCCCCAGTGATATCTCAGTACTAATGGTTTATCTAAACAACTAAATATAAGCAAATAGGTTTCACGTGGAACAACATAATATCATTCGAAAAACCGTTCCACGTGGAACATTTACCCAGGTCGATGAGCTTATTGCGGAATTTCGAAGTGAGCTCGAATCCTATTTAGAAAAACTGCTTTGGTGGAATAATCGCGTAAACCTTGTTAGTCGTGACGTTTCACGTGAAACTACTTGGGAGCATATCCGTCACTCCCTGCTCCTTTCATCACTGGAACTCTTTCAAAACAACAAATTATTTCTCGACACCGGAACCGGTGGCGGACTACCCGGCCTTCCATTAGCCATCACCCATCCCGACAAACATTTTGTGCTTAATGATTTGGTCACCAAAAAGTGCTTGGCCATCAAGCAAATAGCACAAAACTTGAGTTTAAATAATATTGGTATAGTAGACGGTTCAATAGAGGATTTGCATCTTGAAGAAGAATGTATTCTTGTCTCAAAGCACGCTTTTAAAATCGGCGGTCTCATTGAAATGACCAGCCATTTATCCTGGAAAAAAATGGTTCTGTACAAGGGCTTAGATTTTGAGGATGAGCTAAAAACTATTTCCTGCCCCATAAATATAACATGCCTTGACCTCTCCAGTGGCTCCGATTTTTATAGCGGCAAAGCTATCATTATCCTCGAAAAATCCTAACCCTCCCTTCTTTTCTTAACTGAGAATCTCTGCGGTTTCACTTATATTGTGGCCTTCATCCCCTACTAAAAATTTACCCTATTTATTGATGAACAGTTCCGAGCGCAGAATGAAGCTCATCCTTATGCTTCAACAATCAAACAGCCGCATTACAGTAGATAAAATTGCCGACAAATTTAATATCAGCCGCCGTACCGTATTTCGCGATTTCAATGCTCTTTCAGAAATGAATGTCCCTGTTACCCATGACAAGTACCACGGCTATGGTATTATGCAGGGATATAAAATTCCTCCCCTAATGTTCACAAATAAAGAGCTTGCTACCATTATGGTGGGACTCAACTTTGTAAAGTCCCAGGTGGACCAAAAACTTATTGAAGATGCCAAGGGCGTTGAGCTGAAGATCAAAGAAGTGGTTCCGGATGAACTGCGCGAATTTATGGAATCTCTGGAAGAACGAACGGTTGTGGATCCATATCTAAATTTTGGCGCAGAAAAGATGGAGGGGGGCGACTGGTATGTCATCAGCAATGCCATCGCAGAAAACAAAACTATTCGTTTTGATTACCATTCGAAATCAACAGAAGAAATAACCTCCCGAAAAGTCGATCCCTATATTATCGTTTTTTACCGCGACCACTGGAATGTAATAGGTCACTCTCATAAAAGAGACGATACCCGAAACTTTGTACTCGATCGGATGTCAGATATTGAAATTTTGGACGAAGAATTCGTCCCATATGGCAAAATCGACGTAGAGGGGCTTATTTTTCGATCTGACGACAGTTCGGATAAAATAATAGTAGATGTATCCAAAAAGGCATTGAAGCGATTTCAGGCTAATCTGCCGACAAAAATATTTAAGAAAAACGAAATTAAACCTAATTTATTTAGGATCGAGTNNTTACAGTTTCCGAAAGATGTAAAATTAGTTTCTCCAGATATTTTAATAGAAAAAAGACAGAACTTATTAAAGGAAATGATTGACAAGTAAATACTATCATAGAATTAAAAAATATTAAAATATATTATGATACAGCGAAGAACAGTTGGTATTATCGGAACCGGTAATGTTGGAGTGGCCGCAGCCTATGCCCTCTTCAATCAGCGGATAGCAAGTGAAATTATATTAATCGACCAAAACAAAGAAAAAGCTGAGGGTGAAGCCATGGACTTAATGCATGGTCAGCTTTTGGTAGGAAATGTTAAGGTTCGATCTGGAAGTTATGAAGACCTTAAACACACACAGGTTATTGTTGTTACTGCCGGGGTGGGACAAAAATCCCCAGATGAATCGCGACTTGAGCTCTTAAACAGAAATGCTGCTGTTTTCAAAGATATTATTTCGAAGCTGGACAAACATGCTCCCAATGCCATTCTTATTATTGCTACCAATCCGGTCGATATTCTGACTTATGTTTCACAGCAATTAAGTAGTCGTGAACCGCATCGTATTATTGGAACAGGTACCCTTTTGGACACTGCACGTTTCCGAGCTCTCCTTGGTGAATACTATGGCGTTGATCCCCGATCAGTGCATGCATATATCCTGGGAGAACACGGTGACTCAGAAGTACCGATCTGGAGCCAAGCTAACATTGGTGGCAAGCCAATTGAACATAATACTATTATGGACAAGCCCTATAACAGAGATGCCCTTACCACTCTTTTTCAAAAATCGAAAAATGCCGCCTATGAAATTATCGATCGAAAAGGTTTTACCAACACTGCTATTGGCGTTGTAATCGCTCGAATTGTTGAAGGTATCTTAGAAGATGAGAAAAGTGTCATTCCTGTCAGCGTCTCCTGGGATAATGAATACGGTATCAACAACGTATGCATGAGCCTCCAAAGTGTAATCGGCCTGGAGGGTGTAAAAGACAAAATCACTCCTGATCTTACGGACGAAGAGATAGAAGGGCTAACCCAATCAGCAAATATCTTGAAAGAAAGTTTATCCGGAATTACAGAAATCGATTAAAATAAAAAGCCCTGTCAGAATTCGACTTCTAACAGGGCTCCTTTATAAATTTAAGAAGTAAAAATTTACTGCTACACGGTCTCGTCTTCTTCTTCGTTGACGACACGGGTTACGGCAGCAATCTTTCCTTCTGTATCGAGACGCATAATTCGAACACCTTGCGTATTTCTACCCATCGTTCGAATTCCGTCACAACTCATCCGGATTACTTTTCCACCCTCAGTGATTACCATTAGGTCATCTTTGTCGGAGACATCTTTAAGAGCAATGAGCTCTCCGGTTTTCTTGGTAACCTTGAGAGTAATAACTCCTTTACCGCCGCGACTTTGCTCGCGGTAATCTTCGACCAGCGAACGCTTACCGTACCCGTTTTCAGAAATCGCCAGAACGGTAGCACCGTGGGTATTTTTGATAACAACCATATCCACAAGCTCATTATCGCTACCCAGATCCATCCCTTTAACTCCAGAAGTATTACGGCCCATATCACGGACTTCATCTTCGTGGAATCGAATGGCTCGTCCTTTCCTATTGGCAAGAATAATATTGCTTTCACCATTCGTAAGAGCAGCTTCAAGCAATGAGTCATCATCATTAATATTAATGGCAATAATTCCATCTCGGCGCGGACGGCTATAAGCTTCGAGGGTCGTTTTCTTAACCTTACCCTCTTTCGTAGCCATGATAATGTAATTGTTGTTGATATACTCCTCATCATCCAGCGTTTTCACCGGCACAAATGTCTTGATGGAGTCATCCTTATCTATATCGATAAGATTAACAATGGCACGTCCACGTGCGGTTCTCGAACCTTCGGGAATCTCATAGACTTTCAACCAGTAACACTGTCCTTTTTCCGTGAAGAATAGAATGTAATTATGGTTAGTCGCGACAAAAAGATGCTCTACATATTCGTCATCTTTGGTAGTCGTACCTTTCATTCCTTTTCCACCGCGCTTTTGTCGGCGGTAACCGCTGACCGGCATACGCTTGATAAAGCCTTTGTTGGAGATAGTAACAACTACATCCTCGTCGGCGATCATATCCTCAACGCTGAAGTCCTCGGCAGAGTGAACAATTTGTGTACGGCGCTCATCACCATACCGATCTTTGATCTCCAGAAGCTCATCCTTAATAATAGATTTC
>JABAHQ010026934.1_pt2 | contig 10542 bp, 7 predicted proteins | sample 7062091 | NCBI WGS metagenome assembly JABAHQ01 (sample SAMN14534359, study PRJNA622989) | marine sediment metagenome | biome: marine biome [ENVO:00000428]; feature: marine pelagic biome [ENVO:01000023]; material: deep marine sediment [ENVO:00002113] | place: India: Gulf of Kutch | collected...
CTCCGGCTACAGCCCGACGCTCGCCTATGCACAGGGCCGCTGGCTCGTCGAGCGGCGCGGGCCGCGCACTTTCGCCGTGCAGCACATCAACCTCGACTCGATGGAGGCGATCGTCGCCCGCGTACCCGACTCGCTGGAGGCTCGTTTCCTCAGCGCCAGCTGGTGGCAGTGGCGAGGGCTCTGGGACCGAGTGGCGGCGAACGCCGTGCGGCGGACGTTCCCGCTGGGCGGCGCGCCGGACGAGGGCTATGTGACGGGCGTGCGGCTGCCGGCTATGGATGCGCGGCGGCCGGACCACAGCACGCTGCTGGCCCTCAAGGTCGACAGCCCGCAGCTCGACTCCATCGCCAGGCGCGATCGCCCCATCGCCGTCGTGCAGGTCACCGACCTCGCGGTCCACACGCGCTTCGGCGCCGGCGGTGGCGCGGCCTGGGTCACGGGCGCCGGTGACGGGCTGCCGCGCCCCGGCGTCACGGTGACGGTCTATGACGATGAGGGCAACCCGCTGGCCGACGCGCAGACCGACGAGGAGGGGCTGGCCGAGTTTCCCGAGCTCAAGATCGAGAGGAGTCAGGGCTGGTATGGGGGACTCGAGGGCTACATCGCAGCGACGCTGGACGACGATCGGGCCGTGGTCGCTCTCAGCTCGACCAACCTCTCGCCCTGGAACTTCGACATCTATCCGGCGCGCGGTGCGGACCGGAAGCTGCGCGCCGGTACCGTGTTCACCGAGCGCGGCATCTATCGACCCGGTGAGCAGGTCTATGCGAAGGCGATCGTCCGACGCGGTCCGCTGGGCGCTCTGCGCGTCCCGGCGGCCGGCGACTCGCTCCGCTGGGTGTTCAAGGACCGGGAGGACGCCGAGCTGAAGGACACGACCGTCGCTCTCAGCGAGTTCGGCACCGCGGACCAAGAGCTGACGCTCGAGGCCGGGCTGCCGCTGGGCTGGTACCGGGTCCAGGTCCAGATGAGGGAGGGAGACGACTGGGAGACGGTCGCCTCGACCGGCTACCGCGTCGCCGAATACCGACCGCCGGAATTCCTCGTCCATGTCATGGCCGATGACAGGGACCGCTACGGTGGCGACTCGGTCGACGTCGGCGTAGACGCACGTTACCTCTTCGGCGCGCCCATGGGGCGCGCCGCGCTGAGCTGGCTCGCGCGCCAGCGGCCAGGCTCCGCTTGGGCGATTCGCATACCGAACGCCGACGGCTTCTACTTCGGCGAGCGGGGCCGCTGGTGGGAGTACCGCGCTCGCGAGCCTTCGGAACGGGTGATCTCCCAAGGGGCCGACACCCTCGACATGGCCGGACACATCGACCTGCGTCTGGAGCTGCTGGCCCCGACCGGTGGTCTACCCGGCCGCACAACAGTTCAAGCCACTGTCACCGACATCAACCGACAGACGGTGTCGTCGTCGACTTCGTTCACCGTGCACCCCGCCGCCTTCTATATCGGCGCAAGACCGGCAAGCACGGACTACTTCTGGAAGGCCGGCGATCCGCAGCGCGTGGACGTGATCGCGGCGCGGCCCGACGGCGAGCGGGTGCCGGGTGTCGAGATCGCCGGCGTGATCGTCCGCCGCGAGTGGCACCAGGTGCGGCGGCGACGGGGCGGCTACACCCAATGGCTCGGCGAGTGGGTCACCGATACATACGGTGGCCAGCTGCGCGATGACCAGCGGGCCCGAGCCGGTCCCCTGCGACTTCACCCCGCCAAAAGCCGGCTCTTACACCGTCGCCCTCGAGGCGACCGACCATCAGGGTCGCAAGGCCTCCACCAGCTTCTATCGCTGGGCGACCGGGCCGGACTGGGTACCGTGGTACGACCAGACCCGCTTCAAGATGGACGTGATCCCCGACAAGAGCCGTTACACGGTCGGCGACACGGCGACGGTCCTCTTCGCCTCCCCCTTCACCGACGCCGAGGCCTGGATCACGGTGGAGCGCGAGGGGATCATCGAGGAACAGCGCCTGCGCATCGCTTCCGGCTCCACCACACTGGAGTTCCCCATCACCGAAGCGTACGCACCCAACGCCTACGTATCCATCATCGTGGTGCGCGGCCGTACCGAACCGCCCGGCCAGCCCGACGACCCGGGCCGGCCGACGATGCGCGTCGGCTACGCCGAGCTCCGCGTCACTCCCGAAGCCAAGCGGCTGAGCGTCGACGTACGACCGCTGCGTGATGAGTACGGGCCAGGCGATACCGCGCGTGTCGAGGTTAAGGTTCGCGACGCTGAGGGTCGCGGCCGGCGCGCCGAGGTAGCGCTGTGGGCCGTCGACGAGGGCGTGCTGGCGCTCACCGGGTACTCCCTGCCCGATCCCCTCGACGATATCTACCGGGAGCGCGGTCTCGGAGTCGAGCTCTCCAGCAACCTCGTCGCCGTCTTGGAGCAGGTCGAGGTGGAGGAGGCACGAGCCAAGGGCGAGCCCGGCGGTGGCGGCGGCATGGACATGAGCGGGATTCTCCGCTCCCGCTTCAGGTACACCGCGTTCTTCCTGGGCTCGCTGATCACCGACGCCGCCGGCCGCGCCGTCGCCAGCGCCGAGCTGCCCGATAACCTGACGACGTTCCGCATCTTCGCCGTGGCGGTGACGGCAGGCGACCGTTACGGTAGCGGCGAATCGTCAATGCTGGTGACGCGGCCGCTCTTGGCCAGGCCGGCGCTGCCGCGCTTCCTGCGCGAGGGCGACGATTTCTCCGCCGGCGTCGTGGTGAACCACCGGCTCGGCGGCACACCGACCGTCGAGGTGACAGCCGAGGCCGAGGGCGTCGGTCTCCTCGGCCGCTCCAGCCGGAACATAACACTGGAAGCGGGCCGCGGCCGTGAGGCGCGCTTCCACTTCCGCGGCTTGGATGGCGACAGCGCGACGTTCCGCTTCTTGGTCACGGGCGGCGGCGAGGCCGACGCGGTGCAAAGGCGCGTCGCCATCCGGCCGCCTTATCATCCACGCGCCCACACGCTGGCCGGTGTGCTGCTGGACACCGAGTACGCCGACTTCGAGCTGCCCGCCCACATCGACCCCGACCGCTCACGGCTCGAGATCCAGTACGGCGGCTCGCCGCTCACCATTATCCGCGGGATCCGTCAGCGGCTACGCGTCTACCCCTACTACTGCTCCGAACAACTCTCCAGCGCGGCCATCCCACTCATCGCCCTTTATCGCGTTCAGCGAGAGACGGGTGAGACGCTGCTGCGCGGCGATCCCGAGGCCGAGATACGGGAGGCGGTCTCCACACTCAGCGGGCGACAGAACACCGACGGCTCCGTCGGCTTCTGGCGTGCCGATGGCTGGAGCAACCCGTGGATCAGCGCCTACGCCGGGCGGGTGCTCCTCGAAGCGCGCGACGCCGACATAGAGGTGAACGATAGCGTCCTGGCGCGGCTCGGCGACTACCTCGACGCGAGCCTGCGCGAGCGGAAGCTGGTGCAGTCGCCGCTGGCACGCTGGTACAATAGGAGCGAGACGATCCAGATGGCCGACGCCGTGGCCGCCGTTGACTACCTGCGGCGACTCGACCGGCCCAACGTCCCGATGGAGAACACGCTGTACAGACGCGCCGCTCAGCTTGCCTGGGAGGACCGGCTCCGCCTCGCACAGGTGCTGGCGCAGCGCGAAGACCGCCGGGCTCGAACCCTTCTGGAGGCCGCCTGGAACCAGGTCGCCGTTGAGGGCAGGCGCGCCGTGCTGCCGGACTCCGCAGCCAACGGAGACTTCTACTTCCCGTCCTGGGCCCGGCCCACCGCACGGCTGCTCACCGCGACACTCGCGGTGGAGCCGACACACCCGCTCGTGGGACCGCTCGTGGAATCGCTGGCACTGCAGGCGCGCACGCGCAGGAGCCGCCGGTGGTCCACGCAGGACTACGCGAACATCGCCCTCGCGCTACTCGAGTACGACAAGCTGCTACAGCGGTCGGCGGACCGTAGAGTGCAGGTGATGCACGGCGAGACGGTCCTCGACGAGGCGACGCCTCGCGGCCGCGCGCCGCACGACGCAGCAATCCCTCTCACCGGCCTGCTGACCGACACGCCCGACGGCGATAGGGCGCTCAACCTCACGCTCGCCGCGCCCGACTCCGGTGCACCCGTCTACTTCTACCTGACGGTCCACGAGGTTCCACTGGAGCGGCCGGTGCGGCCCAGCGATGACGGCATTCGGGTGGAGCGGTGGTACGAGAGCTACGATGAAGGCACGCCGATCGGTGACGTGGTCGAAGGCGAGCTGGTCCGCGTGAAGCTCCGCATCACCGTGCCCAGCGAGCGCTACTTCGTGGTGCTCGATGATGCGCTGCCCTCCGGCTTGGAGGCTGTCGACGTGAGCCTCAAGACGGTGGCGCGGCTACCCGGCGCTCAGCAGGCGGGCCGTGAACCGGAGGCGAGCGGCCGCTGGTTCTACGGCAGCTGGGACTACGGTTACTGGACCCCGTTCGATCACAAGGAGATGCGCGACGACCGGGTTGTGTACTCGGCCACGGTACTTTGGCCCGGCACGTACTACGCAACCTACGTGGCACGGGCGACGACGCCCGGCGCGTTCGTCAGACCGCCGGCGCATGCGGAAGAGATGTACAATCCGGGCGTAAACGGTCGAAGCGACGGCGGCGTGTTCACGGTACGCGAGCGGGAGCGATGAGCCGCCGGGGTCACCGCCTCGCGCTTCTGGTGGCGGGGCTCGCCGCAGCCTGCGGTCTGGCCGCCACCGGCTGGATCGCTTGGCCGCTGCCGCCCGAGATCATCGATCCGGGGCCGGTCCCCACCCTCACGCTCGCTGACCGGCACGGTCTCGTGCTGCGAACCACGCGCGCGCCCGACGGCAGCCGCGGCGGCTGGATCGCCCTCGAGGATGTCGACCCCGACATCCTCCGCGCGTTCATCGCCGTGGAGGACGAGCGATTCTACGAGCACAGCGGTGTCGATCTCACCGCTGTGGCCCGCGCGATCCGTGACAATCTCAAGGCGCGCCGCATCGTCTCGGGCGCTTCCACCATCACGATGCAGACGGCGCGGCTGCTTCACTCCATCCCCCACACCTGGCCGGGCAAGCTTCGCCAAGCGCTCTGGGCGCTGCGGCTGGAAGCACATCTCGACAAGGGGGCGATCCTCGAGATCTATCTCAACCGGCTGCCGTTGGGACAAGGCGCCGTCGGCGTGTCCGCCGCCGCGGGCCTCTACTTCGACGCCTCCGCCGCCGAGGTCAGTCTGGGACAGGCGGCGCTGCTGGCTTCGCTAGCGCACGCGCCCTCGCTCGACAACCCCTTCGTATCCGCCGACCGGGCCGAGCTACGCCGTGCCCGGGTCCTCAGACGCCTCGGCCAGCTCGGTTACGCCGGCGCGGTCGAGATCGAGCACGCCATGGCCGAGCCGCTCATCGGCCGCCNNCCTTTCTTCGCGCCCCACTTCACCACGCGCGTCCTTGCTTGGGCGGAGGATGCCGGCGCTACGATGGACGGCGAGTGGCGAACGTCGCTGGACCTCGGCCTACAGACCGCACTGGAGGCGGAAGTACGTCACACGGTCGACGTGTTGGAGGACCGACGCGTGAAGCACGCCGCTGCAGTCGCGCTCGACAACCGCAGCGGTGCGATCCTCGCCTGGGTCGGCTCCCCCGATTTCTGGGCCGATACCGCAGGTCAGGTCGACATGGTCGTATCGCGCCGCCAGCCCGGCTCGGCGCTCAAGCCGTTCCTCTACGGGCTCGCCTTCGATCGCGGCTACACGGCGGCATCGATTCTGCCCGACATACCACACAGTTACTCGACCCCCACCGGGCCCTACCGGCCACGTAATTACGACCGCCGCTTTCACGGCCCCGTAAGAGCGCGCGAGGCCCTCGCCAGCTCCTACAACGTTCCGGCCGTCGAGCTCGTCGACCGGCTGGGTACCGGTGGGCTCCTCAACACCCTGCATCGCGCCGGCTTCGAGTCGCTTACCGCTAACGCCGAGCACTACGGCGTAGGACTCGCCCTCGGAAACGGCGATGTCACGTTGCTCGAGCTCGCCAACGCCTACCGCGCCATCGCGAACGGCGGCATCTGGAGGCCGTATCGTTGGAGGATGCTCGGAGACGTAGAGGCCGCGCCGGGGCCGACCGGCGAGCGGCGCGTGATGTCGGAGCTCGCCGCCGCCCTCGTCCTCGACATACTCAGCGACCCGGTCGCCCGCCTACCCGGATTCGGGCTGGAGACGCCTTTCGANNTCCCATCGCGCGGGCCCCGGCCTTCGGGCGCTACGGCCCGCTGGAGCTGCCCTTCCCCGCGGCCGCCAAGACCGGCACCAGCCGCCGCTTCACCGACAACTGGGCCGTGGCCGCCACCGGCGAGTTCACCGTCGCCGTCTGGGCCGGTAACTTCAGCGGCCGCCCCATGGCCGGCGTCAGCGGGATTAGCGGCGCCGGACCCCTGCTCCAGCGCGCCGTGCTGCTCGCCGCCCAACGCTATCCACCGGGAGACCTACCGACTCCCATGGACGTCGGCGCGGTACCGCTCCAGATCTGCCGGCTCTCGGGCCTGGCCGCCGGCCCCGATTGCCCGCGCCAGCTCGAGTGGTTCGCGCCCGGCAGCGAGCCGACGCAGGTCTGCAACTGGCACCGCGACGGCCACGTGATCCTGCCCGCGGCCTACGCCGAATGGCTGGATCGGCAGCGCGCCGACCCGACCACGTTCGCGAGCACCGACCTGGCAAGACTGGGTCCCGACGGCCCCCGCGCCGCCCGCTTCCGCATCGTCACGCCGCTCGACGGCGACCAGTACACGCGGCCCGCCGGCGTCGCCCCCCGATACTCGACCATCGCTCTCCGAGCGGTGGGCGGCGGCGACAGTGGGCCCGTTCGCTGGTGGGTCGACGGCCTGGAGGTCAACAGCTCTCGCTGGCAACTCGAGCCCGGCGCCCATACTATCCAGGCCGAGGCGGCAAACGGAGAGCGGGACGAAGTACGGATCGTCGTCAAGCGAGAACCTGCGAGGGAGCGATGAGAGCGAACACCCTGCTACTCAGCGTGGCACTGATCCTGTCCGTGGGCAGCCCACTCCGCGCCCAGGACAAGCTGAAGGTCTACATCTCCGCTGATATGGAAGGTGTGGTCGGCGTCGTGNNTCGGGCTTCGAGTACGGACGCGCCCGCGAGTGGATGACCGCGGAGGTGAACGCCGCGATCGAGGGCGCTCGCGCTGCCGGCGCCACCGAGATCGTCATCAGCGACTCTCACGGCAACGGCCTCAACCTGTTGCTAGAGCGACTCCCGAAGAATGTTACGGTCGTGCGCTCTTGGCCACGTCCGCTACTGATGATGGAAGGGATCGACGAAACCTTCGACGCCGCCATCTTCATCGGCTACCACTCGAGTACCGCCAACCCGGAGGGCGTCCGCGCCCACACGCTGTCCAGCGGGCGGCTCGCTGACCTTCGCCTCAACGGTATCCCGATGCCCGAGGCGGCCATCAATGCGGCGATCGCCGGCCACTTCGGTGTGCCGGTTATCATGATCTCCGGCGACGACGCTATAGTAACGGAGGCGCGCGAGCTGCTCGGTGACATCGAAGCCGCTGTAGTCAAGCACGCGATCAGTTATGAGTCGGCGCGAACCCTCATGCCCGAGGTCGCTTACGATCTGATTCGCGAGGCGGCGCAGCGCGCCGTCCGGCACATCGACGAGTTCCGGCCCTACGTGCTCGACACACCCATCACCCTCGACGTGACCTTCAAGAACTACAGACCCTCGGAGGTGCTCGCCTACCTGCCCATCGTAGAGCGCACCGACTCACATAGCATCCGCTTCATCGGACGCGACATGGTCGAGATCTCCAAGTTCCTCGAGTTCATGCTCAACTACAACGCGTCGCTGTCACCGTGAGATCCCCCCCCCTCGTTGATCCCGTGGCCGCCGAATCCCATCTTGTGGCGTCACCGTCCGCCGTACCGCACGGCCGATGGCAGGGGCAAGCCGCAGGATAGAGGTGGCTCGTGAAACGCCTTAAGCGACTGCTGCGCGAAATCCACCAGCGTTTCCTCTGGCAGGCGGTCGCCATCTACCTCGTGTTCGCCCGGATCGCATTCGCCGTTGCCCGGACGTTGATCGAGCATCGCAGCCTGCCCAGCTCGTTCAGAATCATTTCGGTCGCCCTCCTCGTCATCGGCCTCCCNNCTGCGCGTCGATGTGGACGAGGAAGGCGAGGGCGACGATGTAACCGTCCGTCGCCGAGCCACCGGCGTGAGACGTGTCTTCACCTGGCGGAACGCGATCCTCGGCGGCTTCGCGGCGTTCACACTCTGGGCGCTCGTCGCCGCCGCCTGGTTGCTCCTCGCGAACGAGCTGGTGGACCGGGTCCGCGATCCCGGCGCCGAGGAAGCAGTCGAGAGCGAGGGCACCTAGCGCCGCGTCCCCTCGGCCGCCAGCGATTCCAAGGCTTGTGTCCCAGGCGCCCCGATCGCAATTTGCCGCCCGTCCCGCCGCGATCCCTTGCGTTGGAGGCCACGAAAACGGGCGATGATTCTTCCGCTTCTCCTTCTTCTGGTTTCGATCCAAGGCCCACAGGCGCCCCAGGCTCCACCGACCATCGAGGAGTACCTGGGCCTGCAGTACCTAACCGCCGTGCAGGCCGCACCCGACGGGGCGACGGTCGCGTTCACCGCCACGGGTGCGGCTCTGGAGGAGAACGAGCAGCGCACCAAGCTCTACCTCTGGAGAGCCGCGACGGGAGCGCGCAGCGCAGCGGCGGGCTTAAAGGATGTGCACGCTCCCCGCTGGTCGCACGACGGCGCCTGGCTCGCCTTCTTGAGCCGTGGCCCCGATTCGGAGGGCCAGCCCCAGCTCTGGTTGCTACCGGCACTCGGCGGTGACCCGGCCTTGCAGCTGAGCGATCTGGCGAACGGCGTGCTCGACTACGGGTGGGCGCCCGACGGTTCGATCTACGCGCTCACCGTCAGCACGGCGGGCAGCGGCCCCGAGATTTGGAAGCTCCTCGTTCCCGGCGGCACAGCGGACTACGTTTGGGGCGGCGACGCCGGCATCCGGGAGCTCGCGGTGAGCCCCGACGGCAGCGCGATCGTCTACAGCACGAACGGCACGGGGGCCGCCGGCGATCAGCTGGACTACGACCTTCGGGTGCTCGACCTAAAGACTCGAGATACGCGCCGCCTTACCAGCCGTCCCGGACCCGAGATCGCGCCGGTCTGGTCACCCGACAGTCGCAGCGTCGCCTTCCAGGCGCCGCAGGACCCGAGCTATCCCTACTCGCAGAACGAGCTGCTGACCGTGCCCGCGACGGGTGGCACGCCCCAGGTCCTCACCGAATCCTTCGATCGCACGGTCGTAGAGCACCGCTGGCCGCTCGGCGGCGCCCTGCTCTTCACCGCCGCGGTCGGGATGCACACCCACCTCTTCGCGGTGCGCGGGAACGGCGCCGTCGAGACCGTGACCCGCGGCGACCACAACTTCGGGGCGTTCGATGCCACCGCCGGCCCAGCCATCTACGCCGTGCGCGAGTCGGGAACGGAAGCCAACGAGCTTTGGCGTATCGCTGAAGGCCGGGTCGAGCGGCTCACCGATCTGAACGCCCACGCCCGCGACTGGACGCTGGGCCGACGGGAGATGATCCGCTGGCGCGCGCCGGATGGCTTGAACATTGAAGGGCTGCTCATCTATCCGGTCGACTACCGTGAGGGCAGACGCTATCCGTTGCTCGTGCACCTGGGCGCTGGCCCGGCGGCCCGGATCCGCGACGTGCTCGCGAGCCCCGGCGATCACCAGCTCTTCGCCGCCCAGGGCTACGCCGTACTCGCTCCCAACGCACGCGGCAGTCGCGGCTATGGCGTGGACTTCGCAACGGCCGCCCGCATCGATCTGGCCGGCGGCGACATCGTCGATCTCATGGCCGGCATCGACCTGGTGATCGAGATGGGGATCGCCGACCCCGAACGACTCGCCGTCTACGGAAGCGGCTACGGCGCCGAAATGACGGCCTGGACACTGACCCGCACGCCGCGCTTCGGCGCCGCCGTCGCTGTCTTCGAGGGATCGAGCTCGCCACCGTCCCAGCTCGAGCCCCGCGGTCTTCAGCCCGCCCTACTTGTCCCCGACCGATCGGCGACGGCAAACGCCCGCAGGATCCGCACGCCGCTGCTCATCGTCGTAGGCCCGGACGAGTTCGACACGTGGATTCCCCACACGCAGCCGAGAGAGCTGTATAGAGCGTTGCGCGACCGGGGCCGCCCCGTGGAATACATCGAGGCCCCCAGCGGCGATCTCGTCTGGGGCTCCCCGCGCCAGCGCACCGAGCTCTTCTTCCGGCACCTCCGCTGGTTCGACCGCTACCTCAAGTTCGGCGGCGCCGACCTGTTCGACTTCTATCTGACGGGCGAACGGGTACCCGGGCCCAACGGCTGGGAGCTGCGCGTCGATCACGCAGCACCACGTGCCGACTACACCGGCATGCGGCCCGAGCGCGGCCGTTACCTGGAGCTCGCTTTGACGGTACGGCCAGCCGAATCCGCCGTGCGGGACCGTAGGGTCGGCAGCTTCACCTTGGACCCGGCGACGGG
>JABAHQ010007743.1_pt2 | contig 10540 bp, 12 predicted proteins | sample 7062091 | NCBI WGS metagenome assembly JABAHQ01 (sample SAMN14534359, study PRJNA622989) | marine sediment metagenome | biome: marine biome [ENVO:00000428]; feature: marine pelagic biome [ENVO:01000023]; material: deep marine sediment [ENVO:00002113] | place: India: Gulf of Kutch | collected...
AAGGGATGGCAGCCAGGACGGGGAGCGAGAGGAGCAGGCGCTCGTTTTTGAGGGGGTTGTTACAATCTGCCCTCGCTATCGGACTACTGGGGCCTTTGGGCTCTGTCCTTGCCTACGTTTACCCACCAGCGAGGCCGAGCCCCTTCGGGGAGACGATGAGGGTGGGCAAGGCCTCCGAGGTCCCGCTCGGCGGGGGCAAGTTCGTCTGGTTCAAGGGGGAGCCCCTTTGGGTGCTGCACATGGAGAAGGGGTTTGTGGCCCTGGCGGCCCGCTGCCCCCGCGGCTGCCTCCTGAACTGGGACGAGAAGCGGAAGCTCCTCGTCGATCCCTGTCACGGAGGGACATTCGATGCCAATGGCAATCCCTTAACGGGATTGCATTCCTCGCCCCTCACCCGCTTTGAGGCCAAGGTGATAAGGGATGAGGTCTATCTGCGGGAGCCGGGGTGGACCTAGACCTGCCCTCTCACCCCCCTTTCTACCTGCAGTTGGGCCGGGGGCGGCTAACCAGCCGCCCCGGCCCTTTCCCTTGATTGAAAAGGTGAAACTGGATGGCTGTGGGACACAATTATGACCTGGCGGTCGTCGGGGCGAGCTTCGCCGGCCTGAGCGTCGCCTCTGAGCTCCGCTCGCCCTCCTTCCAGAACCTCTCCGTCCTTTTGGAGCTACTGCGGGATTGTCTCATCGCCGACTGCGTCGCCATCAACGGGAGCCTGGACTTGGTGATGGGCTGCGTCGATCGCTGAGCGCGGATGAGCGGGACGGAGGTCGGCCGGGGAGATCGCGCTGCGATGGTGACCATCTTCGACCAGCGTCGAGGAACTGCTAGGCGCAGACCTCAGCCTGATCAAGGTCACTAAAAACCGCTAATTGCGTTTACAACAGGATATGAGACAGCAGTGCCTCGGTTGACCCCTTGACAGGAGGGGTGGGGTTCTGGTATAGTGCTTTCATGAGTTCGAGAATTCGAATTTAGTTAAGGAGGGCCGGTGTTCAAGGGATATCTGGAATCGGTCGTCGATCACCCGAAGCTCGTAGTCTTTTTGATTCTGGCGGTAACAACTCTCTTCGCCGCGGGAATTCCTCGCCTCCAGACGGATACCGACCCCGAGCACATGCTCCGCGAGGAGGCCCCCGTCCGGGCATACAACAGCCAGGTGGAGCGCTGGTTCGATATGCAGGACATGATCGTCATCGGGGTGGTCAACGAAGAGGACCCGGACGGCGTTNNATCGATCGAGGAGGTCGTACGCCGTAACGTCTGGAGTTTTCCGACCACCAACCACATCAGTGCCCAAGGCGCCACTTTAGTTCAGGAGCGCCTGCTGAGGAGCGGCTCCCCTGACGGCAAGGATGTAGAAAGCCTCAAGAAGGCCCTGGATGGCAACCCCATCTTCGAGGGGGTCCTGATCTCTAAGGACAGAAAGGCCGCGGCCCTCTACATACCGGTAGAGGAGGAGGCCGACGCCAAGCCGATCACCGACCGGATCAAGCAACTCATCCGTGAAGAAGGCGGCGATGGGGCAGACGGCGATCGCTTCTACATCGGCGGCCAGCGGGTCGCCGAGGACGTCTTCGGGGTGCTCATGTTCCAGCAGATGTTGCTGCTCTCTCCCCTGGTGGCCCTGGTCATCCTCGCCGGATTGTGGCTGATGTTCCGGAGGCTCCGCCTCTCTTTCCTCTTATCCCCCCTGCTCATTGCCATGTTCTCCGTGATCTGGACGATGGGCCTGATGATCTGGCTGGGGATTCCCGTCCACATCATGAGTTCGATGGCCCCGGTCTTCTTGATGAGCATCGGCGTGGTGGACGGGATTCACATCTTGAGCGAGTTTTACGATCAGTATCCCAAGACCCGGGATCGCAGAAAGGCCATCCTGGAGACGATGCTGGCCTTGAAGCGGCCGCTGCTTTACACCTCTTTGACCACGGCCGCGGGGTTCGCCTTCCTGTATTTTACGAACATCCCGCCGGTGCGGGTCTTCGGGCTGTTTGTGGGGATCGGCATCCTGGCCGCCTGGCTGCTGACGGTCACCTTGGTCCCGGCGATCGTGATGCTTTTAAAGGAAGAGGGGCTGGCCAGGAGGGCCGCCCGGCATGGAGGAGGCTTCCTCTCCCGTGGCTTGAGCCGAATGGGCTCGTTCAGCCTGCGATATAGCAAAGCGATCGTCATTGGTGGACTTTTGGCGCTAATTATTGCCGGGATCGGCCTCTCCCAGATCGAGATCAACGACAGTCCGGTGTGGTGGTTCAAGCGGGGCCAGCCCATTCGGGAGGCCACCGCCGTCCTGAACCAGAAATTGGGGGGCACCTCGCTGTTGTACCTGGTCGCCGAAGGGGATAAAGACCGGATGAAGCGGCCGGAAGTTCTCCAATACTTCGAGGGACTGCAACAGCACCTGGAGAAGTCTCCCCTGGTGGGGAAGACCACCTCTTTGGCCGATCTGGTGAAGCGAATCAACGAGGCCTGGAACGGCGACGACCCCCAATACCGAGAGATTCCAGGCTCCCGCCAGGCGATCGCCCAGTTCCTGCTCCTGTATCTCTCGTCGGGGAGCCCCAGCGATCTGCAGGATTTTGTGACTCATGGTTCGGGGTATGACAAGGCCAACATCGTGGTCCAGGTCAACAGCCCCGGGTCGGCTTTCATGGAACAGGTTGTAGAGAGGGCTAAAGGATACATTGCGGACAACCCATTAGACGGTGTGAAATTCAGCTTCGCCGGGCCCGGCTACTTCAACGCCCGCTGGAACCAGGAGATGTTCTCCGGGATGATGCGGGCGGTGGGCGGGGCGGCCCTGATCGTCCTGCTATTGCTCATGCTGAATTTCCGCTCGATCCGGTGGGGGATCGTGGGGCTTTTGCCTCTGGCGTTCACCATCGTGGTCAGCTACGGCTTCCTGGGGCTCTTCGGGGTGGCCTTTACCATGCCCATCGAGGTCATCTCGGCCCTTTCGCTGGGAATGGCCGTGGACTTTGCCATCCACTTCGTCCAGAGGTTCCGGGAACGCTATCGGAAAGTCGGCGAGCTGGAGGAGGCCATTAGCTGGACCATGGCCGGCCCGGGGGTGGCGATCATGAGAAATGCGACCATTCTGTTTGTAGGTTTTCTGGTTCTGATCTTCGCCCCGTTGACCCCCTACGTGAACGTGGGGACCTTCATCGCAGCGATCATGGTTTTGAGTTCTTTGACCACACTCCTCTTCCTCCCGGCGCTGACCCGGGTCCTGGCACCCCGCCTGTTGAAACAAGAAGCAGGAAGAATTCAAGCAGAGGAGGTAAAACCGTGAAGACCAAATGGATGGTCGTGGTGGCCTTGATCGCGGCACTGGCCTTGACGGCCCACCCGGCCCAGGTCCAAGAGCCGTCGGCCGAGGAGATTATGGTGGCGGCCGGCAACCGCTTCGAAGGAAATGACTTCAAAGCTCAGGTCAAGCTGACCACCCTCGATGCCCAGGGGCAGGCGACCGAGCTGCTGATCGAGCTAAAGACCATCTTGAGGGAGGAGAGTCGAGCTACGGAAGAATACCGCTACAAGATGCTCGCCCGGGTGCTGGAGCCGGAGGACTCCCGGGGCTTGGCCGTTTTGGTCTGGGAGAATCGGTGGCCCAAGCCAGATGACATCTGGCTTCACCTGTCCGCCCTGGGTTCGACGAAGAAGATCGTCCCGGAGAACTTCCGGACCCCGGTGTTCGGCAGCGAGTTCACCTTCGAGGAGCTGACCGAGCGGGAGCCGATGAAGGACACCCATGAGCTTCTGCGCAGTGAGCAAATCCTGGATAGGGACGCCTGGGTGATCAAGAGCACTTCGAAAACGCCCGATGCCGACGGGTTCGCCTATCGGATCACCTGGGTCCTCAAGGAATGGCGGATGCCGGTGCGGATGGAGCTCTACGATGCAAACGATCGGTTGCTCAAGGTCTTCAACGCCGATGATGTAGAAGAAATCGGAAGCATTCCCACCAGGGTGAAGTCCACCGCGGAGAACTTGGAGACCGGGCGGAAGANNAACCTGGAGACCGGGCGGAAGAGCACCTTCGAGTTTCTCGATCCAAGGTACGACTCGGGCATCCCCGCTGCGGTCTTCGCCCCGGAGAGGCTGGGTGAGGAAAGTTGAAAGGAACACATTTATGGATAGGAAGGAACTCAAGAGAGCAGCTTACGAACTCCATGCCCGCATCTGTGGCCTGATGGCCAACTCAAAGCGCCTGGAGATCATTGACCTCCTGAGCGAAGGTGAAAAGTCGGTGGAAGAGCTCACCCAAGCGATGGGGGTTCCCAAGGCCAACATCTCTCAGCACCTGGCGCTCCTGCGCGAAGCCCACCTCGTCACCGCCCGGAAAGAGGGCCTGCACGTCTACTATGGCCTGGCTAACCCTAAGGTCTTTCAGGCCTGGGCGATCATGCGCGAGCTGGCCCTGGAACAACTGGCGGCCATGGAGGAGCTGAGACAGGCATTGCAGGAGCAGGAGCGGGCTCGGGAGGCAGAGTTTGAAGAACTCACCCTGGCCGAGCTGCTCGAGCAGTTGAACCGGGGGGAGGTCGTCCTGTTGGACGTGCGTCCGCCCGGGGAATACGAGGAGGGCCACATTCCCGGGGCGCTCTCCCTCCCCCTGGAGGAGATCGACCGGTGCTGGAAGGAGCTCCCTCAAGACAAGGAGTTGGTGGCCTACTGCCGGGGGCCCTATTGCACCCTGTCGGATCGGGCGATTCAGAAACTCCAAGAACACGGGATCGAGGCGAAAAGACTGGACGTCGGCTACCCCGAGTGGGAGCGGGCCGGCTTCCCCGTGGAGAGATGAAGGTCCTCCTGGTTCTCAACGATCCGCCCTACGGCAGCGAACGCGCGTACAACGGCCTGCGGTTAGCCCTGGCCCTCAGCCGACAGGAGGATGTGGAACTGCGGATCTTTCTCATCGGCGATGCCGTAAGTTGTGCTGTCGCTGGTCAACGGCCTCCCAGCGGCTACTATAACCTCGCACGTATGGTTGAAGGGCTGAACCGTGAGAAAGTCCCTGTAGGGGTTTGTGGAAGTTGTAGAGAGGCCCGTGGGATCGCCGATGAGCGACTCGTAAAGGGCGCGCATGGCAGCTCGATGGAGGAGCTCGTAACCTGGACCCGCTGGGCAGAGAAGATTTTGGTATTTTGAACCAGAAATTAGACGGGAAAAAGGAGATCAAGATATGGAAATATGGCTTCAGATCGTTAAATTTCTACACATCCTGGCCGTGGTCTTCATGGCCTGGCCGCTGTACGCCCTGATCACCGTGAACGAGCGCGGCCGACTGGGAGTTCCGCTGGGAGGCGATGCCGACCGCTATATGGAGAGGATCATAAAAGGCCAGACCATTCGGTGTTACGTGTTCCAGTTGACCGCGCTGGTCACCGGTATCCTGCTCGTCTACCTCTATGGAGTGGGATGGACCGCCCTGCTCACCAACTGGGTGTTGGCGGCGAAGACCGGGCTGCTGCTGGCTTTGATGGGCCTGCTCTCCTACGTCCATCTCGGGGTTCAGCCGCGAATCGATCGCCTTTTTGAGGCAGCCAAGGGGGCGAAAGGCAATCCGGCGGTCCCGGAGGAGATCGCCTCTCGGATCGGTCCCTTGCGGGCGAGAAGGAAGAGGCTGGCAGGGATCTGTCTCTTCCTGGTGATTACGACCATCATTTTGGGCCTTCAGGTGTTTGCCCGCTATAACCCGATTCTAACGGGAGCGCTCATTGCGCTGGCCGCGCTATTCGCCTGGCAGGCGTATAAACGGCCGATCCGCTACGGATGGGTGTAATGCGCTCCAGCGGCAAAGCTTGACAGTCCCAAAGGGTCGCGGTATAATGTAGTTGCAATTAAGCCACCCCAGGAGGGGTGGGATATGGGAAGGAGAGAGGATGCAGGGAAGCATCAAGACTTGGACGGTAGTCGGGGCTCTAGCCCTGGCGTTGTTGTTCGGAGGCGCCTATGCCTTCACCTCCGCTGCCCCTTGGGGGCGCGGAGGGATGATGGGCATGGGCGGGATGCAGATGGGAGGCCTGGGACCGATGGGTGGCAACATGATCGGTCCCGGGATGATGGGCGGTAGCATGATGGGCCCGGGACTGACGGGCCAGGCTCAGAATCAAGGTATGGGCCAAGGCCAGATGATGGGCGGAGGCTGCCCCGGGCCGTGGTGGAGCTACGGCCAGCAGGCCCAAGGGCCGGTGGGCTCCATCGATCAGGCGATCGGAGTGGCCCAAAGTTATCTGGCTTCACTGGACACTCCGGATCTGGCGCTGGCTGAGATCATGCAGTTCACCAACCACTTCTACGGCGTGGCCCAGGAGGAGAGCTCTGGGATCGGGGCCTTCGAGTTCCTCATCGATTCGGTTACCGGGTCCGTCCATCCCGAGCCGGGACCGAACATGATGTGGAACACCAAGTATGGCCACATGGCCGGCTGGGGCCAGATGGGCGGGATGATGGGGGGCTACGCCTTCCAAGAGCCCACAGCGGAGATGCCGGTGGGCCCGGAGCAGGCCAGGGTTCAAGCACAGCAGTTCCTCGGCAGCTACATGCCGGGGCTCACCGTGGATGATGAGGTAGATACCTTTTACGGTTACCATACTATCCACGTCCTGCAGGACGGCCAGACCTACGGGATGCTGTCGGTCAACGGTGTCAGCGGCCAGGTCTGGTATCATAGTTGGCACGGCCAGTTCCTGGGGATGACGGAGCTGGAGGAGCATTGATCGGCGAAAGAGGGGGCCGTAGCTTAGAGCTTGAACGCGGCCCCTTCTCTTTTCATCTAGTTTAGGAGGGATCAAAGATGCCCTGGTGCCATCTCTTCCTGATGATGCCCCTGTTCGGCTTGGCCGCCTTCGTCTTCCTGCCCCTGGCGACGGCCCTCCCCCTCTATCTGGCAATCTCAGCGATCTCGTTGCTCATTTATGCAAAAATCGTGAAGGCAATGCATGCACCGGTGGCCACGGGGCGTGAGGGGATGATCGGCCAGGAGGCGCTGGTAATCTCCGAAGTTAATCCCAAGGGATTGATCAACTACCGGGGCGAGCTGTGGAAGGCGACCTCCAAGGAGGGGTTCCGCCCCGGCGAGCAGGTGCGGATTATCGATCTGGAGGGGATTAGAGCCGTTGTGGGCAAAGCTGACAAGGAGGTGGCCAGTGGCAACGGAGATCGATGCCCAAGCCACCGCTAAGACCGAGGCTCGCTACGATCGGATCGCCCCCATCTACAACCTGATGGAACTGCTGATGGAGCTTTCTGCCAAGAGGTGGCGAAGGCTTCTTTGGAGCCAGATCGGGGGAGGGAAAATCCTTGAGGTCGGGGTCGGCACGGGGAAGAACATGCCTTATTACCCACCTCATGTTGAAATGACTGCTATTGACCTGAGCGACAGGATGCTTCAGCGAGCCCGGCGCAGGGCCAAGCGGGAGGGAATGGAGGTGGATCTACAGCAGATGGACGCCCAGTCTTTGGAGTTCGCTGACGGATCCTTTGACACCGCGGCGGCAAGCTTTGTCTTCTGCTCTGTTCCGGATCCCGTTCTCGGTTTGCAGGAGCTCAAGCGGGTTGTTAATCCTCAGGGGAAGATCCTGCTCCTGGAGCACCTACGCCCGGAGAAACCGTGGTTGGGGAAGCTCTTCGACCTCCTCAATCCCGTGACCGTCCGTCTCTTCGGGTTCAACATCAATCGCCGGACTTTGGATAATATTGGAAAAGCCGGCCTACACATCGAAGATGTAAGGGACCTTGACCGGAGCGGCATCGTTAAGCTGGTCGTCGCTAAACCACATTTGGACGATAAGAACAGTAAAGACGAAAAGGAGGTGACAAGGATGGCAGAGAAGGTTAAGGACCCCGTCTGTAAGATGGAGATCGACAAGGATAAGGCTGCGGCTACCTATGAGTATAAGGGCGATACCTACTACTTCTGCGCCCCCGGCTGCAAGCAGGAGTTCGANNAGGATGTAATGACAAGGAAGAAGCTATTGGTAGCAGGGCTGAGCCTTTTGTTGCTCGGATTGCTGGTCTGGGGCGGGCCGACCCCGGTCGCCTCGGCCCACGGAGCCGATGACGCAGTGCCCGGAGGGCAGTATTGGTGTCCGATGATGGGGCGAATGATGGGCTACGGCCCTGGCATGATGGGCCCGATGATGGGTTATGGCCCCGGAATGGGGATGATGGGAATGGGCATGTCGGGCTACAGCCCGGGGATGCCCATGCCAGGGATGATGGGCGGCATGATGCCCATGATGGGCTCGGGAATGATGAGTGGAATGCCCATGATGGGAATGATGGACCCGGGCATGATGTCCATGATGGGAAGAATGGCCCGAAGGATGGGGATGGGCACCGGAGGCCCGGCGAACGCTGGGCTGACCGAGCCGTTCACCGCAGAGCAGGCGATATTAGCGGTGAAAGGGCTCCCAATGATATGGGGGAACCCCGATCTGGCGATCACCAAGCTCCTGGAGTTCACCAATCACTTCTACCTCCTGGTCGAGGAGAAGAGCACTGGGACGGGGGCGCTGGAACTCCTAGTCGATCGCTACAGCGGTTTAGTGAAGAGCTCGCCGACGACGGCCTGGAACGCCCAGTATGGCCGAAATCAAATGGGACAGGGCATGATGGGCCGGGGAATGATGGGAGGGCAGCAGGGACAGATGTCAGGACCGGACATGGGGATGATGGGCCAGATGATGGGAGGCCAATCCCAACCGCAGCCTCAACCCCAGGCTCAGCCACAACGCCAGATGGCCGTATCCCCGGAGCGGGCCACGGAACTGGCTCAGCAGTTCCTGGCGCGGCAACTCCCGGGGACGGCGCTGGGCGAGGCCTGGAGCCTCCCCGGCTACTACACTCTCACCATTAACAGGGACGGTCGGCTTTTCACCCTGCTCTCGGTCAACGGGCTCACGGGCCAGGTCTGGCTCCAGAGCTGGCACGGCGGGCTTATCGCCGAGCAGGCCGTGCCTTAAGACGTAAAGACGGAAAGGGGGGAGGCTCCGGCCTCCCCCTTGCCAATCGCTATCATCTATGCTAGATTGGGAATTATTAGCTTTACAGAGTGAAAGAGGAGAATGACGATGGCAGATTACAGCTACGGGAAGAGGGTCGAGCTCTCCTTCGAGGAGGCCCTGGAGAAGATCAAAGCGGAGCTGGCCCAGGAGGGCTTCGGCATCCTGGCGGAGATCGACGTCAGGGAGACGCTGAAAAAGAAGCTGGGAGTGGATTTCCCCAAATACATGATCCTGGGGGCCTGCAACCCGCCCTACGCCAAGCGGAGCCTGGAATTGGAGAAAGAGCTGGGGCTGTTGTTGCCCTGCAATCTGATTGTCTATGAGGATAGGGGGGAGACTTACGTCTCGATGATCAAGCCGACCGAAGCCCTGAAGATCGTGGGGAACGAAAAATTGAATGAGATCGCCCAAGAGGTCGAGGTCAAGATGAAGCGAGCGCTCGAGCGGATTTGAGGGGATGAAGATGAGCAATGAGAGACTTAATACAGAAAGACCTGCTGCAGCGTTTGTCCTGTCGCTCTTGGCCGGTCTGTGGATGCTCGCCGCCGGAGGGATGATGTCCGGCTTTAGCGCGGGCCCAGGCGCGATGGGCTGGATGTGGGGCCACGGGATGATGGGCGGCTTCGGAGGCTTCGCCTCGGGTTCATTTTGGTGGCCCTGGTTCGGGATCATCGCCGGAATCATCGTTCTAATCGGCGCGGCGGTGCTCTATGCCCGGCCGGAGCAGAGCCAGGGCTGGGGGATCGTGATCCTGATCGCCTCAGCGCTCAACCTCTTCGTTGGCATGGGCGGCTTTCTAGCGAGCCTGCTCGGGATCATCGGCGGGGCGCTGGCCTTGAGCTTCAAGGCTTGAGAGACGACATGTGATCGAAGCAGTTTGAGTGGACCGAAATGCCTAAGAAGGAAGGGAATGTGGAGCATAAAGGGGGTAAGAATGCCTAACTGGATGATCATCTTGATCGGTTTGGGGCTGGCGGTCGTCTTAGCGGTGACCGTCGTCGGCCCGATGATGGAGAAGGAGATGATGGTAGAGAGGGCCTACATCGCCATGGGCCCAGCGAACAAGATCGCCGTCGTGGACCTGGAGACCAACCAAGTGATGACGGAGTTCAAGGGAGTGGAGAATCCTCACGGCGTCGCTGTGACACCGGATGGGAGATTCGTCTTTGCCGGAAGCCGCAGTGGCGGGGATAAGGTGATCGTGTTCAATGCCCGGACGAGAAAGCAGGTGGCCAAGATCCCGGTGGCAGAGCAGATGCACCATCTGATCGCCGATCCCCAGGGGCATTATCTGTTCGTCGCCGTCAGCACCGGCGAACTCGCGGTAATCGACGTGGCCCAGATGAAAGTCGTGAAATGGATCTCCACGGAAGCGGGCGCTAACTATGTGGAGACAGATCGCCAGGGGAGATATGCCTTCGTGACCAACACCATGGCCGGAACCCTCTCGATCATCGATATCGAGACGCTAGAAGTGGTCGGCAACGTTAAAATTGGGGCTCAACCTGCGCACATCGCCGTCTCACCCGATA
>JABAHQ010001427.1_pt1 | contig 10539 bp, 6 predicted proteins | sample 7062091 | NCBI WGS metagenome assembly JABAHQ01 (sample SAMN14534359, study PRJNA622989) | marine sediment metagenome | biome: marine biome [ENVO:00000428]; feature: marine pelagic biome [ENVO:01000023]; material: deep marine sediment [ENVO:00002113] | place: India: Gulf of Kutch | collected...
CAGAGGGCTCGACCTCGTCGATCTCGGAGATGTCGAGCTCGTTCGTCACCTCGGGGACGTCGCCGGCGTCGGAGCCGGTCATCGTGCTCTCTTCGGCGCCGAAGTCGGTGAAGCCCTCGGGATCGCCCGGGACGATCAGGCGCTCGACGGACGACGCGTCCGCTTGCGCCGTCTGAGCGCTCTCGTCGATGGTCTCGGTGAGAGGTGACTCGTCCCTGTCGCCGACGGAGAGCCGACGGCGCTCCGAGGGCCCGAGCTCGGCGAGGAAATCGTCCCCGGTGGTCTCGGTTTCGTCGTCGAACTCGGTCGGGGGCTCGGAGGTGGGCGCCAAGAGCGCCGGCGAGGTGAAGTCGCCGCTCGGGTCCTCGAAGGAGGGCGTGGCGCCCGGCGCAGGGAGCTCGGCCTCGCCGGTGTCCTCCTCGGAGCCCATGCCGGCCACGTCCGAGAGCTCGTCCGCGCTCAGTCGCCGCGTGCTGTGGCCCAGCCGCTGCACCGCCTCGGTCGCTTCCTCGTCGTCGGGCGCCTCCTTGAGCACGCGCTTCCACGCGTCGATGGCCTCCCACTTGTTCCCGAGGTCTTCTTCCCAGACGCGCGCGACGTCCTTGTAGAGGTCGACCTTGAGGATCGTGTCCTCGACGCGGTCGGCCTCCCGCTCGAGGGCCATGAGCAGGTCCTGGTGCCGCCCCGCCTTGCGCAGACAGTTCTTGAGCCGCGGCGGAACCTCCGCATCGTTCCGCCGCAGGGCCAACAGGCGCGTGAAGACGTCGGCCGCTTCGCCGTAGCGCTGGAGCTCGACCTCGAGGATCCGCCCCCGCCGCTTGAGGAGCGACGCGGCCGTCGCCTGGTCGAGGGCCTCCTGCACGAGCTGGTCGAGGTGCTTCTGGAGCGCGTCGAGACGATCGGCGCGCTCGGAGACACGCTCGAGCTCGTCGAGGATCTCCTCGTTGTCGGGGGCGTAGGTCGTGGCGCGCACGAGGTACTTGAGGCCGCTCTGAGCGTCGTCGAGATCGTCGAGGGAGACGCGCGCCGCCCGGCGGAGCATCGCCGCGCTCACCTCGGGCGCGTCCTCGGCGACCTTCTCGGCGAGCCCCTGATAGACGCCGACGAGGGCCTTCACCGCTGCGTGGCTTCCGATCTCGGGGCGCAGGTCGTCGAGCTCGCGCACGGCCGCCTCGATCACGAGGAGAAGCTCCGGCGACTTGCTCGAGAGCACGGCGTTCTGCACGAGGGACATGGCGCGGTCGCGATCCTGGAGGCCGACGTCGGCGAGCTTCGCGGCTCTGAGGAGCGCTTCGACGCGGCCCGCGTCGTCGTCGGCTTTCGCCCGGCGGCGGTCGTAGACGACGAAGAGCTCCTCGGCTCGTCCCGCCCGCGGCGCGAGCTCCTCGGCGGTTTCGAGGACGTCTTCGTCCTGCGGGGCGAGGTTACAAGCGCGGAGCACGAGGTCGAGAGCGCCGGAAGGGTCGTTTGCCTTGGCGTCGAGGAGGTGCGCCTGCCGCATCAGGAGCCCGACCTTGGCGTCGGTGCTGGGCGCTCGCTTGAAGAGCGTGTCGTAGACCTGCGCGATGCGCTGCCAGGCGCCCGCCGCCTCGGCGAGGCGGTCCACGTCGTCGAGGATCTGCTCGTCGTCGAGGTCGGTGGCGAACGCGCGGAGCGTCGCCTCGAGGGCGCGTTCCGAGTCCTCGAGGTAGCTCTCGAGCACCTCCGACACGTCGAGCCACCGGCGTCGCTGCTCGGACTCGAGGGCGGATTCCTGGGCGAGGTTCACGAAGAACTGGGCGAGCTGCTCGCCGCGGGCGACCTCCTTGGCGAGGTCGCGGAGCGCCTGCTCGCAGTCGTCGTCGCCCTCGGCGGCCAAGTCGGCGAGGCGCTTCCAAGCGCCGTCGACGTCACCGAGGTGCTCGATGGCCAGGCGCGCCGCCTTCTGCGCGAGCTCGCTGGTGACGGCCTCGTTCTGCTCGATCCCCGCGAGGGCGTCGAGGCAGTCGATGAGCTCCTCGATCCGGCCCGCCGCTTCGAGGAGCCGCGCGCGGCGGCGCTGGGGCTCCGGCTCGGCGAGATCGGCGTCGGCCCAGTGCCCGAGGGCGTCGATGGCCCGGGGGGCGTCGTCGAGCTCGTTTTCGTAGAGATCCGCCAGGCGTCGCGCGATCGGCACCCGGAGTCCGTCGTCCTCCGTGATCTCGAGCTGGCGCTCGAGGGCCATCGAGAGGGTCTTCGGTTCCTCGAGCTTCTCGGCGAGGTCGGCGAGGCGCGAGAGCGCGCCCAGGTGATCGGGATCGACGCGGGTGACGACGTCCGACAGGACCCGCAACGCCTCGGAGTCGTCCTCGAGGTGGTCCGAGAGCACGCGTGCCTTTTCGAGGAGCAGGTCGCGTCGCTCGTTCTCCGAGTCGACGAGGGCTGCGAGTCGGCCGAGGTAGTCGACACGGGTGCCGTGATCGCCGAGGCGGTCGGTGTGGGTCTCGAGGAAGCGCAGCGCCTCCTCGTCCTCGCCGCCGGCGATGACCTCGAGATAGGCCTCGGCCGCGGCGTCGTCGTTCCGCACCCGGTCGCGCATGGTCCGGGCGATGCGCCGGTAGAGCTCGGCGCGGGCGACGGGCTCGGACTCGTCCTTCGCGCGCTGGCGCAGGAGCACCACGAGGTCCTTGTAGCGGTTGGCGCGGTCGTAGACGCCGCAGAGCGCGTCCAGGATCTCGGGCGCCGGATCGAGGTCGACGGCGTGGGCGTAATACTCGGCGGCGCGGTCGAGGTCCGACAGCGCGCGGTCGGCGATGTCCGCCATGCGCACGAAGATCTGCGCCCGCTCCTCGGAGTCGGCCAGCTCCGTGCGATACGAGAGCGTCTCGAGGAGCCGCGACCAGTTCTCGGCCTCGCGGTCGATCCGCTCCATGCGATCGAGCGCCTCGGCGTTTCCGGGATCCTCGTCCAGGAGGCGGGTCGCGGCCTCGAAGGCGCCCTCGTCGTCGCCTACCTGCTCGTGGAGGAGCGCGGAGAGGCGCCCCAGGAGCTCGATGCGCGTCTCGCCGTCCGCCGCTCCGTCGATCCGCTGACGCATCATGGGCACGGCCTCGAGGAACGCGCCTGCCTCGATGAGCGTGTCGCACATCTCGTCCCGCGCCTCGTCGTCACCCGGCCGGATCTCCCGCAGGGCGCGGTAGGCCTCCACCGCCTCCATCAGGCTCTGCCGGTGATGGCGGTGGATGCGCGCGAGCTTGCGATGGACTTCCGCCTTCTCGTCCGGGTCGGTGAGCGAGAGCGCTTCGCGTTCGAGAACCTGGGCCAGCTCGTCCCAACGGGAGGTCTGCTCGAGGAGCGTGGCGAGCTTGCGGCGCGCGGCGCCGTCGGCCGGATCGAGCGCCGTGCAGGCGCGCCACGCGCTGATGGCCCCTTCGAGGTCGTCGAGCTTCTCCTCGCAGATGACGGCGACCTCGCGCAGGCGCTGCTTGCGGGCGTCGACCGACAGGCCCGGCACCCGTCCCGCCGCCAGGAGGAGGTCGCGGAGCTCGGCGAATGCACCACGGCTCCGGCAGTCGTCCTCGAGGAACGCCAGGGCCTCGGGATCGGCGGGGTCGAGAGCGAGGATCTCCCGAGCGCGATCCCGCGCCTCGCTCAGGTCTCCGTGCTCGACGAGGATCGAGATGATCTCGCGAAGCCGCGGGATGCGTTTGTCGGCGGGGAGCCCCGCCACGGCCACCGAGAGGGCGCGCACCACGTCGCGCTCGCGTCCCGCCTGGCGATAGAGGTCGACGAGGGCTTCGGCGGCCTCGGCGTCCCCGCGCTCGAGGAGCGGCTCGTAGCAGATGATCGCGTCCTCCACCTGCTTGGCTTCGACGTAGGCGGAGCCGAGGCGGCGGCGCATCCGATCGGTGGTCGGCGACTCGGGCGCGACCTGCAGATACGCGACCCAGCGCACGGGCAGCACGTCGGCGCGGCCGAGATCGGACGCGATGCGTTCGAGGAGATCGAGCGCGCCGTCGTGATCCGGGGCGGCGTCGAGGGCGGCTTCGGCGTAGGCGATTCCGTGATCGGGCGGGACGCTCTGCGCCATCTGGAAGAGCAGGTCCGCGGCCTTCTGGCGGTCGAGGTTGGCCGAGCTCGCGTCCGCTTGCGTGTCGGCGCGCTTGAGAAGGACCGTGGCGAGGTCGTGCATCACGGAGAGGTCGGTGGGCGCCTGGGTCTGGGCGCGCTTGAGGGCCGTGATCGCCCCCGCGATGTCGCCGAGCTGCTCGGCCCGCATGTGGGCGACCTCGCGAAGGAGGGCCACCTTTCGCATGGGATCGGACTCGGCGGCGACCTCGAGGTCGTAGAGCGACGAGGCGGCCTTGAGGTTGCCGGCGCTGCGGTAGATCTCCCGGGCGGAGTAGATGGCGGTGACCAGCGTGCTGTCGAGCTCGAAGGCCTTGCGGTAGTGGTTGATGGCGCGGTCGACCCGTCCGAGGCGCTGCTCCCAGATCTCTCCGATCTGCTGGTGGATGGCGGCGGGGTGGCGGGGGTCGGCTCCCGCGTCGATGAAGCTCTTCGCCCGTCGCTCGAGGACGTCGAGGAGGCGCCGCTGATCGCCGGTGGCCTCGAAGATCTCCTCGAGCCGTACCGAGGAGTCGAGGTGCATGGGGTTCTTCTCGAGGGAGCGCTCGAGGAGGCTGATCGCCCGCACCCGGTCGTCGAGGTAGCCCTCGCAGAGCTCGGCCGCCTCGAAGAAGGCCGCCGCCGACGAGCTGACGTCCGAGGCGCGCGCCGCCCAGCCCTCCAGGAGGTTCGCCAGCGACGCGTAGTCCCCGAGCCGGTGGTAGTGGGCCCTCAGCGCCGAGTACGCTTCGGCGTCGTCCGGATTGCGCTTCAGCCGTGCGACCAGACTCTCGGCGTGCGGATCCACGATCGCCGCGCAGGCTACCACGCGAGGGTCCCCGAGGCAGCCAAAGCGCGGGCCAATTCGGGGGGTTGCGCCGGGCCCCCACCTCGTGGGATTCCCCCGCCATGAAGGACCGTCTCGCGGTGCTCTACCGCGCCCGAAAAGCCGCCCTCGAGGCCGAGGCCGCGGTCCTGGACGTGGCCGAAGATGCGGAGCTCGTCCCGCGCCTCTCGGTGGCGCTCGAGGAGGCGCGCGCGGAGAAGGAGCGCACCGAGCGGAGCTTCCGGTTGCAGGTGCTGGCGGACCTCCTCTGCCGGGTCGAGGACGCGGGCGCGATGGCGCTCCTCATCGGCATCCTCAACGACCCCGACTCCTCGGTGCGGGCCCGGGCCGGCCTCGCCATCGCCCGCGGCGGCTCGGCGCGCCTGCCGGTGCTGGCGAAGGTGGTGCTCGACGCGCTGGACGAGGGGCTCGAGGGGCCGGCGCTCCTCGAGCTCCCCGGGCTTCTTCTGGACTGCGCGGACATCGACGCGCCGCCCCCGCTGGACGTCCTCGTCCAGCTCCTCGACCACGACGACGCCGACGTCGCCGCCGAGGCGGCCTGCGCGCTCGCCGAGGTGGACGCGCCCGGCGTCCGCGAGCTCCTCGAGTCGTTCGCCGAGGACGAGCGAAAGCTCTCCGACGTCGTCGACGGGCCGGCGACGCTGGGCGCGCTCGTGTCGCAGCTCCTCGACACCCTGGCGCTGGACGACGACGTGCCGTAACGGCGCGCAGGGCGTGACGCTACGGAGCCAGCCGCGTCATCGTCCAGCCCTCACCGTCGCGGTCGTAACGGAAGCGGTCGTGGAGGCGGTGCTCGCCTTCGCGCCAGATCTCGATCCGTCGGGGGACCAGCACGAAGCCGCCCCAATGAGGCGGCCGCGGTACCTCGGCGCCCTCGAAGCGGGCGCGCATCTCTTCGACCCGAGCTTCGAGGTCGGCGCGCGACGCGAGGGGGCGGCTCTGGTCGGAGGCCCACGCGCCGATCTGACTCTCGCGCTCGCGGCTCGCGAAGTACGCGTCGGAGCGCGCTTCGGTCGCCTTCGACGCTTCGCCCTCTGCGCGCACCTGCACACCGATCGTCGACCAATGCCAGACGAGCGCGGCTCGCGGGTCGTCCACCAGGTGCTGCGCCTTGTCGCTCTCGTAGTTGGTGTAGAAGTAGAGACCCGATTGCTCGATCTGGCGCACGAGGACGAAGCGCACGGTGGGGCGGCCTTCGCCGTCGACGGTGGCGAGCGCCGCGCGGCTGGCGTCGAAGGACTCCGTCTCGTCGGCGCGGGCGAAGTGCTCGCTCAGCAGGGCGATGGGGTCTTCCACGCGCCCGAACATAGACGCGCGGCGGAGCGCGTCAATCGAAGAGGAGCCGCCGCCCTTCGGCGTCGATGGTCACGCGCATCTGCTGGAGCGCGACCGCGCCGACGATCGCGCCCACCGGCGCGCCCGCGAGCTCGGAGAGGTCGCGGGGGATGAGCCCGGTCGCGGCCGGGACGCCCTCGATCACGGCGTCGCCCATGGCGAGGGACTCGAGGGTGAGCATCCGGATCGACTCCGAAGGCGCGCCCTCGGCGGGGGGCAGCGCGTCGAGATCGTGTCCGAGGTCCTCGGCGACGGCGTCGGATACGGCCACCGGGAATGGCCCGGCGGTGTCGAAGGCGATGAGCGCGTCGCGGCGATCGTCGAGGCGCCCCTCGAGGGCGAGGAAGCTCCCGCCCAGGGTCAGGAAGGGCACGGAGGCGGCGTCCTCGGTCGCCTCGCTCCCGCTCTGGCGAACCACCACCCACCGCTCGCGAAAGTCGATGGTGACCGCGAGGTGCAAGAGCACGTCGAGGCCGAGGACGGCGCCGAGCTCGGCGCCGAGCTGCGCGCCGATGGGGGCGAGGTCGCGGGTGAGCGCGGGGACGTTCTTCATCACCAGCGGGCCCAGCTCGACGCGTCCGAGGATCCCCGCGTCGCCCCGAAGGTCGTCGTCGACGATCGTCAGATCCGCCTGGGTGGCGACGAGGGCGTTGACGGTGCGGCCGTCGATCGCGATCTCGACCACCGGGATCGGTGTGCGCCCGACGAACGGCAGGCTGGCGCGATCGGCTCCCTCCATCGCGTGACACGACAGGACCCTCGCGAGGCGGGCCAGGGGGAGCATCGCCTCGGCCCAGCCGTCCGGGGGCTCCTCGCCGTCCACCGCCTCGAGATCCCGGACGACGCCCTCGAAGTCGCCCATGGCCGCGCGGGCGCGGGCCCTGAGGCGCACTGGCTCGGCCGTCGTGGCGTCCTCGAGGAGCGTGAGGACCCGTTCGTGCTCTCCCCGGGCCAGGGCCACCCGGGCGGCGACCTGCCGCGCGGTGGCGTCCTCGGGGCTTTCGGAGAGGGCGCGGTCGGCGAGTGTGGACGCCCGGTCGAGGTCACCCTCGACGAGCGCCTCACGGCTCCGCTCCCCGCCGGAATCGTCTCGTCTCTCGGTGGGGGTCACCACCTCGGAACCTCCGCCGCATCCGGCGAGAATCATTAGCAACATCCAATGGCTGAGCTCACGCATCTAGCGGCTTTCTGGGCGATCGGCGGTCGTGGCCGATAGGGTGAAATTCCCCAATGTGGGTGTCGGTGGGTAGAGGTGCGGAAAATGGCTTGACTTGATGTTCTCCCATCCTACTCTGGCGCCGCTCCTGGGGGGACATCGTGAGACCCATCCTGCGATGCCCAGAGTCAAAAAGTTCATGGAGCAATTACGCCATGGGCTCTACGGAAGCTCGCTGAAGTAGGTCCTGTGTGGAGGGAGTGATGGAAGTAGGTTTCGTCAAGTGGTTCAACAACGCCAAGGGTTTCGGCTTCATCAAACAGGAAGACGGCCCGGACATCTTCGTGCACTACAGCCAGATCGGGGGAGACGGTTTCCGGACGCTCGAAGAAGGTGAGCAGGTCCGATTCAACAAGGTGGAGGGGCCGAAGGGTGCCTTCGCCGAAAAGGTTGAGAAGGTCAGCGCCTGAGAGTCCCACGCGTTGAATTGCCGAGGGCCGCGACGAAAGTCGCGGCCCTTTGCAATTGAGGCCTCTTTCGCCTCCTCGGCTCAGCGCGGAGCCACGTACTTGTCGAGCTCGAGGGCCCAGCGGACCTCGTCGACGAGGCTGTCGAGGTCTGCCGACTTCTCGTAGGTGACCTCGTGCCAGACGTCGAGGACGCGGCCCTCGTCGACCGGATCCTTGACGTGGACCGTGGTCGCCTCCTTCTCGGCGTAGCCCCGTGGGTTGGCCTTCTGGCCGATCGTCCCCCGCACCTTCGCGAAGAGATCGTCGGCGGCGGCGTTGGGGAAGTCGGACTGCTGCGACCGCGCCGTGAAGCGGATGTGGACACCCTCCGAGAAGCGCACCCGAACCCCCGAATCCATGATGTGCAAGCGCACCCGTTCGGCTACGTGAATCTCCTCAGCGGAGAGACGGTAGATCTCGACGCCTGCGTCCTGGAGGGCTCTTTTGACGCTCTGAACGTCGGTGTCGCTCACCTGGTGGTCCTTCTCCCCCCACAGCTCAAGGATTTCGCGGATGGTAGCACTGTACTTCCCTCCCTAGCAATGGATGCCGCTACCGTCCGAGGCTGGATCCGGCCGCTTGCTACGAGTTTACCACCCTCGTAAAGTCCCATCGGTTCAGGTCCCGATATGGATACCATACTCTACGTGGGAGGTCCCCACCCGGCGGGCGATCCTCTCGGCCTCTCTCGGGATCCCCGCTGCCGCCGGCTCTCCTCGGGGGCGATCTTCTTCACGCCCGAGCAGGGCGCCCCGCGGCGCGTCGTCGCGCTCTCCGATCCGTCGGCCGCCGCGGCCTTCGTGCGCCGCGAGCCGGTGCACACGCTGATCGTCGACACCCGCGCCCTGGCCGCGTCGGACGACCGGGACAACCCGAGCGTCGAGGGCCCTTTCGCCCTGACCCGGGCGGGCGAGCTTCTCTCCCTCCTCTTTCCCGAGGGGGAGGTCTCCGGCGCCATCCCCCGCGACCGGATCCTGGGCGTCGTGGGCCCCGGCGAGGCCGGCATCCAGGCCGCGTTTCAGCTCGGCAGCGCCCACGTCGGCAGCGTGATGACCGCCCCGGTCCAGGCGGAGATCCTCGAGCGCGCCCTGCAGCTGCTGGCCCGCCGCGCCAGCGGTCGCATCGCCATCTGCCTGGCCGGTGGCGGCATCGAGGGGCTCTTCTACGAGATCGGGGTCCTGCGCGCCCTCGAGTCCTTCCTCGCCGATCGCTCGATCGTCGACTTCGACCTCTTCTGCGGCATCAGCGCGGGCGCGGTCCTCGGGACGTTCCTCGCCAACGGCATCGGCCCGGACGAGATCGCCCGCGGGCTCTCGGGGCAGAGCAGCCGGATCGATCCGATCACGCGGCGTGAGCTCTTCGATCCGAACGTCGGCGAGATGTCGCGGCGCGTGGCCCGGCTCGTCACGGAGGCCGTGCGCGGTGGCGCCGGCCCGCGGGGGCTCCTCTCGTCGGTGGCCCGCGCCGTGCCCTCGGCGGCCTTTTCGGGTGATGGCATCCGCGGCTGGATGAAGCGGAACCTCGAAAAGCCCGGGATGAGCGACCGCTTCGACGGCCTCCGCCGCCCCCTCTTCATCGGCGCGACGGATCAGGACACGTCTCAGGCGGTGGTCTTCGGTGAGGAGGGCCTGGAGCACGTGCCCGTCCACCGCGCCGTGCGGGCCTCGGCTGCGCTCACGCCGTTCTACGCGCCGGAGCGGATCGACGGGCGCTGCTACATCGACGGGGCCTTCACCCGCACCACCAACATGCGGGTGGCGGTGCGCAACGGCGCGACCATGGTCATCCTGGTCGACCCCCTCGTGCCGGTCTTCTCCCAGGAGGCCGGCTACGTTCACGCCCGGGGCGGCATCTTCGGCGCGATGCAGGGCCTCAAGGGGCTCATCAACGGCCGCTTCGACAAGGCGGCGAAGGTGCTCCGGGAGATGTACCCCGACGTCTCCTTCCACCTCTTCCGGCCCGAGGGCGACGAGATGCGCATCCTCAGCGGCTCGCCGATGAAGCTCTTCTATCGCACCGAGGTCGAGGACATCGCCTACGACAACACGACGGCGAAGATCCGCGACCGCCTGGTGGAGCTGAGCCGCGACTTCGCCGCCCACGGCGTGCGCTTCCGCGATCCCGAGGACGACCGGAAGTCGGTGCGTCCGCCTGCGCGCTTCTCCACCGAGCACCTGGGCGTCTGAATGCCGCGCGACGCGCTCGGTCGTGACGTCGCGACGCCGCGTCCGCCGAAACGCGTCGTGTCGCTGGTACCGAGCGAGACCGAGACGGTCGTGGCGCTCGCCTCGATGGAGCGTCTGGTGGGCCGCACGGAGTATTGCATCGAGCCGCCGGAGGTCTCGGCGGTTCCGTCGGTGGGCGGGACCAAGAGCGTCGACGTCCAGCGGGTGATCGAGCTCGAGCCGGATCTGGTCCTGGCGAACCGGGAGGAGAACGCCAAGAAGCCGATCGAGAAGCTGATCGACGCGGGGCTCGAGGTGCACGTGAGCTTTCCTCAGACGGTGACGGATGCGCTCGCGTATCTGCGGGCGGCGGCGGCGCTGCTCCACGTCCCCGAGGACGCGCCCCCGATCACCGCCGTCGCTGACGCCTACGAGCGCGCCCAGGCGCGCCTCTCCCATGTG
>JABAHQ010015679.1_pt1 | contig 10536 bp, 12 predicted proteins | sample 7062091 | NCBI WGS metagenome assembly JABAHQ01 (sample SAMN14534359, study PRJNA622989) | marine sediment metagenome | biome: marine biome [ENVO:00000428]; feature: marine pelagic biome [ENVO:01000023]; material: deep marine sediment [ENVO:00002113] | place: India: Gulf of Kutch | collected...
CCGGTGAAGACGACATTTTTCACCGCTAAACCAGTTCCATCGGGGCTTGCTGGAGCAGGCTCCGCAGCCGAGGCGCTCACCGGCGTTCCCAGGACCCACAAATTGATCAGATCGAGGATCTTATCATCGTCGATCCTCTGACCCCCGGTACCGGGAACCTCGTCCCCGTTGATCCAGTATTCCACCGCCTTGAGGATCTCCCGATCGCCGATCACCAGATCCGCGTTAGAAACGTCGCTCGGATCGCCCGCGACCAGGGAGGCAATCGCCTGTTCAATCGTCTTGCCCACTGGCGGAGGCCCACCTACAACCACCGTCAGTTGACGGAAGGCCGCTGCGGTGCGCGCCTCGACAGTGAAGGTGCCCGCGCTCAGGACGTGGGCCAGCGAGACTTGGGCGCTGTCACCGGGGGCCAGGGTCGGGGTCTGGCGGACCTCGTTGAGCACAGCGCCAGTCGCATCGAGGATGCGCAAAGTGACCTCCTGCGTATCCGCGATGGTGCCCGTATTCTGAACGGTGGCGCGGTATGTCACCGACACGCCGGGGTCCGGAGCAGTGGGCCCTTCGAGTGCGGTAATGCTGAAGACGGCTCCTGTTGGAGCACCGGACGTCAGGAACGGCACCACCTGCACCTTTCCCACGGCAGAATCCCCCTGTCCCCCAGGATTGGAGGGGTGCTGGGGACCGGTAGAGTGTCCCCAGTAGTTCTGGGTAGCATCCAGGTCCTCCCCGGCAAGCAGGGCCGTGGCGTCCACGCCGGCCCTCCGGTTGCCCCCTAGTTCGCTCTGGTTGAGGTGATTGTCTGCGCCGCGATCGGCTCCGACCAGAAGCCCCTGGGCATTGGAGAGCAGTTTCGCTCCGGTGATCTGTAGATCGTTGAGCCGTCCCCCAGCGCTGATCGCGATCCCCGCTCCCACGGTATCGACGTTGCGATCATTGCTGGAGAACTCGCCGCTCTCCACCTGCGCCGCCTGAACATCATTGGTTGCCAATAGCTCTAGGCCATGATCGTTATTGCTCCGGGCAGACAAGTTCCGGAAGGCCAGCGCCCGCAGGCTGCGGCCCCGTGCAGTCAGCCCTGAACCAAGACCGGCAGGAGCCCGCGTTCCATTCTGCTCAAATCGGGTATCGCTTACCTCCAGATCTGTCACATCTCCCATGGCTCCGGCAGCGCCCAATGAGTCCAGCCTTAGCCCAAAGCCGCCGTTGTTGGCAAAGGCTCCGCCGGAAACGCTGGTTGGCCCGATGTTGCCGGTGAGGGTGATCAGCTCAGCTCCCGATCCGCGCGGCACAGCCGCTGCGTCACAGGGAGTGCCTGCTCCACCCTGATTCTCGCTGGCCGTCACTCCCTCGAACTTGACGTCCCCGATGCTGCCCATGTTCGTCCGCAGACAGATCCCCAGTCCACCATTCTTGGCGATCTGGACATTGTGTAGTTGCACGAAGTCGATGTTTGCGGTCGCAGTCACGATCCTGATCCCGTTATCTCCCGCTTGCTCGATCACCCCGCCTTCAATGGTCAGTCGCACTACCGAGAAGTCGCGAGGCGGCAGGTGGTTGATGAACAGGTTGTGCATGCCGTTGTTGCGCAAGCGCGTGTCGATGATCTCGACATCATCCACGTCATCCGGATTGATGAACAAGATGCCGTTATTGGCGTTGCGCTGGACCGTGTTATTGCGAAAGCTGACGTTCTCTACCGGTCCGGTGTTAGCAAAGTCCACCCCATTGCCCCCCGGAGGAGCACCGAAGGCGTTATCCAAGTCGTTGCCGTCGATGAGCAAATCAGCTACCAGCCCGTTACCAAAGAGGATGTTGTCAGCGTTGTTGTTTGAAAGACTGTTCCCTGAGATGGTAAGGCCTATGGCCCTGCCGGTGTTTGTAAGGGCGAGCCCCGGCCCTCCATTCCCTTCAACGGTGTTTCCGGAGAAATCGCTGTCCTCAACATCAATGGTAGGTGGCCCAAAGGCTATCCCACCGGCGGGTCCGTTGCCGGTGATCCGGTTGTTGGAGACGCTGATCCGGCGCGCGCTGCCCGTGAGGGCGAAGGCCAGTCCGGCAGCTACGTTGGTCTCCACCGCACTTCCTTCTATCACAGCGTCGTCAACTGAACCTCCCACAAAGGCCACGCCAGCGCGCCCATTGTTGCGTAGTTGGCAATCGACAATCCGAAGGCCGCGGTTGCCTCCCGGTGTGCTCACCCGAATGCCGTCCGTCAGCCCCCCGACGTTTCCTGTTATTATGCTATCCTCGATAGTGACATTCTGAGAGGCGGTTACTTCCACGCCGGCGGTGCCCACCGCTCCGGTAACTGTGACCCCCTGACCGGCTCTACCTAGCGTAACCCCATTGGCAGTGATGGAGATGATCGGGGCCACCGCCCCGGTGATGGTGGTGGCCAGGGCGCCGTTGCTGGAGATGATGGTTAGGTTCTGCAGGCTGACTACGACCGTTGCCCCCACAGCATAGGTGCCAGGAGCCACAACGCAGATGTCCCCAGGCGCGGCGATCTGGCCCGCATCGGGGCCGGCGGTCAGCGGCGCGGCTCCCGAGGCACACAGGGCGAGATCGAGAGCCGTTGTCACCCTCAAGCTCTTGGCTGCTGCCCCCCAAGCGACGAGGCACACCAGCACCACAACGCCAAGGACTATGCTCCCCCACTTGTTCATAAACCCCTCCTTTCAATTTTTCATCCGCCACAGGCCGCCGGAACGGCCTCTGAGCGATTCTGCCCGTTGTCAGCGAACGTGTTCGCCGCCGGACAGGTTACCACGCCCGCCGGATCGGCAAAGATCCCGAAAGCCCCGTTGTCCCGGATTACGTTGCCCCCAACGCGCGCTTCTCCGCCGGCGAGCGCCGCCACGCCATTATCGGCGTTCCCCTCGATACTACTGTCCTGAATCACCAGCAGGGCATCTTTGATGCCCAGGCCATGCCCGGGGATCCCTGGCTTGCCTGCCGTCCCGCTGATCGTGCTTCCCGAGATCTCGGCCTCTGCTCCATCAGCTATCCACACCCCATAGCCGAAGCTGTGCCAAACCTCCGCCCCGACTACGGTCACCGTCGAGTCCTTCCCAATCTCGAGGCCGACAGCCAGCTCCGAACCGAAGCGCTCTTCCGGCTGTGTATCCCTTATCTCATCGCCCTCCAGTCGCACCAGAAGCGAGTCTGCAATGTGAATGCCGGCAACCTTGCTCTGGGAGATCGAGTTGTTCCGCAAGGTGAGGCTTTTCACCTCCTCCACCTCGATCCCGATCTCGCTTCTGCCAATGACGTTGTCGGTCACAAAACCGCCGATCGTCCCGCGACCGATGGCAATCGCCGCAGCCCGTGCCGCTCCCGGGCCCGTGGGGATATCCTGAACGTCATTCCCTATGATCTGCAGCTCGGTGACCCCGCTGGCTGAGATTCCCGCCCCTGCAGTGCGGAAAACCCGATTTTGCTTGATCTCCACCCGCTGGTCGCCAAGGACGGAGATCCCCAGGCCGGCGGTCCCGTCTGGCTTGGCCGCTATATCGCTGATCTGATTGCCGAATATCTTCGCCCGCAGAAGGTCGCTGGCGCTGATCCCGTAACCCACGTTATTCCTGATCAGGTTGTTGGCGATGGTGATCTCTTGGGCCTCACGGCCCAGCTCCACGCCCCTGCCGGAGATCTCAATCCCCGGGCCGACATTGTTGAAAATCTCGTTCTGCTCCATGCAGAATTGGCTGACCGCCTCCAAGCTCACCCCGACCTTCCCCCCGCTGAGGGCCAACCCTCGCACCACCGCTCCGATGGCTCGCAAAACTACGATTCCCTTCTGATCAGCTGTGCTGACTATCTTCGTCACGGAGCTCCCGTCCTGGCTCTCCAAGACCACCCCCTTATCGATGACAATCCCGCCCCCATAGGTCCCGGGCTTGACCAGGATCTTATCCCCATCTTGGGCATTGTCCAATGCCTCTTGAATAGTGTGGTAGCGGGAGGGGACCTCCAGGACCCGGCCGGTGGCCTCGGGGCAGATCTTCCCCACCGGAGGTGGTGGAGGCGGCGGAGAGATAGGGGTGTGATTGATCCATTGGGCTATCAGGTCTAGCATTTTGGCATCGTCGATTACCTGCCCCCCGGTCCCCGGCACGGGGGCCCCATTGATCCAATATTCGATCGCCTGGAGAATCTCTGCATCATCGATGTAGCCGTTGCCATTGGTATCGAGAGCCTGCTCTATCGTCAGCGCCCCCAAAACCGCCGGGCTCAGCCCCAAGATCAATCCCGCAAGGACCCCCAATAACAGAACAGCCTTGTACAGCATAGCCGTCTCCTCCCGTAAAGTCGGTGACTCAAGTAATCGGGGCAGACACACGGGTCTGCCCCTACGGTTCATATCACGTTGACGCCGGGAATTGGAGGGGCGAACCTGGGTGTCCGCCCTCGATCCTTCAAAACAGGCGGAAGCCTCACCCAAGCTTTTTCTCCAGGAGTTGCGCCATCTCTTCAGCAAGGCCGGTTATTCCCTCGGCCTCTTCCCGCAGGACCCGGATGTTGAAATCATATCGCGCCTTATTCCGCAACTCTAGCCCCCTATTCAAGCGCCGCCCGATCTCCCTGGTTGCCTTGCCTGGCCTCACATACCACCGTCCAAACTCCCCGATGATCCCACCATGAGCCCCGGGAAGCTCCTCCATCTCCAATAGCAAAAGACCCTTAGCACACAGCTCCACTGCATTGTAAGCAACGTCGCAAGCAATTCTAAATCGTTTGGCTTCAAGGATCTCCCTAGACCCCTCCAGGTATTCCTCGGCCAGATTCAGAAGATTCCTCACTTCTTGTTGTCTCAGCTCTTCTTCTTCCATTCGGTAGACCTCCCCCCCTCGGTGGATTGCCTTGTAGAGAAAGTAATTGGGAACTCTCATCGCCTCCAGGGGATAGACGAGCGCTTCGACGTTCTCACCATATTTGCAGTATGTCTCCAGTTGGAGTTCCGCACAGAGATCAGCAATCTGTTCTAACTCTCCTGCTCCAAAGACCAAAAGATCCACATCGCTCTCCCGAACTGCTCCCCCTTGAGCCACGCTGCCGAAGAGATAGATCGAAGCAATCTTACCTTTAAGCTCGCTACTCAGGAGAGTATCTATATAATGACTTAACGCCTCCCTCTTCTTCGCCAGCACTTCCATAATCACTCAATCTTATCCTGATCTTATGGAGAGATCAACTAATTCAAAGGATTCGGGGCTGGCACGGGGGCCTGCCCCTACAGATCATATCACGCCGCGGCGGGGAATTGTAGCAACTCTGTTCAGGGCGGACAAAGGCCAAGCTTCAAAATCTACCCCCAATGTTTACTTCGCCCGTGGCACTGGTTTTACTTAGTGGATTCGGCTTTGAGGCCCTTCCCCACCCATATCTGCAATAGCTCTAGAAGATCTATTCCCTTCCTACTCGCAATCTCCTTGGCCTTCTCGAGCTGCTCGGGCTCCAGGAGCAAGTCCAGCAGCCTTTCCCTGAGACGTTCCTCGATCCGTTCCTTGAGGGCCCCAGCCACCTCTACCTCCACCTCCTCCAATTGATCTAGGATCTCAATCGGGCTATGAGTATCCCAGAACTGGGCCTCTTCCTGTTCGCTTTCAAACTTCGGTATATCCTCAGGTGATTTAAGATAGCGCAATCTTCGCTCTGTCACCTCCACATCCTCCTTCTGAATCGCTTTTTCTCTCTCTCGCTCATTTCCCTGCCCGTAATCACTCTGACTTTACCTTTGCCCAGGTGTCGAAAGACCACAAATAGGTAACGACCTTCATCAGTCTGGCCATAAGCCACATATCTGTCCCCACGGGCCTTGTAAACGATAAATTCATGACTAAAGATCTCCTCCATTTCTCTTGGTCCCAAGCTATGTCTGGCTATATGCGCGATGTTGGCATCGTCCCACTCACAATCCGTTATCCTCATGGAGTAGCCCTTGCAGAGTTATGCTACAGCATTGGGACTATTCGATCAAGGTCAACTTGGCCCGATGTCAAGAACGGCGGATTCGAGTGGTCCTGAGCCCCCTCAGCCCGTGAAATACTCTATTTCATGGGCCAAGCCGCCGAACATGTCAGCCACACAAGAAACGCCCCCGGAGCTCACCTCCCCAGGTCTCACGCATCATTTTCGCCTAACCATTCAGCACGGGAAATACCGGGGCTCGCAAGACGCGACGCAGCAAATCTACGCCGATCTCCCCACCGGCCACCACAGGCAAGGGCAAGGATTCAGGGCAGGCACAGGTCTTCATCTAACGGTACCCCGGACCCTCCATGAAGTCATGAGGGCCGATTCGACGCAGGATAATGTTCTCGCCTTCGATCTGGAAGGTGAACCGGTAGCCACCGTCGACCTTCGCCTTCCAGATCCGCTTCCGTTTATCGACAATGCGCGCTTCCAGAGAGGGATGTCGGGGATTCTCCAACAGGAAAACGAGCTGCTTATCAAACCGCTTCTGAATTTGGAGGGACAGGTTCTGGTAATCACGGATGAAGGGCTTCGCGAAGAGTGGCTTAATACCTTGATCTTCTTCAGAGCCTCGAGCGCTTCTTCGGCTGTCTCAAAAGGCCCGACCAATTCCCCCCTCTTGATCGCCTCATCCGCCTCGCGCTCCTTCTTCTGCCACTCCTTCGACCAGAACCAGGCATCCTCTTTATCAACCAGCCTCTTGAGCTTGATCACGATCTTGCTCCCTTGAGCTTCAACCTCGACGTAGTCCCCGACCTCCAAACCCACCTGTCGGCGCACCTTCTCGGGGATCGTCACCTGATATCTGGTTCGCACCTTGACTACCGGCATCGTTCCCCCTCCTCTAGCGAGAGTTTGCAAGCAATCCAGTATTGCAATCCAATTATAATATCGTCCTTCCCCAACTGCAAGGGCTCAGTCGACCGTTGCCATTCCGGCGCAGAGGGGTGGGTCTGCCCTTACATCTCGATCCGGTTCGGATTCTCCTCGTCGGTTGGCCAGTTGGCGGGGTTATCGATGATATATTGCCTGAGCCGCCTCAATTCATCCTCGGCCCGTGGAATACTATATTCCATGGGCCGAGTCCCGGATGATGTGCTCGTAATAATTGCGTTGCCATAATCGGCCCGGTCGTTGCGGTGCGTTCTGTTCCACCCATCGTAAATACGATACGCTGGTCAATGATTTGAATGCACCGACCAGATCCCCTAATGATGGTGTTGTAGGGGCAGGGCTTGCCCCTGCCCCCGTTCGGATACCTGTAATATCGGTCTGATCCTGTTTCANNCCTAACGTCGGTCGTTCCCGTAGGGGCGAACCCATGTGTTCGCCCTTGGTATTGGACGTTCGCCCTTGATCAGGGCAGACACATGGGTCTGCCCCTACGGATTTCCCGTGTTCCACCCCCACAATCGAGATGATGCCATGAACGTGATTAGGCATGACCACAAATTCGTCCAACGCCACCTGAGGAAATTTCCGCGGTAATCTTTCCCAACATTGGCGCACCATCTGTTTGAGCGGCCCCGGTTCCAACAACAATTCCCGGTTATGGGTGCAAATGGTGACAAAATAGGCCCCCGGTTGTTTATAATCATATCCCTGTAGGCGGATAGACCGCCGATGATGTTTATCCGGATCGTATTTTGCCATTTGCGTCCCCTACCGCGTAGGGGCAACCCCCCATGGTTGCCCGGATTCANNGAATCATATCACGTTGACACCGGGAATTGTGGGGGCGAATCTGGATATTCGCCCTTTTGTTCAGGGCCAGCAAAGGTCAAGATTCAATGGTAGACCCCCAATGGAATTACCCTTTGCCAAACATGCCCTTTACGACCAGAGCGAACAGCCCTGCGAGCTCCCCGATAACCGCTCCCCCAAGCCAGTTCATCAACTCATTTCCCAGAGAGCTCCACCCCAGCCCTTCTAGATAGAATAACCCGAACGTAGCTACAATAGAGAATCCGTAAGCCCAGAGAAGGAAGCGGACGATGGTCTCCCGAATCCCAATGTCACTTAAGGCCCTCTCCTTCTGGATGAACTCCTCGATAGCCAGCTCTTCCTTCTCTAAACCTACCTCCTTCTCTTCTTCGGGCATCAGCTCCTCTTCTCCCTCATGGAGCTGAAAATGGGCATCTCCAACTCCTTAATCCGCCCGTTCTCCGAGTCAACCGAAGCGATCCTTCGCCCCTGGCGCCTCTCCTCAAGAGCCCATTTTAACAGCGATAAGGCATAGTTGAAGAACTCCTTCCTCGTCCTCACGCCCACCTCTGCCATCAGCCTCTCCAGGTCCCGGTTGCGCTCCCCGTCGAGCTCAAATTGGATCCTCTTCCTGTCGCCCATCGGTCACCTACCCTCCTTTCTTGCTCATTTTATCAACCTTCTATGATCATGGCAAGTGGAGGTACCGAAGCACAAACTGAATCAAGAAATACACTGTTTCCTGGGCCGAGCCGCCGAACATGTCCGACGCACAGGCATGGATAACAGAGCACTAGAGGGGTTGCTCCCAGCTCGGGCTTGACTTTGGTATTATTTAATATTATCATAAAGCCATGGCTGCCATAAGGAGTTGATCCTTTGCGCCTGCGGATTCAGCGAATTCTGATCAGCGGCCGCGTAGAGGGGAAGATTTGGAGCAAGCACGGAGTTAGAGCTGAGGAGGTTAGACAAGCCTTTGAATACCGGGGAAGTTATGCTGAGGCCGGTGGCAGATCTGGTATCTACAACTGTTACGGGGGCACATTTGGAGGACGCTTTCTGTTTGCAGTGATGAGGGATCTGGGGGAGGGAGCGTTTAAATTGATCACCTGCTTTGAGATGGAAGAGAAGCATCAGAAACGCTATCAGCAATTGAAGAGATATGGAGGTGTTAATGGATGAAAAAGACCGATGAGAAGAAGCCTCTCATGGATAGCTGGACGGACGAGCAGATCGCTCAGTGGTATGAGGAACACGATCCCGAGGATTACATCGGGCGGGAGGAAGCCATCTGTCTCGAGCCCACAAGGCCCCAATGGAAGATCATCTCTCTTAAGATCAGGGAGGATGATCTTGAGCGGTTGAAGCGCGTTGCCGAAGCGGAAGCTATAGGTTACACTACCTTGCTCCGTCAATGGGTTAAGGAGAAACTGGCGGCGCGGTTCTACCTCCCGCTTATGATCGCAACCGTTCGCCGAGTGGCGAAGCAAACTAAAGGACTTCCAGAGATCAAATCCACCCGTTATACTCTCCAGCCCGATCGGGAGAGCATCAAGTTATTGATTCAATTTGAAGGGCTTGCTGAACCGATTGAGTATCCCATGCATCCTAGTGAAATCGAATGCCTGGAGATCAACCCTAAGGCGATCATGAATCTGATTCGCGAGGATCTCCTTCAAGCTATAGAAGAAGTCAGGTAGAACTTGGGGTAGGTGCAGACACAGGGGCCTGCGCCTGCGAATAATGTGATCACATAAAAGAGAAGCCCCCGGGGGCACCGTTCTCATCAGCCGCTATTCAGGCCACCAACGTTTGCGGCAAAGGTCAAGATTCAAGATCTGACCCCCAATCTTTTATGAGATATAGTGGTAGCATCGGTCAACCTGTCTTAACTTCCTTGCGCAAACCTTCTATAATCCAGATGCGAGCCAAGGTGGAAGCATCAGTTTCCTTACGCCGGGCGAGTTCCTCAAGCAATCGCATGGCCTTCCTCGATAGTCGAATGTTGAGCTGAGCGTCATCTGGCTCGGACAGCCAAGTTAGCAGAGCCTCTTCCAAATCCGCGCGTTCTTCATCGATCTCTAGAATTCCTTGACGCAATAGCTCTTCTGGGTCATGGGAGCGCAGAAACTCCACGATCTGCTCGTCGGTTGCCTCTTCGGCCGGCAATTTAACTCCCTTTTTCATCGACGATACCTCCGATAGAATCTCTTTTCCCTTTCGGTCATCTCGCTCATGTGAAAGATGACCCGGTCTTCCCCTCTCTGGCGATACACAATGAACAGATAAGCACCGGCGAAATTCTGGCCGTATAATTCATAGATGCCAGAGAGTCCTCTCCGGCTGCGAAGCTTAAGCAGTCGTGACGCCAGAACTTCGTAGAAATCAGTCTCTTCAAACCCATGCTTAAAGGCGCTCTCTGCAAACCGCCATTTCGCCATTCCACAGAATTAATATACCAGATATAGCTTAGCTTTGCCAAGAGGAGTCTAAGCTCCATCCCCTAGAGCGACCCGCNNCTAGAGCGACCCTCTTCCAGTAGGCCTCATCGTTGTTCGATTCCAGCTCCCTGTTTATCTCCTCTTGGTGATCGTAATAGAAGGAGAGGGCATCATAGACCTGGGCTGGGGTGAGAATGGACAACTCCTTTAAGATCTCTCCAATGGTGTAATTCAGGTTCTTATGGTACCCGATGATCGCCCAGACAGGGATGCGAGTGCCCTTGATAACGGGGCTCCCCCCGCAAACTCCTGGCTCAATGGTAATATAGGGGTGCTCCACTTTGATCTTCATCTATACGTTCCAATTAATAGTATAGTGAAGGAGCGGCCCAGATGCAACAAATCCCATTCC
>JABAHQ010003656.1_pt6 | contig 10534 bp, 8 predicted proteins | sample 7062091 | NCBI WGS metagenome assembly JABAHQ01 (sample SAMN14534359, study PRJNA622989) | marine sediment metagenome | biome: marine biome [ENVO:00000428]; feature: marine pelagic biome [ENVO:01000023]; material: deep marine sediment [ENVO:00002113] | place: India: Gulf of Kutch | collected...
GGCGTGTTGAAAAACAGATCACGCACTTCCACCGAAGTGCCCACCGGGTGAGCCGCCGGCTGCACTCGCGCTTCCATTTCGCGCCCCTCGGTTTCCACCTGCCAGGCCTCGCTGGCATCGGCGGTACGCGAGGTCAGCGTCAGACGCGAGACGGAGCTGATCGAGGCCAGCGCTTCGCCGCGAAAGCCCAGGCTCATGACTCGCTCGAGATCTTCCAGATCGCGGATCTTGCTGGTGGCATGGCGGGCCAGGGCCAGCGGAAGGTCGTCCGGCGGTATACCGCAGCCGTCGTCGCGAACCCGCAACAGCTTGACCCCGCCCTGCTCGACGTCCACCTCGATACGACCGGCGCCAGAGTCCAGGCTGTTCTCCAGCAGCTCCTTGATCACCGAGGCCGGGCGTTCGACCACCTCGCCAGCGGCGATCTGGTTCGCCAGCCGCGGGCTGAGCAGCTGGATGCGTGGCGCTTGCGTCATGGCTGGGACGCCAGGGTGGTAGCGGGAATGTTCAGCGTCTGGCCGATCTTGATCACATCGTTGCTCAGGTTGTTGGCGCTGCGCAGCGAGGCCAGGCTGACCTGATAACGCTGGGCGAGCAGCGCCAGGCTTTCGCCCGAGCGCACGACATGCTCGCGCGGGCCGGCGGCGATCTTGCCGGAATCACGCAGCCAGGCAACGTAGGTCCCCGGCGGCGGATTCTCGTGGAAGAACTGCCGCACGCCACTGTGAATGGAGCGCGCCAGCGCCTGTTGATGACTGGATGTCTGCAGTTTCTTGGCTTCCGACGGATTGGAGATGAAGCCGGTCTCGACCAGGATCGAGGGGATGTCCGGCGACTTCAGCACCATGAAGCCGGCCTGCTCGACGCGCCGCTTGTGCAGCGGCGTGATGCGCCCCATGTTGCTGAGCACCTTCTGCCCGACGTTCAAACTGGACGACAGCGAGGCGGTCATCGACAAATCCAGCAGTACGCCGGCGAGCATCTGATCCTTGTCGCCAAGGCTGACATTGCCGGCACCACCGATGAGGTCGGAGCGGTTTTCGCTGTCGGCCAGCCAGCGGGCGGTTTCCGAGGTGGCGCCGCGGTCCGACAGGGCGAACACCGAGGCGCCGTACGCTGCCGAGCGCGGCGCAGCATCGGCGTGGATCGAAACGAACAGGTCGGCGCCCTTCTTGCGGGCGATCTCGGTCCGTTTGCGCAGCGGGATGAAGTAATCGCCGGTGCGCACCAGTTCGGCGCGGAAGCCTTTCTCGGCGTTGATCTGGCGTTGCAGCTCCTTGGAAATCTGCAACACCACGTGCTTCTCGTAGACCTTGCCGGGGCCGATGGCGCCCGGGTCTTCTCCGCCGTGGCCGGCGTCGATGGCGATCACGATGTCACGCTTGCCACCCGAGGTGGCCGGCAGCTTCACCGCCGGCAGGGTCGGCGAGACCGGAGTAGCCGGGGTGGACGGCGTGGCGGTCGCCGGCGGCTGGGTGGCGGCACGGGCCGCAGTGGCCTGGTCGAACAGATCGACCACCAGACGGTGCCCATACTGCTGGTTGGGCGCCAGGCTGAAGCTCTTCGGCGAAACGGGTGCATGCAGGTCGACCACCACGCGCAGCGTGTTGGCATCGTGCTGACCGGCGCGCAGGGACGCGACCGGCGTGTTCTGCAGAGCGAGCTTGTCGAGCTCGGCCTTCAACGTCGCGCCAGTGACGTCGATGACCAGCCGGTCGGGTGCGGTGAGGGTGAAGATCTTGTGTTCGACCGGCCCTGACAGGTCGAACACCAGGCGGGTGTTGTCCGGCGCACGCCACAGACGCACGCTCTGCACATCGCTGGCAGCAAACAGGTCCGTCGCCATCAGCGACAGCACCAGGCCAACAACCAGGGTGCGAATGCGCATCCCCAAACCCATGTTATTCATAGCTCTCCGTCGGTCAGGGCGACACACCAGGCTTCGCCCCGCGCGGTATGGGGCGACAGGCGCAGCGTTCGGCCGGCCTCATGCGGCGTAATGGTAATGTCCATGTCGGCCTTTGGCAAAATGCCGGCCCCGCGCTCCGGCCACTCGATCAGGCACAGCGCGTTGCCCTCGAAATAATCGCGGATGCCGAGAAACTCCAGCTCTTCGGGATCGACCAGGCGATACAGATCGAAATGGAACACCTGGACCTCGCCCAGTTCGTAGGGCTCGACCAGCGTGAAGGTCGGGCTCTTGACCTTGCCCTCGTGGCCGAAACCACGGATCAGGCCGCGTGACAGCGTGGTCTTGCCGGCGCCGAGGTCGCCATGCAGATAGATAACTCCCCGACCACCGGTCACCCGGGCAATGCGCGCGCCCAGTGCGAGCATCGCCGCCTCGTCCCCGGCATACAGATTCACTTCAGGCATGGCGACTGCTCCTCGAACAACTGACGAATCACCGGGATCAGATCACTGGCGGCCAGGCCGCGCCCCAGCGGGCCAAGGCGCTCACCGGCGGCGGCGTGCAGCCAGGCGCCCAGGCAGGCCGCCTCGAACGGCGCCAGCTGCTGCGCCAGCAAGGCACCGAGCACTCCGGCCAGCACGTCGCCGAGCCCGGCACTGGCCATCGCCGGATGGCCGCGATCGCACAGGGCCAGCCGGCCATCCGGCGCCGCGACCAGCGTGCCGGCCCCCTTGAGCAACGCGACGCACCCATAACGCTGCGCCAGCGCCCGCGCCGCCGCCGGGCGATCGGCCTGCACCTCGCCGACCGAACACTTCAGCAGTCTCGCTGCCTCGCCCGGATGCGGCGTGATCAGGCAGCCGGACGGCAATTCGACGGCACCGGTAGCGAGCAGGTTCAACGCATCGGCATCCCAGACCTGCGGCTGCTCGCGCTGCGCAGCCGCGGAAATCAGGCTACGCCCCCATGGCGCCTGGCCGAGGCCGGGACCGACCACCAGCACATCGGCACGTTCCAGCAGCGCCGTCAGGCTGTAGGTGGACTCGACGCCTTTGCACATGACCTCCGGCCGGCGCACCAGCGAAGCGCTGACGTGCTCCGGGCGGGTCGCCAGGGTCACCATGCCGGCCCCACAGCGCAGCGCAGCCTCGGCGCTGAGCAGCGCGGCGCCGCCGGTACCCAGATCACCGCCGATCACCAGCACCTGGCCGAAACTGCCCTTGTGCGAGGTCGGCGAACGAGGTGCGACCCGCGCCAGCGAGCCGTGGTCGAGGCGCACGGCCTCGCTGGCCACCTGCGCGACGATTCCCGGGTCGGCCTGCAGGTCGTCGAACACCAGCGCGCCGACGCGATCCGGGCCGTCGGCGGTGAACAGGCCGAGCTTGAGGCCAATGAACGTCACGCTGAGATCGGCGCGCACTGTTTGCCCCAGCACCTGACCGGTGTTGGCGCACAGCCCGCTGGGCAGGTCGATTGCCAGCACCGGACGGCCGCTGGCGTTGATCGCCGCGATCGCGCTCGCATAGGGCTCGCGCACCGCGCCGGTCAGACCGGTGCCGAGCAGCGCATCCACCAGCACGCCCTGCAGCGGCGCCTTCGCTCGCCAGGGTTCGATGGGCACTCCGCAATCTCGCGCTTCGGCGCAGGCCAGCGCCGCGTCGCCCTGCAGCGTTTGCGGATCGCCCACCGCCAGCACCCGCACCTGCCAGCCAGCGCGCTGCGCCAGCGCCGCCAGCAGGTAGCCATCACCGGCATTGTTGCCGCGCCCCGCGAGCACGGTGACAGCACCTGCATCGGGCCAGCGCCGGCGCAGCGCGCGCCAGGCGGCATGGGCGGCACGCTGCATCAGTTCGAAACCGGACGTACCGGCGGCAATCAGGCGCGCATCGAGTTCGCGCACCTGGGTGGCGTTGTACAGGGCGACGGGCAGGGAATTGGTCATCGGTGCAGGGATCATCGCGGCGGAATGTCTGGCAGAATTATACGCACCCGCTCACTTCCCGCCGCAGTCTCCGATGTCCAGCTCCGCTCTCGATCCCGTCGCGCTCGCCGACTCCATCAAGGAGTGGGGCCGCGAGCTCGGCTTCCAGCAGGTGGGGATCACCGGCGTCGACCTTGGCGAGCACGAGGCGCACCTCGAGGCCTGGCTCCAGGCGGGCTATCAGGGCGAGATGGACTACATGGCCGCCCACGGCAGCAAGCGCTCGCGGCCGGACGAACTGGTGCCCGGTACGCTGCGAGTCATCTCGTTGCGCATGGACTACCTGCCCGGTGACACCCGCATGAGCCAGCAGCTGGCCGACCCGGAAAAAGCCTATGTGTCGCGCTATGCCCTGGGCCGGGATTACCACAAGCTGATCCGCAAGCGCCTGCAGCAACTGGCCGAGCGCATTCAGCAGGTGGTCGGTCCGTTCGGTTTCCGTGCCTTCGTCGACAGCGCGCCGGTGCTGGAGAAGGCCGCCGGCCAGCAGGCCGGGCTCGGCTGGATCGGCAAGAACACCCTGCTACTCAACCGCAAGGCCGGCAGCTGGTTCTTTCTCGGCGAGCTGTTCGTCGACATCGCGCTGCCGGTCGACGAGCCGGTGACCCGCGATCACTGCGGCAGCTGCCACGCCTGCCTGGACATCTGCCCCACCGAGGCGTTCGTCGGTGAACGGCTGCTGGACGCGCGGCGCTGCATTTCCTACCTCACCATCGAGCTCAAGGGGCCGATCCCGGTCGAGCTGCGCGACAAGATCGGCAACCGCGTATTCGGTTGCGACGATTGCCAGATCGTCTGCCCCTGGAACCGCTTCGCACGCCCCACCGAGCAGAGCGACTTTCAGCCGCGCCATAGCCTGGACAACGCTGAACTGGCGACCCTGTTCCGCTGGACGGAAGAGGAGTTTCTCAGCCGCACCGAGGGCTCGCCGCTACGCCGCGCCGGCTACGAACGCTGGCTACGTAATCTCGCGGTGGGCCTGGGCAATGCGCCGTCGAGCATCCCGGTGCTGGAAGCGCTTCAGGCGCGCCGCGACGATCCGTCGGAGCTGGTGCGCGAGCATGTGGAGTGGGCCCTGGCCCAGCACGCCGGTCGCGCACCAGCCTGAAACACCCGACTAGGGCGCCGGAAGCGCCGCGGTGTCGGGCGCGGCGGCGCTCAGTTGGCGCAGCTCCTCGGCATCCAGCGTTTCCTGTTGCAGCAACTGCCGGGCGCAGCGCTCGAGCAGCTCGCGCCGTGCCTCGAGCAACGACAGGCTGCGCTGGAAGGCCGCCTGCACCAGCTCCTGCACTTCCTCGTCAATGGCCGTAGCGGTGCTTTCGGCGTAGTCGTGCTGCGGCTTGAGGCCGAGCAACGCTTCGTTGCCGAGAAAGGCGTTGGGCTCACGCTCCAGCGCCAGATGGCCGAGGCGCGTGGACATGCCGTAACGGGTGACCATGGCGCGGGCGATGTCGGTGACCTTGGCCAGGTCGTCCGCCGCGCCGGTGGACAGATGGTCGAACACCAGCCACTCCGCGGCGCGGCCGCCGAGCAGCACGGCCATCTTGTTCTCCAGCTCCTCGCGGGTCATCAGGTAGCGGTCCTCGGTCGGGCGCTGGATGGTGTAGCCGAGCGCGCCGATGCCGCGCGGGATGATCGAGACCTTGTGCACCGGATCGACGCCCGGCAGCGCCATGGCGACCAGCGCGTGGCCCATCTCGTGATAGGCGACGATCTCGCGCTCGCGCGGGTTGATCAGGCGGTTCTTCTTCTCGAGCCCGGCGACGATGCGCTCGATGGCCGCGGTGAAGTCCTGCATCTCCACCGCCTCGGCCTTGCGCCGGGTGGCCAGCAGCGCCGCCTCGTTGACCAGGTTGGCGAGGTCGGCGCCGGTGAAGCCCGGGGTCAGCGCGGCGATGGCCTGGGGATCGACATCGGTGCCCAGCCGCGACTTCTTCAGGTGCACGTTGAGAATCTGCACCCGTCCGACCTTGTCCGGCCGGTCCACCAGCACCTGGCGGTCGAAGCGGCCGGCGCGCAGCAGCGCCGGGTCGAGGATCTCGGGGCGGTTGGTGGCCGCCAGCAGGATGAGCCCGCTGGAGGTGTCGAAGCCGTCCATCTCCACCAGCAGCTGGTTGAGCGTCTGCTCCCGCTCGTCGTGGCCGCCGGACAGGGGGCCGGCACCGCGGGCGCGGCCGAGGGCGTCCAGCTCGTCGATGAAGATGATCGCCGGTGCCTGCGCCCGCGCCTGCTCGAACAGATCGCGCACACGCGCCGCACCGACACCGACGAACAGCTCGACGAACTCGGAGCCGGAGATGGAGAAGAACGGCACCTCCGCCTCGCCGGCGACGGCGCGGGCCAGCAGCGTCTTGCCGGTGCCCGGCGGGCCGACCAGCAGCACGCCCTTGGGGATGCGGCCGCCGAGGCGGCCGTAGTTTTGCGGGTCGCGCAGGAACTCGATGATCTCCTTGAGCTCGTCCTTGGCCTCATCCACGCCGGCAACATCGGCGAAGCTCACCTTCATGTCGGTCTCGACGTAGACCCGCGCCTTGCTCTTGCCGATCTGCATCATGCCGCCGCCACCCAGGCCGCTGCCGATGCGCTTGAGCAGGAACAGCCAGATGCCGAAGAACATCGCCGCCGGGATGATCCACGACAGCAGGTCGCGCACCAGCGTACTTTCCACCTTGCCGGTGTAGCGTACCGGGTACTGCTGCAGATGCTCGGCCAGCTGCGGCTCGACGCGGTTGGTGATGAAACGACGCTGACCGCCGGCCAGGGGCTCCTTGAGCCGGCCTTCGATGCGCCGGTCCGTGATGGCCAGTTCTTCGATGCGCCCTTCCTTGAGGTGCTGCTCGAACTCGCTGTAGGGGATGGTCGCCACCTCCTGCTGCGCCGACAGCAGGTACTGGAGGCCGAGAAACACCAGGATGGCGATCATCCAGTAGTTGAAATGGAACTGAGCGCGGTCTTTCACACCGTTTCTCCTTGTGGCGCGGACCCGTCAACTATGCCTGTGCGGCCGCGAGCTTGCCTGGACCCAGATCAGTTATGCCGCGGTTGCCGGCAATCAGAGCCCGCCGCGTACACCGAGCCCGAGGCCCAGCTCCGCCGCGACGGCGAAGGGCAGCAACAGCGTGTCCAGCAAGGCGCTGGCCGGCAGATCGAGCGCGGCATGCTTGGGTGCCACGGCACCGAAGCGATCCAGCGGGCAGCAGCCGCCGTTGAGGCTGTACCAGTCCAGACGCGTGCCGGAATAGATGATCGGCGCGCCGGGCTTGGCCGCGTCCAGCGTGCGCACCGTGGCGCAGCCACCCAGCACGCTCAGCGTCGTCAGTACCAGCAGCGCCCGACCGATCATCTCAGTCATCGCTGACGATATGGTGCTCGCCCCAGCGCGGCAGCATGTCCTGGGGAATGTTGAGCAGGTTGAGGATGCGCGCGACGACGAAATCCACCAGGTCGTCGATGCTTTGCGGCTGGTGATAGAAGCCGGGCGAGGCCGGCAGGATCACCGCGCCCAGATTCGACAGCTTGAGCATGTTTTCCAGATGAATGCTCGAATAGGGCGCCTCGCGTGGCACCAGAATCAGCTGGCGGCGCTCCTTGAGGGTGACGTCGGCGGCGCGTTCGATCAGGTTGTTGCAGGCGCCGGTGGCGATTGCCGACAGCGTGCCGGTGGAACAGGGCACCACCACCATCGCCGTCGGTGCGCCGGAGCCGGACGCCGGCGGGGCCATCCAGTCCTCCTTGGCGAACACACGGATCTGCCCGGCGGCGGCACCGGTGTACTCGGAGAGGAAGGCCTGCATGGCCTGCGGCTTGGCCGGCAGCACCACGTCGGTCTCGGTGGCCATCACCAGTTGCGCGGCCTTGGAAATCAGGAAGTGCACCTCGCGGTCTTCCTGGATCAGGCAATCGAGCAGGCGCAGACCGTACTGCGCGCCGGAGGCGCCGGTCATGGCCAAGGTGATGCGTTCCGGTCCGCTCATTCAATTTGCTCCTGATGCCATTCGCGTGGAAATGCCTGCGGCGATTTCCAACCTACGCCAGTGCGGCGGCCAATTGGCCGTGCAACCCACCGAAACCGCCATTGCTCATCACCACCACCTGGGTGCCCGGCACGGCATCGGCTTTCACTTTGGTAATGATCGCCTCCAGCGAATCGCAGACCGTGGTCGGCACCGGCGAGCCGGCGACGGTCGCGGCGAGATCCCAGCCGAGGTTGGCCGGTGCGTACCAGATCGCCTGATCGGCCAGCGCCACCGACTCGGCCAGGCCCTCGCGGTGCGCGCCGAGCTTCATCGAGTTCGAACGCGGCTCGACCACGGCGATGATCGGCGTATCGCCGACGCGCTTGCGCAGGCCGTCGAGGGTGGTGGCGATGGCGGTCGGGTGATGGGCGAAGTCGTCATAGATGATCACGCCATTGACCTCGGCGACCTTCTCCATGCGCCGCTTGACGCTACGGAATTCGCTCAGCGCCTCGGCGCCCTGCTTCGGCAGCACGCCGACATGCCGTGCCGCCGCCAGCGTCGCCAGCGCATTGTTGACGTTGTGCCGGCCGGTCAGCTCCCACTCCACCACGCCCTGCACCTCGCCGTCGAAGATCACTTCGAAGCGCGAGCCGTCGGCGCTGAGCAGCTTCGCCTGCCACTGGCCGCCGTCGCCAGTGGTCTGCACCGGCGTCCAGCAGCCCATACCGATGACGCGCTTGAGCGCCGTTTCCGGCTCGGGATGGATGATCAGCCCCTCGCCTGGCACGGTGCGCACCAGATGATGGAACTGCCGCTCGATGGCGGCGAGATCCGGGAAGATATCCGCGTGATCGAACTCCAGATTGTTCAGGATCGCGGTGCGCGGGCGGTAATGGACGAATTTGCTGCGCTTGTCGAAGAAGGCGCTGTCGTACTCGTCGGCCTCCACCACGAAGAACGGCGTACCGCCGAGCCGTGCGGAGATGCCGAAGTTCTGCGGCACACCACCGATGAGAAAGCCCGGGCTCATGCCGGCATGTTCCAGCACCCAGGCCAGCATGCTGCTGGTGGTGGTCTTGCCATGGGTGCCGGCCNNTGTTCAGCACGTATTCCACTGCCGGGTTGCCACGCGACATGGCGTTGCCCACCACCACCAGATCGGGTGCCGGTTCCAGATGCGCCGGCTCGTAGCCCTGCATCAGCTCGATACCCTGAGCCTCGAGCTGGGTACTCATCGGCGGATAGACGTTGGCATCGGAGCCGGTGACGCGATGGCCGAGTTCCTTGGCCAGCACCGCGAGCGAACCCATGAAGGTGCCGCAGATGCCGAGAATATGGATATGCATTGATGACCTCTGAAAGACGCCGCGCCAGACGGCATGGCCGCGCATTCGACGCTGGAAAACTGCGGCGCAGATTAGCACAGGGTCCGCTGCGGGGCGGTCGCACCGCACGTCGCCTCGCCTGCCGACGAACGGAGCCTGTTCTACGCTGAAAGACAGCAGTCATCACAATTACAAGACCGGAGACTCATCATGCGTTACGCCCATCCCGGCAGCGAAGGCGCTGTCGTTTCCTTCAAATCCCGCTACGGCAATTACATCAACGGCCAGTTCGTCGAGCCGGCCGGTGGTCAGTATTTCACCAACCTTTCCCCGGTCAACGGTCAGCCCATCGCCGAGTTCCCGCGCTCCGACGCCGCCGACATCGAGAAGGCCCTGGACGCCGCCCACGCCGCCGCCGATGCCTGGGGCAAGACCAGCGTCCAGGCGCGTTCGCTGATCCTGTTGCAGATCGCCGACCGCATCGAGCAGAACCTGGAGATGCTCGCCATCACCGAGACCTGGGACAACGGCAAGGCGGTGCGCGAGACGCTCAACGCCGATATCCCGCTGGCCGCCGACCACTTCCGCTATTTCGCCGGTTGCATCCGTGCCCAGGAAGGCACCAGCGCGGAGATCGACGACAACACCGTGGCCTACCATTTCCACGAGCCGCTGGGCGTGGTGGGGCAGATCATCCCCTGGAACTTCCCGATGCTGATGGCCGCCTGGAAGCTCGCCCCGGCGCTGGCCGCTGGGAACTGCGTGGTGCTCAAACCGGCCGAGCAGACCCCGCTGGGCATCAACGTGCTGCTCGAATGCATCGGCGACCTGCTGCCGCCGGGGGTGCTCAACGTGGTCCACGGCTACGGCCCCGAGGCCGGCCAGGCGCTGGCCACCAGCAAGCGCATCGCCAAGATCGCCTTCACCGGCTCCACCCCGGTGGGCTCGCACATCCTCAAGTGCGCCGCCGAGAACATCATCCCCTCCACCGTGGAGCTGGGCGGCAAGAGCCCGAACATCTACTTCGAGGACATCATGCAGGCCGAACCGGCCTTCATCGAGAAGGCCGCCGAGGGGCTGGTGCTTGGCTTCTTCAACCAGGGCGAGGTGTGCACCTGNNCGATCTACGCGCCGTTCATGGAAGCGGTGATGAAAAAGGTCGCGCAGATCAAGCGCGGCGACCCGCTGGACACCGACACCATGGTTGGCGCCCAGGCCAGCCAGGAGCAGTTCGACAAGATCATGTCCTACCTGAAGATCGCCCAGGAAGAAGGCGCCGAAGTGCTCACCGGCGGGGCGGCTGAGAAACTCGAAGGCTCGCTCGCCACCGGTTATTACATCCAGCCGACCCTGCTCA
>JABAHQ010041301.1_pt1 | contig 10534 bp, 11 predicted proteins | sample 7062091 | NCBI WGS metagenome assembly JABAHQ01 (sample SAMN14534359, study PRJNA622989) | marine sediment metagenome | biome: marine biome [ENVO:00000428]; feature: marine pelagic biome [ENVO:01000023]; material: deep marine sediment [ENVO:00002113] | place: India: Gulf of Kutch | collected...
ATCCACGTAGATGACCTCGCCGGTAATGCCACTGGCCATGTCGGAGGTCAGGAAGGCCGCCGTATTGCCCACTTCCGCCGTCGTCACGTTGCGCTGGAGCGGCGTGCGCTTCTCGTTTTCCGCCAGCATCCGCCGGAAGCTCTTGATGCCGGAAGCCGCCAGCGTCTTGATGGGCCCCGCGGAGATGGCATTGACCCGTGTTCCTTCCGCGCCCATTGAGGCGGCCAGGTACCGGACGTTGGCTTCCAGGCTCGCCTTGGCCAGGCCCATGACGTTGTAGTTGGGCAGGACCATCTGGGATCCCAGGTAGGTCATGGCGACGATGGACCCGTTACGCCCTTTCATCAATGGCCTTGCCTCGCGGGCGAGGGCCGTCAGGCTGTACGAGCTGATGTCGTGGGCCGTCTTGAACCCCTCACGGCTGGTGACGTCGGTAAAGTCGCCGTCCAGTTCTTCGCCCGGTGCGAATCCGACCGAGTGCACCAGGATATCGAGGCCACCCCAGTGTTCATTGAGGGATTCGAACAGGTCGCTGATCTGCTGGTCATCGGTCACGTCGCAGGGCAGGACAATGTCGCTGTTCCAGTTCTGCGCGAAGCCTTCGACCCGGGACTTGAGCTTTTCGTTCTGGTAGGTGAGCGCCAGCTCCGCGCCCTGATCATGCAGTGCCTGGGCGATGCCCGTGGCGATGGAGTGTTTGCTGGCCACGCCGACGACCAGCGCTTTCTTTCCGTCCAGTATTCCCATGCTGACCTCAGTATGAATTGCGTATGTCCACGTACAGCTTAAGGTGCTGTCCGGGCTGAAGATAGTCCTGCGTGTTGATGTTGTTCCACTGAGCGATCTCGGAAACACCCACGTTGAACCGATTGGCGATGCGGCGGAGCGAATCCCCGGAGCGGACGGTGTAACCGACACGCCGCACCATCTCCTTGCGTTTGTTGCGGAGGCTGGATGCTGTCTGGCTGTCTGTCCAGATCGCCAGGGTATCGCCCGGTCGGAGCGTATCCCCCGGCGCCAGGCTGTTCCAGGTGGCCAGCTTGCTGACGGCGACGTCGTGCGCATTGGCGATATCCCAGAGTGTATCCCCGGCGTTGACGCGATAGTTGATCCGGCTCTGCCCCTGGTCGCCGGACGCAGCCTGGCGGGCAGCACGACGGTTTGGTTCACTCAGTGCGTAGGCGTTGGTCGATTCCCCTGCCACGGGAATCAACAGTCGTTCGCCCTTGCGGATGGTATGACCCCTGATGTCGTTGTGTTGGCGGATGACATCCGGGGTGGTATTGAAGGCACGGGCGATGCTGATCAGGGTATCGCCCCCCTGAACGCGGTAGTCCTTCCAGCTGACCCGCTGGTCTCCGGGCAGCTCACTCAGGGCCTGGCGGAACCGGTCCGCCGACTCGTCGGGGACCAGAAGCCTGTGAGGCCCCTCGGGGGCGGTGGCCCAGCGGTTGAACCCCGGGTTGAGCCGGTAGATCTCGTTAACGTCGACGCCGGCCATGCTCGCGGCCTGGGCAAGATCAATCTGCCCACCGATGTCCACAACCTCGAAATAGGGGTCATCGGGGATGGGGGTCAGGTTGATGCCGTGATCACTCGGGTTGGCGACGATTCGGGCCAGCGCAATCAGCTTCGGTACATAGTGGCGTGTTTCGGTGGGCAGCCGCAGGCTCCAGTAGTCAGTTGACTTACCATGGCGTTCATTGCGGCGCTGGGCCCGGAGGACACGACCGGCCCCGGCGTTGTAGGAGGCGAGCGCCAGTTCGTAGTCACCGTCGAATCGGCCGGCAAGCTTCTCCAGATAGCTGAGCGCGCCCTGGGTGGAGCTGATGATGTCGCGGCGGCCGTCATACCACCAGTTCTGGTCCATGCCGAAGGCGCGTCCCGTGGCGGGAATGAACTGCCAGATACCCGATGCCCGGCCATGGGAGTAGGCGAAGGGGTCGTAGGCGCTCTCAACCAGTGGCAGCAGGGCCAGTTCCCCGGGCATGTCGCGCTTCTCGATCTCCCGGATGATGTAGGGCAGGTATCGCCTGGCCCTTTCGGCCGTTCGGTCCATGTAGGCCTGGTTGCGACTGTACCAGGCGAGCTGACTGCGGACCCTGGGATCGTTACTGCTCAGGTCGAGGGAAAAGTTGTCCCTCAGCCGCTCCCAGACCGTGGTGTAGCCCGGCGATGCGTCTCCGGGCGCGTCACCGTCCCCATTCTCCGGGGCAAGGGCCCCATCGTTACGGACGTTCGCGTCCATTGTCGCGGTGCGGGCAATTGCCGGCAGATCACCGTCAACCCGTGTTTCCTGTTGCTGAAGCGCCTCGCAGCCACTGAGCAGCGGAAGGCTGATCGCGGACAGAAGACATAGGATCGGTACGTAATGCATAGACACCGCCGGTCGATTGAAGCCTGTGACAAACCCGTTTACACAGTGTATCGGGATTCTAGGAAGGCCCCTGAATACCGTCAATTACAACGGGTAAGTTTTAATGTGGCTTACGTTACGAGGAGCTTATCCCCGGAATCCGTCCTTCCACTGGCGGATGACGCTGAACACGGTGTCCGGGTCAAGGTCGTTCTGCCCCGACTGCGTTTCCGCAGCGTTGATGACGACGGGGTCGTCCCAGCGCAGGAACGGATTGAGCCGGCGTTCCTGGCCCATGGTGGTGGGGACCGTGGCACGTCCCGCATCACGCAGCTCTTCAACGGCCTCCTGGTAATCGGCCAGCGCCCTGTCATCCGGGCTGACGGCGCGCGCGAAGGCCACATTGGCACGAGTGTATTCGTGACCGCAGCAGACCAGGGTGTTGTCAGGGAATTCGCGCAGTTTGGCGAGTCCGGCCCGCATCTGGCCCGGTTTGCCCTCGAAAAGCCGACCACAGCCGCAGGCGAAGAGCGCGTCGCCACAGAGAGCGATCGGTTGCGGCAGACTCTCGCTGTCACTGAAGAAGACAATGTGATCCAGTGTGTGCCCGGGTACCGCCAGGATGCCGAACACCAGGTCCCGCCAGGCGAGGCTGTCGTCCTCACGAAGGGGGTGAGTCACGCCCTTGAACGGCGAATCCGCCGGGCCATGAACCGGAATGGCCGAATCACCGACCAGTTTCCCCAGCCCCTGGGTGTGATCCGGGTGATGGTGGGTCAGCAGTACGGCTTCCAGCGTCAGGCCGTTCCGTTCGAGAAAGGCCAGCGCCGGGGCGGCTTCGCCGGGATCAACAATCAGCGCGCCCTTACTTTCGGTGTCGTGAATGCACCAGATGTAATTGTCACTGAGCGCAGGGATGGCATCGACCTGATAGGGCATGATGGACTCCGTTGCTGTATGGCGCTCCCCATTATAGGCATTGCGGTGGCTGTGACGAGGGGGCGGGCTTGCCAGTGGCGGCCGCGGGCCCGACAATTGGCTCTGTAATCCAGTGCGGGGGTGGTCCCATGAACGGCGAGGCGTTTGCGCATTGGCTCGAAAGCGGACTTGGTACGGCCCTCCTGAACCAGGAGCAGGCCTGTGTGGCAACGGCGATGACCCGCGTTTTCGGCACCCGTCATCTGGAAGTGGGGGTGAGTACCTCCCTGGCGGTCACGCCGAGGCTGCCCGCCGGCCAACAGCCGCTGGTGCTGCCGTCCGTCCGGAGTGAGACTGATCGCGGTCCGGTCATCGCCAGGCCAGAAGAATTGCCGTTCCACGATGACTGGATGGATTCCGTCGTGCTCCATCACACCCTGGATCTGGCGGACGACCCGCGGCAGGTTCTTCGGGAGGCGGTACGCGTTGTCCGATCGGGCGGGCAGGTGATTGTGGTGGGGTTCAATCCCCTCGGGTTCTGGGGACTGCGCCGGCTGCTGACGATGCGCCGGAATGCCCCCTGGAACAGCCGCTTCCTGCTGGCCCGCCGGGTCCAGGACTGGGCACGGGTGCTTGGTTGCTGTGTCGCGCCGGCCCGCTACGGATTCTTTCGACCGCCCGTGGGTGGCGAAGGGTTCCTGAATCGCTGTGCGTTTCTGGAACCCTTCTATGAGCGGGGGCTGCAGCTTCCGCTGGGTGGGTTCTATTGTCTTGTTGCCGAGAAACGCAATGCGGCGGGCCTTGCGTTGAAGCCGGCACTGCGTGAGCCGAAGGTGGTTTCGATGCCAGTTGCAAACCGTAACGTGTCACCCGGCATGGGTCGAACTAGGCTTAGGGTGGTCCGTTCGCGTCCCGGCCAGGGGGGCGAGCGATCGTGAGCCGGGTAACGCTGTATACCGATGGGGCCTGCAAGGGTAATCCCGGACCCGGGGGATGGGGCGTGGTCCTGATCTATGGGGAGCACGAGAAACATCTCTGGGGAGGTGAGGACAGCACCACCAATAACCGGATGGAGCTCAGAGCCGCCATTGAGGGGTTGGCCGCGCTGACCCGGCAGTGCACGGTGGATCTCTATACCGACTCGCAGTACGTGCGTAACGGCATCAACCAGTGGATGGCCAACTGGAAACGAAACGGCTGGCGGACGGCTGCACGCAAGCCGGTCAAGAACGTTGAACTCTGGCAGAGGCTGGATGAACTGGTGCAGCGCCATCGGATCAACTGGCACTGGGTCCGCGGGCACAGTGGCAATGACGGCAATGAGCAGGCTGACGCCCTGGCCAACCGGGGCGCTGCGGAAGTGATGGAGCGCAGGGGCTGACAATGCGACAGATCGTGCTGGACACCGAGACAACGGGTCTGGAGCCGGAACAGGGCCACCGGATCATCGAGATCGGGTGTGTCGAAGTGGCCAACCGGGAGCTGACCGGGCGCCACTATCATGTCTACATCAACCCGGAACGGGAGGTGGAGGACAGCGCCATCGAGGTGCACGGGATCACGAATGAATTCCTGGCGGACAAGCCGACCTTCCGGGAGGTCGCGGATGAATTCCTTGAGTTCATCCGCGGGGCCGAGCTGATTATCCACAACGCCCCCTTTGACGTGGGTTTCATGGACCACGAGTTCGGCATGCTGGCCGGCGATTACCCGCGCACCAATGAGGTATGCGAGATCCGGGATTCGCTGGTGATGGCGCGTAACAAACATCCAGGCCAGAAGAACAACCTGGATGTCCTCTGTCGCCGCTACAGTGTCGACAACAGCAACCGGGAGTTGCACGGAGCACTGCTGGACGCGGAGATCCTGGCACTGGTCTACCTGGCCATGACCGGCGGTCAGACGGCGCTGTCACTGGGGGAAACCGATGGGGATGAGGATGCCGCCACGGAAATCCGTCGGCTGGATCCGGCCCGCTCGCCATTGCCGGTGCCAGGGGCGGATGATGAGGAGTCCCGGGCGCATCGGGCCTTCCTGGACAGCATGGCGGAGAAGACCGCCGTACTCTGGGACGAGCAGGGGATTTCTTGAGAAACCCGAAAAACCTGCTATAGGTTATTGAATACAAGGCTTTATGGTGGAAGCTCCGTTTATGGTGCAGGCGTCACTGGCAAGCAAGACACAGTCCTTCGGGCTGGTTCGTGAGGAGATCGAGCAGACGATCGGCCAGGCGGAGCAGAGCCTTGAGCAGTTCCAGGAGAATCGCGAAAGCGAGGAAGCCCTGCAGAACTGTGTGGATTACCTGAATCAGCTGCGCGGTATTTTTTCGCTGGTGGAGCTGAAAGGCGGCGCGCTGCTGTGTCAGGAGGCCGTGGTCCTGGCCAATGAGGTGCCGGTGGGCGCCACGGATGACAAGAACAACCTTCTTACCGCGCTGAACAATGCGCTCTTCACGCTCAGGCGCTACATCGAGTACTACCAGCGCCAGCACACCGACAGGCCAGAGCTGTTGCTGCCGGTCATCAACGAGATCCGGGAGGCCCGCCGGGACAGTCCCTATCCCGATTCGTGGTTCTTCGGTGCAAGCCTTAGTGTTGCGCCGGATTTCTGTGCCAAGCGTGCGGTCCCGACCCTGGAAACCGCTGATGAGTCCGATTTCGAGGTGCACGCCCGCCGCTTTCGCCTGATGTATCAGGTAGGCCTGCTCGGGCTGCTGCGGGGCCAGGATCTCCGGACAAGCCGCAGGCTGGTATCGCGTGCCGCTCACGGGCTGGCACGACTCTGTGGCAATGGCGCCATGCAGTCGTTCTGGTGCCTGGTAAGTATTGTGGCCGAGGTGCTTGAGGAGCAGCAGCTCCCTGTTGAGAGAAACCGTAAACGGCTGTTCATGCGGATCGAGAAGCAGGCCAGAGACATGGTCTACAGCCGGAGTTCCGTTGCCCAGCAGTCTCCCTCGGATTCAATTGTGCGGGAGCTGGTGTACATTCTGTACCGGAGCGGCTCCAGTAATCCCGAGGTCCGCTCCGTTCTGGAGGCCTGTGAGCTGGCGCCGGCCGAAATCACGGAAGCCGAGCTCATTGAGCATCAGCGTCATCTGTACGGGCCGGGGGCGGACGTTTTGCGGTCGTTCGCCGATGCGATCAATGAGGAGCTGAGCGAACTCAAGGACCGGCTGGACATCGTCGAGCGCGGAATCGACCCCGACACCACCGAGCTTGCTACCATCGCGGCCGCTCTGGAACGGGTCGGCAATTCCCTGCTGATTCTTGACCTTCATCAGCTCAGCGCGTTGGCACGGCAGGAGGCGGGCCGGCTTCGTGACTGGGAAGAAAAGGGCAGCCTGCCTTCCGAGAATGAACTCTATGCCGTGGCCGACGCAGTTCTGAACATCGAGGAAGCGGCCCATCACCTTGCGAGTCATGGCATTACGGCTGAAACCGATCGGCTGGCCCACAAGGTCCGCCGGGATGAGGGATCCGTTTATGTCCAGGAGGCGCTGATCGTCCTCAGTGACGAGGCCAGTTCCGCACTGACACTGGCGAAGCAGGCGATCACCGCGTTTCTGGAGTCCGATTTCGACAAGCTCCACCTGGCGAACGTGCCGGTCACGCTGCGCAGTATCGAAGGGGGCATGCGGCTTCTTCAGGATGATGGTGCGGCGCGCGTTGTGGCCCGTGTCACGGATGCCATTGAAACCCAGCTGCTTAACAGTCAGCACCCGCCGGAAACACGCATTCTAGAAGCACTCGCGGACGCCATTACCTCGCTGGAGTACTACATTGAGGAAATGGGGATGAATACCACGCCGAACCCGGAGCTGCTTCGCCTGGCGGAAACATCACTGCAGGATGTGGGTCTCTAGGCAGGATCAACCCGGAGGAAGGAGGGGCGCACGATAAAAGCCTGGCGCCCCTTTGGCACGGATCAGCCGACGTTGAACAGCTCACCCAGCTTGGTGGCCAGCATCATGTCGCCTTCGGCGCGCAGCTGCCCGGCCATGAACGCCTGCATGCCATCGGTCTCGCCACTGACAATGCCCTGAAGGGTCTCCGAGTTCATGATCAGCGTCACGGACGGATCGTCATGCGTGCCTTCCTTCAGGTCGCAGGTGCCGTCCTTGATGATCAGGTGATACGAGGCGTCGTCCTCGATGTTGAACTGGAATACCAGATCCAGGCCGGCAGCCGCATCCGCGTTGAAGTTCTTCTCGAGTTTTTCAAATACCGGTTGTACAGACATGCTCGAAGTCCTTGGTTGCCATTATTGTTTCGCCATGGGCATGGCTTCTGGCCGACTTTAGGTGGGGGCGTCAATACTGTCAAGCTTGATCGAACGCTTGTTTGAATAAGGCATGTGTTGGTTCTTATGCTCTGCGCCGGTGACGGGTAGAATGTGGGCGATCCGATGAACGGGAAACAGGAGTGACAGGTGGAGATACTGGCGGAATACGGGCTCTTTCTGGCCAAGATCGTGACTTTCGCGGTAGCGGCGCTGGTTGTCATTGCCATGGTCATGTCGGCCTCGCAGCGGGGGCGCAACCAGGAGGATGAGGGCGAACTCCAGGTGGTGCGGGTGAACGATCGCCTGCGCGACAACCGGGAGACCCTGGAAGCAAGTCTGCGCGATGGTGCTACCCGTAAGCGATGGCTCCGGGAACGTAAGCGCAGCCGCCGCAAGGCGAGGAAAGCCGGATCCAGGCAGGGCGATACCGCGGAGCAGCGCCGGGGGCGTCTCTACGTGATCGACTTCCAGGGCGATATCAAGGCAAGCCAGACCAGCGGTCTCCGGCGGAGCATCACCGCGATTCTGGGCGTGGCCGAGCCACAGCACGATGAAGTCTTGATCCGTCTCGAAAGCTCCGGGGGGATGGTCCACTCCTACGGGTATGCTGCCGCCCAGCTGGATCGGGTCCGCCGTGCGGGATTGCCGCTGACGGCCTGCGTGGACAAGGTGGCGGCCAGCGGGGGCTACATGATGGCCTGTGTGGCGGACCGTATCGTTGCCTCACCGTTCGCGATCCTCGGTTCCATCGGCGTGGTGGCGCAACTGCCCAACGTGCACCGGCTTCTGAAGCGCAACGATGTGGACTTCGAGGTTCTGACAGCGGGGGAATACAAGCGGACACTGACGGTTTTCGGGGAGAACACTGAAAAGGGCCGCAAAAAGTTTACCGAGGACCTCGAACAGACGCATCAGTTGTTCAAGGACTATGTCAGCGAACACCGACCCGCGGTGGACATTGACAGCGTTGCCACCGGCGAGATCTGGTTCGGGCGACAGGCGCTGGATGTGAATCTCGCCGATGAGCTCAAGACCTCGGATCAGGTGCTCACGGAAGCCTGTGAGGACCGGGACGTCTTTCTGGTCCGTTACGAGCGTCGACGGACGCTGCCGGAAAGGCTGGGTCTGAGCGCTGCAACCGCCGTCGAGGCCGGTGTTATGAAGGGGGTTGAGTGGCTTCGGGCCGGCCGTTTCCAGTGAGGAGGATCCCGAACTGGCAAGGGGCCGCGAGGCAGGTTATCATGGCCTCCGTCGCCGATTGACCATAAGCGTTTGATGGGAGAAAGCAATGAGCTACGGCAGTCAGAACGAGGAAAACCGCAACGAGGTTGAGCCGAACGAGAGCGACGAGCGCGTGGATGCGGTCGCGGCGATTGGCTTCATCCTCCTGTTCGTGGCACTGGCCACTACCTTCGTCGCCACCCAGTAACCGGCTGGCAACTCCGCCGGGGCCTTCAGCTCGCCCCGGTGCCCTCCAGAACCATCGCCACAATCAGCGCGATTCCCACGACGAACAGAACGCCAAAGATCACGCCCCCGATGATAAAGGGCCAGGGTGACGAGGCACTGAAATCACGCTCGCGGTTCCGTTCGGAGTTCACACCCATGGCGGCCGCCAGGATGCTGAATACGACCTGCCAGAATCCCGGTTTTTTCGGCTTTGTATCGTTCAAGATGCCTCCTGTCCGGTGATGGGGCCCTTATTATAAACCAATAAAAAACGGGCATCAGGTGATCCTGATGCCCGTTTGGGGTTTCCGTGCCCTCCCGAGGGAGGGCTGGGCCGGCTTACTCGTCCGGATCGTAGGCCAGGTTGGGCATGAGCCAGCGCTCGACGTCGCTCTTCTTCATGCCCTTGCGCTTGGCGTAATCCTCGACCTGATCCACGCTGATCTTGCCCACTGCGAAGTACTTGGATTCCGGATGGGCGAAGTACCAGCCGGAGACGGCTGCCGCCGGCAGCATGGCGTAGCTCTCGGTGAGCTCCATGCCGGCGTTGGCTTCCGCCTCAAGCAGACGGAACAGCTCGGGCTTCTCCGTGTGGTCCGGGCAGGCCGGATAGCCGGGCGCCGGACGGATGCCCTGGTAGCGCTCCTTGATCAGGTCCTCATTGGTCAGCTGTTCGTCCGTCTGGTAGCCCCAGAATTCCTTGCGCACGCGCTCATGCATGCGCTCGGCCAGGGCTTCGGCGCAGCGGTCCGCGAGGATCTTCACCATGATGGCGCTGTAGTCATCATTCGCCGCCTCGTACTCCTTCGCCAGCTCGTCGGCGTTGTGGCCGGCCGTGACGGCGAAGCCACCGATGTAATCCGGGATGCCGGATTCCTTGGAGGCGATGAAATCGGACAGGCACATCATGGGCTTGTCCGGTGCCTTGTCATCCTGCTGGCGCAGGTGATGGACACGCGTGAGGACCTTCTCGCGGGACTCGTCCTCGTAGATCTCGATGTCGTCACCCACACGGTTGGCCGGCCAGAAGCCGATCACGCCCTTGGCGTGGATCTTCTTCTCGTCGATCATCCAGTGGAGCATCTTCTGCGCATCCTCGAAGAGGTTGCGCGCGGTCTCGCCCTTTTCCTCGTGCTCCAGGATGTCCGGGTATTTGCCCGGCATATCCCAGCTCTGGAAGAAAGGCGACCAGTCAATGTAGTCCAGCAGCTCACCGAGGTTGTAGTCCTCGAAGGTCTTCAGACCCAGGAACTCGGGTTTGGTCGGGGTGTAGTTCTCCCAATCCAGCTCCGGCGCACGGGCCCGTGCCTTCTCAAGCGGGATGATCTTGGCCTTGCGACCCTGATTCTTGCGCCGTTCGCGAACCTTGTCGTATTCCTCCTTGGTCTGGTCCACCAGCTCCTGCTTGCCGGTCTCGCTGACCAGCTTGGCGGCCACGCCCACGCTCCGTGAGGCGTCGTTCACGTAGAGCACCTGGTCGTTCTGGTACTCGGGGTCGATCTTGACCGCGGTGTGGGCCTTGGAGGTGGT
>JABAHQ010002443.1_pt2 | contig 10532 bp, 10 predicted proteins | sample 7062091 | NCBI WGS metagenome assembly JABAHQ01 (sample SAMN14534359, study PRJNA622989) | marine sediment metagenome | biome: marine biome [ENVO:00000428]; feature: marine pelagic biome [ENVO:01000023]; material: deep marine sediment [ENVO:00002113] | place: India: Gulf of Kutch | collected...
CAACTTCTGGCAGATGGCCGACACGGGGCCCTGCGGTCCCTGCTCGGAGCTGCACTACGATCTCCGGCCCGAGGCCGAGCGGGGCGAGATCCTCGCCCGGGCCGCCTTCGTGGAGGCCGGCGAGCGGGGACAGTTCCTGGAGCTCTGGAACCTGGTCTTCATGCAGTTCGACCGGGACGAGGCGGGGAAGCTGGATCCCCTCCCCGCTCCCTCCATCGACACCGGCGCGGGGCTCGAGCGCCTGGCTGCGGTCCTCCAGGAGGTGGACTCCAACTACCACACCGACCTCTTTCTTCCCCTTCTCCGACGGGTCGCCGACGTGGTGGGTCGGGCCTACGACCCCGACTCCGAGGAGGGCGTGAGCTTCCGGGTCCTCACCGATCACGCCCGGGCGGTGGCGTTCCTCCTGGCCGACGGGGTCTTCCCCTCCAGCGAGGGTAGGGGGTACGTGCTCCGCCGGATCTTGCGCCGGGCGGTCCGCCACGCGTGGCTCCTGGAGAGGCGCGAGCCTACGCTGGTGGAGGTGGTGGACGAGGTGGTTGAGACGATGGCCGACGCCTACCCCGAGCTCGAGCGGCGGCGCGAGCACCTGCTCGAGACGACCCGGGCCGAGGAGGAGCGCTTCCTCTCCACGATCGAGGGTGGGCTCGCCCGCTTCGGTGAGGTCGCTCCGCCCCAGGGCGACGTCGGGGAGGGGGACGAAGAGAAGCGTCCCGAAATTTCCGGAGAGGAGGCCTTCAAGCTCTACGATACCTACGGATTCCCTCTGGATCTCACCCAGCTCATGGCCGAAGAGCGCGGCTACAGGGTGGACGTGGCCGGCTTCGAGGAGGCCCTGGATGCTCAGCGTGCCCGGAGCCGGGCGGACCGGGAGGCCGCGGAGATCGGCGTGGAGGCGGACGCCCTCCGGGAGGGTTGGACGGAGCTCACCCCCGACGCCGATCAGACCTTCGTGGGTTACGACGTCCGCAGCGTGGAGACGGAGGTCGTGGCGCTCCGCGTCGACGGGGGGCGCCCGGGGCTCCAGCTGAGGCAGAATCCCTTCTACGTGGAGGGGGGCGGGCAGGTCTCCGACTCGGGTCGGGTCGAGGGCGAGGATTGGACCCTCCGGGTCGAGGAGGTGCGCGACGTCGGAGGGCGGGTGGCGGTCTTCGGCCCCCTGGAGGACGGGGAGCTGCCCACCGGCGCCGAGGGGCCTGTTCCCGCCGTGGCCCGGGTGGCCCCCCGGGCCCGACACGACACCGAGAGGAACCACACGGCCACCCATCTCCTCCATGCCGCGCTTCGGGCGGTCCTCGGGGAGCACGTGGTCCAGAAGGGCTCCCTGGTGGCTCCGGATCGCCTCCGCTTCGACTTCGCCCACACCCGGCCCATGACGCCCGGAGAGCTCCAGGAAGTGGTGGACCGGGTCAACGGCGCGATCTGGGCGGACCTTCCGGTCCAGTGGGAGCGCATGCGCTACGACCGGGCGATCGAGGAGGGGGCGATGGCCCTCTTCGGGGAGAAGTACGGCGATCAGGTCCGGGTCGTCCGGGTGCCCGGTATCAGCCTGGAGCTGTGCGGAGGGACCCACGTCCGCCACACCGGTGAGATCGGCCTCTTCCGGATCGAGCGGGAGAGCGGGATCGCCGCCGGGGTTCGCCGGGTGGAGGCGGTCACGGGTCCCACCGCATACCGACGCTTCGCGGAGCAGGAGCGGCGACTGGAAACGGTGGCCGCGCGGCTGAAGAGCGACCCGGAGAACGCGGAGCGGAAGGTAGAGCAGCTCCTCGCCGAGAAGGAGGAGCTGGAGGGCCTTCTGGACGAGCTGCGCCGCGAAGGGGGCGGAGGCGAGACGGTGGTGGCGGAGGCCGAACTCGGTGTGGGACAGGACGGAGCCGCGGTCTACCGGGCCGTGCGCATGCGCGCCCGCGACGCCGACGACGTGAGGAGTTGGGGCGACGGCTTCCTCCAGTCCGTGGAGAGCGGAGTGGCGGTGGTGGCCGCCGAGCTTCCCGAGGGGAAGCGGGCCCTCTTCTCCTTCGTCACCGACGACCTGATCCACGGGGGAATCCGGGCCGACGAGGTGGTTCGGAAGCTGGCGGCCCGGGTCGGGGGCCGAGGCGGAGGACGGGCCCACATGGCCCAGGCGGGCGTGGAGGAACCCGAAAAGCTGGACGAGGCCCTCGCCGCCGGCCCCGGGATCGTCGAGGAGCTGGCCCGGGTCGGGCAGAGCGGATGAACTCCGTCGACCACTGGCTGGAGGAACGGCTCCCCGCAGTGCCTCCGGTCCTGCGGAGCCGGCTCCACCGGAGCGAGGGCCCGGCGGAGGGAGTGGTGTGGACGCTCCTCGCGCGGGGCCGGGCCGCCCTCCACGACGCCGTGGTCAGGCCCGGGAGGAACCGGAAGGCCGCGTTTCACCTCCTGGCCGCCGACGCCTACCTCACGTGGGCGTGCGAGGCCGCGGCGGAGGAGGAAGACCCCGGGGACGCTCTCGCCGCCCTGATCCAGAGCGTGGGGTCGAGCTAGGAGTGCCCGAGGGGACGGCGGACGGCTACGGGGATCTGCACAGCCACCTGGTTCCGGGCGTGGACGACGGGGTCCGGGATCTCTCGGAGGCCCTGGCGGCGATCGGCCGGATGGTGGACGCGGGGATCCGACACATCGTCACCACCCCCCATCTGGACGGGACCCTCACCCACACGCCCGAGGCCTTCCGCGCGCGGATGGACGCCATGGACCGGGCCTGGGAGGCGGTCCGCTCCGCGGCGGTCGAGCGCTGGGAGGGCCTGGAGTTCCGGCGGGGCCACGAGCTCATGCTGGACACCCCCGACGCCGACGTCTCCGACGAGCGGCTGCGGCTCGGCGGCACGTCGTTCGTCCTGGTGGAGTGGCCGCGGCTCCACGTGCCCCCCCACACCGCCGACGTGGTCTCCCGCCTCCGCTTCGCGGGGGTGCGGCCGATCATCGCTCATCCGGAGCGCTACTACGGGATCGACCGGGAGCTGGCGGTGGTGGAGGGATGGCGCCGCGCCGGGGCCTACCTTCAGGTGACCCACGGATCCCTGGTGGGCCGGTACGGGGATTCAGCGCGAACCCGGGCGTTCCGGCTCCTGAAGCGGGGGTGGGTGGACTACCTCTCAACCGACTATCACGGACGCCCGGGCAGGGACCTGCACCTCGCCGAAGCCCGCCGCTTGGTGGAGAAGGAAGGAGGCGACGAGCAGTTCGATCTCCTGACCCGGACGAACCCGATCCGGCTCCTCGGGGACGAGGAGCCGCTGCCGGTTCCGCGACTCGACCTCGACGGTGGCTTCTGGGCCCGGCTCAGGGGGATCTTCACCTCCGGGGGCGTCTGATGGGGGATGCCGTGGAGGAGAGCGGCTTCGACGAGGAAGGGGCGATGAGGCCGGTGGAACCGAAGAGCGCCTCGGCCGGGCCCCGGGAGGGGGCGGACGCTGTGGCCGCCCACCTGGCGGAGCTCGCCGACCTGGCGGCGAGAGCGGCCGAGGCCCTCTCCGGGGAAGTGGCCCAGGTGGCCGAGATGGCCGTGGACACCCTGGCCGGAGGGGGGAAGCTCCTCTTCTGCGGCAACGGCGGATCGGCGGCCGACGCCCAGCACCTGGCCTCGGAATACGTGGTCCGCTTCCGGAGCCGGCGGGCGGGCCTCGCCGCCCTGGCCCTGACCGTGGACACCTCGGTGCTCACGGCGGTGTCCAACGACATGGGCTACGCGTCGGCGTTCGCCCGGCAGGTGGAGGCCCTGGGCAGGCCCGGAGACCTCCTCTTCCTCCACTCCACCAGCGGAGAGTCCGACAACCTCCTCCGGGCCGCCGAGGCGGCCCGTGGACGAGCGATCCGAACCGCCGCGCTCCTGGCCCGGGACGGGGGGAGGCTCCGGAGGCTCGTGGACCGGGCGATCGTGGTGCCCACCCAATCCACGGCCCGGGCCCAGGAGCTCCACCTGGCGATCGGCCACGCGATCTGCGACGCGGTGGACCGGGCCTTCGCCGGTGGCGTGGGCGAGGGAAGGACGAGGTGACCGCGGCAAGTGAGCGAGACTGCGAGCGACGGAAAGGAACCGTAGTGTCATGAGCGACCGGATCGATCTGTCGGGGATGGGCGCGGTGGTCACCGGGGGTTCCCGGGGCGTGGGCCGGGCGACGGCGGTCCTCCTGGCCCGGGCCGGCGCGGACGTGGGAATCGGCTACCACAGCCGGGAGGCCGACGCCCGGGCGGCCGTGGAGGAGATCCGGAGTCACGGGGTCCACGGGTGGGCCCAGCGGGGGGACCTCTCCCGGCCGGAGGACGCGGAAGCTCTCTTCGAGCGGGCCGACCAGGAGCTGGGCGGGCTCGACATCTTCGTGGGCAACGCCGGCATCTGGCCCGCGGAGGACGTGCCGATCTCCGCCATGGAGGAGGGACGCTGGAGGCGGACCCTGGCGGTGAACCTCGACTCGATCTTCCACACCACCCGGGCGGCCCTCCGGCGGCTCCGGGACGAGGGAAGGGTGGTCCTGGTCAGCTCCACCGCGGGGCAGCGCGGCGAGGCGTACCACGGCGACTATGCCGCCACCAAGGGGGCGATCATCTCCCTGGTGAAGGGGCTGTGCGTCGAAGTGGCGGAGAGGGGGATCACCGTGAACGCCGTGGCGCCGGGTTGGGTCGACACCGAGATGTCCGAGTCGGCGCTCGCGGGGGGCGGGAGGGAACGGATCGCGTCCTCGATCCCCATCGGCCGGATCGCCACGCCCGGGGACGTGGCGGGGCCGATCCTCTTTCTCTGCTCGCCCCTGGCGCGCCACATCACGGGCGAGGTCGTGAACGTGAACGGTGGAGCGGTCCTGGTGGGCTAGAAGGATGTTGAAGAAGTGGGGTGCGGCAGCGCAAGGGGGTCTTGCGGATGCCAGACAAGGAAGAGGGACGATACCGATGCTGAAGCATCGGGGAGGAGCTCTGACGCCGTATGGCGCCGCGAACCAGCGGCCTGCCCTGGTGGATTCCTGCACGGCGGTGTCCCGCGCGGTGAGCGAGGATCCGCCGCAGGCGGACCGCAGCTCCACCCCCCTTTGCCCATCGGGTGGGCCTGCGCAGTGCTCGCCCGCGGCGCGGAAGATCCGTCGGGTGCGCGCCGCGCGATCACCCGCTCGGCCGCTGGCACGGGGCGGCACGGCGCCATCGTCGGCGTCGGCGCTCCTCGACGCAGCTCAGGGCTATGCCTTCGGAGCGCCGCCTTGGAGCTGGCGCCGTGGCGCTGCCAACGCGGCTCGCCCCACTTCTTCAACACCCTTCTAGGATGTCCGGAGCCGAAGCCCGAGTCCGCGTGGACACCCGACCCCGGGCACCCGGGGCAGTGCGCTGGATCGTCCGCACCCTGGAGGATGCGGGCTACCCGACCTGGGCCGTGGGCGGCGCCGTGCGCGACGCCCTCCTGGGACGGGAGGGCGGAGACTGGGACCTCGCGACCCGAGCCCGACCTCGGGAGGTCCGCAGGCTCTTTCCCCGCACGGTCCCCATCGGGATCGAACACGGGACCGTGGGCGTGCTCGACCGGAGCGGGGTCCTCTTCGAGGTGACCACCTTCCGGCGGGACGTGGAGACCCTGGGGCGGCACGCGGTGGTGGAATTCGCCGACTCGATCGACGAGGACCTGGCCCGGCGTGACTTCACGATCAACGCCCTGGCGTGGCATCCCCTCCGGGAGGAGCTCCACGACCCCTTCGGCGGGCTCGACGATCTGGACCGGCGCATCCTCCGGACCGTCGGCCGGCCCGGGGAGCGCTTCGCCGAGGACTACCTCCGCGTGCTCCGGGCGCTGCGCTTCGCGGGGCAGTTCTCCCTCACGGTGGAGGAGGAGACCTGGCGGGCCCTCTGCCGAGCGGTCGGGGGGCTCGCCCATCTCTCGGCCGAGCGCGTTCGGGAGGAGCTCATGAAGGTCCTCGGGGACGAGGAGCCTCCCTCCCGGGCCCTGGGGCTCTACGCGGCCTCGGGGGCCCTGGCCCAGTTCGCGCCGGAGCTGGAGGCGATCGTGGCACCCCGAGGGGAGGACGGGCAGGTGGGGGAGCACTGGATCCGGGCCGTCCTCACCGCCGACGTGGTCCGGCCGGAGCGGCCCCTCCTGCGCCTGGCGGCGCTCCTCCGGTGGACAGGTGGGCTGAGCCGGGTGGCCGGAAGGGACGACGGGTCCCTGGAGCCCGAGGAGAGGGCGGGGCGCCGGGCGGCCGCGCTCATGACCCGGCTCCGTTTCTCCAACGCCGAGACCGACCGGGTGACGGCCCTGGTCCGGGCCGGCCCCGAGCCGCCGGATCCGGAGGAGGGAGGAGGGGCTCTGCGCAGGTGGCTGGCCCGGAACGGCCCGAAGCGTCTGCCGGATCTCGCCCGCCTCTGGGTCGCGGACGCCCGTGTGGAGCGGCGTCGGGGCCGTCCGCGGGCGGCGGAGCGGGCGGTGGCCGCGTGGAGGGCGCTCCGGGCCCAGCTCGCCGCCGAGCCGCCCCTGACCGAGGGAGACCTGGCCCTCGACGGGCGGGACCTGATCCGCATGGGGCTCGAGCCCGGTCCTCGCTTCGGGGAGATCCTGGAGGGTCTCCTGGAGCGGGTCCTCGAGGACCCCGGGCTCAACCGGAGGGAGACCCTGGTCCGCATCGTCGAGGAAGAGGTGGAGGACGAGAGATGAGCGAGCTCGAGCTCTTCCCCGACCGGGGTCGAGGGGCCGGAGCCGACGGTGCGGGCTCCTCGGGTGGGCAAGGCGAGCCGGGCACCGACGCGCCCCTCGCGGCCCGCATGCGACCCCGGAGCCTCCACGAGTTCGAGGGGCAGGAGCACCTTCTCGACCCGGGCAAGCCGCTGCGGGCCATGCTGGAGGGCGACGCCCTGAGCAGCATGATCCTCTGGGGCCCGCCGGGAAGCGGCAAGACGACTCTGGCTCGGATCCTGGCGGAATCCGCGGACGCCGCGTTCGTGGCCTTCAGCGCGGTCACCGAGGGGATCCCCCGGGTCCGGGAGATCATCGGCGAGGCCCGGGAGCGCCTGCGGGCCACCGGCCGCCGAACGATCCTCTTCTGCGACGAGATCCACCGGTTCAACAAGGCGCAGCAGGACGCCTTCCTCCCCCACGTGGAGGAGGGGGTCGTGGTCCTGGTGGGCGCGACCACGGAGAACCCCAGCTTCGAGGTGGTCCGGCCCCTCCTCTCCCGGGCGCCGGTCCTGGTGCTGGAGCCCCTCTCGGAGGAGGGGCTCCAGCGGATCCTACGTCGCGCGTCGAGGGACGCAGAGCGGGGTCTGGGCGGACTGGAGATCTCGGTGGCCGACGAGGTCCTGGACCGGATCGCCCGGGCGGCCGACGGCGACGCCCGGAGGGCGCTGGGGATCCTCGAGGCCGCGGCGACCCTGGTCGGAGAAGGAGGCACGATCACGGTTGAGGTCGCCCGGGACGCGGTCCAGCACCGCTATGCCGTGTACGACAAGAGCGGCGAGGAGCACTACAACCTGATCTCCGCACTCCACAAGGCGGTGCGGGGGAGCGATCCCGACGGGGCGCTCTACTGGCTCGCCCGGATGCTCGACGGGGGAGAGGATCCCCTCTACCTGGCCCGGCGCCTGGTGCGGATGGCGAGCGAGGACGTGGGGATCGCCGATCCCGACGCGCTCCGCGTGGCCGTGGCCGCCCGGGACGCCTATCACTTCCTCGGATCTCCCGAGGGGGAGCTGGCCCTGGCCGAGGCCGCGGTCTACCTGGCCACGGCGCCCAAGTCGAACCGCGTCTACCGGGCGTGGAAGGAGGCGCGGCGGACGGCCCGGGAGACCCCGGCAGAGCCCGTGCCCCTGCACATCCGGAACGCACCTACCTCCCTCATGACGGACCTGGGCTACGGCGAGGGGTATCGCTACGACCACGACGAGGCCGACGGTGTGGCTCCCCAGCGCTACCTGCCCGACGCCCTGCTCGACCGGCGGTTCTACGAGCCGGGTCCCTATGGATTCGAGCGCACGGTGGCCGAGAGGCTGGCGTGGTGGGCGGAGAAGCGGGCCGAGGCCCGTCGGCGGGCGGAAAACGAACCGGACGCTGAGGGGTAGGACCGAGCATGGGAACCACCGCCGACGGCGAGCGCCGGGGGACCGTTCATCGGCGTGTCCGGGCCCCGGACCGGCCCGCCGCGGCGGCGGTCGCCGTCCTGGGCGCGTGTGCGCTGCTCGGCGCCTGCAGCCTGGCGTTCCAGCCCCCCGACGTGCGAATCGCGGAGGTGCGCCTCGCCTCCCTGGGCCTGACCCAGGGCACGGCGGAGCTGGAGCTGGAGGTCGTGAACCGGAACCGCCGGACCATCGACGTCCGGGGCGTGCGCTATCATCTCCAGGTCCGGGACGACCTGGAGGAGCCCGAGGAAGGCCGATGGGTCACCCTGGGAGAGGGGTTCCACTCCGAGGCCGTGGCCCTCGAGGGGGGCGACACGACCTTCGTGACGGTCAGCGTTCCCTTCCGGTACAGGGCCGTGGGCGCGGCGATTCGCTCCCTCCTGAAGCGGGGCGAGGTGGACTACCGGCTGGACGGGGAGGTCGAGGTGGCCGGTCCCCTCGGTCCGACGCGGGTCCCGATCCGCACCGACGGCTCGCTGGGCTCCTGACGCCCCCGCGACATGACACCGAACCCGAGACGACCATTCCGACACATCTGATCGACAACCGCACCCCGGTGGAGCGGACCGTCCTCGTGGCGGCGCCGACCCGGGGCACCGAACCGAGGGAAGCCGAGGAGCACCTGAAGGAGCTGGCCCGCCTCAGCTACACCGCCGGAGGGGAGGTGGCGACGGTCGTCCACCAGCGCCTCGAGGCCCCGGACCCCCGGTTCTACATCGGCTCGGGCAAGGCGGAGGAGCTGAAACACGTGGTCCGGGAGACCGACGCGGACCTGGTGATCTTCGACGAGGAGCTCACCCCGGCCCAGGGGAAGAACCTCGAGGACCTCATCGGCGTCCGGGTCATGGACCGCTCGGAGCTGATCCTGGACATCTTCGCCACCCGGGCCCGGACCCGGGAGGCGAAGCTCCAGGTGGAGCTGGCCCAGCTCCAGTACCTCCTGCCACGGCTGAAGCGGATGTGGACCCACCTCTCCCGGACCCGGGGCGGGATCGGCCTGCGGGGCCCCGGTGAGACCCAGCTCGAGACCGACCGACGTCTCATCGACCGGCGCATCGCCGACCTCCGGGACGACATCGCCGATGTCGCCTCAGCCCGGGCCAACCAGCGCAAGGCCCGTCAGGGCCGCTACCGGGCGGCCCTGGTCGGCTACACGAACGCCGGCAAGTCCTCCCTCCTCAACGCCCTCTCCGGGGCCGAGCTCTTCATCGAGGACCGGCTGTTCGCGACCCTGGACTCCGCCACGCGGACGGTGGCGCTGGGCGACGGCTACGAGGCCCTGGTCACCGACACCGTGGGCTTCATCCGGAAGCTCCCCCATCACCTCATCGCCTCCTTCCGCTCCACGCTGGAGGAGGCTCGGGAAGCCGACATCCTCCTCCACGTGATCGACGTCTCCCACGGAGACTGGGAGGAGCAGAAGCGAGTCGTGGACGAGGTGCTGGCGGAGCTGGAGCTGGACGACCGTCCCCAGATCCTCGTCTTCAACAAGGTGGACCGGCTGACCCACGCCGAAGAGGAGGCGATCCGGGAGCGCGTCCGGGCCTTCGAGAACACGCCGTCGGTCTTCCTCTCGGCCCTACGCTGCCGGGGCCTCGAGGGACTGAAGGAAGCCCTCAAGGCGCGCATCCGGGCGCGCCTGCACCACGTCCGCATCCACGTCCCGGTCCGGGACGGGGAGGCCCTCGCCGCCCTCTACCGCGAGGGAGAGGTGCTCTCCAGGGAGGAGAACGGCGTCCACATCGACGTGACGGTCCGGGTGCCGGACGCGCTCCTGGGACGCCTCCGAAAGCGGGACGGGATCCACGTGCTGGACGTGGCGTGAAGGAAAGCCTGTTCTTCGTGGGGCCCGGGCGGATGGGGCTCGCCCTGGGCTACGCGTTCTGGCAGGCCGACGTCGTGCGCTCCCTCGTCTACTGCGGACGGCGGCCGGAGCCTCCGTCCCATCCCCTCTTCATCCAGGGGAACGCGCGCTACGTCTTCGGCCTGGAGCGGCCCGGCGAAGAGACGACGGCGGTTTTCCTCTCGGTGCCCGACGACGTCCTCGCCGAGATGGCCATGACCCTGGCCGGTCAGGGAGACGCGCCCCCGGGATCCGCGGCCTTCCACCTCTCCGGCGCGCTGAACACCGACCCCCTGGCACCCCTCCACGCCCGGGGCTACAGTGTGGGGACCCTCCATCCGCTGCAGACGGTGGCCCACCCGGTGACGGGCGCGGACCTCCTTCCGGGATCCCACTTCGCCCTCTCCGGTGAGCCCCAGGCGGCGGCCGTCGCGCGGCGTCTCCTGAGCGCCCTCGGCTCCCAGGCCGTCTCGATCCCCGTGACCCGCCGGCCCCTCTACCACGCCGCCGCCGTCCTTGCCTCGAGCTACGTCCTCGCTATCCTTGCGGCAGCCGCCCGGCTCCTCCGCCGGGCCGGGGT
>JABAHQ010007542.1_pt1 | contig 10532 bp, 9 predicted proteins | sample 7062091 | NCBI WGS metagenome assembly JABAHQ01 (sample SAMN14534359, study PRJNA622989) | marine sediment metagenome | biome: marine biome [ENVO:00000428]; feature: marine pelagic biome [ENVO:01000023]; material: deep marine sediment [ENVO:00002113] | place: India: Gulf of Kutch | collected...
ACCTCGTCAGGTTATTTTTCAAGAGGAACTCGTCGTTCGACAATCTTGTGGGGCTTTAGGCAAACTGTTTAAGGGAGATGACTTTAGCCAAACAGACATTCAGTCAGTTATCAAATAACTGACGACATTGGCTTTTCATTGACGACCAGCTGAAACACATCCGGTCGCGCATAATGTCCGACCACATCAAAATCTAGTTTACTTCGCGTTACTTCGGCCAAATCCAGATCTGCATATAGAATCCCCTCTTCATTATAAAGCGGCCCGGCCAGCACATCCCCCAACGGCGAGATAATCGCACTCCCGCCCCGGCACATAATCTCCGGCTGATGGGCCAAATCTTCGAGGCCGGCCAAATCGGGCGGATACATCGACTTGGTCACAAATTGGTTACAGCCCAACACAAAGCAACGGCCCTCGCAGGCAATGTGACGCAGCGTTGCCTGCCAGCTATCGCGGGCATCGGCCGTGGGAGCCAGGTAGATGTCAACCCCTTTGCTGTACATCGCCATTCGAGCCAGGGGCATGTAATTCTCCCAGCAGATTAAGCCCCCCATGGTGCCGTACTCGGTGTCGATAGCCGTCAAGGTACTGCCATCACCCTCCCCCCAAATCAGGCGCTCAGCAGCGGTAGGTTTGAGTTTGCGGTGTTTGCCCAGTAGCTCCCCCTCCGGGCCAAAATAGAGTAGCGTGCAGTAGAGCGTTCCCCCACTGAATTGGGTATCGCGCTCAATGACGCCGACAGCCAGATAGGTGCCGGTCTGACGGGCCACCTTGCCCAGAGCCTCGGTGGCCGGGCCGGGGACATCAACCGCGTTGGCCCAGTAGCGCTGCCAGGTGCAGCGTCCCTCCGGGCTGCGGCTGCCGACGACCGTNNCTGGCGCTGCCTGTACTACAGCGGCTCTGAGTTGAGGAAATTGATCGGTCATTATAAATTGCTCCCTTTTTAAGCTCACTGAAAAATGTTATGATACCCTTATATGGCTATTTAAGCCAAGAGAATCTCCTTACCGCTTCCAGTTTTTTCATGGCAGATAAGCCTTCATCCCCCTCTACACTCAGCTACCCTTGACTTTCCATGCAGAGATGCGGTTATAGCAAAGGGCTGGCGCTGCCGGTCGATTTTTGAGATAGTAAAGGGTGTTGGCTCTTTAACAAAAAAGTGAGCCCTGGAGCAGGCTTGAAACTGAGGGATACCTGGTCATTGAAGCAGATGAGACCTTTGAAATAAGCGAAGATTTCATGGCCGAACTCGAAACCCTGTCTGTTTCAAACTTGAGCTTCTGCTTCAAAGGGAGTGTAGATGATCAAGCCTTTGAAACATGGGATGTGCCTTTCGAATTCTTAGCGGTCCACGGTGGTATATCCGACAGCTAAAGAGATGCAAGCTGTGGCTTTTAAAGATCATCAAGCGCCTCATTGTCGAAAAACGGGAGAGACGCCAACAATTTTATAACGGTTGGGCTGCTTGCCCCTTCAGCGATATGGCGCTGGAGCCGGTTGAGTAGACCCATCTTTTTGAGGCGATGCCTTTTTTTACTGATCTATTGACAGATTTGGTTTTGTAGTCTGCTCGCCAGCACTTCAATCCGGTTCAATAGACTGGATATTTGCTCAACTGAGGCTTGCTGCAAGTAGAAGGGCCACTGGAGCAGTGATGTCCGTAACTCAGAACCATCTACAACACGCTCAATAGCAGACTGGGATATTCTATCACCGGTCTGGGCTTCCAAATGCTCTTGATAGACCGCAATAACCCGCTCAACGGGAATAATCCTACTTGCATGAAATGCTCTTTGAAAAAAGAAAGACAAATCTTCAGGTCCATGTCCCAGGCCAACCTCTTGCCAGTCAGCCCAAATCAGCTTCCCCTGCCCATCCCTCAGTAAGTTGCCCAGGTGACAGTCGCCATGACAGAGTGTCGTAGGCAGGGACCGGATTACGGCATCTATGGTTGAGATACACTCTAACTTATGACAGAGCGATTCATATGACCCTGCCTGGAAGATGTTCCTCAATCTCCGTTGGTTTCTCAAATTACGCCAAGCATCCAGGGCATGCTGAATTTCAGTCTTATCTGTTCCTAATGGGGATTTACGCAGCCAAGAATATTGAGAGAGGGCGTCGGTTTTCCCCCAAAACAAGGCATGCAAACTTGCCAACTGCTTTGCCACTTCGTCGTAATCTTGTGCCTGGCATGCCATAGATGACCCTAAGGGTTGATAAGCAGTGAGCAGGATACAGATGCCAAAAGCACAGTCCGCATAGCCCGAAAGCATTTGTGGAACCTGCAAAGGCATGCAATCAGCTAAAGTTTGGTAGAACTTGAACTCACGTTTTGCTCTCTGAAATACATATGGCTCACTTCTTGCTAAAGTCACCTTCAGAATGACTGTATCCGTTTCAAACTCAAGGCGATATGTATGTGAACCGGACACGCCCCCTGTCAGAACATCATAATCCGTAACTGTAGAGTTGATATGCATTCTCGCTAAGCAATCTGATATTATCTTTATATGTTTCTTGTTGTTTTTTGTCATGGCTGTTCAAATAGCCGCAACTTGTCCTTGTTTGTGCCCGCTAACGCTAAAATTTAGCCGCCCGACGCTACCTCAACAGCAACCGACCCTCGCGGCTGAATGCCAGGCTCTGAGGGTTGACTACAATTTTGTTGTAACTTAGGCGAATAGACACTGATGTTGGAGAAATTCACAGAACACTCAAACCAAGCGACTCCTGATGATTTCACCAGTGTTTGGCGACGCATTGGCGATACTTACCATCTTATTTCCAATGACTAAATCAAACTCTGAAAAACAAGCCGGAAGCCCTTCGGCATGTAACATATCTGGACGGTCAATGAGCGCATAGTGAAGATGCGGATAGGCTGTCCAACCAGAGTTGCCAAGCCTAGCAACCAGATCACCTGCGGCGACCATATTTCCAACGGTTACACAGACCGAGCCTTGCAAACAATGCGCCAATACACTGTATTCCTGGTTGCCATGATCAATGATCACCTGGTTACCAGAAATAAGGGGGGGATCCTGCTGCACAGCTTCCGGTGTAATTTCGACTTTATAAGGCTCATTATCTGGAATATCGTTCCGTAGGGCGACAACAGTGCCAGCCCCTGGCGCATAAATCGGCTTACCAAAGCTATAGTAATGCTCATTGTGTCGCTCATCCGTATGATAATCCTTACCTTCCTCATCGATAAATACAAAATCCCAGGCAAAGCGTTGGTCGTTTCCAGTCATTCCTAATTGGTGAGTCAGGGGATGTTTCATCACAACTCGACGGTGGTGTGAATAATAATCATTCCCATCGTCCACAAGAACACGTCCCCTTAATGGCAAGGTGAGCTTAACTTGCTGTTGGTAAGTTTTGGGAAAAACATCAGTCCTTATCGAGACTATTTCGCCAGCCTCGGACTCAAATTGAAATGCATAGTGTAAGCGACCTAAGGTTAAGTGGCGGTCAAATTCAGGAAAGGGATTGAACAGATAAAGCGAACCATTGGGCGAGAGCGATCTTTCTGGCAAGGTGGTAATGCTGGGTCTCAGTGCTTGGTTGTCCAAGCGTTTTTTCAACACGATACTACTAGCCTCATCGTAGATAGAAATTTTCACCTGTTGCAGTAACCACTCATCTGGGCTACTACTTTGAAACCAGAAATCGTGGTTGAGCCGCTGGCATTGACGACCTTGTTGTATCCAGGCCGTGTCAGGATAGACTTGAACTTGAAATAGTTCCTCCTGGTTGTTCATCTCCTCCTCCTGGTTTTAAGATTGAGGTTCGCTTATTGTGCTTCACCCGCGTGAAGGATTGCTCTAGACGCAACAGCCATTTAGCGTGGCTTCTCCCAGACTGATACGTGCGAGGCGCTCTCGTCGGAGAAAGGCTCGCGAGTCCATCCGGCCCAACGCTCGCGCAGGGTCATGCCGGCCAGGCGCGCCATCAGGTCAAGTTCTGCCGGCCAGACCCATCGGTACGGTGCCGAGAAGGTGCGGAGCTGACCATCGTCTGTCCAGTAGTGGTGGGAGTATAAGATCTGGCCCGTGAAATCCGTATACTCATCAAAACCAAAATGGGTCCGACCGACGTTAAACGCCCGCACCCGTTCGCCCGGCGGCACCCGCCGAAGATCGGGGACTTGGACCTCAATGACAAAGCACCCACCAGGTTCAAGATGGGCAGCCGCGTTCTCGAAGCACGCCACCTGCTCGTCCTGGGTGGTCAGGTTCATGATCGTGTTATACACGAGATAGACAAGCCGGAAGGTGCCGTGAACGCGTGTGCTTGCGAAGTCGCCGTTGGTGATCCCAATCTGTTCTGAACCCGGCTTGCTTCGCAGTTGTTCAAGCATCGGCTCAGAGATGTCGATCCCGTGGACCGGCACACCTCGCGCACTGAGCGGCAGCGCGACGCGCCCCGTGCCTATCCCGAATTCGAGCGCAGCGCCGTCGCCCGCCAGTTCCTCAAGGAAGTCCACCGTTGGGTCGAGCACATCGGGCCGGTACATAAACCTCGAGTCCTCATCGTAGTGCGGAGCAATTTGTTCGTCAAATCGGACTTTCGTCATTGCTTGCCTCCTGTCACTGCTTATTGGGTAGACTTATGTACGGTTCCGGTCTGCGGTTGATGGAATGTCTCCGCTTACGATTATATCACGCCCTCAGTGACTTGAACATTTTGTCAAAGTTTATTTTGACCAAATCTCATATCGGGGTATAATAGTTGCCTATATCCCGAATATACGGAACATGCAGTTAATCAAAAGAGGCAAATAGCGCTCATGACAAACCTTTTACTGGCTCCAGGGACAGTCAACGTCAAGGTCAATCTTGATCCGGTGTACAACAATCTGGCCAGCCTGCATATGATCGCAGTGGTCAAGGCTTTTACCGGCCTGGACGAATGGGTCGCCCAGGCTGCAGCCAGTTTGCCGGCCGAACAAATGCAAACCCACCAGGTCCTGTTCGACATCTTATACAGCGCTTTTGAGCCGGATGAGGACTGGCCCGATTTCCCGGCTTACCTGGAGAACCTGGCCGAACAAGCTCCCCTTCACCTGCGAAACCGGTTTCTGAAATATATGTTTCCCGCTTCTTATGAAAAATATGTGCGCCAGGATCGGTTAATGGACCTGGAAACATTTATAGCCCAGATAGATCGTACCGAGTTTGACGTCGAAAAGGAGATTATTGACGACCAGCTTGCCCAAGCCCACGCCCTGCTTAGCGATCCAGCGACAATGCACAAAACCATTGTCTCCCATCTGACGACAATGTGGCACGAAGTCCTGGCCGCAGAATGGGAACAGCATGAAGCGTTTCTGCAAGAGGTTACGGCGGCCTTGCAAAGCTATCCTTATTCCGGCCAAAATGCCTATGACGCCATCCGCTCGGTGACAGGTCGCGATGCGGGCGGCCACTGGCAGCGCGTGCTGGCTCCGGCCGAAACCCTGATTTTCATCCCCTCACTTCATATCGGCCCCTATCTGCTGCAGTACGCTTATCCGCCCCTGGTGCGGATCATCTTTGGCGCTCGCCTGCCGCAAGGGGCAGGCGACGCCCCGACTACCCTAACCCGAGCCGACTTGTTGGTCCGGCTACGCACTCTGGCCGATGACACCCGCCTGGGCATCCTTGAATTGCTTTTTGAAGAGGGGGAATTGTGTGCCCAGGAGATCATCGCTCGTTTGGGCCTCAGCAAATCAAGCGCCTCCCGGCACTTGAGCCAACTGAGCGCGACAGGCTATCTGACCGAACACCAGCGGGAAGGCAAGACCAAATGCTATACCCTCAACCCGGATCGATTTCGAGAGACGATGCATTTTTTTGAGCCATACGCTCAGGCCTGAAAAGAGCCAAATTCGCTTGCGGTGGAGCACACTCCACCGCTCTCCTTGACGGGGACTGTTGTCCCCTCTGAGCAAACTCATTAATTTAAGGAACATGCCTATGAAACTCCCCCTCAAGCAATACTGGTCTCTACTCAGCCAATATCTAAAACCGCAGCGGCTCAGAGCCACGTTATTGGCTGTATTGCTCCTCAGCCATATCGGTTTGCAACTGCTCAACCCACAAATTCTGCGTTACTTCATCGACACCGCGACTTCAGGTGGCCCGCGCTCAAGCTTGATCAACGCGGCCTTGCTTTTTATCGGCCTGGCCGTTATCATCCAGGGCCTCTCGATTTTAAACACCTATCTGAGCGAGACCATCGCCTGGACCGCAACTAACAGCTTGCGCTTTGATCTGGCTGGCCATTGTCTGAAACTGGACCCATCGTTTCACCAAACCCACACCCCCGGCGAATTGATCGAGCGCATTGACGGCGATGTCAACGCCCTGGCCAACTTCTTCTCCCAATTCCTGATTCACGTTCTGGGTAATTTGATCTTGCTTGTCGGCGTACTGGCCCTGCTCTTTCGCGAAGATTGGCGGGCTGGGCTGGGCCTATCCCTGTTTGCTTTGTCTGGGCTTGGGATATTGATTCGCATCCGTTCCATCGCGATTCCCTATTGGGCCGAAGTTCGCCAGATTAGCGCTACCTTTTTCGGTTTTTTGGGGGAGATGTTGGCGGGTACGGAAGATATCCGGGCCAACGGGGCCGAAAGTTACGTCATGCGCCGCTTTTATGAACTAATACGCCGCTGGTTCCCCATCCGTCTCAAGGCAAACCTGGCCGGTTACAGTATGTGGATGACCAACGCCGGCGTCTTTGCCCTGGGAAACGCAGTCGCCTTCGGTCTGAGCGCCTATTTGTGGCGAACAGAGGCCATCACCATCGGCACCGTCTACCTTATCTTTCACTACACGGAGCTTCTGCGCAGCCCAATGTCTCAAATCCGCACCCAGATCGAGGATCTGCAAAAAGCAGAGGCAAGCATCAAGCGGATCGAAGACCTGTCAGGCATCCAATCCAGGCTTCAAGAGAGGACGGAGGCCGTTTTGCCACCGGAAGCCCTCTCGGTTGAATTTCAAGATGTCTCCTTCGGTTACGATGGCCGGGAAATGATCCTGCGAAACCTGACCTTTCAGCTCCGGCCGGGACGAGTTTTGGGTTTACTGGGGCGTACCGGCAGCGGCAAGACAACCCTGGCCCGTCTGCTATTGCGCCTCTACGACCCCAGCAGCGGCGAAATTCATCTCAGTGGGGTGGTTCCCACCAGCACCCGTTTGCGGGATATTCGCCAACGGGTCGGCCTGGTCACCCAGGAAGTGCAGTTGTTTCAGGCTACAGTCCGCGAAAACCTCACCTTTTTCGACCCCACTATTGCTGATGAACGCCTCCTGGCTGTATTAGATGAGCTGGGGCTCTCTGAATGGCTCCAATCGTTACCGGCCGGGCTGGAGACCGAATTAGAACCGGACGGCGGTAATCTCTCGGCCGGTCAGGCTCAACTGTTAGCCTTCGCTCGGGTTTTTCTGGCCGATCCCGGCTTAGTCATTCTGGACGAGGCCTCATCTCGGCTGGACCCGGCCACAGAGCGCCTTATCGAGCGGGCCATTGACAAACTGCTCGATAATCGCACCGGGATCTTAATCGCGCACCGTCTGGCGACGGTTCAGCGGGCTGATGCACTCTTAATCCTGGAAGATGGCCAGATTCTGGAGCATGGGGATCGCCTCACCCTGGCCAATGATCCAGCCTCACACTTTCACCGCCTGCTTCAAACCGGGTTAGAGGAGGTATTAGCATGAATATAAGTACGGCTCAATTCATGTGGCGTTTGATCCGCTACAGACCCTGGCTTTACCTGGCTAACCTGGCCATGTGGACGCTCATTGTCTCCGCAGAACTCCTGCCGGGGTTAATTGCCAAAGCATTTTTCGATACCCTCACGGGGACTGCGCCCTTTCGCTTCGGCGTAACGGGGGTGATCATCCTGGTCGTGATGGCCGCCCTTTTTTATATCAGCGCCATCTTCGGCGGCGCGATGACCGACATTCGCCATCGCTTCACCATCAGCGCGCTGATACGTCGCAATTTATTGGCCCATATTTTAAGCCGCCCCGGCGCAGCAGCGATCCCCGCATCTGCCGGCGAGACCATCAGCTATTTTCGGGATGACGTAGAGGTGGTTGAGAACCTGGTTAGTTGGGTGGTCGACATGGTGACCGTCTTGCTGTTCGCGGCGGCTGCCCTGACCATCATGCTGCGTATCAATCCTCGGGTTACGGTCTTAACAGTTTTGCCCTTAGTCGGCGTGATTCTCGCTGCTCGAGCAACCGGCGCCCGCCTGAAACGGTATCGTCGAGCCAGCCGCCAGGCCACGGAGCGGGTGACCGGCCTTCTAGGGGAGATCTTTGGCTCAGTTCAGGCCATCCAAATCGCCACTGCCGAAGATCATGTCCTGGAGCATTTCGACCGCCTCAACGATCAGCGCCGCCAACTGATGGTTAGAGATCGCCTGCTAACCCAAATACTACACGCCGTCTTTTCCAACACAGCGGCCATCGGCACGGGCTTGATCCTCATCCTCGCCGCCGAGTCGATGCGGACCTTGACCTTCAGCGTGGGGGATTTTGCCCTCTTTGTCTATTATCTGGGCTTTTTAACCGAGTTTACTACCGAAATCGGCGATTATCTGGCGCATTACAGGCAGGGTGGGGTGTCGTTTGACCGCTTGACGACTTTGCTTCAGGGCGCACCCCCCGCAACCCTGGTCGCCCACCAGCCGATCTATCTGCGTGCCTCCCCGCCAGACATGACCCATGCGGCCAAAACTAAAGCGCATCGCCTGGAGGTCCTGTCAGTGCGGGGATTGACCTATCATTATCCAAATGCCCAGGACGGTTCAGCCTCCAACCCCGGCCCTGGTATTGAAAACATCAGCTTTAAGCTGAAGCGAGGTAGTTTCACCGTCATTACCGGGCGGATTGGTGCTGGCAAAACAACGTTGTTGCGTACCTTGCTGGGTCTACTGCCTAAAGAGACGGGTGATATCCACTGGAACGAGGCGACTGTGCCCGATCCGGCCACCTTCATTGTCCCCCCACGCAGCGCCTACACCCCGCAAATCCCCCACCTTTTTAGCGCCCCCTTGAAAGAAAACATCTTACTAAACTTGCCGGAGGCAGCAACCGACCTGCCAGCCGCCATTCACCAGGCCGTCCTGGAAAAAGATGTGGCCGATATGCCCGATCATCTGGGGACAGCCGTTGGCCCCAAAGGTGTCCGGCTCTCCGGCGGACAGATCCAACGCACCGCCGCCGCCCGCATGTTCGTCCGCCGGCCGGAGCTCCTGGTCTGCGACGATCTCTCCAGCGCCCTGGACCTCGAAACAGAACGCCAGTTATGGGAGCGATTGTTCAATCCCAATCACAACTCACCCCATATCCCCCCAACCTGTCTGGTTGTCTCCCACCGCCGTCCGGTCTTACGCCGGGCCGATCACATCATCGTGTTGAAGGATGGCCATATCGAAGCCGAGGGTACGCTGGACGAACTGCTCGCCTCGTGCGCAGAAATGCAACACTTGTGGCGGGGTGCGTTAAATCAGTCCTGATTTCCTTTATAGCGTAACACCGCAAAAAAGATCAAGAAAACCTTATCTCATATTGATATAATGGGGTCGAGGAATCAGCTATGGACTATATCGCCTCAATCAATCAGGCCATTGATTACATCGAAAACAACCTCACCCAAACCATCATGGTAGAACAGGTGGCGGCTGTGGCCGGGTATTCTCGCTTTTACTTTGACCGGCTTTTTCTGTCCATGCTTGGCGAAACGCCAGCCAGGTATATCAGAAAACGCCGGCTATCCGAAGCAGCACGGGAACTCATCAGTTCGGAGCAGCCTATCCTTGACATCGCCCTGGACTATCAATTTCAATCTCAAGAAGCCTTCGCTCGTCCATTCAAGAGGATGTTCGGTCTCAGCCCAGGCGCATACCGGAGACGAGGCCGCTTCAGCAGGGGATTTCCCAAAATCACCCTCAGACGACGTAAGTTATTTCGCCTAAACAATGAAATCGGTCAAAAACCCACGATCGTCCTTCCCAGAGCAAAGGGTACTCAAATCTTGTCTGCTCAGACATATGCCCTATTCCTGTATCGAGACTCCACCAGCGTGTTAAAACGTACTCTTGATAGGCTCTATCTCTTCTTTGGCTAACATTGTAAAGGGTTTATGATGCTCAAAGTTCTACGCCAACGCAACTTTACCCTGCTCTGGCTCGGGCAATTGATCTCTGCCGTCGGTGACTGGGTCCTCATGATCGCGCTACCCTTCTACGTCTATGAACAGACTGGCTCAGCGCTGGCAACCGGCGTCATGGTCACCGTCCAGATTTTGCCGGCCATCATGTTTGGCTCCCTGGCCGGCGTGTTTGTGGATCGGTGGAACCGCAAGCGGACGATGGTTATGGCCGATTTCTTGCGGGCATTTGTCCTTCTGTTTTTACTCGTCGCCCACAATCCCGGCTGGCTATGGATCATCTATCCCGTAGCCTTTCTTCGATCGGCCATCTCTCAGTTCTTTAGCCCGGCCAAGAGCGCCATTACTCCGCTCCTGGT
>JABAHQ010006805.1_pt1 | contig 10531 bp, 9 predicted proteins | sample 7062091 | NCBI WGS metagenome assembly JABAHQ01 (sample SAMN14534359, study PRJNA622989) | marine sediment metagenome | biome: marine biome [ENVO:00000428]; feature: marine pelagic biome [ENVO:01000023]; material: deep marine sediment [ENVO:00002113] | place: India: Gulf of Kutch | collected...
CCCCTTGGTTCCTTATAAGGAACCAAGGGGATAATAGCATAGTATTTCTTGCTTGTCAAACCTGACTTAATCATGAAGTTATGAATAGATTTGGCGAAAAATTACGCGCTTTACGTCAACAACACGGATTGACCACGAGACAATTGGGTAAGATGCTTGGTGTGGGACATAGTTTTATTATTAAAATGGAAAAGGGCGACAGAGTCCCCAATGCCGCCATGATTCTTAAAATAGCTGATATATTCGGTGTCTGTATTGACAAATTGATGCGAGATGAACTTGAGCTGGATTGATAGGATCTTGGACACAAAAATGGAGAAATGAAAAGGTTTGGCGAGAAACTGCGTACCTTGCGGCACAGGCAAGGATTATCGCAGGAGGAGCTTGGCGCTATGCTTGGCGTTCACCAAACTCATGTTGGGAGAATCGAGAGAGGCGAAAAGACCCCTAACGCCGCTATGATTCTCAAAATATCACGCCTATTCAATGTATCTGCTGATGTATTGATTAAAGATGAGGATGAGATCGACGATTCTTATCAGGCTCTCTCCAACCCCTAGAATACACATTTCGTACAAAGTACGGTTGTCTGGCGCAAAAATCATTTGGGGGGCCGCGCAGGCATCATCTTGGGAAGCCTTAACATGTTCCGGCTCGGGTGGAATGTTTCTCAAGAATGTCCCGGTACTAGCATTATGTACTGATAACCAAAACATTATTCGTTCTGGCCCTGAGCCTGTTCCTTCAGGATCAATTTTAATATGGGCAACTACGATCCTCTGACCATCAGGTGTGACGCCGAAGAGAACCGGCCGCATACCGTGGATACCGGCCACATTCTGCAGAGCAGTTAGGGTAATTCGCTGGCCGGTCACAACATCCAGGGAAATTAGATGGTTATCGTCGATGAAGTAAATCTTACCACCAGAAGTCATGATCGCGCCATGATCTGTTTGAGCCGGTAAACTGGCAATGAAAGTCGAAGCCGCGGGATCAATGACGCTAATCTCGCCTTTGTAAACATCGACAAGAAACACCTGTTGCTCCAGAGTTGCCTTTTGAGCCAGCGCCGTCGAGATAGCAACCATGAAGCACAGACATACAATCAACGTTCTGAAGATAACTCGGTGGTTGCTTATAAAACGGACCCCCCACAGTCGTGGTGATTGTGTTTGTAACCTTCTCGGAAGCTAAGGGGAAGGATCTCCGGGAAGGTAAATGGAGTGCAGAGCTTGCTCTGTTGGCACGCCAAGCGCAAGGTTTGCACTCCTAATTTTTGAGGGAGGCCGAATTACAAATGGCCTCAACTGCCACCACTCTCGTCGCTATTACCACCACCTTCCTGCTCCTCGCCGCCCGTCTGTTGCTCCTCGCCGCTCTCCTGTTCGTCGGGGGGCTGCTCATCACCTTCCTCAGGGGCAGGGCTGGGTTCGTAAGGCTCGTAGTCGCTTCGGCTGGGGGGATTTAACGGCTTTTCGGTGAACCAATTGAGGGTGTTGTTGATGAGGAGACCCCGTTCTTCCTCAGGGAGCAAGTAAATGGGGAAAGTGAAGTAGGCGATCTTGGCGCGCTTATCTTCGTAGGCGATGATGGCCGCGGCGCCGCTGTGGGCGCTCTTGGGGCCGCGCTGGAAGATAACGCGTGCATCGGGGGCGTGGCGCACGACGTCTGGTTTGAGTACCTCCTCCGTCTCCGACGCGCCGGCCAGATGGCCGTTGAAACTCTCGCTGGTTTGATCTTCGAGGGTGGGCGTTGTGGTCCCGGTAAAGGTGATGACTGCCCCCTCGGCGAAGTCCTCGGCCAGGGGATGATCCGGCAGGCTGAGTTCCAGGTCTTTTTGCTCAGCGAAATCGAGATAATCGGTGTGAGCGATGTCGGTCAAAAAGTCGGTGTGATCCCAATCAAAAGCAATGGAGGCCCCGGACATGATCAGATTGCCGCCGGCCCTGATATAATTGGTCAGGAGTTCGACATCCTCTTCGCCGATGCTATCATCCCAATAATTGCCGGTGCTCCAGATAACGGCATCGGCTGCTTGTAACTTGTCCAGATCAGGCGAACCGTTGGTAGAAGTCGTCCAGGTGTCGAGCTGATACAGGCCCCTGAGGGCGTCGCTGTAGGCTGACAGGCCGGTTTGGGGATTGGCCCGGGCGCGGCCATCGTCGTCGGCGACGATCAAGACTTTTTGAATGCGGTTGCTGCGCAGGCTGGGGGGGAGCCTTTCCTCCGGACTGACGGTCTGGCAGACGGCGACCATAGGGCTGAGCAGGCAGTCGGACAGCTCGTTTTGAAGGAGCAGGTCGAAAGCGTCCTCGTTGGCCTCTTGATCCTGGGAAAGGATAATGAGGATGTTGCGCCCCTGGTCCTGGTGGAGATAGAATAAGGTGGCGCCGCCGCGCTCTAAATCCCCCATCCCTTCGATTTGGATGCGCCCCTCGATGAAACGTCCCTCTTCTTCCTCAGGGGGCACATCACTGACCAGGGCGATGTTGGCCTCCTCTATTTCTTGTCCTTCTCGTTGCTCCGCTATGAGTTCCTCTTCCGACTCAGGCCCCAAAATGGTAATCCTGGCCTGGGCCAGGTAATCTTCAACGGCGGTCGGGTCATCGAAACGGCCGATAAAGATAAGATCATGCTCCCCGTCGATTTCATCGGCAAAAGTAACCGTGCGTTCAGCTTCTTCCAAAAACCCTTTTAACTTGACCGCGTCTTCAAATTGGCTGTTGAAGACCCGGGTATTACTGAAAACAAAATCGACGTTGGGATTGAAGAAAAAGGGAAAGTCTTTTAGCTCGAAAACGCGCTGGCCACCGGTGATGAAATCGGCGATGTTATTGATGAAGAGGCCGTTGTTTTCGGCGGCGCTGTAAGGTTCGGCAAAGAAGGTCAGGTCGCCCAGGGCCAGGACTTTCTCGTCGGTGGTCAGGACGGCGGCGGCCAGGGTGCGGCCCCCTTCACTGGTGGAGGAGCGAATCGTTTCATCGGCCAGGATAATCTCGTGGCCAGGGGCGCTGATAGAGCCGCTGCTGTAAAAGATGATTTTATGGCCTTCGGCCAGGCCCTCGGTCAGGGGACTCTGATTAAAATGGGTATAGATGACGTTGCGATAGTTGTTATCCTGGCTTTCCGGCTCCAGGGAGTAGAGGTAATCGTTGGCATAAATAATGCCAAAGGAGCCGGCGATGCTGTTGAGGGGCTCCACATTGACCGTGCGTGTCGGGTCGCCGATGAGGAGCAGCCGGCCCCCCTTTTCTACGAAGCGCTCGATTTCGACGATTTCCTCAGTTGTATATGCTTCCCTGGGCACAGGCAGAATGAGGGCTTTGGCATAGCGAAGTTTGTCGGCCAGCCCCGGATCTTCCTCATCACCGCTCGCGATTAGCTCGTAGCTAAAGCCACGGGTGACGATTTTGGCGAGGAGGACATTGAGTTCTTCGAGCGAAAGATCGTTACGATGGCCAAGGTCGATGGCCACGACCCCGGCCCCCAGGCCAGGAGTGTCGGTCGTCGGCAACCGGGCAGAAGTGGTATAAGCCTCAAGTCCTAGCTCCGGCAACTCGCGGTCGGGCGGGGTATAGGTGCCAGGGCGATAATAAAGTTGGCGGCCTATGACAAAGGCCGAAATGGAGATCAGGGCGATAAAAATCAGTAAAATTAGTTTGCGCATAGTTTATTCCAAGGGTAGGTAAAGCTGATAATAGGCGGGCCACTCGGTTTCCTGGCCGGTGAGGTCGAACTCGGCCTCACCGGTCGCTTCTTCATATAAGCTTAAAGCCGTTTCTAGCTCATCCTCCGCCAGCGAAGCCAGATATTCGTCGCGCACGCTAACGACCTGGTAATGTTCTAAGCCGGCCAGGCGAGCGACAGCGTCAATCGCATCGAGCCCGGAGCCAAGTTCATCGATCAGGCCGTACGCTTTGGCTTCGAGGCCCAGCCAGATTTCGCCGGTGGCCAGTTCGTCGGGGCTGAGTTTGAGGGGGTTCGGCGCGTTGGACCGTTCGGCGATGACACTATCTCTGAAGTCGGCGGCGAGTAATTCCAGCTTTTGCAGGTAGTCGGTGGCGTTACCGCCAGTGCTTTTGAAGGGTCCGCTGGTGATCGTCCGCTCGCTCAGCCTTTCGGGCCTGGGCTGGCTGAAAATGACGCCCACATTGCCGATAATGGAGGCAGGTTTGGCGTAAATCTCGTTGGCGGCGACGCTAACCTGATAGCCGCCGCTCGCGGCCAGGCCGTCTATGCTGGCCACCACCGGCATTTCCTCTCTCAGGCGGCGGACTTGATAATAGATATCATAGCCGGCCGAAGCGGCCCCACCGGGGCTGTCGATCACCAAGACCACGCCCGCTATGTCGCGGGCGTTGAGGGCATAGTCAATCTCCCGGGACATCCGCTCGGCGGTGAAACTCCCCAACTGAGTCTGGATCTCAATAATCCCGATTTTGGGGGTCGGGATAAGTTCTCTGCCCAGGTAGTAACTCACCCCCAGGATCGCCCCCAGGATGATTAAGGATATGAGCACGGTTGGCAGTGAAGATGTCACGAATTGGTTTTTCCACTCACGAAGCTGTTTCATCATTTCCTCGCTTGCTTACTTACAAACTTACAGGTAGTTGATAGGGTCAAAAGCCATTATTGGCGTTATCAGAGAGGAGTTAAACGAAATTATTAAATTATGACGGGTAGGATTTCGGCAAGATTGATTTTGAAATAGATAACCTATAGTATATAGGATGTATCTGGGTTGTCAAACTGTTTTTTGGTCTGGGGTGCGTCCCAGATTTTAGGATTCCAAAATGCATTTTGGAATCCTTCATTACCTAAAATTTAGGACACACCCTTTGGTCTGGTTCATTTTCGAATGAAACGTGAAATGTGAAGCGTGAAACGTGAAACGTAATGGATTGAGAATGAACTGTGTTCTTTTTTTAGTTATTTGTTACAGTTGGGCCTGGCTGTGGTACAATAGAGTTGTCAGAATCTTTAAGCGGGTGTTTGCAGACGCGGTTTGTCAGCTTGCTATCAGCTTGAAGACTGGCATGAGTGGGTGAGATATGATAACGTACTGCGTAATGCGTACTGCGTAATGGTTTGATGGGAGACGAAGCATTACGCATTACGCAGTACGCATTACGCAGTAGAATAAGGTGAGTGCAACCAATGACGACAACAGCAAAAGTAGTCTTCTTCATCATCGTCGGGTTGGCCGTTGTCTTGGTGGCCGGCGTTTTAGTTGCGGAAAAGGTGGGCGGCTATACGCTGCCGACGCGGGGTGGGGTGCAGGTCGATATCGAGGTGGCTGCTCCGACCTCGTTGGAAAGGTGGGTGCAGGCGGCGGCGGGCGAGTTCAATAACCGCAACCCTCAGATCACGGTTCAGGTGGTTTCGTTCAAGGGGTTTGAGGCGGATCAAAGGTTGAGCCCGACGGGGGGGGAGGCGCTGCCCGATGCCTGGATCGCCGAGGCTGATTTTGTCCGCGAGATGGCCCGGGGTATCCCCTATGACGAGCAAGGGACTTCGGTGGCCCGGACGCGGCTGATTTGGTTGGCGATGAAGGAGCGGGGCGATTTAGAGGGTAGGTTGGATTGGGAGACAGTGCATGACTTGAGCGGCAGTGACTTTCAATTTGCCCCGGCGATCCCTTCCCCGAGCAATAGTGTTGAGGGGCTGGCGGCCTATATTTCGGCCTGGGCCGATTTTAAGGATCAAGTTGATTTGGGAAATAGCACTGTTCCCGATGAATCATTTCTGAAGTGGATGGCTGAGATTCTGGAGGCGGTGCCGGAAAGGACCCGGTCGCCGGTTGATCAACTGGCCCGAGAGCCAGTACCGGTGGATGTGGGCCTGGTGTTGGAGAGTGACCTGGGGCAGTTGGATATGAATAAGTTCATTCGGCAAGCCCCCCGCTATAACGTCATCTTTAATTATCCGTACGTTATCCGGCGTGAGGCGTTCCTGGAGGATGCAGCGGCGCGGGAAAAGGCAGCGGAAACGTTCAGAGACTTTTTGTTAAGCGCTGAGCAGCAGCAGAAGCTGGCACAATTTGGCTTTGCCCCGGCTGATGATACCAGCCTGGGGGAGGCAGTGCAGATCGATGGCGGTACGGCAACCGCCTTATGGAATCGGGTGAAGTAGGAGGCGGTTGAGATTTTAACTTCCCGGAAGCTTAGAAGCAAGGGCAAACCGACGGAATTTGCCGGGTCCACAGATGCTTTTGTCCGAAGGTGCGGGCACAGCTTCCGGGAAGTTTTGCGACGGCAATGATCTTTATGGAATGGGGTGAAGTAGGAGGCGATTGATTATGAAGTGCCCAAATTGCGCGGGTCGATTGGAGCAGGTGGCCTATGCCGGGATTGCGGTGGACCGGTGTACCAACTGCAAGGGGTTGTGGTTTGACATTATGGAGGCCGACATGTTGCGCCGGGTGCGGGGCGCAGCCGAGCTAGATATCGGCGAGCTGGATTTGGCGGCTGATGACGACGGCTTGAGAGAAATTTTGTGTCCCAAATGCCAGACCAGAATGACCCATATGGCTGACCCGCGTGATCCACTGCTGACCTATGAAAAATGTCCCGTCTGTTACGGGGTTTGGTTTGACGCGGGGAAGTTTAGACATTTTTATGAGCGAGGGGGGTTTTTGAATGCGCTCAAGCGGTTTTTTAGTAGAGGCGCATGAGTTTTCGATCTGGTTCGTTTTTGGGGCTGAGGCTATTTAACGACTTCGGTAACGTGGCTCGGCGTGGACCACAGTCCACGCCATGGATCGGCGGACTGTGGATCGGCGGACTGTGGTCCGCCGGAAGCGGCGGGACTATGGATCGGCGGACTGTGGTCCGCCGGAAGCGGCGGAATCATGGATCGGCGGACTGTGGTTTGCCGGAAGCGGCCGGATCGTTACCGGATTGAGTTCTGAAAGTCCATAAGTTGTTACGACAAATACTTACTGTTTTGACTTAAGGAGAATTTAGATGCGTTTTAGAAGGATGTCCTTTATCTTAGTGGTTTTGCTTTTAACCACCCTGGCCTGTTCGCTGGGGGGGATTTTTGGTGCTGATGATTCGTCGTCGGGCGACGTGAGAAAGCCAGATGATGCGATCGAGATATCGATCATCTACGCTCCTGAGAGCGAACTTTATCTGGTGGAGGCGATCGAAAACTTTAACCGGAGTTACGCCAACGGGATCAACCCGTTGACGGGCGAAAAACTGGGCTCGGATGAGAAACCGATTTTTGTGGTCGGCGAGTCGGGCTCTTCGGGGACGGTGCACCAGGGGATTGTCAACGCGATCATTGCCCCCAACAACGTCAATGTGGCCCGGCCGACGATTTTCGCGCCTTCGGTCAGCCACTGGTTGGCCCTGGTGAACTATGAGGCGGGGCGGCAGGTCTTTGACCTGAACGATAGCCCCTCGACGGCGCTGGCCCCGGTGGTGATGGCCATTTGGGAGAGCCGGTTGGAAGCCATAAAGGCCAAAAATGGGGGACAGCCGGTGGGCTGGGAGGAGCTGTTGGCTGTGCTGAATTCGCCCGACGGTTGGGCCGACTACGGCATCCCCGGCGAGCGGACGACGGTCTATTACGGGCACACCGACCCGCAGGTTAGCTCGACGGCCCTATCGACGTTGATCGCCGAGTTTTACGCCAGCGCGGTCTACAACACCGGCGAGACGGACCTGCGCCGGTTGACGCTGGAGCAGGTGGATAATGAGGCGGTGCAGCAAGGGGTGCGAGACATTGAGAATCTGATTAAGCATTACTCCTCCCGGACGACGGAGTTCAAAGAGTACATCGCTCAGGGTCCCTCGTACCTGGATTTTGTGGCCCTGGAGGAGAACGATTTGATCTTCATCAACCAGGGCAAGACTGAATTCAAGCCGCCGGAAAAGCTGGTGGCCCTGTATCCCAAAGAGGGGACCTTCTGGCACGAGCACCCCTTCGGTATTCCCAACGCCGATTGGGTAACCGACGAGCAACGGGCGGCGGCCAAGGTCTTCACCGAATATGTGCGCAGCGAGGAGGTGCAGCGCAAGGTATTGGAGTCCGGTTTCCGGCCGGCCAATCCTGAGGTCCCGCTGGACTCACCGAACTCGCCCTTTATTCAAGATGTGGGGGTTGACCCAAACCAGCCCACCACTGTTCTGCCTGTGCCCGACCCGGAAGTGATTGCGGCGGTGCAGCGGAGCTGGCAATTTGTGAAAAAGCAGGCCGATGTGTTGTTGGTCATCGACGTGTCCGGTTCGATGCGGGGGGATAAGCTGGCCCAAGCGCAGACGGCGGCCAGGGCTTTCCTGGACAAGATGCCCAGCCAAAATCGGGTTGGCCTGGTCGTCTTTAACCATCTGATTGACAACAGAGTCCCCCTGGCCTCTTTCGAGGGGGCCGGGGCCGATATTCGAGGCCAGATTGATACGCTGGTGGCCGACGGCGATACGGCTCTATTTCAGGCTATTCTGGAGGCGATCAACATGGCGCGGCCGGGTGAGGAGGCTCAAGATGATCGTATTAAGGCCATCGTGGTGCTGAGCGATGGCGAGGATACGGCCAGCGAGGAATATGGGGTGTCGCTGAATGATGTGGTCTCGGGCATCCAGGCGGTGCGCAGCGACCGCAACCCGGTGCTGGTGATCCCAGTGGCTTACGGGGCCGATGCGGACATCAACGCGCTCAACGCGATCGCCCGGGCCTCGGCGACCCGGGTGCAGTCGGGGAACCCCGAGGATATCCAGCAGGTGTTGGAGATTATTAGTAGTTATTTCTAAGGGCGGCGGTATATCACGAGCTGAAAAAATTACCTGGCTATCAGCGGTCAGCAATCAGCTATTGAAAAAGCTGACGGCTGATAGCTATTTGCAAGAGGTGACATTTGTCCCGGTTATTGGTGATAGATGTCACTTGTCAGGGAGGGGAATAAGGTTATAGTGAAACTAGGGGTAGGTGGAAAATAGCGGAGGATGTACTGCAACGGCCACGTGAAGCGTGAAACGTGAAACGTGGTGCGTACTGCGTAATACGTAATACGTACTACGTACTACGTAATAGTCTATATGGAGGGCGAAGTCTTTACGCAGTACGCATTACGTAATTACGCTAAGGGATAAAACAGGTCTCTATAACAAAACGAGTAATGTAGGAGTCGAACGATGGAATATCGCATAGAAACGGATAGTATGGGCGAGGTGAAGGTGCCCGCGAAGATGTATTATGGGGCGCAGACGGCGCGCTCGTTGATGAACTTTAAGATTGGGGGGGAGCGCTTCCCGCGGGAGCTGATTCGGGCGCTGGGGATTTTGAAGAAGACGGCGGCTTTGGTCAACGAGGAGCTGGGCTGGTTGCCGGCGGAGAAGGCGAAACTGATCGTCCAGGCGGCCGACGAGGTGATCGAGGGGAAGTTGGACGATCACTTTCCCCTGGTGGTCTGGCAGACGGGAAGCGGGACGCAGACCAATATGAACGCCAACGAGGTGATCGCCAACCGGGCGATTGAGTTAGCGGGAGGCGAGCTAGGGAGCAAGAAGCCGATCCACCCGAACGACGATGTCAATAAGGGGCAATCGAGCAACGATACCTTCCCCACGGCTATGCATATCGCGGCGGCCGAGGAGACTCACCGGCGTTTGATCCCTATGGTCACATTGCTGCGCGATACCCTGGCCGAGAAGGCAGACGCCTTTCAGGACATTATCAAGATCGGCCGGACCCATTTAATGGACGCTACGCCGCTGACGTTGGGGCAGGAGTTTTCCGGCTACGCCAGCCAGTTGGATCACGGGCTGAAGCGGATTGATAAGGCCCTGGATTCGCTGTACGAGCTGGCCCTGGGGGGGACGGCGGTGGGGACCGGCTTGAACACCCACCCCGATTTTGCGGTCAAGACGGCGGCCCAAATCGCCGAGATGACGGGTCTGCCGTTCCGCACGGCGGAGAACAAATTTGAGTCGCTGGCGGCCCACGACGCCGTTGTGGAGATGAGCGGCGTGCTCAAGACGCTGGCCGCTTCGCTGATGAAGATCGCCAACGATATCCGCTGGCTGGCCTCAGGGCCACGTTGTGGAATCGGGGAGATTTTGATCCCTGAGAACGAGCCGGGCAGTTCGATTATGCCGGGCAAGGTCAACCCCACCCAATCCGAGGCGCTGACTATGGTCGCGGCGCAGGTGATGGGGAATGATGTGGCCGTTAACTTCGGCGGGGCGATGGGCAACTTTGAGTTGAATGTTTTTAAGCCGGTGATGATTTACAACCTGTTGCAGTCCATCCGGCTGTTGGCCGATGCCTGCGAGTCGTTCAACGATAATTGTGCGATGGGCATTGAGCCGAATCGGGAGGTGATCAGCAGGAACTTGAATAATTCGCTGATGTTGGTCACGGCGCTCAACCCGTATATCGGCTACGATAATGCGGCCAAGGTGGCCAAGAAGGCGCATGCGGAGGGAAGCACGCTAAAAGAGGCGGCGGTGGCTTTGGGGTTGCTGACGGCTGAGGAGTTTGATCAGTATGTGCGGCCGGAGAAGATGATTGGGCCGGCGGGTTAGGG
>JABAHQ010022697.1_pt2 | contig 10531 bp, 9 predicted proteins | sample 7062091 | NCBI WGS metagenome assembly JABAHQ01 (sample SAMN14534359, study PRJNA622989) | marine sediment metagenome | biome: marine biome [ENVO:00000428]; feature: marine pelagic biome [ENVO:01000023]; material: deep marine sediment [ENVO:00002113] | place: India: Gulf of Kutch | collected...
CGGCCCGATGTTGCCCAGGCCCAGCACCGCGGAGCCGTTGCTGATCACACCGACCAGGTTGCTCTTCGCCGTATACTCGTAGACCAGCTCCCGCTGTTGGGCGATGACCCGGCAGGGCTCGGCAACTCCAGGAGAATAGGCCAGTGTCAGATCGTGCTGTGTGGCGGTGGGCTTGGTGGGCCGGACTTCGATCTTTCCCTTCCGCGGGCGCGAGTGGTACTCCAGCGCCTCCTCGTTGAGCATGGCTCCCTTCTCCGTAGTTGATGCCGATGGCCGCCGATGCACGTTCGAAGTCGGCATGGGGTATCCCGAGGCGTGCAACACGCAGGCCGCGACGCATCCGACGGACACGGTGCAGGCGATCGCAATCGTCAGTCGATCAGGTGGGCCCCGGCCTCCGCCATCTCCCGGTAGGCCGCCGCTTCGTCCCCCGGGTGCAGGTTGACCGCCCGGCAACCGGGCCTGAGGACGCGGGTGATGAACCCGAACTCCAAGGCGTCGAGCACCGTGTACTTCACGCACACGTCGGTGGCGAGGCCGGCGACGCAGAGCTCGGTCACGCCCTGTGCGTGCAGATAGTCCCGCAGGCCGGTCTCGTGCCGCCTGTCGTTGTCGCGGAAACCGCTGTAGCTGTCCACCGTCGGCAATTCGCCCTTGCGAAACACCGGATCACCCGGGCGCACATCCAGATCCGGGTGGAACTCCGCCCCGGGTGTGCCCTGCACGCAATGGTCGGGCCACATGATCTGCTGCAGGCCGTGCAGGTCGATCACGTCCCCGACGGCGGTGCCGGGATGACTCGAGGCGAAGCTCTCATGCCCCGCCGGGTGCCAGTCCTGGGTGAAGACGACGAGCGGATGGTCCCCGCGCCGTGCATTGATGGAGGGAACCACCTTGTCCCCATCCTGCACCGCAAGCGCACCGCCCGGGCAGAAGTCGACCTGAACGTCCACGATAAGCATCGCTTGCATGGCTTCGCTCCGCTGGGTCCGCGCCAGGCAGGGGGGCGGGGCCGTTTTCGCTTCGCCATCGCCGCTCCGGGGGGCAGCGCCGGCTGTGCGGTGCACGGATTGCAGGGTCAGGACGCGGCATCCGCGGCAGCCAGCCGTGCCGCCTGCACCGTGTTGCGCATCAGCATCAGCACCGTGAGCGGCCCCACACCGCCCGGCACGGGGGTGATCGCGCTGGCTTTGGCCGCTACTTCAGTGTAAGCCACGTCCCCGCAGAGGCGATACCCACGCGGACGGTCCGGAGCGTCCACGCGGTTCACGCCCACATCCACCACCACGGCAGCATCGCCGATCATGTCCGCCGTGACCCACTCCGGGCGCCCGATCGCGGCGATGACGATATCGGCCCGGCGGGTGTGCTCCGCCAGCTCCGCTGTGCGCGAGTGGCAGACGGTGACCGTTGCGTCCCACCCCTTCTGCGACAGCAACAGTGAGATCGGCCGCCCCACGATGTTGCTGCGTCCGATCACGGCGACCCTGCGGCCCGCGGTCTCGATCGCATAGTGGCGCAGCATCGCCAGGATACCTGCCGGGGTGCAGGGCAGGAAGCGCGGCGTGCCCTGCGCCATCAGGCCGAAGTTGTGCGGGTGGAAGCAGTCCACGTCCTTGGCGGGGTCGATCAGCAGCGGAATCCGCTCGGCATCCAGGTGCGGCGGCAGGGGCAGTTGGCACAGCACCCCGTGCACGGACGGGTCGGCATTCAGCGCCGCAACCTCGGCCTCCAGCGCTGCTTGCGTGGTGTCGGCCGGCAGGTGCCGGTCGATGGAGTGAATGCCGAGCTTGGCCGCCATCTTCACCTTGCGGCCGACATAGGTCTGCGACTCGGGATTGTCGCCGACCATGAGCACCGCCAGACACGGCTCGACCCCTTGGTCGCGCACGGTGCCGATTTCCCGCTGCAGGTCTGTTTCCAGGGAGGCTCCGACTTCCTTGCCGGACAGGACGATCATGAGGTCAACCGAGGGGGCGGAGAAGAAGGTTGGCGGATTGGGCGCGTGCCCGAAACGGTGCCCGCCCCGTTGGGCAGCGCCGCGGGGCGATGCCGGAGCCTGAGCGGCACCGGGGCACCAAGCCTAGTCGGGCAGGCCGAGCACCCGCTTGGCGATGATGTTGCGCTGGATCTCGTTGGAGCCGGCGTAGATGGACATGGCGCGGGTGATCGTCATCTGCATGGGCATGTCGTACGCTTCCGGCGGCATCTCCTGATTGTACCAGTTGGCCGCTTCCGGCCCCATGGCTTCCAAGGCCAGGTCGTACAGGGCCTGGCAAAGCTCCGACTGAAAGAGCTTGAAGATGGACGCTTCGGGTCCTGGCGCGCGGCCCTGCATGATCGCGGTCTGCAGGCGGTAACGGGTGTAGCGGAGTCCGTCGGCGTCCATCTCCAACTGCGTCAGGCGTTGGCGAAAGGACTCGTCTTCCAGCACCGGGCGGCCATCCTTCTCGTACTGCCGGGCCAGGGTCTTGATGTTGCGCACCAGGCGCCCCAGGTCCACCTGCGCCCCGGTGGACGTGCGCTCGTGGGCCAGCAAGGCCTTGGCCATGCTCCAGCCCTCGTTGACCTTGCCGACGAGGTTGTCCATCGGCACCTGCACATTGTCGAAGAAGGTCTCGTAAAACCCGGCCTGGCCGTCGATCTGCCGGATGGGGCGAATCTCCACCCCGGGCGACTTCATGTCCACCAGCATGAAGCTGATGCCTTTTTGCGGCGGGCCGTCGCTACTGGTGCGCACGAGCACGAAGATCCAGTCCGCCATGTTGGCGCGGGAGGTCCAGATCTTCTGGCCGTTGACGATGAAGTGATCGCCGTCCTGCTCCGCCCGGGTCTGCAGGGAGGCCAGGTCCGAGCCGGCGTTGGGCTCCGAGTAACCCTGGCACCACAGCTCACGATGCTCGGCGATGGGCGGCAGAAAGCGCTCCTTCTGCGCGGGAGAGCCGAACTCCAGCAGCAGCGGGCCCACCATGCTGATGCCGAACCCCCGCGGCACGGGCGCGCCGCAATTCATCAGCTCGTCCGCGAACACGATCTGCTGCTGTGCGTTGAAGCCGGCGCCGCCCCATTCCTGCGGCCAGCGGAAGGCGAGCCAGTGCTTTTCGCCGAGCTTTTGGTACCAGCGCTGCACCGAGTCGTCGTCTTCCAGCCCCGAGTAGCTGTAGGCGCGGTCCAGGTCGCTGGGCCGATTGGCCATGACCCACTCGTGCACTTCCTGGCGAAAGGCCTTCAGTTCGGCGCTTTCGTGCATATCCATGGCGGTCTTGTCCTTCGCGTGGCTCCGGGTGGGTGCCCCACGGCGCCCGCGTGTCCGGCGACGAGGCACAGCGGGGGCGTACACGTGCCCACCTTGGCAACAGCCCGGGAAAATTGCAAGCATCCCCGGGCTGCAAACCCCCGGGATTCGGCCCTTCATCGGTGCTTGAGCGGCAGGGCGGCGGCAGGTTGTCCGTGCTTACTCGCCGGGTTCGGCCTGGACCCGATTGCTGATGGCCGGAACGGTCAGCAGATAGGCGGCGATGGCCTCGCGGTCCGCTCCGGGGAGATGGGCATAGCCGTGCTCGATCGCCTCCGCCATCAAGCCCTGGGTATCGTCCCCGTCGGGTTTGAGGCCGGTTTCCAGGAACCAGGCAATGTCGGCGACGCTCCACTCGCCGATGCCCGTGTCCGCATCCGGCGTGATGTTGGGGGCAAGCTCGCCTTCCGGCCCATCGCGGGCCCCCGCGAGCCACATGCTGTCCCGGGAACCACCGAGCAGGTTGCGCGGGGTGTGGCATTCGCCGCAATGGCCCAGGGCCCGCACCAGGTACGCGCCGCGGTTCCACGCCGCGGAGCGGGATGGATCGGGCACGTGTTCCCAGCGCGTGAAGTTCAGCCACTTCCAAAAGCCCACGCTCCAGCGCCAGGCGAAGGGTGGTGGGACGTCGTGCGGGCGATTCGGTTGCCGCACCGCCGGCAGGGAGAACAGGTAGGCCTTCAGGTCCCGCAGATCCGGGTCCGTCATGCCGCTGAAGGCAGGGTAGGGGAACACCGGGAAATAGTGCTGTCCCTGCGGGCCGATGCCTTGGCGCATGGCGCGCACGAAGTCGGCGTCGCTCCAGTTGCCGATGCCCGTCTGCGGGTCCGGTGTGATGTTGGTGCTGTAGAACGTGCCGAACGGCGTGGCGATCGCCCGGCCCCCGGCCATCTCCGCACCCCCCTGGGCCCGGTCCGTGTGGCAGCCGCAGCCGCCGGCGGCCCAGAAGAGCCGCGCGCCGCGCTCCGCGGCCTGCGAGGAAGCGGCCCCTTGGGCATGGGCGAACGTCGCGCCGCCGATGGCACCGGTGACGACGAGCATGGTCACGATGAGGGCGATGAGGGCGCGGCCGAGCAAACGGGCGCAACTCTCGAACCGGGGCATACCGCGTACAGGCATCGCGTGGACAGGAATGGGGTGGCCCCGGGCGATTCAGGGCTGACCGCCCGGGGCTGCATCGGGTGCGCCCTAGCGGCGCTTGTAGGACTCCGCCTTGGGCTTGCGGTACGGCTTGTGGCAGCCGCCGCAGGATTTGCCGACCGCCTTGACCTGCGCGCCGAGGCCCGACATGTCTCCGGAGGCGGCGACCTCGGCCAGCCGGGCCGCTTCCCGCTCCAGTTTCGCGGCGGCATCCTCGAACTCGCTCCACTCCTGCCAGATCTTGCGCTCCGCGTCTGTGCGGCCGCTGTCGATCTGCTTGCGGAATGCGCTCGGAATCAGCTTGGCCGCGAGGCTGATCGCGGAGGCGTGCGTCGCGATGTTGTCCCGGTGCGGCAGGCCGTTTTTCAGGATCTCCGCGATGGCGCCCATGTTGGCGCCGAGGGAACCCATCACCTTCTGGCGGTATTTCACGAAGGAGGCGTCGTCTTGAGCGAGCACCGGGTGGCTGAAGATGAGCAACAGCAGGGCAATGAGAGTTGCCGCGAGCGGCAAGCGAATCAGCTGCATGGGATGCGCTCCTTTTGAAGTTGAGTGGCAGACGACAACCATCTGCCTATGCTTGGTTCAGGGTTTTGCCGGTTACCATCCCGGTATACACGTACAAAACAGTCGGTATTCCAGATCACCACATCGATTGCTCGTGGCGGAATTGCGACGGAGGAACATCGGTTGCATCGCGGGCATCCGCACTGCGCCGCGGGATGATGCCGAGAGTCGGCCTCAGGCGCCGCCCACGGGCCCGGGCGCAAGCGGAAAGCGGTCCTGCCGACCCTGCCAGAGCAGAAGCGTCCGGGTCGTGGTCATCCCGTCCGCATCGCGGGCCACGAGACGGATCACGTTGCGGCCCGGGCGCAGCGAGAGCGTGGTGCTGAAAGGGAGGCGCCGCGCACTTCCGGAGATCGCCGGCCTGTAGGCGACTTTGCGCCCGTTCCGGAACACGAGCAGTTCGCGCATGCCGCTGTCGTCCGAGGCCACGCCGCTCAGCCGGGTGCGATGCCGCTCCAGGCGCACCCGTGCGCCACTCAATTGCAGCGTCGGCGGCTCCAGCGTGATGGGCGGCAACGCCTGCCCGGGCTGCAAGGCGAAGGGCCAACTCAGCGTGGGTGCGCCGGCCGTTGCCGTGGCCACATGCAGGGTCACCGGGATTGGGCCGTGGCGCGGCTTGCGCAGCATCCGCAGGCCCAGTTCCACGACACTGCTCCGCCCGGGCCCCAGCATCCCAAAGGTTTGCCAGGGCGACGTGGGCCGGACGGTGCCGGGCATCGTCGGGGCGATCCAGATCCTGCCCCCTCGCGTCGCCTGTGCATCCTGGTTGGCAATGCGGGTGTGCAGCGTGATCGTGGTCGCGGCCGGTGGGCCGCCTTCGCTCTGCCGTATCTGCAGCCGCCAGCGGTGCGGGAGGGCGGCCTGCTGCGGCAGATAGACGGCGGTCGCATAGTGCAGCCGCCGTTGCCCGTCGACCAATCGCACCCGCAACGCCTCCACGCCCTCGGGCAGGGCATCGGGCAAGGTCAGCGCCAGGCTCGCCGTGGCGGTCGCGCCCGGCGCGAGGCGGCCGATCGGCANNAGCGATCAAGACCCGGTGCAGGGGCAGGGCCCCGGCGTTGCGCACGGTGAAGGTGAGGCGGGCGTGGCTGCCGGGCTGCAGAGGAGCGTCTGCATGCACGGTCTGCCAGCGGCCCTGGCCGGCCGGGCGCTGCGCCGCTTCCATCCGCAGCAGTTCCACCTGGCCGCCCGATCCACCGGCGGGGGCCGTCCAGTCGATGCCCACCCGTGCCAAGGCGGCCTCGATCTGCCGTTGCCGGTGCTGCCGGTCGGCGGCCGCCCACGCGAGCGCCCCACGCAGCAACCCGGAGCGCCCTTCGGCCCCAAAGCGCACCAGCAACCGGCGGGCGGTTTGCAGTGCGAGATCGGGTTGCTCGAAGGCGACGCCGTGGTCCGTGGCCGGTCGGGAGCGCGCGGGCGCCAGATAGGGCAGCACCGCCGCAGGCGCACTGTGCCGTGCCGGTGTGCGCCCGTCGGCCAGCAGGGGCGGACCGTGTGTCGTATGCCGCAGGCCGGCAGTGCCGGCGCGGTCGCCATCCACCCGCACCGGGTACAGCACGACGTGCGGAACCAGCGGAGCGGCACGATCCTGGCCGCCATAGCCGAAGCGCGCCACCGTGAGCTTGAGGGCATGGCCGCCGGATAGCGGAAAGACCGATTGGATGGCCTGCTTGCCATAGGTGGGACGACCGACCACGAGCGCGCGCTGATTTGCGTATAGGGCGCCGGCCACCAATTCCGCGGCGGAGGCCGTGCCCTCGTCCACCAGCACCACCAGCGGTGCGGAGGTCGCCCGCCGATACCACCGTGCCGGCACCCGCTCGGAGCGAATGCGCGGGCCGCTGAGGGTTGCAATCGTTCCCCGTTCCAGAAACAGGTCCGCCACCCGAAGGGCCTGTTCCAGCACGCCACCGGAATTGCCCCGCAGATCGAGCACGATCCCCGACAGACCGGCGCGCTGCCGGCGCAAACGCTCCAGATGCTCGCGCACCTCGGTTGCCGTGGTGGGCTCGAAGGAGCGCACGCGCAGATATCCGGTGCGCACGCGGCCGAACTCCCGGAACATCCGGCTCGCCACGCTCGCCAGGGGCATGGTGTTGCGCGTGAGCTCCAGCCGCACCGGAGCGGTGGTGCCCTCTCGCAGCACCAGCAGGCTGACCGCCGTGCCGACCGGGCCGCGAATGCGGGCCAGCGCCCCCTCCACGGTCAGATGCCCCGCGGCGCGGGTGCCGATCTGCAGGATGCGGTCGCCGCTGTGCACACCCGCCCGCGCCGCGGGGGAGTTGCGCACCACGCGGCTCACGAGCAGGTCGCCGGCCTGCGCGGTGAAGCGCAAGCCGAGTCCGCCTGCCTGCCCGGCCGCGCGGGTTTGCAGGCGGCCGGGACTGCGGGGCGCGATCAGCGCGGCATGCGCATCGAGCGCTGCCAGCAGCCCTTCCACCATGCGCCGCGACACCTCCGCGACGCCCAAGGCCCCGGCACCCGAGGGTCCGGCACCATGGCGGCCGACGAACCCCTGCACCCGGCGCAGCAGCCCCGCGACCGCCTGCAGGCGCAAGGCGGCAGGGAGCGCCAGGGTCAGGCGTGCGTCCCCCATGCGTGCCTGCAGGCGGGACGGTGCGGACTCCGGTACCAAGCGGTAGCGGAAGGACGGGACGGACGCGGAGACCGCCTGCAGAGCGCCGTCCAGCAGCTGCGCCGGCTGCCGGCGTCCATCTGCAGCGGCCTCTGCGGCGATGACGGCGAGCACTTCGCTCACCCGCACCGGCGCGCCGAGTGGGGCGCCCCAGCCCGCGCTCCACCCGACGGCGATCAGTGCGATTCCGGCTACGAGGCAACGCATGGGACTGGCTCCGTCTGCCACAGGCCGTGCGCCGGCGATCAACGCGCATGGTGGACGACCGGCACGGCGTTGCCGTATTCAGGCCGTTCGCGCGTCCTTGTCGGGCAGCGGGCGTTCCCCCGATAGCCAGCCGAAGAACTCATCGACGGCCGCCCGCTGCGACGCCTCGACATAGTAGAATGAAACCCCCCGATCTTCAATTTCCCAGAACTCGCGCGAGTCCTGTCCGGACAGCTCGCGGCGCAGGGAGCTCAGGTAGGCGGGGTCCTCCGTGGCCAGGCGGTCGTGGATGCGGCAGGCCAGGTCCCCGCGTCCGTATTCGATCATGCGCGCGGCCAGGAGGGCCAGGCTCTTGTGGAGGCCCTGCGGGCGCTGCACGCTGCCTTCCGCGTCGTCGTGGTCGGCGACCAGCTCGAGCAGGCGCTCGAGCAGCCGTTCCGCAACCGCCGGTTGGGCCACCAGCACCTGCTCGATCAGCAGGCGCAGGTCGTAGGCGATCACCTCGGGAATGAAGTGGATGTTGCGGCGGCTGCTGTTGCGCGCGTAGTGCTGCAGGTAGCCGCCGATCTGCTCCAGCGTCTCCGGGTGCGCGGTCAATGTCTCCGCCAACAGCCGATACTGGTAAAGCACCTGCATTGCGGCGCGGACATCGCGCTCGCTGAGGGTATAGGTGATGAACGTGTTCAGCCCCTTCATCAGCAACTGCAACGTCTCCTGCTGCCTGTGCTCCGCCGCTGCCTCGGCGATCTGGCGCAGTCCACGGGCGACGTAGCTGTTGACGTCGCGCACCCTGCCGCGCAGGGAGGTCAGAAAGGCGATCTCGGTCTGCTTGTAGACCTCCATTTCCATCCAGGTGCGGCACTCGACCATGCGCCGCCAGACCTCCGCCGACAGGCCGACGATGTGGTTGCGGTCCACCGCGAACCAGCCCGCCTGCATGCGCTCCTTCTGCCGCAGGTAGTAGACGGCGGCCTGCGTCATGGAATCCACGCACTGCACCGCCAGCACGATGTCCGCCTGCGCGATCGAGGACAGTGCGATGTCGCTGAGTTGGCGGATGGAGTTGGACACCTCCTGCTGCGCCTGCGGAATCCGCTGGGGCTTGTCGCGGGCCATGCGCAGCGATTGCTCGATGGAAGTCTCGATGCGCTGAATGATGTGCTGCGGCTGCAGAAAGACGAACACGAAGCGAAAGTACGGGATCACCAGGATGATGGACACCGTGGCTGCCACCATGAACACACCCACGCTCACCGGCGATACGGTGCCGCTTTGCAGCACGTTGGCCAGCCAAAAGCCGTGGATCAACGGCACCACGTACGCGAAGAACACCAGGCGGTTGAACGGATCCACCAGGAACAGGTCCACGACCCGTGAGGTGTACCGCGTCGCGGAAAGCTGTACGATGATGGCCACCACGGTAATCATGATGGCGAAGATCGCGGCGAGCACCTCCAGCACCGCCAGGATGACCGTCCGCGCCACGACGGGGTCGTGGACGAACAGCCAGTTGTCCAGCAGGCCCTGCGGCGCGCCGGGGATCAGCCAGCGGTCCAGCAGCCGCCCCAGCACGAGCAGCCCGATGGTCAACGCCAGCGCAAGGCCGGTGGGCAGCACCCAGAGCATCAGCGGCATGCGCTTCTGGGACATGGCGGCATCGGTGCGGGGGAACTGCATGACGGCGCGGCGCGGTGGTGCCGTGGCGCCCGGTCGCTTTAGGACCCTTGCTTATATTGAATCGCGCGCGTTTCTTCAATGACCTACACCTTGCAGCGGCAAAAGAATGGCGCCTTCGCGGTGCACAGCAGCGCCTACGCGGAGACCATGCATCCGGTGCAGGGGCCGTGGGCCGAGGCCACCGCGTTGTATGTGGAGGGGGCCCACCTCGCCGCGCTGCTCTGTCGCGAGGAACCCGGCGCGGTGGTGCTGTTCGACGTGGGCCTGGGCGCGGCCGCCAACGCGCTGGCCGCCGTGCAGTGTCATGAGGCGTTGCGGCGGGCGGGCCGGGCACCGCGCACGCTGCGGATCGTCAGCTTCGAGGCGGACCCGGAGGCCGCGCGGTTCGCGGTCGCGGAAGCCGACACGCTGGCGTATCCGCGTGGGCATGAGACGGCGCTGGAGCAGTTGCTCACCCACCATGCCACCGAGCCTGCCCCGGGCGTGTCGTGGGAACTCCGCCTCGGAGACTTCACGCGCCTGATCCACGACGAGCCCGCGCGCGCCGACGTGGTGTTCTACGACCCATTTTCGCCGCGTGCCAACCCCGCCATGTGGCGGGTGGAGACGTTGGCGGGCGTGTATGCCTGCCGCCGCCCCGGGGGCGCCTTGCGGCTGTTGACCTACAGCACGGCCTTTGGTGTGCGGGCGGCGTTGCTGCTGGCGGGCTTTTTCGTCGGCGAAGGGCCGGCGGTGGGCCGGCACCGCCGCACGACCGAGGCCGCGGCGTGGCGCGCGGAGCTGACGGAGCCCTTGACGGCGGCCTGGCTGGCGCGTTGGCGACACGACCGCGCCCCCTGGCCGCCGGGCACCCCCGCGGCCATGCATCGCCGGTTGCGCGAGGCCCTGACGGAGCACCCACAGTGGGGCGAAGCCACGGAGGTGCGTGGGCAGGCGCCTGCACCGGGGCCACGGGGGCGGGGGCGCGGGGCGCGCCCCAACGCCGCCCGCGGGCGCCCGGCGCGGGGCGG
>JABAHQ010008740.1_pt1 | contig 10528 bp, 7 predicted proteins | sample 7062091 | NCBI WGS metagenome assembly JABAHQ01 (sample SAMN14534359, study PRJNA622989) | marine sediment metagenome | biome: marine biome [ENVO:00000428]; feature: marine pelagic biome [ENVO:01000023]; material: deep marine sediment [ENVO:00002113] | place: India: Gulf of Kutch | collected...
TTGATATTGTCTTCCGGACCGGTGAGCCCAAAGGTGGTCAGAAGCACCGTCCAGGTCAACATCCATTGAAATTTAAAAGCCCGCCGATCGTAACCCAGCCGCAACAGGAGGAAAATGATGACCAGCGGCAACACCGCGTGAAACAAAGTGAGGGACCGCAGGAACAAGGGGAATTTGGGGTCGAAGGTATAAAGGGTCAGTTGGAAGGGGTGGGTTCCCGTCAAGACTCCCACCGCGAAATCGAACGTCCAAATCAACTCCAGGGGAAGGATGCCCACCGCCATCATGCTGTTGAGCAGGCGGTTCTCGGTCCACACCGATACGGCGATCAGCAAAAGCGCCAGGTCGGAAAACCACAAGAAATTTTTCGGTCCGTAATTTTGCCAGTACGCAGGCACCACCACGGCCACCAGGAGGGTATAGCCCAGCTTGACCGGGAGGGGAATTTTCCTCCGGCTTGCGGAAATTTGCGTCGAGAGGGAAAAACCTTTCATGAATCGGGCCGCCTGAAAATCGATCGTCAAAACCGGGATGCGGAGCGAAGCGGATGTCCGTCCCGGCAGGAGATCCCCGGTGGCTCAAGTCCTCCGATTAAATGACCGATGCGTTAGAAGAGGATGGAGCCTTGACGGGAGATCTCCGACCTCCCGGGGACCCCCGGGAAACCCTTCCGGGTCAGAGTCTTCTCAAACTCATTGTAAATAAATTCAGGATCCGCGAAATGGGAAAAAGAGTTCTGGTTACGGGAGGCGCCGGGTTTATCGGCTCTCACACGGTGGACGCGCTGGTGCAGCGGGGCGATACCGTCCGGGTGTACGACAATTTGACGCCGCAGGTGCACGGACCGAACGCCGGGCGTCCGGCCATCCTCCACGAGGATGCGGAGTTCATTCGGGGCGATGTTCGGGATCGCGAGGGACTTCGGAAGGCCCTCGAAGGCATCGAGGTGGTCATTCACGATGCCGCGGAAGTGGGGGTGGGCCAGTCGATGTATTCCATAGAGCGCTACATTTCCTCTAATGTCCAGGGGACCGCGGTTTTGTGGGATATCCTGGTCAACGAACCCAACTCGGTGGAGAAGGTGTTCGTATCCAGCTCCATGAGCTTGTACGGCGAAGGCTGGTACTTTTGCCCGGACCACGGCAAGATCGCCTGCCTCCCGCGACCCGGGGACCAGCTTCAGGCGGAACGCTGGGAGTTGGAGTGTCCCCATTGCCGTCGCCCCGTGGACCCCCTCCCCACCGATGAAGAAAAGCCCCCCTTCTGCACGTCCGTCTATGCCCAGAGCAAATGGGACCAGGAGATCTATTCCCTGATGATCGGCAAAGCGTACCGCATTCCCACCGTGGCCGCCCGCTATTTCAACTGTTACGGTCCCCGGCAATCCCTCAACAACCCGTATACCGGCGCTTCCGCGATTTTCTGGTCGGCCATTAAAAACGATAAACCGCCCCTGATCTACGAAGACGGCCTGCAGAAAAGAGACCTGATCCACGTGCACGACCTCGTGCGCGGCAAGCTGATCCTGCTCGACCATCCGGAAGCCGACGACCAGGTCTTCAACCTGGGAACCGGGCAACCGTCTTCCATCCTGGAGGTGGCGGAGACCCTGATTCAATTGTCTGGCAAATCGCTGACCCCCAACGTGCTGCACCAGTTCCGCAATGGAGACATCCGCCATTGTTACGCCGACAATTCCCGGATCCGGGCCTTGGGGTTCGAACCCCGGATTTCCCTGAAAGAAGGCCTTCAGGATCTGGTACGCTGGGGCGGCCGGCAGGCATCGGTGTGTCGGGTGGACGACGCGCACCAGGAATTGGTGGCCAAGGGCCTGGTGGTCTGAAATCACGCCGCTTGAAAAACCGGTCGAGACCGCCCCGCCGGCCCCGTTCCTCCCGAAACCGTCTTTCCCCTGATTCGTTGGGTCCCGGAGACTCGGAGAGTCCTGGAGTCCTCGGATTGCGCCCGGGTCTCGAACCTTAACCTGACCTTCATGTCCAAAGCATCCGCGCTCATTCTGGGGGGATCGTTTTACGCCCTTTTTCTCCTGTTGACCCCGCTGGGGGCCTTCAACGATTGGGTTCCTCCGCACTGGCACACCGGGTATTACTCGGTGACCGCCATCGACGCCGGCGACGATACCGGTTACACCGCCTACCTGCGGTCGCTGTTTTTTGACGGCGACCTGGACTTCGTCAATGAACGAAACTACGCCCACGCGGAAAAATTCACCCCAACGGGGTATGTGTTCAACAACTGGCAAATGGGTCAGGCGGTGTTCTTCTTTCCGTTTTTCCTGGCCGGCCACGGGTTGGCGCAAGCGCTTGCGGGGCTGGGGGTCCCGGTTTCGGTGGACGGGTATTCGGCGCCGTATTATTTGAGCACCGCGGTGGCCTCCGGGTTCTGGCTGGCGGCCGGGCTGGGGGTGCTTTTCTTTTTGCTCAGGACTTGGGAGCGGCCGCGCACGGCTCTTTGGGCCTCGATCACCCTGTGGCTGGGGTCCCCTCTCCTGTATTTCAGTTTCATCCGGCAACGGATGGCCCATACGGTCGAATTTTTTTGTGCGGCGTTGTTTGTGTTCGCCTGGATCCGGCTCCGGCGATCCTCCCTCTGGATGGATCACGCGGTGCTGGGGGTCGTGCTGGGCCTGCTCTGCATGGTCCGGATCCTCAACGTGACGTTTTTGGCGCTTTACCTGGTGGACCTGGTGGTGGTGTTGCGGGAGGAACGCGTGGCAGGAAAAATCCGGAGCTTTGCCGTGCGGGCGGCCGCGTTCGCCGCCGGCTGGTGGACGGTCATGCTTCCCCAGCTTTTGGCCTGGCAGCGTTTGAACGGTTCGCCCTGGCCCCTCCGGCATGTCCACTTCGCCGGGAGAGGGCTGGAAGAGGTGTCCCTGCTTCCCCTGCTGGAACGCCTGGCCGGCCTGTTCACCGATCCCCAATGGGGGTTGTTGTATTCCATGCCCCTGGCGCTGGCGGGAGGGGTCGGTTTGGGAATCAAGCGAAGCGGGCTGCGCGGCCTGCGGCCGGGGCTGGCGGCTTACCTGGGCGGATTGGGGTTCGTGTTGTGCGTGTATCCGGAAGACGCTGCGTCATATGGTCCGCGGCACCTGATTTCCGCTCTGCCGGTGTTCGCTCTGGGGTGGGGCGCCCTCATCGGGGCGGTGTCCCGCTTCCGCTGGGGATGGTGGGCCGTCGTGGGCGTTTCCGGGGCGGCGGTTGGGGCGCAATACGGGATGATCGTTCAATACAAGGTGCTTTTGCCCTACAATCATCCGCAGTTTTCCTGGGAGGCTTTGGCGGCGTTGCCCGGGCTGGTGACGGACCGGCCGGAGGTGTGGCTTCGGTCCACCAATTTTTTTCGCCTGCTCCTGGCCGCCGGGGCGGCGCCATGGGATTTCCGGGATGTTTTGTTTTTGATCGCATTTCCCCTCGCCCAGGGGATCAGCCTGTGGGCGCTGCTGGCGGGGTTCCGTCGCTGGGCGCCCGCCGATCCGGGGCGGGAATTCCGTCTGCGGCCGAAACACATTTTGATCTCCAGTGCGGCCGCGGTGGCGGGGCTGCTCGTCCTGGTGGCGTGGGGGGCGCCCGGGAAGTCCCCGGATGAGATTCAGGCCCGCCGGATCTATAAGCAACGAATCACCGAAGGCGATTCCTTGCTGCGACAAGGACAGGTTCAAAAAGCCCGGGCGCGGTTTATTCAAGCTTCCGAACTCATGCCTCCTCTTTGGGGGCCGTATTTCAAAATCGGCGCCACGTGGAACCTCGAGGGAGATTGGGAAAAGGCGAATGTTTTTTATGAAAAGGGACTGGCCCGGAACCCCACCCACGGTCCGGCCTTGTTGAGTCTGGGCGACAACCTCAAGCGATTGGGACGCCTGGCGGAGGCGGAAAAGCGATTGAAGCAGGCCAGGCGGGCCTGGCCTTACGACCGCCGGGTCTACGATGCCCTGGCCCAGGTCTATGCCCAGGGCGGGCGATGGAAGGACGCGGTCGGCCTGCTCCATACGGCGCTGCAACTGGACCCGTTCTATGGTCCGGGACACGTGAACCTGGCCGTCCTTTACACTATAATGAAACAACCCCGTTTGGCGGCGGCACACCTGAACCAGGCGGTTGATTTGGGCGTTCGAGGCCCCGCGGTGGATCGACTGGCGGCGTTGTACCGGTCGCCCGCGCCATAAGACGGATTCCCGGATTTCCAAGGACGAAGGGTATGATCGACGAAATCGATTATTTTCAGAAAAGAGACAAGTACAAAAAAAAGAAAGGCCTCGATGAAGAATGGGGGGCTTTGAAAAAAATAAAATCTTCTCAGGATTCCGGAACCCCGAAGAAAAAAACCGGCGACCCCGATAAAAAACGACGACGAAAGCCCGACAAATAGGGGTTGGATCGGGGAATCAGGGTGCTATAATGGCCCTCAAAATTTCCCCAATGACAGTTTTTCCAAAAGGAGCCGGGCTATGAGGGTATGCCCCAGAACTCTGTTTTTTGAGGCATGGAAAATTCTTTTTTTGGCGGGGTTCCTGGCCTTGATGTTTCCCGCGGGTGCGGGGGCGCAGGAACAGAACCTGGATCAAAAGATCGCCCTGGGCGATCAAGCGCTCGATAAAGGCGACCTGGCAGCGGCGGAAAAGTATTTTACCGAAGCCCTGAAACTGGATCCGGAAAATTTCCGGATCATGCACTCCTTGGCCCAGGTGAAGTTTCGACTCGAAAAATACCCGGAAGCGAATGATTTGATCGAGAAAATCCTGGCGATGCCCGTCATCACCGGTAAAAAAGTTCTGGTCAAAATTAAAGGCAATCCCGACCCTCTGGAAGCGGAACTGGTCGATGAAACCGTGGTGATCCGGGATGTGTCCAAAAACAACATGCGGAATTATCTGGCTCCCGTTCCCAAAAAACCCATTCCTCATTATCGTTTTTTCTTTTACAACACGGGAAAAATGGAACTGGTTCCCAAGCATGCGGCGACGTTCCAATACATGGGCGTCCCGCGCCCGGTGCACGACCAGGTGGTGCAACTGGAATCCAAGGTGAAAAATCGGCTGATCGCCGCTTCCGGGGGCGATGCGGTGGGAGAGATGGTGGCCCTGGACGGCGGCTGTTTCCAAATGGGCAGCGAAAAGGGCGCGCCCGATGAGCGCCCGGTTCACGAAGTCTGTGTGTCGGCCTTTAAAATCGACAAATACGAGGTGACCCAGAAGGCGTTTCAGGCCCAAATGGGGATCAACCCCTCCCGGTTCAAAGGAGCCGATCGGCCGGTGGAAATGGTCACCTGGATGGAGGCCAACGCGTATTGCGAAAAAGTGGACAAGCGTCTTCCCACCGAAGCGGAATGGGAATTCGCCGCCCGCGGAGGCACCTCCACGGAATATTATTGGGGAGATACGGTGGATGCCGACCAGGCGAACTATTGCGACCGTTCCTGTGATCTCAATCTTCGCGATCCCGATCACTCCGACGGGTTTAAACACACCGCATCGGTCGGTTCTTTCCCGCCCAACCCGTACGGGTTGCACGACATGGCCGGAAACGTGAGTGAATGGGTGGCGGACTGGATGGATCCCGGCTATTACCGCAAGAGCCCCAAGAAAGATCCCAAGGGTCCCCAACGGGATACCGGGGTCATGCGCGGGGGCACCAATGAAAAAACGGTTCGGGGCGGCGCCTGGCATCATGCTGGATCCGCCCTTCGCTCGGCCCACCGAAAAGGTTACTGGATCGATTACCGGTTGGAAGGGCTGGGATTCCGCTGCGCGGCGGATAAGTGAGTCAGACCCGGCGACGGAAGGTTTGTTCCGGGGACGGGGCTCGCCCCGTCCCCGTTATTTTTTGGACGCGTCCCGCAACTGGTTTTTGAGGACTTTGCCGGTGGCGCTTTTGGGCAGCTCGGCGTAAAAACGGATGACATCCGGGATCATGAACGCGGGCAGCTTTTTCCGGCACAGGTCTTTCAACTCCTTTTCCGGGACAGCGGTTCCTTCCCGGAGCACGACGCAAACCTGCACTTTTTCCCCGAGCCGCTCGTCCGGCAGGCCGATGGCCGCCGCCTCCGCTACGGCGGGATGATTCATCAACGTATTTTCGATGGCCAGCGGCGGCACATTTTCTCCCGCCCGAATGATGAGGTCTTTCTTTCTCCCCGCGGAAATGTAGAGGCGGTTTTTTTCGTCCAGGTGGCCGAGGTCCCCGGTCTTAAGCCAGCCGTCCTCGGTGAGGGCTTCAGCAGTTTCCCGGGGTTTTTTCCAGTACCCTCGCATCACCGAGTCCCCTTTCACCCAGATTTCTCCCACTTGTCCCTGCGGCACCGGTCGGCCCTGGTCGTCCACCAGCTTGATCTGGACGTTGGAGAGCACCGGACCCACCGAGGCGGGAACGCTCCCTTCGGCAAAGCGGTTGACCGCGATCACGGGAGACGTTTCGGTCAGGCCGTATCCTTCGATGACGGTCACCCCCAAAACCTCCTCCACTTTTTTCAGCAGGGCTTCGGGTAACGACGCCCCGCCGGAAATGCAGTACCGGAGCGAAGACACGTCGTACCCGCCCCGGGCATAGAGCTCCACCAGAAACGAGTAGATGGTGGGCACGAGGGGAAGAATGGTCGCCTGGTGTCGAGCGAGGGTGGTGAGAATGGTTTTGGGCATGAAATGATGAACCAGAATCATCGTCGCCCCCACCCGCAGGATGAGCAACGCCATGATGTTGCCGAAAGAGTGAAACAGAGGCAGGGCCACGATGGCCCGGTCCTCGGGCGTGATGTTCAAGTGCTCCAGCGTCCCGTCGCAGTTGATGTCGAATTGTTTTTCGTCAAGCATCACGCCTTTCGGCCGGGCGGTGGTGCCGGAAGTGTAGAGAATCACGTCCGGAATTCCGGGATCCCGGGAGTGCGGTTTCCCGGCCGCTTCCCTGCGGCCGGAACCAACGAAATCCTCGAACAGGACCGCGCCGTCGCCCAAAGGAGCCGGATCGGCGTTTCCGGCCACGATTGTGTGGCGGAACCCCTTGAAGAACGGGATCGACTCCGGTTTCAAGAAGGAAGATTCCACCACCATGCAGTCGACCCCGGCGTCTTTCGCGATGTAGGCCAAATCTTCCGAAGCCAGCAGAAAATTGAACGGCACCACGGGTAACCCCTTGTGCAGGGCGCCCAAATAAGCGATGAGGTACTCTTTCTGGTTCAGACACAGGATGCCCAACTTGCTGTGGGGAGCGCGATCGAGGGATTCCAGGGCGCCGGCAAACTTTTCGATTTGTTCCAGAAGGTCCTGGTAGGTGAGGGTGGTTTCTCCGTCGATCACCGCGGGGTGATGGGGTGTTTTCTGCGCGTGGGTTTGAATGTATTTGAAAAATTCCTGGGCCATGGGTTTTGGTTTTTTTTTTTAAGTTGAGCGGTTCGTGATTTTGCAAATTATAGCCTTTAGGGGTGCTCCAGGAAAGAAGTTTGATGCCGCCCCTTGGGCAAACCCAGAGACAGGATTTCCCGGGTCGGCCGGCTTTTTCTTTGGAGACGCCGGCCAGCCTTTTTATCGCAGGAAACCCCGACGTTTCCAACCCGTGAGGGGCTTCCCTGGCTCGAAAAATTCTGCCGCCCGAAAACGGGAAAATTCCAGGGCCGGAATCCCGGGAAACGCGCCCCGTTTGGGTTTGATGGGTGGAAATTCCTTTGGTAACCTGAAAAAAATGAACCCCGGCCGCCCGTCTTTTGGGACGATTGGAAATTTTTTCTGGCTTCCCGCCCACCCCCGGGAACAGGGATGAGGGCGTTCCCGGCTCCGGGGGGCAAGAAGCGGTCCTCCTGAAATCTCCAAGCCGTTCTATTTTTTCCCCCTTTTCTGTCCTTCTAAAAGAGAGGGGTCTGCGGGTGGGAATTCCCGGGTTTTTGGGCCCGGTCGGGGAAAGGGTTTGTTTTTTCCTGGAAAAATATAGCATAATATTTATAATTAAAAATAGAAACAAAAATTTACCGGGTTCCGGTTCAGTGGAAACCAACCGAAAAGGAGGGGACTTGGTCTACCTCTTGAAATTTTTTTCAATTCTTTTGATTTTCTGGGTTTTGTCTGCCTGTGCCCCGCAGGAGGAGGAAGCGGCAAAAAAGAAACGGGATTTCGCGCTGCCGGTGCAGATCGGGAAAGTGGTCTACATGGATGTGGTCGACCAGATTCGTGCGGTGGGCAACATCCAGGCGGAACAGCGGGTGACCGTCAATGCGGAGGTCGATGGACAGGTTCGGCGGATCTTCGTGGAAGAGGGGCAACGGGTCCGGCGCGGCGACTTGATCGCCCGGATCGATTCCCGGGAATACCAGTTGGAATTGGACCGGTTGCGCACCGACCTCCGGGCGGCGGAAGAGGAATACCGGAAAGCTCAGAAGGGCTTGCGTCCGGAGGAAAAGGAAAAACTGGAAGCCCGGGTGGAGGCGGACAAAAGTTCCCTGGATCTGGCGCTCAAGGAAAAGGCCCGGATCGAAAAACTGGTGCAGGAAAAAGTGTTGGCGCAGGCCGACCTGGATGAGGTCCGCGACAAGGTCAAGCGGGCGCGGGAAAACCTGCGCGCCAGCCGGGCCGCCCTGGCCGCGGGCATGAAAGACCGGGAAGAAGACATTTCCCGGAAAAAAGCGGCGGTGGACGGCCTCCGCAAACAAATCGAAAAAGCCGAGTTGGAACTCTCCAAGGTCGACATTCGAGCCCCCTTCGATGGGGTGGTCCTGGCCAAAGAGATCGAGCAGGGGGCCTACGCCGATTCGGGGAACCCCATCGTGAAAATGGTCGGTTCGGCCCGGTTGAAGGCGGTCCTGGAGGTGCCCCAGGGCTACAAGGACAAACTGGCGCATTTGGAAGGGGGAGAATTTCTGGTCAAGGAGCTCGGGCTCCAGTTCAAGCACGGGCAAAACCTCAGGCACCTGGTGCGGGTGATCCCCGATGCGGATATCTATTCGGGGAACATCAAGGTCCAGATCGATCTTCCCGAACCGAATCCCGCCCTGTTTCCCGGGGTGACCCTGGAAAGCAAGTTGAGTTTCGGGGTGAGGCGGGACGTGTTGCACGTGCCGGCGGTCGCCCTCGTGATCTCGGAACAAGGCACCCTGGTCTACATCATGAAAGACAAGCAGGCCCACCGGGTTCCGGTGAAGGCCAAGAAGGAGCGGGAGGGCTACGTGGAAATCGACGACTTCACCAACCAGCTGGGGCCGGAGGTGGATCTGATTCTCCGGGGTTCCGGGGCGGTGTTTCCCGGAGCCAGGGTGTTCCCGACGAATCCCCAGCCGGAAACCGACACCCCCTTCAGCGCGGCCGCCAAGGACGGCGAAAAGGAGAAAACCCCTCTCAAGTCTCCTGAAACCTGATGAAGCTCATCGATCAGTCCATACGCAATTACCACACCGTCACCGTGATGGTGGTCCTCGCGGCGGCGGTGGGGATCCTCTGTTTCACCCTCCTGCCGCGCCAGTTGACCCCCACCGTGGACAAACCCATCATCGAAGTCCGCACGGAATACCGCGGGCTGTCGCCCAACGAGGTGGAACGGAACATCACGAGGCGCATCGAGGAGCAGCTGGAAACGGTGGAAGGACTGAAGAAAATGACGTCCACCAGCCAGCACGGTCTCAGCGTCGTCACCCTGGAGTTCGACTGGGGCATCGACAAGAACATCGCCATGATCGATGTCAACAACAAGCTCCAGCAGGTCAAGGACCTGCCGGTGCTGGCGGACAAACCCACCATGAAGTCGGTGTCCACCGACAACTCCAATCCCATCATGTGGATCATCTTCGGGAAACCCCACCCCAAGATGCCCGACCTCAACCAGAATTACATGTATGAGATCGGCGAGGATATCGTGATCCCGCGGCTCCTGCGGGTCAAGGGCGTGGGCGACGTCTGGCATTTCGGCGGCGAGGAACGGGAAATGCGGGTGGAGTTCGATCCGTACAGCCTGGCCCGGTTGCACCTGAGTTACGGCGAGGTCATCCGCCGGCTCTCCTCGGAAAACCAGAACACCCGCGCCGGGTTCCACGAGGAGCTCGACCGGGAATACACCGTCCGGTCGCTGGGCGAGTTCACCAGCCCGGCGGATATCATGAACACGGTGGTCAAGCGCGACGGCGACCGCACCCTCCGGGTCCAGAATTTCGCGGTGGTCCAGGACAGTTATAAACGCACCAATTCTCTGGTGCGGATCAACGGCAAGGTGTCGAACGCTTTCGGCATCATCCGCAAAGCCGGGGCCAATGTGGTGGAAACCTGCAACCTGGCCGCCGAAACGGTGGCGGGGCTGAACCAGGAACTCCTCAACCGGGGCATCCCCCTCGAACTGAAGATCGTTTACAAGGACGTGGACTACATCGATGAAGCCATGCGGCTGGTCAAATCCAACCTGGGCCTGGGCGCCCTGCTCGCGGTTCTGGTGCTGATGGTATTTTTGGGCTCGGTGCGGTCGGTGCTGATCGTCGCCATCAGCATTCCGGTGAGCCTGGTGTCGGTGTTTTTGGTGCTCAAGCTCCTCGACCGCAGCATCAATGT
>JABAHQ010020831.1_pt2 | contig 10524 bp, 7 predicted proteins | sample 7062091 | NCBI WGS metagenome assembly JABAHQ01 (sample SAMN14534359, study PRJNA622989) | marine sediment metagenome | biome: marine biome [ENVO:00000428]; feature: marine pelagic biome [ENVO:01000023]; material: deep marine sediment [ENVO:00002113] | place: India: Gulf of Kutch | collected...
GCCTGGAAGTTCAATATCCATCAGGATTACATCCGGTAAATCTTTCTCCAAATTCTTGATGGCCTTTTCGCAATCAGCATAAGCTCCGACACAGGAAAAATCACTGGTGCCATCAATCAACACCCTCAAACCTTCGCGAAGCTCATTATCATCTTCGATAATGGAAACATCAATCATATCATTATCCATGAGCTTTTTAACAAAGTTAAAGATATTAATATTCCAAAATAAACTGCCCATCAGGGTAGTTTCAAGCGTAGATGAATGGTGGTTCCTACTTCACTCTTAGAATCCATCGAAAAGCTAGCATTTATTTTGTGCGCTCTTTTGTTCATATTCTGAATACCCCTCCCATATTGGCAATCATCTGGGTTAAATCCCTTTCCGTCGTTAGTTAAACGAAATTGCAATTCATCATCATCGCTTGTGATTTCCAGTAAAACATTTCTACAACCGCTGGCATGCTTAAGTATATTGTGCATTCCTTCTTTGAGAATACGCTGAAGATGTTGTCGCCATAGTAAAGGCAATTTTACATTTTCCAGTTTACCAGGAAGAGTTTGTACTTGAAAGGCAATCTCAGTATCATCAAATAATTGGTCGCTAAAACTCTTTAGTTGAACCGCAAGATCATATACCGAATCCTTTTCCGGATCAATCTCCCAAATAAATTCCTTCATCTCCCTAAACAACCGATCGGAATTTTCAATAACCTTATTCAGTTGTTCTTCGATGACCGGTGAAGTGTGATTTAATTTTCTTCTGACAATTTTAGATAGTAAAGAAATTTTGGTTACCCGGTGCCCTAATTCATCATGAAAATCTGCGGTAATTTTTTTCAATATTTTTTCCCGCTCCTCCATTTTGGCGCGCTCAATTTTGAGGACCTCTCGGATATGCAGTCTGTATAAAGTGAAAGTGATTAAAAACAAGGTAATAGCAGCTATGAGGTAAAACCACCCTGTCTTCCAGAAAGGCGGAGTAATCAGGATTCTTACCGACACACCCTCTTCATTCCAGACGCCATCACAATTAGCCGCTTTTACTTTAAACGTATATTTTCCCGGATCCAGACTTGTATAAATGGCTTCGCGCCGTGTACCGACATAATTCCAATTTTTATCGAAACCTTCCATTTTATAAGCGTATTGATTCTTTTCCGGATTTTTATAATGAAGCCCCACAAACTCAAAAGAAAAAACATCATCTTGATGGGACAACTCAATTTCCGTTAAGCGGTGCAGGGGATCATTTAAATGGACTCTTTGACCAAACTTTTTCAACGCAGTTAATAATACTTCGGGCGGCTGAGAATTGATAACATTTTCAGGATAAAAACCTATAAATCCATCTGGTCCTCCAAAAAGCAACTGTCCATTTTTATTGCTGTAATGAGCTCCCAAATTGAACTCTTTGGAGTGAAGTCCATCCCGCATATCATAATTCCTGAATGACTCTGATTGGGGATCAAAACGAGATATTCCCTTGTTCGTGGTCATCCATAAATTCCCGAACTCATCTTCCAGGATACCGTAAATCACATTATTCGCTAGACCTTCCTCCATTGTATAGCTCACAAACTGTTCCTTTTTTCGGTCAAATTTATTCAGCCCGCCCCCATACGTACCAGCCCACAAAACACCCTGTTTATCTTTATAAACACAAAAAACAATGTCGTTACTGAGGCTTTTAGGATTCTCAGGATCATGGTGATAAAAAATGTACTGCTCCTGCAATTTGTCGAATTCAATTAATCCGCCTCCCCAAGTGCCTAACCACAAAATACCATCATCTTCACAGATGTCTATGATCCAACCATCGGAGCGGGGATTAGGACTCAGTTCGCATTCATAATTTTTAAATTGATTTTTTGAGGGCTCATACCTGATCAATCCGCCGCCGTTCGTCGCTACCCACAGAATTCCCTGTCCATCTATAAATAAATCATATATATTCTCGCTCTTCAGGCTATTACTGTTGTCAGGATCATTCCGGTAGTAAATAAATTCCTTCGATTCCCCAAATTTAGCAATTCCCACCCTGAGAATCCCAAGCCATAATGCACCGGAGGTATCTTCACAAATTGCCCTGACTTGGGACTCCCCAAATTGATCNNAAAACACCAAACCTTGTTTCTGGCCAGATCATTTTTACCATTGCTTGGCAGCTCATAATGGTTGAACTTTATATTTTGGAGATCGAATTTGTTAATCCCGCCACCTCCGGTTCCCGCCCATATACATCCGGTTCGATCCTGGTAGACAGCAGATACTTTTTTGTCGGTCAAACCATGTGTGTCAGCTGGGTCATGCTGAAAACGGATAAACTCTTCTTTGCTTCGATCGAATTTGTTTAACCCCTCATCCGTACCAATCCATAAATCTCTATTCTGATCCTCATAGATTGATTGAACCACATCATTGCTCAGCGAAGCGGGATCCCCCGGAGCATACCGGTAATGAATAAACCTTCCTTGTTGCCGGTCGAAACAATCCAATCCACCACCACGCGTTCCGACCCACAATTTACCATAGCTATCCTCAAATATATCTGTTACCCCATTGTTGCTCAGACTATTTGACTCATTTTCCTGATGCTGGTAATGAACAAATCGCTGATTCTCTTGATCGAATTTATTAAGACCCGCCAGAAAGGTGCCCACCCAAAGAACCCCGGCTTTATCAATCCAAACACTAGTAACGAGTTTATCGCTTATGCCATGGAGATCATCCGGACCCTTCGAATAAAGGTTGAGGTCACTCGTTCGAGTATTAAATCGGTAGAGACCATTTTCAGAACCAATCCATAGAATGCTATCGTTTGGTTGGCAAATGGAGGTTACCGCTAATGAAGCGATCCGATCAAAACTGTTCTCAGTACGGTTGAATTTATCCAATCCGGCAATCGTCCCAATCCAGAGATTCTTTTCTCTATCTTCAAAAATGACTGTAATGAGATTATGGGAGAGCGACTTTTCATCGACAGGATCACTGTAATAAGTTTGTACCTCGTAACCGTCATACCGGTTCAGTCCGTCGTGAGTGCCAAACCACATGTAACCCAAATGATCCTGCAAGATGCATTCAACCGTATTCTGAGAAAGACCATCCCTCACTGTCAATGCCTCAAATTCAATCCCGGTTTTATCCGAGCCAAAAATAGTAGAAAGGTTTAAGAAGGAGAGTATAACGGTAAGAATTGAAACAGGAAGAATTCTGTAAATACAGCCGAAAAACAAGCATTTTGGTATTTGAAACGAATGGTAAATCTGAATTCCGTTCACACCCATCTCTTTAGACAGAAAAATGAATCCAAGATATGTCTTATATAATTATATTAATAAAATTTATTTTATGAAAGTTTATTATAAATTCAGACTACCCTGAGAACAAAATTTGTGCGGATCACTAATATGAGTCCTTCAGGATATTTTCAACCCTGAAGGACTAGCATACGTGCAATGGGGAACTCTCCGGCACCTTATTTCAATAAAACAAGTTTCTTCGTTTGTCTAAATGAACCGGCTTCCAGACGATACATATAAATCCCACTTGCTTGATCCCCAGCATCCCATTCATATTCATATATTCCAGCTGCCAAATTCTCAGAAACTATCGTCGCCACCTCTCTTCCGGTAATGTCGTATACCTTGAGTGAAACAAATTCAACATGTGAAATCTGGAATCTGAAATTTGTTTTGGGATTAAAAGGATTTGGATAGTTCTGAAATAAATGAAAATCTTGGGGTTTTGATTTTGAATCTTTTTCAATGTTTGTGGGCGCTTCTCCCAAAATTTCCACTGCCTTGACCATAAATGAATGAGCCGAATCCTGTTCAATGAAATAGAGTGGGAATCCCAAGGTAAGTGCTGCATATTGGGTTGTATCTAAAACTGACCGGGCTAAAACCCCACAAAGCTTATTCTGAAATGCTGGATCACCACTTCCCGATCGATATCGATAAATGGCCTCCGAAAAGTGGGTGCTGTCAAAGATCATAACATAAGGCAATTGGTAGTTATAGGACGATGTGGTTATCTTTGCCGAATCCACCGGGAGATATCTGAATTCCACTTGACCGGAAGCTCCAACAAAGTCTGCTTGATTGTTAATTTGAATATTTTGAATGCCGAGATATTGATTGAGAAAAACTTCTGATAAAGAGATCAGTACATTCAATCCACTAAAGAGTATCTTTCCGCCTGCATTCAAATAAGTTCGCAAGGCGGTCTCGCTTTGGTTTAAGTATGAGCTATTAAGTACATCATGATGCCAGATGATGGTGGAATAATGCTCAACATCCAACACATTCAGCGGACGGTTTTCACTGAGAATGTCCAATTGCTGATAATCAAATCCATTCAATAATGAATTGTAGAAAGAATCTACAGCGGTATCAGTGGGGTTCCACATATTTCCGCCAGTGCCGTTTCGGGTTTCATCCACAATCAGAATTCCCTGATCCATAGGAAAATCCGTATAATAGATGTCGCTGATTGGTGAGGGATTGGTCTGGTGATTATTCTGAATTGCGGAAAGTGAAAATCCGTATAATCCAGCCTCTATTGGATGAAAAGCAAAAGTAAATCCGGTAACCGACTGCGAAACGACCAGAATCCAGTTGCCATTGTCGTTTTTGTAAACATTGATCTTATAGTCTGCAAAGTCAAAAAATGGGTTCCATCGCACTAGAATGCTATCCTGCCGCAGGTAGAGACTGTCAATTGTCGGATAATTCGTCTTGTTGAAAGGAGCTTTCAAAATCCAGTCATCGGGATCGAATTGAATTTGCAAACTCGTGGTATCGCTAAAAGCATATTGCTCACCGGTGGTCGACGAATCGACCCACACCGTATCCGTAATTTGATTTCCCGGACCGGAAGTGCTCAATTGCAGCGGAATGGGCATGCGGTGGTAAGTTGTCCCACCGGCAGATGACACACTTTGAATTTTAAATTCAAGTGAAAGAGTGGATGAATTCCAGTAGTGATAGTAGTTTGCAGCAACTCGTCCATCACCGTGAATCCATTGATCAAAAAACCAGGACAAATCACCGCCGTAATAATTCTCGCAAAAACTCTTGAATTGTTCAGTATCGATGTTTTTGTATCGGAATTGAGAAGTGGTCACATAATCATTCAGCATTTGGAAAAAGAGCGTATCACCCATGACGAAGCGGAGCATGTGCAATACCGTTGAGGCTTTGAGGTATACCAGATCATAANNATACATAAATCACTCCATTACCTGAACCGGACATGTGCTGCAAAATCTCATTCCGGTAACCTGATGTTCCCTCCCAATATTCCCGGTAAATTGCCTCGCTGTATGTGGCAAATCCTTCGCTGAGCCAGATGTGTCCCCAATCAGCGATGGAAATCATATTCCCGAAATACTCATGTCCGCTTTCATGCACCACAATGTCGGAAAAGAAGGAGGGGTAATTCATGGTCAAAATCGTTTGGTGCTCCATCCCGCCGCTGATAACCGATTCACAAATGCCATACTTTTCGGCCGGATAGGGAAAGGCGCCAAACCGGGATTCAAATGCTTCGATTATTCTTGGCACAGCCCAATTCAAATGCGGCTCCGCATTTGGCGTGTGATTGGGGAATAAAAAGTACTCCAGAAAAATATTCCCGGAAACGGGAGAGGGATAATTGGATTGAATCACATCAAACGGATAGACGTTGATAGAAATATGATAGGGCGTCATGGGATAATGGCTTTCCCAAACAAATTGTCTTTGATTTCCGGGAAGGATATTTGTAGCCGTCAAAACGCCATTGCTGCCAACCTCATAAATGTCGGGAACCGTAATGGCAATCCGAACCGAGTCTGATTTATCCGATGGATGATCTTTGCAGGGTATATACGTTTCAGCAAAATAGGGCCAGTGATAGCTATTCACTAAATTTTGCCCATTGTAGGTGGTAAAATTTAACCCGGAAGAAAAAGGTCCCGCCGTAGTCGGATAACCATGATAATAAACCACAACTGAAAATGGATCGCCGTTATTCAATGTCGTGGGTAGACTAACCGTGAGCAAATTGTTACTATGATTAAACAGGACATATTGCCCTTGAGCCTTGATGGAATCCAGGATCATATTATCGTAAAAATTGAGGACAATCTGACACGTCCCATTGTGGATAATCTCTCCTGTTATTTCCGTGTAACCCGAAATAAATTGCGCATTCACATCCACCGAGAGATTAATATTATAATAGGACACATCATAATACAGTTGTTCAGAATGTAAAGCATGTTGGGGATATTGGGCATTCAATTGATTGAGAATCATCCAAGGTAGGAAGAAAATAAATGTGATTAAAAATCGTCTCATTCCATGAAATGAGATTATGTAATTTCAGGCTTATACATACAGTTTATTAAATTTGAATAGAAATATCAATAAAATTATAAGTGGGGAAAGGCACTCCCGCCAATGTATACGCATAGTTGAAGTGATTGGCGGAAGTTCTGGCGATGCACATAATCCTCAACAGATTTCCTGCTATTAGGGAGTCTACCACATCGTGATAACGCCGTTCTGCACTTGTATGACCTTCTGAGATTATCAGCGCATGGAAAACTCCTTATTCACCCTGATCGGCATTCATTTTGACATTATTAATTACATCACGAAATTTTTCATCTATATGCTGGATGTACCACTCATCAATAATTGATTTTTTAAAACGCCACTCTTTTCCAATTTTAGCAGCGGGTATTCTTTTCTCTTGAGCCCAGGTATAAATGGTCTGAGGTTTTAATTTTAAATATGCCGCAACTTCTTCTAATGTCATGATATCTGTCTTCAAAATCATCGCCCTCTTAGTTTTCATCTGGAAATATCAAAAATGTGGAGTCTTTGTCTCCTTCAAGATTAATCGGTTTTTGCTCTTTATTCAACTTTTTTTGGTCTTGATTGGTAAGTTGTTGAAAAGAATAAATTAGGGCGGTATAAAAATTGCCTTCGTATTGCCGAAAGAGTTTAAATGGTTGCCCTTCGTCCCCTAAAAATGGTCTTAAATTCCAGGCCAGCTGAATACCCACAAACGCTAAGATTACCACCCAAAAGCGAAAAATATTGACTCCCATCTTCGGATAAATTCCTTCTTTTTCACAGGAATATTTAAGTGCATCAACAATGATTTTCATCCCAAAAATTCCTGAGAGAATAAATATCGAAATATGTAGTAGCTGCAAGAAATAATAGTTGCTACCGGTCAACAGAAAAAAAACCACAATAGGCGCAAAGGCAATCATAATGGAAGCTGTTAAAACAAAACCGGATAGAATAATCGCAATCATTTGACCGAGCCTGAGCTTTGATCCTAAAATGAATTGGATAATAAAAAATGCCGGAAAGCATATAAGCAGCACTAAAGAGAAAAGTACTGGTACTTTTACAGCCGCGGCGATTGCCTGCAAGAAACTGTGATAACTCCCCATTACAATTCCATAAAAGAAAGAAAAAATAATCAATAACAAATAAAGATTGACAATTCTCCGGAATGAATCCGTTTCATCCGTAATTCTTTTAAAAAATTCTTCTCTATTTTGAAAAGTGCGAAAAAAATTAAATGATAAAAGTCTACGATTTTCCATAACAGCCTCTCTTAAAAAGATTGTCACTTATCATAATATATTGTTTAATATGGCTTTTGTCAAGTTTGTTAATATATATTATTGTTTTAAATTATTTAATGGTGTTTTCAAGTAAATTGCATTGAAAGACAATTATCCGACTATTGGTCAAAGAGCAATGATGAGAATTGCTGATTTTCAGTTTTTCTTGATGCATTTGGAGATTTTAACACTTAGTGAAAAATTGGTGGTTCACAAGAATTTGTCAGGCTTGACAAAAGGGGAGAAAAATGAGGGTATTTTCATTTATTCGATTACGTTATTAGCTCAGCAAAATGAAATAATATCGGAAAGCTCATAATTAGAAACGAGGCTGTCTAAAAGCCCAGATTAANNAAATATATAAAAATGTGAAATTCCTTTTACATTCCTGGGCTAAGTACATAATCATATTCATTTATTTTGGGAGTAATTCCAATCTAGCACTACAGGGAATGAATCGAATGTTGATCATGAATTCTAAAAAAATAGCAGGAAGAAGCATCCCTGCCTTTGCTCCCCGCTATTGCCTACTGCTCAATTTATCTAATTAAGATAAGCTTCTTTGTCTTGATAAGGTTACCGGCTTCGAGACGATACAAATAGACTCCACTCGCCAACTCTCCAGCATTCCATTCATACCTGTAAATTCCCGCAGACAGTTCTTCCGAAACCAGCGTGGTCACCTCCTCGCCTAAAATGTTGTAAATCTTCAAGGTCACAAACTTGGTATGAGGAAGTGAAAACTCAATGGTGGTTGTGGGATTGAAGGGATTGNNTACTGTTTTAAAAGGGTAACACTGTTTAAGTTATCCAGCCCCCTTGCTATTATCGTGGCAAAAACAACCTCCTGGGTATCGCCTGCAGCAATATTCACCGGACCCACATTCATTAAAAAACGGCGGTCTGATGGAGAAGAATCCAGCCAACCCGTTCCAGCCTCGGGGTCACCTGAAAAAACGAATTGTGTAGGCGTCGTACCGCCATATCCGCTACCGCCATAGGTTAAAGGCATGCCATCCCGCCAACGTGCCATTTGGTAATTTCGAGCTTCAGCAGGAGTCTGAGGATTCCCCAATGCAGTATTATCATTCCGGTAATAAATAAAACTAGACATGGGTAAGTTCTTATGATCAAGCAGGAGTTTACCGAGAAATACGGCAGTATCGCCCGGTGAAGGTACAACCGGCCCCTGCAAAAGTACATATCCGACCGCAGGTGGAGCTGAACCATACTCAATATCAAAATTTGATGAATTATAACAATACCCCATATCTCGAGTGGTGTCACTTCCAATGACGTCATCTCCCGCATCACCTAAATCCGGATCAGACCATATGGTGATATATGTTGAATCCCAATCACTCGAACTCTTATTAATGATAATCCATTTCCCAAAAATAGTATTCCCAAGTGGCCCCGCCGTTGAAAACCCAAAAAACCATTGTTGTACCTCAACTTCCAGTGGTGGTGCAGCCATGTTTACGTGTATCGCCGGATCAGCATCATTATACACGCACCAGAGAAATTGATCTCCCGGAAAATTCGATGGAGCGCCATCCTGTGTAGCCGCTGAAGGAAGCGTATCGCCAGCATTTACTTTATATACCAGATAACGCGGATCGTTGGGATCATCCCAATTTCCGGGACTGATAATTTTGCCCGGTTGAAATTCATAGGAATATTCCGCAACTGCCAGGTGAATATTATTATTAACATTAGCGCTTATCCACATTCCCGATGCATATATAGCAAAAACGCCTCCTCCGGCCGGCCATTCGAAACCGGCATTGCCAGTTGTCGGATGACGAAAAAATGAACCGTAATTTGTCATCCACGCAGATATCGCATTGATGTTAATTTGTTTATAGTCATCAATGATTCTCTGGGACCTAACTGAGTTCAGTTCGGAGTCTCCGGCCTTTAATATCTGGAAAATAAATAGAAAAAAAATAAGGGAATATGGCGAGAATAACGGTAAATTGTACTTTTTCATAATACCTCCCATGATTAAATATGACAAAAAAGAAAAATTTACAAATTAATGAGGTAATTTTATTAGAGGTTAAAGTTTGATATTGAAAATGTCAAGTTTTTTATATTAATCCGGAATTTGTTTATTGACTTTCAATCAATTCATCTGATTAAGATTAGCTTTTTTGTCTCAATGAAGCTGCCAACTTCAAGACGATACAAATACACTCCACTTGCAAGCTCCCCAGCCTCCCACTGATATTTATATTTTCCAGCCGCCAGTTTGTCAGAAACAAGCGTAGTCATCTCTTCACCCAAAACATTATAAATCTTCAAGGTCGCAAATTCAGTATTCGGAAGTCCAAATTCAATTGTGGTGCTGGGATTGAAGGGATTAGGATATGCTGGATATAGAATATATTCATCGAAAGGGACTGGAGTGCGGAAAGATTCGACATTGGTGACATTTATGGCAAATTCATCAAGTATCGTTGAATCAGGTTTGAGAGCCGTAAAGTGAAGAGTACCCACGTCTATTTCCACATTACAGAAATGATGAGCCATTGCGGTAGCAACCACATTTGGATAATTGGGATTGGACGAATAAAGCGGTGCACCGCCTCCGCCCGTCGTAACATGATGAATCCCATTCACAACCGCCCGGGCATAATAATGGTTGTGACCGGCAAATACAATGGAAACGCCGTATTGTTCACAGAGTGGCTGGATATAATTTTGAACGCTGGTGTTATTGCCATGACCACCGGCTGACCATCCCGGTTCATGTAAATAGATGAATTTCCACGGTTTGGTTGTAGAAGCAAGATCGTTTTCAATCCAGGTAAGCTGGGCAGAACCGGGACTGTAATTTGTATACTGATCCACAACAACAAAATGAGCGGGCCCATAGTCAAACGA
>JABAHQ010015892.1_pt1 | contig 10507 bp, 9 predicted proteins | sample 7062091 | NCBI WGS metagenome assembly JABAHQ01 (sample SAMN14534359, study PRJNA622989) | marine sediment metagenome | biome: marine biome [ENVO:00000428]; feature: marine pelagic biome [ENVO:01000023]; material: deep marine sediment [ENVO:00002113] | place: India: Gulf of Kutch | collected...
GCGCAGCAGGGTGGTCTTGCCGATGCCGTTCGGACCGATGATGGCCACGCGCTCGCCGGCTTCGACCTGCAGATTCAGGTTCCGGAACAGCGGCGTGCCGTCATAGCCCTGGCTGACGCGCTCCAGCGTGACCGCCTGGCGATGCAGCTTCTTGTACTGCTCGAAACGGATGAACGGGCTGACGCGACTGGACGGCTTCACTTCGTCGAGCTGGATCTTGTCGATCAGCTTGGCGCGGCTGGTGGCCTGCTTGGCCTTGGAGGCGTTGGCNNGGCGATCTGCGCCTTCTTCTTGGCGTTGTCCGACAGCAGACGCTCGCGGGCCTGGGTGGCGGCGGTCATGTACTCGTCGTAGTTGCCCGGGAACAGGCGCAGCTCGCCGTAGTCCAGGTCCGCCATGTGGGTGCAGACGCTGTTCAGGAAGTGGCGGTCGTGGGAAATGATGATCATGGTGCTGTTGCGCGCCGTGAGAATCGATTCCAGCCAGCGGATGGTGTTGATGTCCAGGTGGTTGGTCGGTTCGTCCAGTAGCAGCACTTCCGGGTCGGAGAACAGCGCCTGGGCCAGCAATACGCGCAGCTTCCAGCCGGGCGCCACGGCACTCATCGGGCCGAAATGCTGATCGAGCGGGATGCCGAGGCCGAGCAGCAGCTCGCCGGCGCGCGATTCCGCGGTGTAGCCGTCGAACTCAGCGAATTGCACCTCCAGCTCGGCGACAGCCATGCCGTCTTCTTCGCTCATTTCCGGCAGCGAGTAGATGCGGTCGCGCTCGGCCTTCACCTTCCACAGCTCGGTGTGACCCATGATCACCGTGTCGATCACGCTGAAATCTTCATAGGCGAACTGATCCTGGCGCAGCTTGCCCAGACGCACGTTGGGCTCGAGCATCACCTGGCCGGCCGATGGCTCCAGCTCGCCACCGAGGATCTTCATGAAGGTCGACTTGCCGCAGCCGTTGGCGCCGATGAGACCGTAGCGGTTGCCGCCGCCGAATTTGACAGAGACGTTTTCGAACAGCGGCTTGGCACCGAACTGCATGGTGATGTTGGCGGTGGAGATCAAGGACTTACCTATCAATGTATGTGGCGGCGTGCATCGCCGATCCGGCAGCAATACTCGGCGCTCCAGCTCGCAGCGAAGGAGCTGGTGATCCTGCAGTGTTGAGGAGAACGACAGCGACGGAGGCCGGCTGTCAGAACGAATGCGGGGATTGCGGCCGAGCGAAAGGCGCGCATTGTCGCATAGCTACGCCATCGGAGTAAGCAGGGCCGCACGCAGCGATCGAGGGATTGCCTTTCGCGGCGAAGCAGATGCGAATCGTTCCATTGACAGCGCCAAGCCAAACGGACAGCATTGTTACGATATAACGTCTTTACCTTTGAGCATTAGGCATGAGTGAGAAAGTCGCGGTATTGAAGTGGGTGGGTGCCGGAGCGGCATTGATGCTGGCGGGTGCGCCGCTGGCGGGCGCGCAGGAGGCGGCGGTGCTGGATTCGGTCGTCATCACTGCCGATCAGGAACGTGCCGACGGACCGGTGCAGGGTTATCGCGCCAAGCGCACGCGCAGTGCCACTAGGACCGATACGCCCATCGAGGAAATACCGCAGTCGATCAGCGTCGTCCCGGCCTCGGTGCTGGACGACCTGGACAGCCCGCGAGTGGAAAGGGCGTTGGACTTCGCCGGGGGCGTTGCACGGCAGAACGACTTCGGCGGCCTTACGATGTACGAGTACAGCGTCCGCGGGTTGACCACCAGCGAGTTCTACAAGGATGGCTTCAGCGTCAACCGGGGCTACATGAACCCGCCGGACGCGGCGAGCATCGAACGTGTCGAGGTTCTCAAGGGACCGTCCGCCAGCCTGTACGGCCGTGGCGATCCGGGCGGCACCATCAACATCGTCAGCAAGCGGCCGCAGCTGGATAGCTTCGCCCGTCTCGACCTGAGCGCCGGGCGTTGGGATCGCTACCGCAGCGCGTTGGACGTGAACACGCCGCTGGGTGAAGACGGCAACATGCTGTACCGCATGAACATCGCCGTCGAAGACAACAAGAGTTTCCGCGACCATCGCGAATCCGAGCGGCAGTTCGTGGCGCCGTCCTTCAGCTGGGAGCTGAGCCCCGATACGCGGTTGCTGGTGCAGGCTGAGGTGGTGCGCAACCGGCAGACCTTCGACCGCGGGGTGGTCGCACCGGGCGGCAACCTGGGCCGGGTGTCCCGCTCGGCCTTCTATGGCGAACCCTCCGATGGTCCGATCAGCAACGACAACGAAACGCTGCAGGCCGAACTCGAACACGACCTCAACGAGGTCTGGACACTGCGCCTGGCCAGTCACTACAAGCAGGGGCGCATGGACGGCTATGCCACCGAAGCAGCGGCGGTCGCAGCAGACGGCCGAACGCTGTCGCGCAACTTGCGCTATCGCGACTATGACTGGCAGGACGCGATCACCCAACTGGAACTGCACGGCCGGGTGGACACCGGTTCGATCGAACATCAGCTGCTGATCGGCACCGAGTACGAACGCTATGCCTTGAGCGAATTCATGCTGCGTTCCGACAACCTGCGCAGTATCGACCTCTACAATCCCGTCTATGGCTCACCGCGACCGGCGTTCAATCCGGCCCGCACGGTCGATCGCAACGAGTTGGTGCACAACCGCGCACTGAATCTGCAGGACCAGATGCGTCTGACCGACAAGCTGTTCGGCGTGGTGGGGGCCCGTTACGACCATTACGAGCAGCGCCTGGACAACGAGGTGAGCGGCCGGCGAGCCGAGCAGACGCACGAAAAGATCACGCCTCGGGTCGGCGTGCTCTACCAGCTGTTGCCGGAGGTCGGCTTGTTCGCCAACGCTTCGCAGTCGTTCAAACCGAACAACGGAGCCGCTGCCAGTGGCGCGACCTTCGATCCGGAAGAGGGCATGGGCTACGAGGCGGGCGTCAAACTCGACCTGTTCGATGGCCGTCTGGGCCTGACCGCCGCGGCATTCCACCTGACCAAGGAGAATGTGCTGACCAGCGATCCGGCCAACGATGGCTTCCAGATCGCTGCGGGCGAAGTTCGCAGCCGTGGTGTGGATCTGCAGCTCGCCGGCCAGCTCACCGACGCCATTCGAGTGATCGGCGCCTACGCCTACGTGGATGCGGAAGTGACCCGCGACAACACCCTGGCGCGCGGCAGTCGCCTGCTCAACGTGCCGCGCCACAGCGGCAGCCTGCTGACCACCTACGAGTTCCAGGATGGCGATCTGCGCGGTCTTTCCCTGGGCGGTGCGCTGAACTATGTGGGCGATCGGGCAGGGCAGGCCCACAGCGACTTCGAACTGCCGTCCTACACCACGGTCGATCTGCTCGCGCGCTACCAGGCCACGCAGAACCTGACGCTGGGAGTGAACCTGAACAACGCCTTCGACCGTACCTACTACGAGCGCTCGTACAGCAACGTTTGGGTGATGCCGGGCGATCCGCGCAACCTCAGCCTGAGCCTGTCCCTGGCGCTCTGACGGCGGTCGGCTGCGTCACAGCCAGCCTTTTTCCCGGTAGTAACGTTCCGCGCCCTCGTGCAGGGGCGCGGTCAGGCCGACGCGGATCATGTCCTCGGCTTGAAGCTCGGCGAAGGCCGGATGCAGGCGCTTGAATCGTTCGAGGTTGTCGAACACCGACTTGACCAGCTGGTAGACGACTTCGGGGTCGGTCTTGCTGGTGGTGGCCAGAACCGCCTTGCCGCCGATCGAAGGGACCGCGTCATCGACGCCCGGATAGAGCCCGCCGGGGATCGGCGCCGCGCTGTAGTAGTCGGCCTTGGCGAGCAGGGCGTCGATCGCCTCGCCCTGGACGGGGATGATCCGCGCCTTCACGTTCGTCAGTGCCTCCTGGATCGCACCACTGGGATGGCCCACCACATAGGTGATGGCATCCAGGTTGTTGTCGCCCAGTGCCGAGGCCATCTCCGCGGGTTTGAGTTCGGCGGCCAGGGCGAAGCTGGCATTGCTCCAGCCTTTGGCCTTCATGACTTCCTCGAAGGTATCGCGGCTGCCGGAGCCGGGCACGCCGATGTTCACGCGTTTGCCTTCCAGGCCATCCAGATCACGGATGCCGCTGTCCTCGCGCACCACCACGGTGAGAATTTCCGATTGCAGCGAGAACACCGCGCGTAGCTCGTCGACGGCACCGTCGCGGTCGAACGGAGCCAGGCCTTGCAAGGCCTTGTGCTGATGGTCGGACTGGATGAAACCGAAATCGTACTCACCTTTCTGCAACGCCACGATGTTGGTCACGCTCCCAGCGGTGGAGGGTGCGTTGCACTTGATGGCCGGCTTCACCTCGGCGCGATTGAGGAAGCGGCACACCGACTGACCGGCGGTGTAGTACACGCCGGTCTGGCCGCCGGTGCCGATGGTGACGAAACGCTCCTGGGCGAGCGCGCCTGGGCTCGTCATCGCCAGCGCGCCTGCCAGGGTGATGCCGAACAGGCCGATACGGATCTGGTGGTTCATCGTGGTTCCCTCTTGTTGGTTTAGTCGGAACGGTACGGCTGTGAGATCAGCAGGTTAGGCTCAGCCCCTGCAGCGAAACCGCTGGCGGCGAACCGCCGATTTCGCTGGCGAGCAGGTCGGCGCTGCCGCAGGCGAGCGTGAAGCCCAGGCTGCCATGGCCGACGTTGAGCCAGAGATTATCGATGCCGCTGCGGCCGATGAGCGGCGTGCCCTCCGGTGTGGCCGGGCGCAGACCTGCCCATTGGCGGGCGTGCCGGTAGTCCCCCGCGTCGGGGAAGGTCGCGCCAGCCAGGCGCTGCAGCGTCGCGATGCGTTTGTGGTCGAGTGCGCTGTCCCAGCCGCCGATATCCACCATTGCCGCGACGCGCAGCTGATCGTCCAGGCGGGCATAGACGACCTTGTTGTCGTAATCGGTGACGTTGGTCTGCGGCACCTGGCTCCGTTCGTCCAGCGGCAGGGTCAGGCTGTAGCCCTTGAGCGGATAGATCGGCAGATCGATGCCCAGGGGCCGCAGCAGCCCGACACTGGATGTTCCGGCGGCGATCACCACATGATCGACAGTGATCTCCTCCCGGCCGATACGCACGGCACGCACGCGGCGACCGTCGCTGGGGAGCGCCTCCACCGCCTGCCCGGTGTGCAGGCGGAACGCTGGCGAGGACCGCAGCCGCTGCAGCAGCTGGTGGCAGAACCGTTGGCAATCGGCGACCTCGTCACCTGGCGAGTAGATGCCGCCCTGCAATGCGGCGCTCAGTGGCGCCAGTGCAGGTTCGATCTCCACACATTGAGCCGCATCCAGCAGCCGTTGACCGGACCGCTCATCCAGCGCCGCAGCGCCTTTGGCGAGGCTTGCCCGATCACGGTAGATCACCAGTTTGCCGTTGGCGCGCCAGGCGAAACCGTCCAATCGGTCCTCCTCGCGCCAGCTGCGCAGAACCTGTTGGCTGTGCAGGGCCAGGCGCAGCAGATGAGCGGCGTTGCGGCGGTTGACCGAGCGCCGGCAGGCCGCCAGGAAGCGCAGGCACCAGCGCCATTGCCGCAGGCTCGCCCGCGGACTGAAGCGCAGGGGCGCCGTCTGCCCGCGCAGCATCCAGCCCAGTGCCTGCAGCGGCACGCCGGCATCGGCCAGGGGCGAGACGTAGCGATAGCTCAGCTGGCCGCCGTTCGCGAAGCTGGTTTCCAGACCCACGTCGTCACGCCGTTCGATCAGCTCGACCGAGTGCCCTTGGCGCACCAGAGAATAAGCGGTGGCCAGCCCGATGACGCCGCCGCCGACGACTGCAACACGCATGCACTGCTCCTCGTATTCGATCAGCGCAGCCTAGGCGTCAGCCAGCGAGGCGGCCAATGAAAGGATGGAGGCCAGCCATAACCTGCGGTTATGCTCGGGGCTGGAGGAGGGCCGCACATGCGTCTGCGTCATATCGAACTGTTCCAGGCGATTCTGCAAACCGGCANNTCACTGCCGCGGCCGAGCTGCTGCATATCTCCCAGCCGGCGGCGAGCAAGATTCTCAAGCATGCCGAGCAGCAGCTCGGCTTCGCCCTGTTCGATCGGGTGCGCGGCAAACTGCAGCCCACCGCCGAGGCGCGACTTCTGCAGCAGCAGACCGAGCGCCTCGCCATCGACCTGCAGAACCTGCGCCGCCTGGCCGACAATCTCGGGCGAGGCGACGCCCGAGCCCTGCGTCTGATTTGTACTCCGGCACTGGCCCAAGCGCTGCTGCCGATGGCCTTGCAGCGCTGGCGTGAGCGTTTTCCGCGCACCGCCTGCCAGCTCGCCACTCAGCACACTGTGGAGATCGTCGAGGCCTTGCTGCTACGCGAGGCGGACCTCGGCCTGACGCTGCAGGCAGTGGAACACCCCGGCCTGTGCAGCCGCATGCTCACCGAAGGACGCATGCGGGTGATTGCGCCGCCCGGGTGCTGGGCGCAAGAGGAGCTGGACACGCCAGTCCGGTTGCAGGCGCTGGCGGGCCGGGCGCTGATCGGCCTGGATACCCGCGATGCCCTTGGCAGCCTGCTGCGGGGGCATCTCGAAGAGCTCGACCCACCGCCGCGCGTGGTCACCTGGGTGCAGACCTATCAGCTGGCGCGCCAGCTGGTATCGGCGGGGCAGGGCGTGGCCCTGGTCGATCCATTCACCGCGCTGGCGACCGATGGCGGCGAGGTGCAGACGCGTTTGCTAGAGCCCGCCATCAGCGTGCCGCTCTATGCCCTTACCCGGGTGCACGAGCAGCCGCTGCCGGCGCAGGCAATGCTGCTCGATGCACTCGGCGAGCAGGCCGCGCGATTGCTGCAGGCCGAGCATGCCTGAGCGAGGGACGTTACCATGAGCGCTTTGCGCCGATGACCATGCACGACGATTCCCCGCTGCAACGTTACCAGCAGGCCCTTGCGCAGGGTGGCTTTGTGCGGGATCCCGCGCAGCAGCGCGCCGTCCGGGGTCTACCTGTGGGGCCCGGTCGGCCGTGGCAAGACCTGGCTGATGGACATCTTCCACGCTTGCGTTCCCGTGCCTGCGCGCCGCCAGCACTTTCACCACTTCATGCGCTGGGTACATGTTCGGCTGTACCAGCTCAATGGCACGGCTGATCCGTTGCAGGCGCTGGCGAAAGCGCTTTCGGAGGAAATTCGCGTGCTGTGCTTCGACGAGTTGTTCGTCAGCGACATCGGCGACGCGATGATCCTCGGCCGGCTGTTCCAGGTGCTCTTCGAGCACGGCGTGGTAGTCGTCGCCACCTCCAACCAGCCACCGGAGCAGCTCTACGCCGATGGCTTCAATCGCGAACGTTTTCTGCCGGCCATCGATGCCATCGTTCGGCACATGCAGGTGCTGAGCGTGGACGGGGACACCGATCACCGCCTGCATCCGGGTGCTGCGCAGCGGCGCTACTGGGTCGCCGCGCCCGGAGCTGCCTCGGCGCTGGCGGCCGTGTTCGCCAGCCTGGCCGGAGGCCCTGGCAGCGGCGAGCCGCTATCCCTGGGCCGTCGCCCCCTGGCGGTGGTGCGCCATGACCAAGCGGTGCTCTGGTGTCGCTTCGCCGACCTTTGCGAACAGCCGTTCTCGGCGCTGGACTTCATCGAGCTGTGCGATCGCTTCACCGCCATACTGATCAGTGATGTGCCGCGTCTGGGTGGCGTGCCGCGGGAAGGACGCATCGCCCGTGGCACCGAGGATGCGGCGACGCGAGTGGTCGCCGGAGACCGCCAGCTGCCGACGCTCGCCGCCCGGGACGATGCGGTGCGGCGCTTCATCGCCCTGGTCGACGAGTGCTACGACCGGCGGATTCCGCTGTATATCGAAGCCGAGGTGGCTCTGGACGAGCTGTATACCGAGGGGTATCTGGCGTTCCCGTTCCGCCGCACGCTGAGCCGGCTGCGGGAGATGCAGCTGCAGCGCTTCGGCCACGGGCATCTGAGTCAGTCGCGGTAGAACACCTGCACCAAGTGATAGCCGAACTGGCTCTTTACCGGGCCATGCACCTCACGCAGCGGCTTCTTGAAGATCACCTGATCGATGCTGCGCACCATCTGCCCAGGGCGCACTTCGCCTAGGTCGCCGCCTTTCTTGCCGGACGGGCAGGTCGAATACTTGCGGGCCAGCAGGTCGAACGCCTCGCCGTCGGCCAGGCGCTTCTTCAGTTGCGCGGCTTCGGCTTCGGTCTTGACCAGAATGTGGCGGGCCATGGCTTTGGGCATGTCGCTGTCCTCATGCATTGAGGGGCGCGATTGTAGTCACCTTGCCGCGCTTGTCGATCGTCCAGCCGTTGTGCTGTCGGCACTGGGGCTGGTCAGGCGCGACGAGCGGTAGTTTTATCTGTATGTTTGATAGCGCTAACATCCAGCTAAACAAGCACAACAACGACGGATTTATTCATGCCTTCAAAGCAGCCTTCCCGGGCTACCGCCTTGCCGGTCCTGGTTGTCATGGGCGTCAGCGGTTCGGGAAAGACCGATACCAGCCACGCCGTCGCCGACGCGCTCGGCCTGCCGCACATCGAGGCGGATAACTTTCACCCTGCGGAAAACGTCGAGCGTATGCGTGCCGGTACACCGTTGTCCGATACCGACCGCGTGCAATGGCTGCACGCCCTGGTCGGCGAGATGCAGCGCACGCTCGATAGCGGCAGTGGCTTCGTCCTGGCCTGCTCGGCGCTCAAGCGCAGCTATCGTGAGCTCTTGCGCAGTGCCGTCCCGGGACTGCGCTTCGCCCATCTGGCCATCGATTACGACACCGCGGTGCAGCGCGTCGGTGCGCGACCGGGGCACTTCATGCCGATCTCCCTGGTCGACAGCCAGTTCGCCACCCTCGAATCGCCCGAGGGTGAGCCAGGCGTGTTGACCGTCGATGCCAGTCAGCCCCGCGACGTGGTGTTGCTGCAAATCGTCGAATGGATGCGCGGCGCCGATCTGGATGAACTGATCGAGTCCCGCGTCGATCTTTCCGCGCGTCCGTTTGATAGCGCTACCACGGCGCCACCGCTGACCAATGCGCCGATCTACAGCGGCGCGTTGGCGCAGCGTTTCGACCTCCTGACCGACTGGCTGATGGCCGCGCTGATGGCCTTCATGGTCATCGTGGTGTTTTCCAGCGTGGTGCTGCGTTACGCCTTTGGCACCGGCTGGACGGGTGCCGAGGAACTGTCACGGCTGGCATTCGTCTGGCTGGTTTTCGTCGGCGTCGCTTCGAGCATGCGCCGCGGCGAGCTGATGAGCTTCGCCATGCTGCGTGACCGTTTCCCTCATCTGCTGCGCCGGCTGGTCGACTCGCTGAGCTGGCTGCTGGTGGCGGGCGCGAGTTGTCTGGCGGCCTGGGGCGGATGGAACCAGATGCAGTTCGGCTGGACCATCAACAGCCGGGTGGTCGGTTACCCGCTGGGCCTGGCAATGCTGCCGGTAGCGGCGAGCATGCTTGCCATGGCTGTACTGGCGCTGGTGCAGCTGGTGAATGTCTGGCGGCGCGACCAGCCAGCGGCAGCAGCCACCGCGAACATCACGGCGGACTGAGCGATGCCGCATTCAGAACAATACGGGCACTGCCCAACCGAGGACCTTTCATGACCGTCGTCGTCTTCCTCTCTTCGTTGCTGGGCTTCATGACGCTTGGCATGCCCATCGCCTTCGCACTGCTGCTCACCGGCTCGGTGCTGATGTGGTACCTGGATTTCTGGGACGTGCAGCTGCTCGCGCAGAACCTTCAGGCCGGCGCTGACAGCTTCCCGCTGCTGGCTGTGCCGTTCTTCATCCTGGCCGGCGAGCTGATGAATGCGGGCGGCATCTCACGGCGCATCATCGCCATGGCGCAGGCCTATTTCGGCCACAAGCGTGGCGGCTTGGGTTACGTCGCAATTGCCGCTTCGGTGCTGTTGGCCAGCATGTCCGGCTCGGCGTTGGCCGATACCGCCGCGCTGGCGACGCTGCTGCTGCCGATGATGCGCGAGCGCGGCTACCCGCTGAGTTCGTCGTCGGGCCTGGTGGCGGCTGGCGGGATCATCGCGCCGATCATTCCGCCGTCGATGCCGTTCGTGATCTACGGCGTGGTCACTGGCACTTCGATCAGCCAGCTGTTTCTCGCCGGCATGGTGCCGGGGCTGATCATGGGCATGGGCCTGATCGTCGCCTGGACGCTGATCGCCCGGCGGATCGACGAACCGAAGCAGGAAAAGGCCAGCGGTGCCGTGCGCCGCCGCGTGCTGGTCGATGGGGCGGCGGCGCTGATGCTGCCGGTGATCATCGTCGGCGGCCTGCGCGGCGGGCTATTCACCCCGACCGAAGCCGCCGTGGTCGCCGCGGTCTACGCGCTGGCGGTCTCGACCCTGCTGTATCGCGAGCTGAACTGGGCCGGGCTGGTCGAGGTGCTCACGCGTGCCAGCCGCACCACGGCCTCGGTGATGTTCCTTTGCGCCGCCGCAACGGTGTCGGCGTACATGATCACCCTGGCGCAATTGCCCGACGAGATCGCAGCAATGCTCGGGCCGCTGGCGCAGGACCCGAAATTGCTGATGGTCGC
>JABAHQ010000685.1_pt8 | contig 10506 bp, 5 predicted proteins | sample 7062091 | NCBI WGS metagenome assembly JABAHQ01 (sample SAMN14534359, study PRJNA622989) | marine sediment metagenome | biome: marine biome [ENVO:00000428]; feature: marine pelagic biome [ENVO:01000023]; material: deep marine sediment [ENVO:00002113] | place: India: Gulf of Kutch | collected...
CCGCCCCAGTCCCACGTGCAATTCAGCAGGTTGGGATAATCAGCCAACATCGTTTTTACTTTATCCAGGTTGTTATGCCCGGCCACGACAAATTCTTTAATCAGCTTTTGACTGTAAGGCTCGGATCGCGATGTTTTCTGGGTCAGCAAAGTCGTAGGCGACATGATTAAAGCTGATCCCCCAAATAGAACTTGGCCAATGAAATTTCGTCTGTCTCTGTTCACAACAAACCTCCTTTTGGAATGTTTTAGGTGGAGACGTAGCCAGAGAGTTGTTACATGCTTACGACATAGTTGATTTCCGGTTGCGTAATTAGTAATTACATTTCGATGTAACCCGAAAGGGTCCCAATCTCTTACGCATACATAAAGATCGTAACCATAACCACAGCAACCATTGAAATAGTAACGACAACAAAATAGCTTCCCAGCAACACCAGGAGTTTAGAACATGTCTTCCGGGCAGACTGGTTGTAAACGCGTTTCAGGCTAAAGAATAAGTAAATGGGCAGAGCAAACATCAAAACCAGACCGAACGGTTGCTGACTGATGAGATAGGACCACAAGATCACATTCAGAATCAAAAATGTAAAGGAATGAAAATGCAGCGCAAAAACAAGGTGTTGAACATAAAATTGGTCTGAACGAACGTAAAACAGTTTCAAAAACAAAGCGAAAACGGGAACCAGTAGAAACATCAGTTGCGGTAGTCGATTCGCTATTGTTGTGTTGACCAGTTGGGGATTTTCGCTTGCCTTTTCCATTCTAACGGAAAATCTCTTCTTGATGGATTGGAACATCGATGCATGCTGCATCGCGCTTTGATTCTCTTGTGCCTCAATTCCCTCGCTTTGGCTTTGATTCTTCACAGGTTCTGTTTTAGCCTGACCGGTGATTTCTTTATCCTGTTTCTTGGAAGTCGCCTTAAACCTTAACGAAGTCGGCATCCGAGAGAGCTAAAGTAAAAAAGAATATCACGCTGACAAAAAGATAAAGTCTGAGTGGAGGAACGTAACGAACACGTTGTCCGGCGTTAAATCTGACGGTCAAAAACCCCGGCTTGGCTATGAGCGGCACGAATGTTCGGAAAAACCTTGAATCGAAGGTGAACACATCTCCGAGAAACTCGGACACCAACTGCTTAAAGGGAACGTTCAGATTCGCCTGCCTTTGACCGCAATTCGCACAGTACTCTCCAGTCAGGGTTTCGCCGCAATTCAGACAGTCATTTTGTTCTTTTCATTTGGATGTCATTACATCCTACTTACGTTTCCGTCCTTCTTAATTCACTGACTCACTGCCACTGCTACTGCCCACTGCCAACTGCTTAAATTTCACGCACAGTCCGCAACACCAGAAAAATGCCCAACGCGCCGACGATAATATTTGGACTCCACATGGCCAGAAACGGGGAAACAATCTGTCTGTCAGCCAAGATCTCACCGCCTATCAGGAAGGCCCAATAAATCAGAAAAAACCCGAGACTCAATGAGCCGGCCACTGCCCAGCCGCGTTTGCGAATCAAGATTCCCAAAGGCGCGCCAACGAGAACGAACACGATACATGCGGTCGGTATGGAGTATTTCTTGTGGTATTCTACCAGAAAAATGTCGCTCGATTTCTCGTAGCTCTTGATCATGTCCAAATCTAATTGAATTTGTCGGGCTAACTGCTGATAGTCATTTATGAGATTTCTCAGGTGCTTTTGGGTTCCTGCATTTGCATTAAGCTGATTATTTAATTCGTCCAGATATTCATGGATCCGCTTATTGATGCGCTTTTTTCTTTCCTCCATTTTTTCTCTGTTTTTTTGTACGCTTTCAAGCAACGCTGCAGCGCTTTTCTCGCGATCGCCCCGATACTCGGATTGCGTTCGAATCAGCAACATCTCAGATAGAGGAATTTTGATAATGTGTTTCGGAAATTCCCATTTGGTAAATCGGTCGGGTTCATCGATGTTTACTTCATGCATTTCGCCGTTAAACAGTTTAATTTCCAGCAAGCCAGTGTGCTCATGAAAGCAGATTTCCCCACGTTTTGCCGTAATTGTCTTAATAAGATTCGATTCACTTTGATCGTCGATGATGACATTTTCAACGTACGAGACGGAGTCTTGCTCCTCCACTTTTTGAACCAGAATGTTGTAATTGGGAATTTCCGAGTAGATGATGCCGGGATCAAGATTGATCATGGGTTTCTTGCGTGTAATATCTGTGGCTAACAGGCGTGCCTTGTGATTGAAATCGGGCAAGACATTGTTGTTGAACCAGATGAGCCCCGCTGCCACAAGTGTTGCAAGCAGGACAAGCGGAATAAAGATTTGGTACAAACTGATGCCACTGGCCCTGATGGCCGTGATTTCGTTATCGGCGGCGAGGCGACCAAATGCCATGATGGTCGCGGTTAACACGGCCATGGGCACGGACAGGGCGATCATCCAGGCTAAATTCAAGAATAAGAACTCGACGATAACGGGGAATGAAATTCCCTTGCTGAGGAATTTCCCCAGATCCCGATAGAGAACGTTTAAGATAAACAGGAGCTTAATAACTACGAGGGCCAAAAAGAACGGCCCAACATGTTCGCGAATCAAATAAAGGGGTAGAATTCTCAACATGGGAGCGATTCACAAAAAATACAATTGCGTAACATATGAAACAATATACGGTTATAAGCATAGTATAGCAAGTTTAATTTCGGTAACAAAGGCCCGCATCAAGTGCATGGTGTCATTATCGTTTAAGCATCAGGATTCAGTTTGCATCCTTGCATCCTGTAATTTTCACTTGCAATTACAAAATTTATTTGTTAACTTCAGGTTCACATTTTAAGCAACTTAAGCTTTCGAATGCTATTTTCCGGGAGGTTTTATCGCATAGTTGTTATTGGATCGTTTATTCTAATTTAAAAAAACAAGCGACATCCGAATTCGGACTCGATTGGACTCGATTCGAGTCAACACAAAAGCTGATTCAATCGCTTGTTGGTAAATCCAATAGCGGAACACTCTCGGAAAATGATTTTGAAGGCTTTGACTTCAAAAAGCATCTACACTTTCCTCGTCTGCTTGGCGATTCTTAACGGAATCGCACAACGCAGTGTCTGTGCCAAATCTGCATCCGCCCGTCCTGTTGCATTTAATCTGAATGTAACCAAGAAACCTAACGATCTCCTGGTTAAGAAAAAACAGAATAGTGTCCTCTCGTTACACGGCTACATCCCGGGCAGCAGGACCAAGCTGTATTCTAATGTAGAAAGAGAAATTGAAATAGAGTCTCTGGATTCATTTGTGATGATTCGGGAAAGGGTGGCAGAGGCAGAGATTCGCCCGCCGGTGGCACTCACCTTGCCTCAGTATCAGGAGATGCTCCAGGAAGAGAAGATGCGGAGCTATTGGTCAGACCATTTTGCAAGTCATCTAACAGACAGGCAGCAAAATGACCGTGGTGCCGGAGGGATCAATCTCGATATTCCGGTTAGAATTAAAAGCAAGGCATTTCAAAAGATATTTGGCGGCAATAAAGTAGGACTGACGGTTAACGGAAATATTCGAATCCAGGCGGGCCTTCGAAACGAAAACCGCAGCGAAGTTCGGACAGCTCTGGCTCAGGGTGCGAATACCACCTTCAAGATGCAACAGACTCAGCGCTTTTCCGTTACCGGAAAAATCGGCGACAAGGTTACGGTCAATGTTGACCAGGATAGCGAACGGGCTTTCGACTTCGAAAACAATGTCCGCATCAACTACCAGGGATATGAGGATGAGATCATTCAAAAGGTTGAGGCCGGTAACATCTCACTTTCTCTACCCGGAACCCGCTACGTGACATTCAGTGGGAAGAATGCAGGTCTGTTTGGCATTAAGAGTCAAATGAAACTGGGTGATTTGGACGTCACCACCATTGCAAGCCAGGAGAAAGGAGAAAGCCAACGAATCACACTTTCCGGGGGCGCAGAGGAAGGGGCCAAAAAGAATAAGATCTATCCTTACGTCCGTTACACGTATTTTTTCCTGGATACGCTTTATCGCGAGAATTACAAGCACTTTGATTCCCAGGGTATTCACATCGCCGTGCCCGAACAGGATCGAATTGAAAATATTGAAGTTTACAAAGCGGCCAACGGCTATGAAACCGAATTCCCGGATGAAAACATACGCGCCTGGGCTACATTTAATGCTTCTCCGGAAGATACCGTTGGCGAGCCCGAACAAGGATTTTCCGATGAAGGTTTTTTTATCCGACTGGAGAAGGATGAATATTACCTGGAGCCAAATCTCGGTTTCATTCGCATGAATAACCGTGTGTCGGATAATGAGATTTTAGCCGTGACTTATACGACCGCAGGTGGGGACACGGTCGGCCGCGAGTTTGAGAATGTGGGCATCTTTAAATTGATTAAACCTCAAAACCCTTTGCCGACCGATGCGACCTGGGATTTGGAGTGGAAACACGTCTATTCATTGGGGGGACGCAACATCGATCCCGAAGGCTTCGATGTAAAAATCTACTCAAGAACCTCCGGTGAACCGGATCAAGAGGTGAACTCAGCTACGGGCGAAAAGTGGGTGACCATCTTCGGATTGGACACCAAAGACCAGGATGGCAACACCCAGAATCCGGATGGACTTATTGACACCGATGGCACCGCCGTTGATTTCATAAATGGCGAACTCCATTTCCCGGATTTGCAACCGTTCGCGCCCGAAGGCTACTTTCAGGCCGGGGCTTTGAAAAAGCCTGATCTCGGCAACCGAAGTGCTGAAGCGATTTATAATTCAGTTGTCGACGCCGAAATCAATCTCGTCGACGAGAATTTTATCATTGAAGTTACCACGAAGAATCGCAGCACAGAATTTAACTTGGGATTCAATGTCATCGAAGGCTCTGAGGTGGTTTCACTCGACGGGCAGGAATTGCAGCAAGGTCGAGATTATACCATAGATTATTTCACCGGCACGCTCACCATATTGGATGAACGGGCCAGCAATCCTTCTTCCAAACTGGATATTTCATATGAACGCAATCAGCTTTTTCAATTGGAGAAGAAGACCATTTTAGGAATGCGCGCCGAGTACAAGCTGGGGCGAGATTCTTTCCTGGGCAGTACGCTGCTCTATTTGAACGAAAGTACACTGGACCGGAAAGTACGAGTCGGACGCGGACCGATCCAAAACCTGGTGTGGGACGTCAATACACGCTTAAATTTCAATCCGAATTTTCTCGGCAAAGCGTTTGACTTCCTGCCGCTCCTGCGCGCTAAAGGCGAATCCACTTTGAACTTCGAGGGTGAAATTGCGCAGGTTTTACCGACCCCAAACACGTTGAACAGTCCCAAAACCGGAGACAATCGAGGTGTGGCCTATATCGATGATTTTGAGGGTGCTAAGAAGTCCGTTAACCTAGGCGTCTTGCGCCGAAATTGGACACGAGCTTCGCAGCCAGCCGATTCAAGGCACACTCCAGCAAATATGATGAGCTACATCTGGTTCAACCCGTTTCAGCAAGTACATGTCAACGACATTTATCCAAACCGTGAAGTCAATCCCAATGTGCCAAACCGCGTACATGTGTTAACGTTCCGGTTGTTCCCTGATCCAAACTTACACAACCCGGATAATCCTGCCCAGCCGGATCTCAACAGTTGGGCGGGTGTTCAGCGAGCTTTGTCGCCCGGACTCTTTGACCAGTCTCAGACCAAGTTTATCGAAGTGATGGTGAACGGTTTCGAAGGACGCGTCCACATCGATCTGGGTGGCATTTCAGAAGATGTCATCTCTAATGGCATCCTGGATACCGAGGATCAGCGCGTCGGCGGTATTCGAAACGACATTTTGGATGCAGGAGAGGATCTCGGATTAGACGGCATCGATTTGCCCGATCCACCGACATTCAATTTCCCAAAAGATAATTTCATTAACAAACACAAAGACCAAATTCCTTATGACTTTTGGGATACAAACGGAAATGACACCTTAGATGTGGGGGAGCGCTGGAGTTACGACGATTGGTTTTATACTGAAAGCGAGCCCCTGACATACTTTCGCGAAGATCTCACGGGAGCGGGCAGTTCGAGTTCGATCATTGGTACTCAGAGCAACGCAAACGACGCAAGTGGTCGTCGGCCCGATACCGAAGACATCAACGCAAACGGGGTCCTGGATCGAGTTAATTCTTATTTCAGCTTTTCGTTCTCCCTGGACTCTACCCACACCGATACAAGTCTGGTGGTCGGAGGCAATCCGGAAAGGGGTTGGCGGCTGTTTCGCATTCCGTTCGTTACCGACAATCCCGAGTTCTGGGCGGGAAGCGGTCGTCCCTCGGAGACCCAAATCGAATTTGCTCGAATCTGGATAGACAGCCTGGAAACGTCGAACGAGTCCGAATTCATCAGCGTCGCGGAAGTCAGTCTGGTCGGAAGCGATTGGAAAGAGATCGGCAGCACCAATGACGAGTTCAAGTCCTTGATTGGACTGCAGGATACCACAGTCGCCGTCACCCAAATCAATACACACGAGGACCCCTTTTACGCCACGACCTTATTGGATATTGGCGTTGAAGGTGAAGAAGATAAAGTTACCGGTGTAAGGGCAAGAGAACAGTCGTTGGTCCTCAAGGCCACGGATTTGGCGCCCGAACAAAGTGGAACAGGTCGGAATGCCGGCATTGCCCAGAAGAGCCTTTTTCAATCGGAGAATTATATCCACTATGAACGGATTAGGATGTTTGTCTATGGACGACCGGAAACTGCGAATGACTTGCATATCCCGAGTGACACGAGTTCTACTGAGAGCCAACTCGAGTACTTTTTCCGATTTGGTTTGGACGTCAACAACTATTACGAGTATCGATCGCGGATTTACGAGGGTTGGAATGAAGAAAACCATATGGATGTGAACTTACAAGAACTTACGACTCTCGACAGACGAGACACGTCAAGCGCACAATATAATCCCGCCACGGATACCTACGTGAAATACTTGACACCGGATAGCAGCAAAGCGATCAGAGTAAAGGGTAATCCATCTCTTACCAACGTCAAAATGCTGATTTTGGGCATTAAGAATCTGCATTCCACGCAGCCTTTCAATGGCGAGGTCTGGTTCAACGAACTCCGGTTATCGGATGTTGAACAGGACAGGGGCATGGCCATGCGAGCGCGAACCAACATGAGAATCGGAAATTTTGCCACCGTAAACGGTGAGATCGAGCGCAGAGACGCGGATTTCCACAACGTGGCGCAACGCTTTGGCAGCGGCAACAACAGTTTCAATACAAATCTTAACGCAAACGTCAACCTGGAGAATTTTCTACCGGAATCCTGGGGACTTTCCATGCCATTGAGTGTAAACTTTAGAAACAGTTCAACCACGCCGAAATACTTTCCTGGCCGGGACAGGGAAGTCGATGGAAACGTGCCGGATTCAATTAGGACGGTTCGCAGCCAGAACGGCTTCAACATTGCCTTCCGCAGACAGGCAAAGTCGGATAATTTCTTTCTGAAACATACACTTGACAACCTTTCCTTCAAGCTTGGGCGCTCTGAAAGCCATCTTGCAAGTCCGACCAAGAGGTTCTCGGACGTAAGTTCATGGACGGGGAATTTGGACTATCGACTTGAATTTGGCCGCAATAATAGTTTTTCGCCTTTTTCCTGGCTTCCGGACTTGCCGTTAATTGACAAAGTCAAACGCACAAAACTGTATTACACGCCTCAGAATATCTCTTTCCGCGTGAGCGGAAGCAAAACACTCCGGACATCACTGGATAGGAACCAAAACGAAGACCAGCAAATCAGAAGAGAGGATTATGTGATCGACCGCAGTGTCAGAACCAGCATGAAAATATTTGAGAGTCTGTCCGTTGACTACAGCCGGACGCATAAGGCGGACATGCGTGGCAGTCAACTCAGGCAGATTTTTACAGGCGAGCTTCGGGACATTAACGTCAATCAGTCTTTTACGGCCCGCTATACACCGCAGCTCTTTAGCTGGTTAAATAACTCGTTCAATTATTCTTCCAATTATACCTTCAACGATAACTTGCAACAACGCAATACCGGCAAAAGTATTCGGACAAACAACACGCTATCGGCCGATTTCAACTTTCGATGGAAACAGCTTGTTAAATCGCTTTTTGGCGACGACAACTCGGGCAGAAGGCCACCCAGACGAGGCAGACCAGGGAGTAGAGGTCACCCCGATGGCCCGGAAAACCAATTTAACCTATTTCAGGAAAAAGAAGATGATGGTCCATCTTTCAATCCCCTCAGACTGTTGGGGAGCTTTTTCTCAAATTTCAAAGATATCTCTTTCAATTACTCGCAGCGCGCGGACAACAGTCAATTGGGCGTCCTGGGTTTCCCAAGTGTCAAATACCAATTTGGTCTCACTGATGACTCCGGTGTTGGATCCGATTCTACCCTGAGTACCTTTCCCCGGAATTTCAGAGAAAGCAATACGCTCCGAGTTAACTCGGGGATTGCTTTCGGTCGCGCCGTCGATGTCGGATTGACTTTTCAACATAGCGACCAGGAAAATCTCAGTACGCAAATTTCGGGAAGCACTTCTGACAGTTGGCTAAAATATGGTGGCCTGGATATGCCCTTTCCCGAATGGAATGTCAGGGTCGCGGGCCTGGAAGAGCTGCCCTTATTTAGCAAATTGTTCCAGAGCGTCTCATTCAGCCATGCCTTTTCAGGCCAGAGGGACATCGTCTGGAACGACAGCACATCGAACGAAACGCAAAGAACGTTCACCACAAATTTCCGGCCGCTTGGTAAATTGGATCTGAATTTCAAGAATGGCTTCACCGGCAACATTCAAATGAACCGTTCCATTACAGAAGTTAGGACGACCATCGGCGGGAACCAGGGTGCACGTATGACCACGAGACAGGACGTTAGTGTTACGGCAAATTATTCCAAGCAATCGGGCTTTCGCCTGCCTATCTGGCCATTCAACAACAAGGAATTGAAGAATTCAATCGACTTCACTTTTACGTTTAACGCCAGCAGTGTGGTTACGGACATCGGTACCAGAGATGGAGAAGAAGTCGAGTTTACGGAAAGCGAACGGACCGATCGCTGGTCGTTCCAACCAAGAGTCACCTACTCATTCAGCAACCGCGTGCGTGGCGGCGCCTTTATCGAAATCGGGAAAACCAGCAGCAAACGCGTGGGCAATACCTCGGTTAAAGAATTTGGCCTCGACATCAATGTTTCAATTCGCGGGAAATGAAACAACACCCTTATTTAGGTTCGTTTAGAGTTTTCTTAGTTCGACTTGCTCGTTTTAGCCCCTTTTGTAAGCGAAACTGGCTCACAGAAGTTTGGCCAATGAGTAATAATAAAACATCTTCATCAACCTTAGCTTTGGCCGGAACGTGGCGCCCTCTCGCCCCATGTAGGCACGGGCGCGTTTCACTTCTAACGAAGCGGGTATAGACGGCTCATCGGGATTCCCTGTGCTTGCTGCATGCCACTCCAAAACACCGTTTTCCTGGGAATCAAACCCGTGTATCCGCTGATAGGAAATCAAATCCGGCCTTACATAGCCATTACTGCGTTTTGGATGACAACATGACAGGATGCCAGCATACAAAAACAGGCTGATGGCAAGAATCTTGTTGATTCGATAATTCACATCTCCTACTCGAAGAATATCGGCGGGCCGTTTTAAAATAAACTAAATGACCTTAAAATGCAATGGATCAATTGATATTAACGTTGACCTTCTATTTTTGAATATGAGAAAGCAAAGAAAGTCCCTTTGTCTTTCGCTAAAATTTTTTTTATATTATATTGTGTCGAAGTTAAATGGCTTGGGGAGAAATTGTGGTCTTAACTTCGATTTTTACGAATCTTAAAGAATGCTGTCAATCAGTAATGAAGGTGGGATAGTCATGAAAAATCTGTTCAACAATCTTCTCAATAAAGACACCGGTCAAAATGACAATCGCATGACGGTTGAGGAACTCACTTCCCGATTTCCGGAAATACCCAAGGATTTGTACAAAGAACCTGTGTTGAGGGAGTATGCGGCCACATTTGGAAACCTGTTACGGCAAGCTCAGGATCCAAGTGCTTGCTCCCAGCAATATTCGGTGGGCAACCATTTCTATCTCAAGCTCATCGGACCGATGAAAATCTACATGTACGGTCTGTCAACCAAAGACAAGGTTCTCCAGCAACTGCAAGAAATGCTTAAGAAATATGCTGCCGATCCCGAAGGCTTTATCGAAACTCTACTACCAAAAGATATAGCGGAAAGAGAAGTGAAGGGACCGGGATGTGAGTAACAGTAGATTCATCGGACACCAAGCAAAGACGGGCTATTTGAGATAGACCATTTTGCCTATTTGAAAAGCCCTGCAACAGCCATTTAAAGCGCAACGGTTGATTAGAAAATTTATGAACCCGCGCTACTCCTGAATTCATAATATTCTCGAAAACTGTTTTGCAAATGGCCGGTCTTGAAATAATTGATGCACCCCTTGAAGAACAGTCG
>JABAHQ010001799.1_pt3 | contig 10505 bp, 7 predicted proteins | sample 7062091 | NCBI WGS metagenome assembly JABAHQ01 (sample SAMN14534359, study PRJNA622989) | marine sediment metagenome | biome: marine biome [ENVO:00000428]; feature: marine pelagic biome [ENVO:01000023]; material: deep marine sediment [ENVO:00002113] | place: India: Gulf of Kutch | collected...
TTTCCACACCATCCGCTTCAGGTGCTTTTACGATAATACCAGGATTCTGATCATTGAAAAAGAACATATTTACATTTCGTCGTCCCTTTTCAAACAGGTAATACATAACCGGCACCAAAATAAGTGTCAGGAATGTCGCAAAGATTAATCCATTGATAACAGCAATAGCCATTGGAGCCCACCAAGCCGCTTGTTCGCCTCCCCAATAAAGGTATTCTCCAATATTGGTGAAGAACTCGGCCGGAGCACCTACAAGCGTGATGAAGTCCAAGTTAAAACCAATAGCGAGTGGCACCAGACCTAACGTAGTAGTCAGTGCTGTGAGAATTACCGGCCTAAAACGAACTTTTCCTGCCTTTACGAGTGCTTCGAACAGGGGCATGTTATCACGTACACGAAGAATATCTATGTAATCAATTAATACGATGGCATTATTCACTACGACTCCGGCCAGTGAGATTACACCAATTCCTGTCATAACAATGACAAACGGCATCTGGAAGAAGACCAAACCAAACAAAACCCCAGCCGTTGACATTATTACCGACGTCATCACAATAAAGGGCTTACTAATGGAATTAAACTGTGATATGAGGATAAATGCTATTAGGAAGAGGGCGATCAGGAATGCAACTGAGAGAAAATCTATAGACTCCTGCTGATCTTCCTGCTCTCCAGTCCATTCTACACTATATCCAGATGGAATTTCATTATTGATATAATCATCCAACACCTGCTGCACCTCATCTAATACAGCATTCGGATTATACCCTGATCGCACATCCGACATAACGGTAATAACCCGCTCCTGATCAATATGCTTAATACCGCCAAGCCCTTCACTCATCTCCCACGATGCTACACTCGATAATGGGATTTGACGCCCCTCATTCATAACCGTCAGATCTTGGAGAGCACTCATATTATCACGGAACTCCTCATCCAATCGAACAGTAATATCATACTCATCCTTTCCATCTCGATATTTTGATGCCTCAACACCATTAATCGCTTGTCGCACCGTGTTACCAATCTGGCTTGTGGACAACCCATAAACCGCAGCTTTTTCACGATCAACATTAATACGAATCTCGGGACTTGGTTCCGGCAGGTCACTTTCCAATCCGGATAGCTTACTATATACCGAATCGTTTTCAAGCATGGTTACCACTTTCTCAGATACCCGCTTGAGCACATCCATATTTTTTCCGGAAATCTCCAGATTGATCGGCTTACCTGATGGAGGACCTTGCTGCTGTTCCTCAACAGTAATATCAGCGCCTGCTAATCCTTTCCCAAAATTCGAACGGGCATACTCCATAGCCTCAAATGAGGTACCTTCCCGCTGTTGGTAGTCCACAAAATTTAACACTACGGTTCCCAAGTGGGAAGAGTTCCCTTGATTACCACCGGGGCCCGAAGTAATAGCTGACCCTGCCGTGCTCAGCACAGATTCAATATCACTATTGTTAGGTATAGCCGGAACCCGATTCTCGATAGAATCTACGATTGATTTGGTGAACTCAACATTGGTACCAACCGGAGCTTCAACCTGAACATAAGCCCGTGCAGGCGGTATATCCTCTGGAAAGAATTCAACACCAGGATTAAACATCCAAAAGGTGACAAAACTTGACAATAATATCAGAAAAGAAATACCAACAATACTCCAGCCGTTCTTTAGTGACCATCGAAGCGACGACTCATATTTATCCAACACTTTGTTCAACCCTTCTTTTTGCCACCAACTGCCCATCGGGCTCATGATATATCGGTTCGATAGCCAAGCTAAAATTCCTGCTAATAAGAGCATTGACCATGTCAGAACATCAAATATCATTGCAACAAGAAGACCAAACCCGGCTATTCCACTAAGAACCATTCGTCCTCTATTAGTCATCTTCGGCTTATCAGAATCCCCCTCGGCCTGATCTAAATTCATGAAGAGAGCACAGAGCACCGGATTCATTACCAGGGCTACAAAAAGCGAACTACTTAGCGTAATAATTAATGTTTTCGGCAAAAAGCTCATGAACTCACCCACAATACCCGGCCAGAAAAGCAGGGGAAAGAAAGCAGCCAGCGTCGTTAATGTTCCCGAAATAATGGGAACAGCTACTTCTCCTGTTCCTTTTTTAGCCGCCGTAAAGTTATCATAGCCTTCCTCAAGATATCTGTAAATATTTTCCACCACCACAATGGCGTTGTCCACTAACATCCCCAGCGCCAGAATAAGCGAAAACAATACAATCATGTTCATAGTAATACCAAGCGCGCCAATAACGATAAACGAAATAAACATCGACATCGGGATTGCAATACCAACAAATGTAGCATTACGTACCCCGAGGAAGAAGAGCAAAATACCTACGACCAAGATCAGCCCAGAAATAATATTATTCTCCAGGCTGCTTACCATCGATCTAATATCTTTACTCTGATCAGAGGTTATCTCATAATGTGTTGTAGGGGGAAGCATGGGAATCTGCTCATCCATTATTGACTTCACAGCCGAGGAAGTCTCCAGGATATTTTCTCCACTGCGCTTTACAATGGATAGCGAGATAACTGAATTATTATTGAGTTCTGCATAGGTTTCACGATCCTTGAAGCCAAACTCTACATCCGCAACATCACGAATATAAATGGGCTTATCGCTCGGTGCATCAATAACAATATCCTCTATGGGTTCTACCGACTCATATTCACCGGGTACGCGTAGTAAAAATTTCTTAATTCCCACATCTATATTGCCACCCGGTACCGTAACGTTCTCAGCCTGTATGGCAGCAACCAAGTCGGTAAACGTAAGTCCGTAATACTTAAGCTTAGGCAGGTTTACATCTACCTTAACCTCTCGCTCAAGCCCTCCGGCCAGATTAACCTCAAGTACAGATGGAATTGATTCTATACGGTCCTGCAGATCCTCAGCTATTTCCTTGAGTTGCACCAACCCATACTCACCCGAGATATTTACCTGCATGATCGGGAATTCCGAAAAATTAATTTCTTGAATGATCGGATCTTCTGCATCCGCAGGAAGTTCAGGCTTTGCCAAATCCACCTTTTCGCGCACCTTCTGCAGGGCATCATCGATATTCACATCCGAATTAAACTCCATGTTTATATTGGAGTATCCCTCAGCCGAGGTTGATGTCATTTCCTTAATATCTGAGATGCCACTCAACTCCTCTTCAATCTTACGCGTTACCAAACTTTCCATATCCTCAGGAGACACCCCGGGATAGGTAGTAATCACCATGATGTTGGGAATGGTAATATCCGGTGAAGACTCCTTGGGAATCGTCAGATATGACTGTATCCCCATAATAGCAGCCAGTACAATTAATACTAATACACTAATACGATTATCGATCGAGAAAGAAGAAAGACCGAACTCTTTCTGGTCCTGCGGACCACCCTTCCCGTTTTCTGATGGACTGTTATTTTTAATATCTGACTTGCTCATTATTAAAGAAACTACTCGTTAGAAATTTGTCCCTGCAATTTGGCCGTCTCTTTGATCAACTATATTAATCCGCATCTGATCTTGTAGGAAAGACGAACCCACCGTAATCAACTGGTCACCAACATTGAGACCTTTTTCAACAACGACCTCATTTTGATAGGAAGGACCCAGGGTCACCTTCTGCATTTTTGCAATCTTATTGCCATCAGCGTTTTCAGCAACCGTGTACACGATGTCATCCTCTCCACTTTGAAAAACAAACTCTGCTGGAATGACAATACTATCGTTCTGCTGTAGGGTTCTAAGCTTTACATTGGCAATCATATCTACCTTGTAATCGTTTGAACCAGGAGGCAACCGCATCTCTACCTCGAAGGTACGAGCCTGGACATCAATGGATTTTCCCACAAAAGTAATAGGAATACGCATTGTATCGGCTTCTTGAAAATCAAACCAAACATAAGCCTGATCCCCTTTTTCGACGACATCTGAATATCTTGAAGGAACACCCGCTGTTACTTTCAATCGATTTCTGCCTATCAAGCGTACCAACACAGCCCCGGGCGTTGCCATTTCTCCCTGCTCCAGTAATATATTTTCAACAGTGGCATCAAACGGTGCTTTAACCGTTGTTTTTTCGATATTAACCTTTACTGCCTCGAGAGATGCTTTGTTTTGCTCATAATTATATTTTGCGTTTAAGTATTCGATTTCTGAGCCCACACTATCCTGCTCATATAGTCGCTTAAGCCGCTCATAGTTTTCTTTAGCTTGTGCAGTTACCGCCTCCAGTCGTTCCCGCTCACGGATAAGCTGCGAATCATCAATCTTCAGAATAGGTTCCCCCATATTGACATCATCTCCGGCCTCAACAAAGTATTTTTCAATCCGGCCAGATACTTCGGCAGAAATACGCACATCATTGGGAGTTCCTACAGTACCCACCAGTTTTAAATATCGTTCAAAGGATTGTTTTTGGATTTCCTTTGTTTCAACATTTACTGTTTTTACCAGTTCTTCTTGGGTGGACTCCTGCTCTTCAGAACATCCTGCCAATAAAATGAGGCCTAAAATTGCTGTTAGAATCGATCGGTTAATCATAATATTCAGTTCTAAAACTTTATTTTACTCGTTTAATGTGGGTTTGTCGTTATCTACAAATGGTACCATTCCTATAGCCTGATCATATTGTGCTTTGGCTGACAGGTAATTGAATACCATTCGAGCATAATTTGCTTCGGCTTCTCGCAGCTGTAGCTCAGCATTAGTAACATCCAGTTGTGAACCCAATCCATTTTCAAGCCGTGCTTGTGCCCGCTGATACCCTTCTCGAGCCAAATCCAAGGCCTGTTTACGTACCGGGGCCGTTTCAATCGCTTGGTTTAATGATTCCTTGGCAGACTGTATTTCATTTTTGGCCGAGCGGACTGCAGCTCTTTTTTGCTCTTCAAGATCTTTCTTCTCAATCTGAGCAATATCAAGGTTGGATGTCCGCTCAAACCCTTGAAAGATGGGCACCGACAGGTTCAGGCCGAATGTTTGTGTTCTCACGCGTCGCCGATCATTACCAAAGAATGTAGGCGTTCCCGGTTCCTCAGCTCTCCATCCCAGATTGTAGGATGCGGTCAGGGAAGGTAAAAAGCGACTTTTTATTGCCTTAATTTCTCTATTTTTAAGCTGATTTTGAGTTTCAATAATCCGAATATCGCCTCTCAAATCCGTCGCAACATCTACCAAGTCAGACTGCATATTTTGCTGATAGGGCGTCATATTATCGACCCGTTTAATATTTCTATTAGTTTCATTCGAAGCTTCTTGGGCCGTTACGTTATAGGCATTCAGATCTCCCTCCACAGAAAACTCTACGCTTAATGGTACCCCAAGCACTACCTTCAGCTCGCGATAGGCCTGTTGCACAGCATATTTTGCCTCTGACAACTGTGGCTCCTGATTTTTGAGCTGAACCTCGACCTGCATAACCGCATACTCATCAACGAGCCCGGATTTAAGACGAGCTTTATTTTCTTTTAAATTTTCTTTCAGGCGATTCACAGTGGCCTGCTGCAACCTTAACTGCTCTTTTGCCACCAGCACATTGTAGTAGGCCAGTCGAGTTTGAGTCACAATCTGCTGGGTCGTTGCTCTAAGGTTTTCCGCTTGGGCCTCTTTAAAAACCTTTGAACTACTTATTCCAATAAATGCTTCTCCCCGAAACAGTGTCTGCTCAACCGATAGATTGCCCTGCCAATTATTATCTTCTCCGACGGGAATTGCTCGCAAAGGTGAATTGGGATCATTAGGATTTTGGGGAAAAAAGAACACCGGTAACTCCAAGTTTCTGGTGTATCCTGCAGTTGCAGTCACATCAGGGAGTACAGAACTCCATGCCTTGGTAACCTCCTCATCAGCAATTTTTAAATCAAAAAGAGATCGCTTTATCTCAGAATTATTTGCAAGGGCAACTTTGATCGCCTCGGTAAGCGCCAGTGAATTATTTTCTTGAAGAATTTTTGAGGTTGAAGTGGTATCAACTTGCTGGGCTTTTATAGGTACAGATACCACTAACCAGATCAGAAAAGTTAAGAGACTCACTTTCTGTATTGAACCGTATAACTCTGAGGCAAAGTCATTCATAAAGTACTTAAACTTTTCTCGTGAATTTATTTTAGTGTGCTTCATTTTAAAGGCTCCTTTTTACGCACCTATTCTTCATTTGTTTCAATATTCTGACTATCGGTCATCCACCGCTTTCGAGCATCTTCACTGGCAATTCCGGTACCCACCAGCTTTAAAAAGTTTCCAAACAACGTATCTACCGAAAGTTCCATCTCATCAAGCATCTCAAAATGATATCCTGTACCATGCATATGACTCATTGCGGTAATCCCGCGTGTACTCGAAAGTATCACCACCGCCAGCTCTTTGGGATCATAGCTGTCATTTACCGTACCATCCTGCATGCCGATCTGAAGCGCCCGTATCATGAAATTCAACGCCTCCCTTCTGTTTTCCTCGCATTGCTCTGCATGCTTGCTATCTTTGAGTTCATTGACATCGCTCAGGGATTCATAGTACATAAAAGCATTATAGTAGTTGGGGTTCTCCCTTACGAAATTGAGATAGGTTTCTCCCAGTAAGCGAATTAATTCCAACCCTGTGTGATCATGCCCACCGGCAAAAACTTTGGCAAACTGACTATTTAACAAGTCAGAACCGCGCTGTGTTATGGCCAGATAAAGCTCTGTCTTATTTTTAAAATAAAGATAGAGTGTACCCTTACTCAGCTCAGCCTCTTCAGCAATTTCATCCATAGTAGCCTGCTCGAGACCTTTTGAAAAAATAATCCGTTCAGCGGCATCAATAATCTGATTGCGTCGCCGCTCTTTTTCTCGTGCTTTTCGATCTTCTGTTCCCATACAACTATTAATTAAAATGACTGACAGTCAGAAAGTGACCAAAGTTAAAAGTATTCTTCTTTAAGTACAACATTTGCAATTAAAAAATTCCCGACATCATAATAATTTTAATGCTCTACAATACTCTCCCAATTATACACTACCTTTACGGTTCTATTTTTCTTCTCAACCTGTATTTATTTCATTGAATTTTTCTAAAAAGTCTATCGTAGAATTCTCTCTGTTTTTAGTAGCAATTATCTGGGCACTTAATTTTTCAGTCGTCAAATACTCCCTGTCTGAAATTGATCCGCTCAGCTTTAACGGACTGCGATTTATTTTTGCCGCTGCTATTATCTGGGCTGTGCTAATATACCGCCGACAGTTATTCACCATCCCAAAGAAAGATTGGCTCCCCCTCATCTTCATGGGCCTTCTGGGAAACCTCATCTACCAGGGATTATTTATTATTGGCATTGACTACACCTATGCAGCAAATGCAGCTGTTATGCTGGGGACCATCCCAATATGGGTTGCTCTCATTAGCCATACATTTAACCTTGAACAGATGAATATATTTAAAACACTGGGCGTTATTGCCGCCTTTGCCGGGATTATCTTCATCATTTCCGGAGGTAATGATCCGTTCTCATTTAGCTCAAAAACATTTTTGGGAGATATCATCATTATCGGGGCTGCTATTGTTTGGGGAGGCTATACGATTCTCTCCAAATCATTCCTTACTCGCTATACACCTATTCAATTTTCGGCAATTATGGCCACTATTGGGGCCATTGTACTCTTTCTTATTGGCCTACCGAACATCGTGCAGCTTCAGTGGACACAGATTTCAGCATCCGCCTATGGGGGAGTAGTCTACAGTGGACTATTATCAATTGGAGTAGCATATCTAATCTGGAACTATGGCCTACAGACTGTCGGAGCTGTCCATACAGCAACTTATCAAAACCTTGTGCCCGTAATGGGACTTTTCTTTGGAGTCGTATTACTCAATGAACAGCTAACTTTTCTTCAATATACCGGATCAGCACTGGTGGTTGCAGGAATTGTATTAGCTCGGTGGAAAAGACAAACAGATACCATGATCAAAACTGCTGAAATTGGGGAAGAATAAGCCGTTAAAATCGATAGGAGATATTTGCTTTTGCACTAAAGCGCTCCCTTGTAAAGTTCAGATACTCAGAGGAATCAAACCCAACATTACCTCCGATAAACCAAGTTTCGGACAGCGGATACTGCCCGTCAATGCTTATTGACCACGAATCTAATGCAACAATTGTTATTGCCCCAGATGAAGATTCTATCTCTGTCGGCGCAGCCCCATAACCACCATTCAGGCTTAAATAAGACTCGGCAGTCCCAAAATAACGACGCGTTACCAGATTCAAGGACTTTGATGTTCCTCCTGATGACGGTACCAGATAAGTACGTGCAGTAAAAAGATAACTCCCCAAATACTTTGTGAGCGATACGGTATAGATATCCGTTTTAGAGGTCCCAAAGTCCAAATATCGCATTCCAGCCTCGAGCTCAAAAGCCGACGGCAACGATTTGTATAGCGATACCCCAAACCTGTATTCCGGATAAATGGAAGACTGTGAATATCCACCGCTTAAATAGGCATAAAATCCCGGTGCTATTGACGGATAGGCATCCATATTAAACTGCACCCCATCCGAACTAAACCTTCGGGCATATTCAACGCGCCCGGTTACAGAACCAATGGAAGTCTGCCGGGTTATTCCGAATTGGGTAAAATGCCAAGGGTCAAAAATAGTTCGAAATCGATCATATCGATAAGAAACCGTTGCGCGATATTTCATCTGCTGAAGCTGAGCATCCCTCAATCCCTCTCGGGCTTTTCTATTGCCGGAATCATCCTCAAGAATAGCTTCATATACCTGCTCCGCCCCCTCATAGTTTTCCATTCCATACAAAACAGAGGCTTTCACCAGCATAAATTCAGTATCCTCCGGATGGTACTTCAATCCCTGATTCACTGTTTCAAGAGCCGCTCCCCTTTGTCCCGACCATTTTTGTGCATCCGCCAAAGCCATCAATGCCCTGCGATTCTCGGGATCTCTTTCAAGCACATAGTTCAATTCTTCTTCAGCCTTTTTGTAGTTACTTTCCCAACTGTACATTCGCGCTATAAAAATCCGAATGCCGTGATAATCCGGACTTCGCTCCAACGCCTCATAAGCATACTTCCGAGCCGTTTCATAATCGCCATTTTCAAAAGCCTCAGAACGTGCCTTTTCATATAGCTGGTCAACAGTAAGGTCCCCCATCCCTTGCGCCATAACCGTGACACTCCCAATTACTAAAATCCCTACACAAATCGTTGTAATTTTTTTCATAACTGAATTAATTGTTTTCAACCACTGCAAACCAGAAAGTTATTCTCTGATGTAATTATTCAACTTCTGTAGTTTATTGCTATCAATGTCAAGACTTTTCAAATCCTCATATATCTTCTGAGCATTAGCCTTCCTTCCTAACTGACCAAGAATTTTAATCTTCCGTTCTAAGAATGCTTCATTTTTTGGATGATGTTCAAGCCCTTGGTCAACTATCTGCAAAGCTGTTTCGTAATCACCTTGCCAAAATTCATTATCTGCATAAGCGTTATAGGCATCCTTGTAAGTGGGATCATCCTCTAACACCTTTTGGAAATCGCTTTCCGCCTGCTCATAATTCCCCTGCCACGCATTTGTTCTCCCAATCAAAATTCGCACATCGTGATATTCGGGAGCTTGCAACAGTATGCGTCTTGCTATAGCACGAGCTACTTCATAATCCCCGTCAAAAGCTCGCTGTCGCGCCCGCTGAAATTGCTCATCAACTGTTAGCTCCAATGAATCCAACTTTGTAAATAACGTATCATATTCAGATAAAAACCCATACCTATCCGAAGACCCAATATTTTCATTTTTCATTGGATACAGCCGATTATTCTGCACTACAAAATCATTGACTGACTTAAACCTGTCCAGCTTTTCTTGCAGCTCTTTTTTTACCCGAGGATCATCATTACGACTTAACAAAAGATTTTCGTTCAGCGTGTAAAGCTCATCACCAAACAGATAATGCCTGCCATCCAAATAATCAGAAATACGATTTTTATTACGCATAAACGGTACCGACTGCTTACTCCGGAAGTTTTTGGTCGTATCCAACAGTCCACTTATCCAGTGTACCTGCTCGGGCATATCCAGATCTGTCTTTTGATCCAACATTGCCACAATAGATGGCGTAATTTCAGCATGCGTATTCACCGATTTAAAGTGAACCGACTTCTTCAATTTCGGAGAATAAAAAATGATCGGCACATGATATCGTGAGATAGCTGTTGTTTGCGGAACAGGAATAAGCCAATGATCACCCGTAATTACAAAAATGGTATTCTCAAATTGTGGCTGCTTCTCATACGACTGCATAAAACTCTTAACAGCCTGATCAGCAAATAACAAGGTGGTCAACTCATCCTGGTACTGCCGATAAGCTTTTTTTTGCTCACTCGGAAGCCCCAGCTCCTTAAGTCGATTCCGAAATTCCTGCTGATATTTCTCAGCATTTGGAACTGTAAAAGGAGAATGACTCTGCAGGGTGTGATAAAT
>JABAHQ010001442.1_pt2 | contig 10503 bp, 10 predicted proteins | sample 7062091 | NCBI WGS metagenome assembly JABAHQ01 (sample SAMN14534359, study PRJNA622989) | marine sediment metagenome | biome: marine biome [ENVO:00000428]; feature: marine pelagic biome [ENVO:01000023]; material: deep marine sediment [ENVO:00002113] | place: India: Gulf of Kutch | collected...
CCAGCCGAGCAGCGCGGCCAGCATCTGGCCGGTCTGGTTGTTGTCGCCGTCGACCGCCTGCTTGCCCATGATGACGAGGTCCGCGCTCTCCCGCTCGACCACGGCCTTGAGCAGCTTGGCCACGGCCAGCGGCTCGAGCGCCGCCTCGCTGTGGATCAGCACGCCGCGGTCGGCGCCCATGGCGAGCCCGGTGCGGATCGTCTCCTGGGCCTGGCTCGGGCCGACCGAGACGATGACGATCTCTTCCGCCGTGCCGGCCTCCTTCATGCGCACCGCCTCCTCGACGGCGATCTCGCAGAAGGGGTTCATGGCCATCTTGACGTTGGTCGTCTCGACGCCCGACTGGTCCGGCTTGACCCGGACCTTGACGTTGGCGTCGATGACGCGCTTGATCGGTACGAGAACCTTCATGGCGAGCCCCGCTCAGGGCCTAAAGTGGTGATCGTCCCCGCGCACGACCCGCCGCCTTTCCGGAGCCCGAGGCCGTTCCGCCGTTTATTTCGCAGGCGCACAATAAGAGCATGGCCCGCCCGCTGTCAACGGAAGGCGAGGGGCCGCAGGCGCATGATTCCGCTGTTTTTGTGCGCCGCCCCGTTAGCGGTTGGCGCCGGGCTCCCAGAGCATGTCCAGGGCCCCGTCGTCGTTGGCGTGGCGGGCCAGGACGAAGAGCAGGTCCGAGAGCCGGTTGATGTAGCGCAGGGCTTGCGGGTTGAGCGCCTCGCGCGCGGCGAGCGCCGTGACCTCGCGCTCGGCCCGGCGCGCCACCGTGCGCGCCAGGTGCAGGGCGGCGGCGGCGGGCGTACCGCCGGGCAGGAGGAAGGAGTCGAGCGGGGCGAGCCGCGCGTTGATGCGGTCGATCTCGGCCTCCAGGCGCGCGACCTGCGCCTGGCCCACGCGCAGCGGCGCGTGCTTGGCCTCGCCGCCTTGCGGCCGGCAGAGGTCCGCACCGAGGTCGAAGAGGTCGTTCTGCAGCCGCGCCAGCATCCCATCGAGCTCGCCCGCCGCGTGCAGGCGGGCCACGCCGATGGCGGCGTTGGCCTCGTCGACGGTGCCGTAGGCGGCGACCCGCAGGTCGTGCTTGGCGACCCGCGCGCCGTCGCCGAGCGAGGTCTCGCCGTGATCGCCGCCTCGCGTGTAGATGCGCGTCAGCTTGACCATGGGGTCCCTCTCGTTCGCGCCGTCCCGGCCCGAGCGGGCCGCGCCGCTTCAGTTGCCCCAGCCCTGGTTGACCATGAACAGCGCGAAGAGCAGCGCCAGCGCGACCGCCTGCATGGCGACACGCGCCCGCATCAGCTTGTTGCCCCATCTGCGGTTGAAGTCGCCGCCCTTCATCATGGCGACCACGCCGGTGAGCAGCACGCCGAGCGTGGCGGCCAGCGCCACGGCGAGCAGCACGGTGAGGGTGGAGGTCATGCCCGCTGGTATAGCGCCCCGCCGCCGCCGCGACCAGAGGGAACTTCGCGGGTCGTCCCGGCGCGCCCGTGCCGGGCGGGCCGGCGCCCCTCCCGTGCTCCGAGCCTGCGGCCGGCTCAGCGGCCGATCAGCCAGAAGATGAGCGTCAGCACCAGGCTGATCAGGATCGAGGTGCCGAGCGGGATGTAGAGCTTAAAGTCCTCGCGCTCGATCACGATGTCGCCGGGCAACCGCCCCAGGCCGAGCTTCTGCACGAGCGGATACAAGACCCCCGCGACGATGAAGATGATCCCCAGCGTGATCAGGAACCGGGACATGGGCTGCAAAGCCTCGCAAGCGATGCGCATTTGCGCGTCGGCGCTTTCCCACCATCCCTTGATCTAATGAGCCTCGGCGCGCGGGCAAGCGCGCCAAGGCCGGGGACGGGACGCTTTCGCCCGCTAGTTCCGCTGCCCCAGCAGGCCGCGGGCGATGACCTGGGCCTGGATCTCGGCGGCGCCCTCGAAGATGTTGAGGATGCGCGCGTCGCACAGCACGCGGGAGATCTTGAACTCCTCGGCGTAGCCGTTGCCGCCGTGCACCTGCAGCGCGTTGTCGGCGCCCGCCCAGGCGACGCGCGCGGCCAGCAGCTTGGCCATGCCGGCCTCGATGTCGCAGCGCCGGCCCGAGTCCTTCTCGCGCGCGGCGAAGAGCGTGAGCTGGCGGCTGATCATGGTCTCGACCGCCATCCAGGCCAGCTTGCCGGCCACCCGCGGGAAGGCGATGATGGGCTTGCCGAACTGCACCCGCTCGAGCGCGTAGGCGAGGCCGAGCTCCAGCGCGTTCTGGGCCACGCCGACGGCGCGCGCCGCGGTCTGGATGCGCGCCGATTCGAAGGTCGCCATGAGCTGCTTGAAGCCCTGGCCCTCGACCCCGCCGAGCAGGTTCTCGGCCGGCACCTCGAAGCCGTCGAAGGCGATCTCGTACTCCTTCATGCCGCGATAGCCGAGCACCCGGATCTCGCCGCCGCTCATGCCCGGCGCCGGGAAGGGCTCGGCGTCGGTGCCGCGCGGCTTCTCGGCGATGAACATGGACAGGCCCTTGTAGCCCGGCTCGTCCGGGTCGGTGCGCGCCAGCAGCGTCATCATGTCGCTGCGCGCGGCGTGGGTGATCCAGGTCTTGTTGCCGGTGATCCGGTAGAGCGGGCCGTCGCGCACCGCGCGGGTCCGGATCGCGCCCAGATCGGAGCCCACGTTCGGCTCGGTGAACACCGCGGTGGGAAGGATCTCGCCCGAGGCGATGCCCGGCAGCCACCGCCGCTTCTGCGCCTCGGTGCCGCCGAGGCGGATCAGCTCGGCGGCGATCTCCGAGCGGGTGCCGAGCGAGCCCAGGCCGATGTAGCCGCGCGCCAGCTCCTCGGTCACCACGCACATGGCGGTCTTGCCGAGCCCGGCGCCGCCCCAGTCCTCCGGCAGGGTGAGGCCGAAGACGCCGAGCCGGGCGAGCTGCTCGATGACGCGCAAGGGGATGAGCCGGTCCTCCAGGTGCCAGCCGTGCGCCGCCTCCATGTGCTCCTCGGCCAGCTTGCGGAACTGGTCGCGCACCATCTCGAGCGTCTCGTCGTCGAGGCCGGGCGCGCCGAGGTCGTCGGCCTCGCGGCCGGCGGCGAGCAGCTCGGCCAGGCGCAGGCGCGGGCCCGCGCCGCCGGCCGCGACCAGCGCCGCCACCGCCGGGTCGCCGCGCAGCGCCGCCGCAGCACTCTCGTCCAGGCCGAGGTCGGCGGGGCGCACGGTCTCGACCTGGCTGAGCGCGATGCCGCCGGCCATCTGCTGCAGGTACTCGGCGAAGGCGCTCTGCAGCATGAGGCGCTCGAGCTCGCGCAAGCCGCCGGCCGCGTCCAGGCGCTCGGCCCAGCCCAGCAGCGCCTCCAGCGCCGCCACGTAGGTGGCCAGCCAGGCGAAGCCGTGGGCCGCGTACTGCTCGCGCTCCAGCAGCGCCGCCTCGACCCGGCCCTCGGGCGCGACCAGGGTCGCGACCGCCTGTTTCGCCGCCTCGCGGAACTGCGTCGCGGCCGAGAGCGCGTCGCGGCAGGTGGCGATGAGCTCGGGCAGGACGAGCGCCCCGGCGCCCGCCGACTCGGGGGCGCGCGGGCGATCCGGGCTCACGGCGGCGTTGCTCATGGGATGTCCCTTGTCGGCTGGCCGGGCCGCGATCGCGGGCGGGCGGGCCGCGGCCGCGGCGCGTCCCTCACCCCTCGATCGCGTCGTCCAGCGTGCGCAGGCCCGGCCGCTTGGCCTGGACCAGCACCGCCATGTTGCCCGGCTTGTGCTCGTTGCGCAGCATCTTGGTGTGGGCCCGCGGGATGTCGTGCCAGGCGAAGACCTCCGACATGCACGGGTCGATGCGCCGCTCGATGACCAGCCGGTTGGCCTGGCTGGCCTGCTTCAGGTTGGCGAAGTGGCTGCCCTGGATGCGCTTCTGGCGCATCCACACGAAGCGCGCGTCGAAGGTGAGGTTGTAGCCGGTGGTGCCGGCGCAGAACACCACCATGCCGCCGCGCTTGACCACGAAGCAGGAGACCGGGAAGGTCGCCTCGCCCGGGTGCTCGAAGACGAAGTCGACGTCGTTGCCCTTGCCGGTGATCTCCCAGATCGCCTTGCCGAAGCGGCGCACCTCCTTCATGTAGGCGCCGTAGCCGCCCTGGTCGTTGAGCTCCGGCAGCCGGCCCCAGCAGTCGAACTCCTTGCGGTTGATCACGCCGCGCGCGCCCAGCTGCATGACGAAGTCGCGCTTGGTCTCGTCCGAGATCACGCCGATGGCGTTGGCGCCGGCCGTGGCGATGAGCTGGATCGCCATCGAGCCGAGGCCGCCCGAGGCGCCCCAGACCAGCACGTTGTGGCCGGGCCTCAGGATGTGCGGGCGGTGGCCGAACAGCATGCGGTAGGCGGTGGCCAGCGTCAGCGTGTAGCAGCCGCTCTCCTCCCAGGTCAGGTGCTGCGGCCGCGGCATGAGCTGGCGCGCCTGCACGCGGGTGAACTGGGCGAAGGAGCCGTCCGGCGTCTCGTAGCCCCAGATGCGCTGGCTGGGCGAGAACATCGGGTCGCCGCCGTTGCACTCCTCGTCGTCGCCGTCGTCCTGGTTGCAGTGGACCACGACCTCGTCGCCGACCTTCCAGCGCTTCACCTTGTCGCCGACCGCCCAGACGATGCCGGAGGCGTCGGAGCCGGCGATGTGGTACTCGGCCTTGTGCACGTCGAACACCGAGATCGGCTTGCCGAGCGCGGCCCAGACGCCGTTGTAGTTGACGCCGGCGGCCATCACCAGGACCAGCACCTCGTGGCTGTCGATCGCGGGCACGTCGACCGCCTCGACCTGCATCGCCGTCTCCGGCTCGCCGTGCCGCTCGCGCCGGATGCACCAGGCGTACATCTGCTTCGGCACGTGGCCGAGCGGCGGGATCTCGCCGATCTCGTAGAGGTCCTTCCTTTCCAGGCCCGGATAGGCCTCCGCGACCGCGGCCTCGCTCATCCTTCACAGCCCTCCTGCTCCGTGCGCGCCCGTGCCCGGCTGCGCTTCCGCCGCGGCCGGAGCCCCGGCGCGCTGCGCCCCGGGTTGTGCTTGACTTTTACCCGCCGGTCGGGTTTTTTGCAACGCACAATTGGTTTGTTTTTTGCGCCAGACCGGGCATCCGCGCAACAAAATATTACATATTTTGCCATCGAGAGACATAAAATGACAAAATCGGCAGACGAGTCGGCCCCGGAGGCGGGCCGCGCGGGCGCCGGGCCGGGCCCCTCTGGCGCGCCGGGCCGCGACCGGCCCTGGCTCTTCCGCACCTACGCCGGGCACTCCACGGCGGGCGCCTCCAACGCGCTCTACCGCAAGAACCTGGAGCGCGGCCAGACCGGCCTCTCGGTCGCCTTCGACCTGCCCACCCAGATGGGCTACGACTCCGACCACCCGCTGGCGCGCGGCGAGGTCGGCAAGGTCGGCGTGCCGGTCTGCCACCTCGGCGACATGCGCGCGCTCTTCGAGGGCATCCCGCTCGAGCGCATGAACACCTCGATGACCATCAACGCCACCGCGCCCTGGCTGCTGGCGCTCTACATCGCGCTGGCCGAGGAGCGCGGCCTTGCGCGCGCCGCGCTCGCCGGCACCACCCAGAACGACATCCTGAAGGAGTACCTGGCGCGCGGCACCTACATCTTTCCCCCCGCGCCCTCGATGCGGCTGACCCGCGACGTGATCGCCTTCACCTGTCGCGAGGTGCCGAAGTGGAACCCGATCAACGTCTGCTCCTACCACCTGCAGGAGGCCGGCGCGACGCCGGTGCAGGAGCTGGCCTTCGCGCTGGCCACCGCGACCGCCGTGCTGGACGCGGTCAAGGCCGCGGGCCAGGTTCCGGAGGCCGAGTTCCCCGAGGTGGTCGGGCGCATCACCTTCTTCGTCAACGCCGGCCTGCGCTTCGTCACCGAGATGTGCAAGATGCGCGCCTTCGCGGAGCTGTGGGACGAGATCTGCCGCACGCGCTACGGCGTGCGCGAGGCCAGGTACCGTCGCTTCCGCTACGGCGTGCAGGTCAACTCGCTGGGCCTCACCGAGCAGCAGCCGGAGAACAACGTCTACCGCATCCTGCTCGAGATGCTGGCCGTGGTGCTGTCCAAGGACGCCCGCGCCCGCGCCGTGCAGCTGCCGGCCTGGAACGAGGCGCTCGGCCTGCCGCGGCCGTGGGACCAGCAGTGGTCGCTCCGGATGCAGCAGATCCTGGCCTACGAGACCGACCTCCTGGAGTACGGCGACATCTTCGCGGGCTCGGCCCTCATCGAGGCCGAGGTCGCGGAGCTCGCCGCTCGGGCGCGCGAGGAGATGCAGGCGATCGAGCGCCTGGGCGGGGCGGTCGCCGCGATCGAGAGCGGCTACATGAAGGAGCGCCTGGTGGAGAGCAACGCGGCGCGCCTCGCCGCGATCGAGGCGGGCGAGCAGGTCGTGGTCGGGGTCAACGCCTACACCGAGTCCGAGCCCTCGCCGCTCGTACACGGGTTGGACGCCTCGTTCCAGAGCGTGGCCGCCGAGGTCGAGCCCGAGCAGGTGGCCCGCCTCGAGGCGTGGCGGGCGGCGCGCGACCCGGGCGCGGTCTCGGCTGCCCTCGAGGGCTTGAGGCGGGCCGCGGCCGAGGGCTCCAACGTCATGGAGCCCTCGATCGCCTGCGCCCACGCCGGCGTCACCACCGGCGAGTGGGCCGGCGCCCTGCGCCAGGTCTTCGGCGAGTACCGGGCGCCCACCGGCGTGGCGGCCGCGGCGGGCCCGCGCAATGCGGCCGAGGGCCTGGACGGGCTGCGCGCCCGCGCCGCCGCGCTGGCCAAGCGCCTGGGCCGCCCGCCCAGGCTGCTCATCGGCAAGCCGGGGCTCGACGGCCACTCCAACGGCGCCGAGCAGATCGCGGTGCGCGCGCGCGACGCCGGCTTCGAGGTGGTCTACGAGGGCATCCGCCTGACCCCGGCGGCGCTGGTGCGCGCCGCCCAGGAGGAGGACGTCAACCTCATCGGCCTCTCGGTGCTCTCCGGCTCGCACCTGGCGCTGGTGAGCGAGGTGATCGCGGGCCTGAAGCAGGCCGGGCTGGCGCAGGTGCCGGTCGTGGTCGGCGGCATCATCCCGCCCGCGGACGCGGCGGCGCTCAAGCAGGCCGGCGCGGCGGCGGTCTACACCCCCAAGGACTACGACGTGAACGCGATCCTGGCGGAGATCGCGGCGATCGTGGAGCAGGCGGCGGGACACGCTTGAAGCCGCGTCAAATCCTGCCGATCGTGTTTCATTTCGAAACCTGACGGGCTGAAGGCACGAAAAGGACAGCCATGTCGGCCGACCGTGCGAGAGCGGTCATCGTTCCGGTGCGGCTTTTGAGTCTGAGATTAGCCAGAATCGGAAGTTACAGCAGCCTATCTATCAGCTCGGCGGAAACTCCTACAGCTTCCCACCGCTTTCGAAGCTCAGGAGAATCGGAACAGCGAACTCGGGGGAGGTCATCCTGGACATCAAGCCAAGGTAACTTGCTCTCAATACCCAAGTGCCAAGTGGGAGGGAATAACTCTGGATGATCCAAGCTGGCGGTCTTAATTCCGACCCAGTCAGAGCTTTCAGGTGCGACATAGTGACCAATAAGACTTGATCCACACTTGGCGCAGAAACCACGTTCGTAGATCAACGAAGACCTGTAGTACGTCGGCTCCCCGTTCGTGAAACGAACAGCCTTTCTTGGAAACACCACAAAAGCGGTGAGTGGTGCACCGGAGAATTTTTGACACATCCTGCAATGGCAGAATCCTGCGCCAATCGCGGGCTCGTTGATTTCGTAACGGATGTCGCCACATAGGCATCGCCCAGTGATGAGCGAACTTGGATCTCTATCCGCGCTGTCAAAGTCAAAATACGGTTGTCCCTTTGCGTCGGATTTTCGATGCGAAAGTCCCGCACGATACACGTGGACTGGCCTAGTAATGTTCTTCACTTTGTGGAAACCGAGGTCGTCGAACGCCAGATCAACTTTGCCTCCGACATGCTCACGCACCGTCCCCGATACGCACACTCCGCCCGGTTCGGCAAGCCCTTGTATGCGGGCTGCCATGTTCACGTCATCGCCATAAATGTTATCCCGGTCATGAATGACCTCGCCCAGGTTGATGCCAATTCGGAACTCTAAACGCGCGTCTTCAGCTAGCTCGGCATTGCGCGCAGACATTTGACGTTGAAACTCGATGGCGGCGCGAACTGATGCGATGGCACTTTGAAACTCGACGAGAATGGCGTCTCCCGCCTCATTGATTATCCAACCACCATGGGTTGTCGTTACATCGCTGAGTAAGTCGAGGCCAGCGTCGAGCTTTTGAAGGGTTTCCTCGTCATCTACCTCGGTGAGGCGGCTAAACCCGGCGACGTCGGCATAGAGGATAGCGGCAAGCTGGCGCTTCATGACGTCCTCCACCAAACGTGAAAATTCAGATTATCAGCGGATCCCCTGGCAATCCAGGCAAGGCCACCAATGGCAGCCTTGGGTCACAACGCGACGTTCCCCGGGCTTATGGGCTGCCTCCGGAGCTGGGCCTGGAGCGGAGCTAATCCGCTGGGAAGCCGACGTCCCGGGCGTCGGTTCGGCCGAATCTCGAAGCGCGACAAGGCCCTCCCTGCCGCCTTGATTCGCGCGCCCGTCCCGGGTAACATTTTTTCGTCATGACCGGCGAACCTCTGTACGGACGACTTAGCCGAATTAGCCACCCGGCGCTCTAGCCGAGCGACCGGGCCGCGTCCTTTCGTTTGAGTCGAAGATTCCGTGCAGGAGTTCGCTTTTTATGTCCGCCCCCCATGTGGCTTCCGTTCCGCAACCTGCGCCGGCGCGCGCGCCCGAGGCGCCGCGGGCCGCGGCGGCGCGCGTGTTCTGCTTCTCGGTCCACGCCGAGGCCGAGCCCGGCGTCATGCCGCGGGTGCTCGAGCTCTTCGCCAGGCGCAGCCTGATCCCCGAACGCTGGATCAGCGACGTCTCCGGCCCGGACGGCCGGGACCTGGCGATTGACGTGCAGGTCGCGGGGCTCTCTCCGGAGACGAGCGACTACATCGCCCGCTGCCTGCGTCAGATCCACGGAGTGCGCGCGGTGCTGACCTCGGAGAAGGGGCTCGGGTAGCCGCGGCGGCCGGGTTCGCCCTGCCGCGCGCCCCGGGGCGAGCCCTGCACGGGTCCAGCGCCGAGGCCGTCTCCGGTTCGTCCGCCGCGCCCGGGCTGCGCGGCTCGGCGCGAGGGCGAGGGCGAGGTGGATCGGTGAGGCGGGCGCAGGCTATCCTGCCCGGCCGGATCAGGCCCGGCCGCGACGGACCGGGATATCCAGGCCAGGACCCGAAGCCATGAGCTATCTTGAGCGCATCGCCTACTGCCGGCGCTGGGACCCGGACGCCTACCGGCCGTTCATGATCGAGGACGCGACCGTGGGCCGCGTGGCGCACGAGTTCGCCGGGCGCCTGCGGGCCTTTCCCGAGGTCTTCGGGGTCAGCGACCGGGGGGTCACGGTCGCCCCGGAGCTGGCCGACTTCGAGAGCCGCAGCGCCGCCGTGGCCGAGGTGCTGCGCGAGCTGGAGCGCGACGGCGAGGTCCCGCACTGGCGCGACGAGGACTACCCGGTGATGCGCCGCTGGGGCGAGGCGCCGCTCATGCGCATGGAGCGCGCCGCGGTGCCGCGCTTCGGCGTGCGCGGCTTCGGGGTGCACCTGAACGGCCTGGTGCGCGGCGCAAGCGGCATGTCCATGTGGGTGGCCAAGCGCGCGCCCGACAAGGCGACCGCGCCCGGCAAGCTCGACCACATCGTGGCCGGCGGCCAGCCCTACGGCCTGGGCGTGCGGGAGAACCTGATCAAGGAGTGCGAGGAGGAGGCGGGCATCGCGCCCGAGGTGGCCGCGCGCGCCGTGCCCGTGGGCGCGGTCTCCTACCGCTGCGAGCGCCCCGAAGGGCTGCGCGACGATGTCCTGTTCTGCTACGACCTGGAGCTGCCGGCGGACTTCGCGCCCCGCAACGCCGACGGCGAGGTGGAGTCCTTCTCGCTGTGGCCGATGGACGAGGTGATGGCGCGCGTGCGCGACACCGACGACTTCAAGTTCAACGTCAACCTGGTCGCCATCGACCTGTTCATCCGCCGCGGCTTCCTCGCCCCCGACGAGCCCGACTACCAGGCGATCTGGGAGGGCCTGAGGCTGCCGCAGGAGGCGTGAGCGCGCGCCGTGGCGGCCAGGTGTCTTGCCCCGGGGAGCGGCACGGCGCTCCGCCCGCCCGCGCACGGCCGACATGGGGCACCCGGCTCACTCCGGCAGGCCCGCCTTGCGCAGCCCCTCGATATAGCGAGCCAAGTCCTCCCGTCTCTTGTACGGGACGCGCTCGCGCTCGGCGGACAAGGTAAAACCGGGCAGCAGGACGGCGATCTCCGCGGCCTCCCATTCGGCCTCGTCGAGCCGGCCCATCTGAGCATAGGCGGCCGCCAGCAACAGGTGGCCGAACGGGAACCCGGGGTTGCGCTCGACGACCGTTTGCAGCGTCTCGGCCGCCTTCTCATAGCGCCCCAGATGGAAATACGCCTG
>JABAHQ010000109.1_pt1 | contig 10494 bp, 9 predicted proteins | sample 7062091 | NCBI WGS metagenome assembly JABAHQ01 (sample SAMN14534359, study PRJNA622989) | marine sediment metagenome | biome: marine biome [ENVO:00000428]; feature: marine pelagic biome [ENVO:01000023]; material: deep marine sediment [ENVO:00002113] | place: India: Gulf of Kutch | collected...
AACCAGACTGAAATTACTGCAATCAGGGGGGGATAAAGGCAATGACAGAGAAGCTTTTGCAGCCGGCACTGACAATGACATAACCAGTGAATTTAACCCAGACCAACAAGAACAAACAGAAAATAATCCTCAGCCAGGCGATGAATCAAACAAATAATCAAACCTACTTTGCCCGCGGACTGGTCGGCTATCAGGAAGGCGATATCGGCATTACTCAACCGGACCGACGCTATATGTTCTACACCATCGGCCGCACCGGCGTGGGTAAAAGCACCATGCTGCACAACATGCTGGCCCAGGACCTGCTGGCCGGCCGCGGTGTCGGCCTGGTAGATCCTCACGGTGACTTGGCTGAGGCAGTGCTGGGCTTTGTGCCCAAACAGCGCAAAAACGATGTGATCTATCTCAACCCGGCTGACCAAGATTTTCCAGTCGGTCTAAATGTACTTGAAACCACACAACAAGACGAGAGATATTTGTTAGCTGCTAATCTGATGAGCATTTTTCACAAAAGCTGGGCTGAGTTTTGGGGACCACGCATGTCTTATCTGCTACATAACGCCCTGCTGGCACTACTAGAAAATCCTGGCAGCACGCTCTTGAGCATGGTGAGACTTTTGACTGACCAGAAGTACCGGGATAAAATCGTTAAGAATGTAGATGACCCTGTAGTCAGACACTACTGGGAAAAAGAATTTGCCCGCCTGCCAGACAAATTATTGGCTGAAGTGGTCTCACCAGTGCAAAACAAAATCGGCGCTTATCTGACCAATCGTCCTTTACGCAACATGCTGGGCCAGAGCAAAGGCAGGCTCAGCTTTGATGACATAATCAACCACCGCAAAATTCTGATTGCCAATTTAGCCAAAGGCAAAATAGGGGAGGAGGCTGCCAATTTGCTCGGGTCTTTACTGGTAACCAAACTGCAGCTGGCCGCCATGGGCCGGGCTCATCTGCCTGAGGCCGAGCGCGAGGATTTTTATCTGTATGTTGACGAATTCCATAACTTCACCACAGAATCGTTTGCTGACATTCTGGCTGAAGCCCGGAAATACCGGCTCAATCTGATCCTGGCCAATCAGTACTTGGGTCAACTGGACAGAAAAACCAGGGACGCAGTACTGGCCAATGTCGGCACTATGGTGGTCTTTCGCGTAGGCCCTGATGATGCCAAAATTCTTGAGCAAGAGTTTGAACCGCACTATTCCTGGGGAGACCTGATTAACCTCTCACCCTATGAGGTGCGTTACAAGTTAATGCGCAACGGTGAGGTAGAGCGACCCTATACAGCCACTACCTGGGCACCACTACGACCACCAGGCAGAGATCCGGAAACTCTCAAGCAGGGGATTGTGGGGCAGTCCCGCCAGCGCTACAGCCAGCCTAGAGAAACTATTGAGCAGCGCATCAACACCTTTTTGGCTGGCCAGAGGGTATCTGTGAGATAACGAAAGACCTTATTAAATTTGAAGCCCCCGCTGTTTTGGCGGGGGCTTTGATTATTAGAGACCGGTCTTGGTGAAACAACAGTTAGCCATCAACATTACTGTTATCCCACCTCTTGGGTAAGATGGCGTTCCCAAGAAGGAGCGGCACCCTCCTTGCCCAGAGCGGACCGCCGACACAAGGTCTCATTATGGAATTATAACAGGGGAAGGCTGAGGCTGAAAAGTTGGGCAAGCCCCGAGTGAGCGGGGCAACTTTTCAGTTAGGCCATGACGGTAAGGCTTTTTTCTTTTTGAAAGGCCGGTTGCCGGCTACAGAAAAAGCCAAAATCGCGCTCAGGAGACAAAGCTCCGGCACCAACAGCCAGGCAGAGAGAAGCAGCCAGTCAAACTTTTGAATCTCAGGCCGCTTATCCTTAAGCTCTCTGATTTTTTCATTGACTACATTGATTTTGGCCTGCGTTGCCAGCACCGCTTCTGTGATTTCCTGTTTCCAGACTACTGGCCGGCCGGTTTTATTGGTCGGGGGATAGCGGTTAATAAAATCTTCATAGCCCCTTTTCAAACTTTCCAAACTGCTGATTTGCGCGTCAATCTCCTCGCTCTGCACTTTCCGTTCAGTAATCAGCAAACGCTTCTTAACACCGGTGTAGTTAATCACCAGATTAAGGCCTTGCAGTAAAATAAACATCACTAAGGCAGAAGATGACTTCTGAATGAAACCGAAGTAGGCTGTCAGCGCAGTTCCCAAAGTAAGCACTCCGGCCACAGTACCGGCAATATACACCCCCAGGGTAGGCCATAAGATAACGGCTGAGTCGAAAAAAGCGTACCCGCCGTTAAGGGTTGATAAAGCAAAGCCCCCGACAAATAAAACGATGAGCCAAAAAACGACAAAGGCTTTTGTCGCCGACAGCTTTTCTTTGAAAACCTCTATCGCTCGTCTGTCGTCTGTCGTCTTGAGAGCTTTGTCGTCTGCTGTCGCAGGGGTTATTTTTGTCTCACTCGGAGAAGTTTGGGGCTGAATTTCGCTTTTCTCGTCTGTTGTCTGCTCTGTCGCCACAGGCTTGTCGTTTCTGTCACCGACAGAATTTCTGCCGCCTGTTGTCGGCTCTGTCGTTGTAATCTGTTGTCGCTGACTGTCGTCTTGTCGCCGACACATTTTACATTTGGCAACAAAACCATCAGGCGACTTTTTGTCGCGATGAAAATACTCTGAGCTCAAGGGCAGCGTGCGGCCGCAGGATCCGCTGCAACGCTTCGACGCCTGGCTTTTATCATGTAATTTTAACTGTTCCACGACTTGTTCCGGGATGACAAACTCATTTGAATACCTTGAGCAAGGCCTGTTTCTTCTTGCCGGCTGTTAAATAACTCTAACTGGTCTTTGGGCAAAAAGGTTTTGCCCTCATTGAGGAAATCTGAAATATCATAACCCTTGATGCTGCTGGCAAACTGCAGCACCTTTATCTTCGTCCCCTGGTCAAAGTAATCCTTGGCCATCTGCCTGGCTGTTTTATTGGCCTGCCGGCCAGCAGCGTCATTGTCGTGAGAGATTAAAACGCTCTTGACCCGGCGAGGCTCGAAATTTTTAAAAATCCCGGTTTCGGGTCTAAGCGACTGAGCGCCGTTGGTGTTGGTCACTGCTGCCCAGTCATTGAGCAGATTGCGTTTGTGGAATTCAGCATAGAGCCGTAGCACATCTTTTTCTCCTTCGCATTTAATCACGTGCTTTGTCTGGCCGTGTTCCCAGGGCCAGTTGGGAAACGGCTGCACAGACCGACTCGGCCCGCGGTAAAAGGTCTGGTCTTTTTGTTTGTCCAGGGGAATAAATACCCAGTTGACTTCAGACCGGTCAATGGGCACGGCAATATGATAGTGCCAGGCCTTGATGTTGAAATAATCAGCCAGCCAGCGCCACTCTGCGCTAAAACGCTGCTCTAACCACGCCTGATGTCTCTCCTCGAGCGCATAAACCTTGGGCACCCGGTTCAAATCCTTGTTGTCCAACCCTTTTTTCTTTTTGAAAGGCCGCTGGGACGGCCGGGCGGACTCTTGGCCAAACTCAGGCAAGTTGGCAATTTCTCCGGCTCGTTTGAGCGCGTCATTGAAATTGCACTTTTCTGCCCGCTTGATTACCTCAAAAATATCTGACGAGCCCTGATTAAGGGCGCAGTTGCCCAGACACTTGGCCACTCCTCTTGCATCATTGGCTATCAGGCTGGGGTGTTTGTCCTCTGACGCGTGGCCGAGATTGGGATGGCAGTGGTAAAGATCGCTGGAGACGTGCCGGGCGCCGTAAAACTCAAGCAGCCTGGTTATGGGCAGACGCTGTTTGAGTTTTTGTTTGTAGTCCCCGCTCATGGCAGCTCCGCTTTTTAGACAGTTATAACCGCTTAAAGCCAAGATAGAGATTAAAAATAAAAAAAGCAAGGACTTTTTTACAGCTGCGGAAGCCTTCCGCAGGCTTCGGAACCGTTCGGAAGTAAAACTTTTTGAAAAAATCCTTGCTTTTTACCTCATCAGAGTTTATTTTTAGACACTTATAACTGCCTAAACAGGATATTTAAATGTACGTTTTTATCGGTGCCTCAATCTCCAGCCGCTCCGGACGCGACGCTGAGCTTATTGCTGAGCGTATCAAAAGAGTCTGCCAGGTGCTTGACCGGCTGGGCCATACTTATGACAGCGATATTTTAACCTCAACCGAGGTGCACCGGGAAGCATCTCAGGCGGACTTTACCATTCCAGATAAATACCTCTCGCAGATTTCAGATGCCTTAGTGCAGAGCATTGCCGCACTCAGAGTCAAGAATCCGCCTTATTCGCTCAGAGATGAGATTGCCTGCCATAAGTGGAGCCTTGATTTGCTGCGTCAGGCCGGGGCCTGCATTTGGGATTTAACAGTCAGCAGCTCGGGCANNTGATTTGCTGCGCCAGGCCGGCGCCTGCATCTGGGACTTGACTGTGAGCTCCACCGGCAGCGGTTTTGAAATCGCCACCGCGCTCGACATGCACAAGCCCTGCCTGGTGCTCTTTGACCGGCCCACAGTCTCGACTATGCTTAACGGCTGCACCAGCCGGCTGCTGACAGTCCGGCGCTGGAGCGAGGATCTGGAGCAGGTAGTTGAAGGCTTTATTAATAAGGCGGAAAAGGGACTTGACCGGGTGGTGAGGTTTAATGTTGACCAGGAAATGGCCGAATGGGTCAAAATCGCAGCTAAAAGAAACGGCTTTGAAAATGTATCGCAGTACCTGCGTTTCCTGATTGACCAGGACAGGCAAACGCAGGCAGAATAAAAAAAGCTTGGATGAAATGATAAGGGCATTCCACCCAAGCTAAGGTGCTTAAGGTGAAGCAGAAACAATTGAAAATAATAATTCTCCAGACCACTTTCAAGTTATTTTCTTCACCCACCTTTAGCACCAGTTTCTGAAAGCAAAAAACGATTTAAAAACAATCCACACCTGACGCAACAGACTTGCGGGTGACCATGCCCGCTTGTCTCCGGCTAAGGTCAATTAATTCTGACAGTTACGCCGGGTGACAGCAGCGGGTGACAGGCCGGAGCGGATTGCTGGCAAGTTAACACTATACCGCAGTTTAGCCATGAGTGACTGCGGCGGATTATTTACAGCTTATAAACTACTCACTCAGAGATAACCAGAGTTTAAACAATGAAACAACGTTCTTTCAGGCTGAGTGCTGAAGACCTCGCCAAACTCGATGACATCAGGCAGCTGAAAAACTTTGACAATGCTGCTGAGGCCCTGCGGTTCTGCATTCAGAGTGCATACGACCGCCTGCTGGACGTGGGCCAGCCAGCTCTCCACCCAGGTACAGCCGAACTAAATCAGTTGATTAAGAAAAACAACGTGCTGCTTGACTTTGTGTTAATGGAGTTGGTTAAAACCCACGGCGGTTTGTCCCCGGAGTGGGATCAGACAGCGCTTGATTATCTCGAAAAACTTAAAAACGTCATCACCCAGACCTTGCAGAAAAAAGGCATTGAGGTGACCAATGGCCGGCAGCTCGAAACCGAAAGCACACCAGGGATATAAGCTGCAGCAACAGGAGTCAGCCCTGGGCCGCAGTATGCACAAAAACATTCTCAGGCGCCTGCTGGCTGCTCAAATCTTTGTTATCTGCCTGACCATCGGCATGGCTTTCTGGGTCATGTCAGCAGCAGAGCAGGCCTTCTTCTGGTATGTGCTTGAACATTTCTTTACCCCGTTTCTTGATGAACAACTGCCTTTAAGCGCTGTTTTAGACTTGCGCCTTATTCCGGCTGTTGCCTGGTCTGTGCGTATCATCTGCGCTTCCTTTGCTCTTTACCTGCTTTGGCCCTGGCAGGTTCTGCGCTACCATCGCAAGAGCCGTGAGCGGTTTCATCAGCGCATTGTCCGCGGCTCGCAATTAGTCACCTTAAAAGAGCTTAAAGCGCGGCTGCCTAAAGAGCCGCCCCTGCTTGATATTGCTGACTGTCTCAGCCTGCCCTTCAGCTATCAGCCCCGCCATATCAGTCTGGCCGGCACGACCGGCTCTGGCAAAACCGCCAGCGTTTTATATATGCTTTCATCCATCAGGCGCTGGCCTGGCAAAGCCATTGTTTTTGACAACACCGGCGGCGAGCTCATTGCCAAATGTTTCAATCCAGCCACTGACATGATTGTGGGCAATCCTTTTGAGCAGCGCTGCCGGCACTGGAACTTTTTTGAAATCTTTGAGGATCCCGAGAGCCTGGTGACTGACTTTGACTCAGTCACAGCTTCGGCTATTCCCCACAAAGAAACCGGCGATAATTACTTCTTTTTTGTGGATACGGCCCGGCAGATTTTAACGGCTGTCATTAAATTTGCCCATCTGACCGGCAATGCCTCGCTGGATTTTCTACGCCGCTTTTTTGCCAGCTCTGATGTTTATGACATGCTGCTTTATGTCCTGAGTAAAATTGACCCCAAGGTGATGTCCTTTATCAAGAATCAGCAGAGCCCCCAGACCCAGGGTGTGGAAAGCGTGTTAAACCAGCACATCACGGTTTTTAATTATATGTTCCAGCTTGAAAGCCAGGAGACTTTCTCAATCAAAGAATGGATTTTAAGTGATCAGCCCGGCTTTATCTTTCTGCCCATCCGGGAAAACCAGCGCGATGCCCTGAGAGGCATTATCTCTTTGTTTCTGGACGCTTTTCTGATTGACCTGCTTTCCCTGCCCAATGACCTGAACCGCCGCATTCCCATTGTGCTTGACGAGTTCGGCGAGCTCTATCCCATCCGGGCAATTGCCAAGTCCTTTAAGCTGATCAGAAAAAAGGGCGGAGTGCTGGTGCTGGGCGTGCAGGAAAAAGCGCAGCTTGATCTGCTCTACGGACCGGAACTGGCAGACTCGATTCTTAACAACTGCAACACCAGAGTCATCTTTCGCCTGAACGAGAGCAACACGGCTGAGTATTTCAGCCGGCTGCTGGATGATGCTGAGATCGAAGTAACTGAGGCCACCTCCTCCTCTGATTCAGACAATGGCAACACCGGCGCCTCATTCCGGCGCCGCAATGAAGTCAGGCGGACCGTGCTCTCATCAGAAGTCAAAGCCTTAGGCGATCTGGAATGCTATGTGCAGGTTCTGCAGCATCCGATCACCAAGCTGAAATTACGGTATCCTGAGACACCGGATATTGCTGAGCCTTTTATCCCGCAGCCCTTTTTCTTAAGCTCCAACCTGGCAGCCACGTTGCCAGGAGCTAACGGCGCCTTGTCACTGCCAGAAGTGAAAAACGCCTTAGAGCCGGCTGCTTCCTTACAAAAAAGAAAAAAGCTGGCGCCAGGGCAAAGCCTTGACTTCTACCCGATTGACAGATTTGATATCTAATGCTCTCGCTCAATTACCTTAAAGCCGAGGCCGCCCTTGCTTATTATGACGTGGTTACCCGTCAGTCTAACCAGTCTGTATCAGCAGACAGTCTTGACTATTACGCGCGCAAGCCTGGTGAGTGGTACGGCCGGGGCGCTAAGCTTCTGCGTCTTAAAGGCGCTGTCAACAAGCAGCACTTTGAGCACCTGCTCAACGGCCGCTCGCCCGGAGGCAGGCAGCTTATTCAGGCCGGCGTTAACCAGGTTCACCGGCCAGGCTATGATTACACCTTTTCTGCCCCCAAATCTTTTTCTGTGTTGGCTGAGGTCTTGGCTGAATCTGAGCTCAAAGCCCGGCTTTATGAAGCTCATGAACAGGCAGTCAAACAAACCCTCGCATATTTTGAGAAGCACTATGCCCAGACTCGCCTGACCATCGGCCGCAAAACCGAGATTGTCAAAACCCGTAATTTAGTCTTGGCGCTCTTTACTGAGAATACCTCGCGCGAGAATGAGCCGCAGATTCACACGCACTGCGTGATCATGAACCTCACCCGCCGGCCGCAAGACAAAGCCTGGCGGGCTATCATGAACGAACCAGTCCATTATCAAAAAATGTTCATGGGCCAGCTGTACCGCAATTTCCTGGCCAAAACCTTAAACAGTCTCGGCCTGAGCCTGGAGCGCCGGAGTAAGGGATTTTTTGAAATCTCAGGCGTGCCGCCGGAGCTGCTTGAGGCTTTTTCCAGCCGCAGCGGGCAGATCGCCTCCAGGCTGGAGGAACTAAAACGGCTTTATCCCAATATGACAGAAGTTGAGTTAAAGGCTCTGGCGGCGGTGGCAACCAGAAAAAACAAAACAGCCGTAGCGCCGGATAAACTCACCGCCCTTTGGTTAAATCGCCTGCACCAGTTAGGTTATAATATCAAGTCTGTGCACCGGGCAGTGCTGCAGTCCCGTCCACAGCTTAAGCAAACCCTCAATCACGCTGACCTGGCGTTGCAGGTTTTAACTGAGGAAGAATCAGTTCTCACCAAAGAATCGATTTTGCGGACCGGCTTGCAGCTGTCATTGGGTGAGAAAACAATCAGCGAGTTAGAGCAGGAATTAAAACAGTCGCGTCAACTGCGCACCATTAAAGCTGACGAGCTCTATACTACGCGTGAAATCCAATTTATTGAACAGTACATCGTTAAAAGTATCCAGGCCGGACAGGGCAGGGGACAGGCAGTCTTGAAGGCGGAGGCGGCTGCGGCTCGGCTTAACCGCAGCCGGCATGTGAGCCTGACTCCGGATCAGCGCCGGGTAGCTGAGTTTCTTTTAACGAGCTCAGACAAAATTGTCGGCATTCAGGGTGATGCCGGCACCGGGAAAACCACTCTGTTGCAAACAGTCATCCCGCACTTTAAACGCGCGGGGTTCGCTGTTGTCGGACTGGCGCCGACTGCCAAAGCTGCGGCCGAGCTACGTTCGCAGGCACTGCCGGAGCCGCAGACCATAGACACTTTTCTGCTTGCCGGCGATCGCGAGAAAACTCCTCCCGCTAAGCGGCTTTTTGTGATTGATGAAAGCTCAATGCTCGGCTCGAAAAAGCTCTGCCGGTTGCTGCAGGAGACTAAAAAGCGCGACCGCGTTATTTTACTCGGCGATGTGAAGCAAAAACAAAGCCTGGCCGCCGGTGGTATTTTTGGCAAGCTGCAGGACCACGGCGTGTTAAACACGGTCCATTTAAAAGAGAACATCCGCCAGCAGGACCTTTATCTGCGGGCGGCTGTCACCTATCTGGGTTTAAGGCAGACCAGCCAGGCTTTCAGACTGCTTGATGAACAGGGTAAGATCCATGTGGTGCCGGAGCGGGCAGAACGGCTGCAGACAGCAGCCAAGTGGTATATTGAGAGTGACAGTAGTCAGTCAAAACTGGTCATTGTTGAATCTAATGCTGAACGCCGGCAGCTCAATGACTTAATACATCAGCAGCTGCTTGAACAAAAAACAATCGGCTCCAAGGCTGCCAGCTTAACAGTCCGGCAGCCCTTAAATTTAAAAGGTGCAGAAAAGAACCTGGCTGCTGCCTACCTGCCGGGTGACCAGGTTGTTTTCTCTGAGGAGCTTGAGGGCCTGCCACCTGGCACCAGCGGTACTGTAAAAACAGTCGATCATGAAAATCAGTCACTGCACTGTCAGTTAATGTGTGACCGGCAAACGCGTGAAACCAAACAGCCTGTGACGGTTGACCTGAAACGCTCGGGTCATCATTTATCTGTCTATCGTTCACAGGAGCGGAGCTTTGCAGCAGGGGACAGGATAGTTTTTCTCAAAAACAACCGGCAGTTAGGCCTGCAAAACGGAGCCTTAGGCACAGTAGTTGACATTAGTCCTGCCACCCAGAAACTGAGGATAAACCTTGAAAAAGGGGATGAAGTGAAATTCAATGCCGGTGATTACCCATATTTTGACCACGGTTATGCGGTCACGGATTACAAAGCGCAGGGCCAGACAGTTGACGAAGTTATCTATTTGGCTGATACCCGCAGCCATCTTGATTTCAGCAGTGTCTATGTGGCTGGCAGCCGGGCCAGGAAAAACTTGGAGATATTGACCAATGACAAGGAGCTGCTACAGGAGCGTTGCCAGCACCAGCACAGCAAAACCTCAACACTTGACCACCAGGCGTTAATGAGCCTGGAAGATGATGCCCGTCTCCACAAGACCAAACTCAGCCTCAGTCAGCCGCTCGATCTGGCTATCTAAGTCTGCACTATGGTCAAGCTGACGGGTAAGGTTGTTGATTTTCTCTGGCGAGGGCAGCACCCGGCGGCGGTAGTAATCAAGAATCCAGGCAGTGAGTTCTGTGCGGTTGTTAAAAGGTCGATGGAGAAAATGGGTGTTTCTGGCTTCTGCGCTCACTGGATAGCAGCGCGGCTCTTTGGTGATAAATATGTGCCAGGCCTGAGAGGTGTCAAAAGTATAAAGCAGCAGACCCTTGTAATCAAAGCTGTCCGGAACAGCCGCGGTCAGCTCATCCTCCAGGTGCTGGATAAAGAAGTGGTACCAGCTGCGGTAAACTTCTCTGATTTTTTCTGTCAGGGATTCTCTGGTAATAGTTTGCATGACAGATTCCTTTTTGCTTAAAGATAAGGTAAAAAATTAGAAGGTTAAACGCAAGAAAAATAATGGTTAAACCATGGACGCCAAAGAC
>JABAHQ010039021.1_pt1 | contig 10493 bp, 11 predicted proteins | sample 7062091 | NCBI WGS metagenome assembly JABAHQ01 (sample SAMN14534359, study PRJNA622989) | marine sediment metagenome | biome: marine biome [ENVO:00000428]; feature: marine pelagic biome [ENVO:01000023]; material: deep marine sediment [ENVO:00002113] | place: India: Gulf of Kutch | collected...
TCAAGCACGCTGTCACTGAAAATCATGTAATCCAGCTTGCCGGGGCTAAACGAACTGAAAGGTGAATACCAAGTGTAGAAAAAAGGTATGTCGGTAGAGCGCGGCAAAATGTGATCAAAATCGCTGTTATCCCAATCGGGTGGGAAGGGATTTCCGAATTGCCCGGTATTGACAATATCGCCGGTCAGCAGGGTGATCAACTGTTGTGCATAACCCACCAGATTCAAATCACCCACAATCATGATGGGTGTATCTGTCGGCAAGGTAATGTTGCCTCCGGGATTCTTGGCATCCCTGATAAAAGCCATGAGGGCGTCCGCCTCCCATTGCCGTCCGTAATTATTACTGCCGGCCGGGAGATGAGCAACAATAAAGAGTAGTTGACTATTGAAAGCCGGATTCAGATCAATCACAAAAGCGCCGTTTCCCTGAACATCGTATGTATTCAAAATCGGAAAACGGCTGACGGCAATATTATCAGGACCAGCTTTGGCGCTATACCATTGTCCTTGTCCCGATGAGGGAAGTATTGCCTCAACCTGGTTCGCGGTTTCGGAAGCGCTGTGATTATAGATTTCTTGAAATCCGATTAAAACCGGTTCGATGGCTTGCAGAATTCGGGTAAACGCCGGAAGTCTGCTTGACTCAAAGAGTCCGTCAAACAATACATTGTACGTCAAAACTCGAAAGAAATTACCGGTATTTTTCTGAATGGAAAGAGGTGTGAGTGACGGTGGATATTGGGTTGTGAAAGTATAAGAAACGCCGCCAGGCACATCCGGCAAATGATCTTGACCTAGTCCCTGATCAACGAATACGATTCGGATTGTGTTGCCAGTGAAAAGTGGGTGCTGGTTATCCGGTTGGGCATTTCTGTCGAAAGCGATTTCAAATTCGGTTGAAGATATGGTCGGCATGGTAACCAGACCAATATTGATGTGATTAATGAAGAAGGAGTTTGAGCCTACCCTAAAAACACCGTTTCTCATTCCAAAGGTCCATTCCAGTTCCGCCCCAATCCCGTGTATCTGGATGCCAGTAGCGGCATTATCATCGGTATCCAGATAAATGGTGATGTTATTAAGGTCCTGAATATTGATTTCATCTCCAACCTCAATTCGCAGATAGAGATAATCTGCATCGTTGGTACCCCATAAATCTCCAAAATCAAGATTTCCACTTTGTTGGTCACCGAGGGGATCGGAATAGAGTGGCGCTACTGACTGCCAATCTTCAAACTGACCGTCCATGAAAATCTGGGGTGGTTGCGCGAAACTCAGTCCTTGAGTAATTATTGCTACTATGAGAAATATTTTTATATAGAACATAAAAGTATCCTAAAATTGTCCATAAGCAGGATTTGATTTTGATTAACCATTCACAGCATTAATCTTCTCATATTCCTTTTTATGATTCTGAAATGTATCCCACATATCAACATTCATTTGAAGATTAATCCAGAAATCTGGAGTGGTATTAAAATATTTTGCCAGTCTGAATGCAGTATCGGGTGTGATTGACCGTTTCCCTAAAATGATCTCATTAATTCTCACTCTTGTTACACCAATAGCATCGGCTAATTGCTGTTGGGTCATTTCAAGGGGTTCTAAAAATTCGTATCGTATAATTTCACCGGGATGAATCGGACGTCTATTTAAAGGTAGCATAAATTTTTCCTCTTAATGATATTGAACTAATTCTATTTCAGATATGTCACCATCCTCAAATCTAAAACATAATCTCCATTGACCGCTTACTGATATTGCCCATTGTCCTTTTCTATCTCCATGCAAGGCATGCAAGTGGTTGGAAGGTGGTGAGCTTAGATCTTTTAATTCCTTGGCGCTATTCATCATATCCAATTTACGTATCAATCTGTTCACTAAATGAGTTGGCACTTTTTTATGTTTACCGGTATTGCAGAATTCTTCTAACCAAGATTGCCTAAAAGTTTTTATCATATGTTAAAGTAATATGCAATGNNAAAAGGTTCATTACAAATATTTGGCCTTTATTATTTTACTAATACAAAATCACCAACAACCGGCAAATGATCCGTGGCATTCAAGGTATCATCTGCCTTCAGATTATAAGCTGATAAGGTATCGGGAGAGATGGCAGGGGTAAAGAGCACAAATTTTTTTGTCGGTTTGATAACACTATCGCTATAAATCATATAATCAAGCTTTCCCGGNNGTATTATCCCAATCCGGGAAAAAAGGCTCTCCATATAGATGCCTGTTGACAATATCCCCACTCAACAAAGTCTGCAATTGCTGAGCATAACCCACCAAATTGAAATCCCCCAACATAATGATCGGAGTGTTTTGGTGCAGTCTGATCTTACCATTGGGAGTTTTTGCATCACGAATAAAGTTCATCATCGCATCGATCTCTAACTGCCGCCCGTCATTATTTGCGCAACAGGGGAAATGGGCATTAATGAGTAAGAGTCTTACATCGAATTTTGGATGAAGGTCAACGATGAACGCGCCGTTATCCTCAATCACATGGGTTTTTTCAATTGGGTATCGACTGACAATGATATTATCTTTTCCTGCTTTTGCACCATGCCACATCCATTCACCGGATGAGGGCAGCACTGTTTCAACTTGTGCGATGACTTCTTCAGCTGTGTGAGAGTAAATCTCCTGGAAACCAACAATCTCAGGATTGATCGCTTTCAGAATACCAAGAATTGCCTTGGCTTGGCCCGATTTGAACAGCCCGTCGCTCAAAACATTATAACTCATCATCCGCAAGCTATTTGGATCTTCCTTTTTAATGGCGATTGGCTTTGGCACTTCCGGTACTTCATCGGTAAAGGTATATTCTATTCCCAACTCATCATTTGGCAATTTGTCTTTTCCCGCACCAGAGTCGGTTATACAGATTCTAATTGTCTTGTTGGAGAAAAGGGGTGTTTTCCGGTCTGGAAGTGCGAGTCTGCTAATTGCAATCTCAAACTGATTTGAGGTTACGGTGGGAAGTGTTACTAAACCAATGTCAAAGTGGGAAATTGAAACCGAATCAGTTTGGGTAACAAAAGTTCCCTCTCGTCTTCCGAACTGATAGATGAGTTCAGCCCCAATGCCTCTAAATTTCTTGCCTGTTGAATCACTATCGTCCGCATCGAGGAACAAAGTAATTGCATTGTCAGTCTGCAAATTGATTTGGGCTCCGACTTCAACACAGAGGTAAAGGTAGTGGGCATCATTGATAATCCATATCTTTCCGAAATCCGGATTTCCTTCCAATTGATCGTCGGCGGTGTCTTCATAAACAGGAGACATATTTTCCCAATCGTCAAATTTTCCATCCATAAATATTTGGGGTGATTGGGAAAAACCGATAGCAGTTAGAAATAGCAAGAATAGAAAATTTAATACTGTTACGCTGGATTCCCGATTTCTGATACCGGATACCCGATACCGGATGCTCGAAAGACAACAAGCAGTTGGCAGTAGGCAATGGGCACTAATCAATTGAAACACCTCACCATTTAACCATGATTCCAACGTTCCATCATTCCATTATTCCAACTCTCCCAATATACTGGATGATCTCCGGAATTCCGTTGCTGCAAAACAAATTTTGCAGTCCATTTCATCCACCAAAACACTTGAACATTTGAAGACTTTAAATCATCTTTTGCCGTTTGAGCAGATATCTCAGAATCGCCTTATCAAAACTTTCATTGGTCATAATGTTTTGAAAATCGATCTGCATGCCCCGGCACTCTCTGGTTAATTCCTGGTAAAACGATTCAGCTAATTGGCGATATTCCTGTTGAATCAAATAAGGTTGGGTCTTCAATAATTCTCCGGTCTCCATATCCACAAAAGTCGCTTCTTCCTTGAAATCGAAGTAACGGTCGTTGGGATCGAGAATATTGAATACGAGCACCTCGTGATTATAGTGACGGAAATGCTGTAATCCTTCCACAATTTTGTTTGTGTCTTCATAGAGAAATTCTGAGAGCAGAATAATCAACCCACGCCTTTTTATTTTTTCTGCCAGCAGATGTAAGGTTTGGCTAATATTCGTTTTCGATTGCTGCGTTTTTGCTTGATCCAGTTCTTTGAGAATAAACTTAAGATAGGAGCGGGTGGATTTTGCAGGCAACAATCGATGGATCTGGTCTGAAAAAGTCACCAGTCCAACGGCATCCCGCTGTTTTAGAAACATATAAGCGAATGCCGCAGCGAGATAGCTGGCATATTGCAATTTGGTCACTTTGTGACTGGTGTAACCCATGGATCCGGAAATGTCCAGGAGAATGTACGCTTTGAGGTTGGTTTCTTCCTCATAGCGTTTGATGTAATAGCGGTCGGTGCGTCCCCATACCTTCCAGTCAATATCGCGGATATTATCGCCGGGCATGTACTGGCGGTGCTCGGAAAATTCCACGCTAAATCCATGAAACGGGCTTTTGTGCAGACCAACCAGAAATCCTTCCACGATAAATTTGGCAATTAGCTCCAAATTCTTAATACGGGAGACAATTTCCGGCTGCAGGTACTGTTGGTATGGATTCTTCGGTGCTGCCATCTTAAATCTTCTACTAAGCTCCGACTTTTCACCCTCGTGGCCAAGCTCCAGCTTTGAAACGAAAATTATAAGAGTTTCTATATTAACTGGTCGCTAAACCCCAGTTTAGCAACCAAATTGAACTATTTCCTAAGTTTATATTTAAGCAGCTCATAAAGTTCTAAATTAAATTGATATTGTTGAAGGGCAAAACAATTTTTACATTAAATTAAACGACTTATTTATTGGAGGTATCATGCAAAGGATTATAATCCTTGTGGTCGCAAGTTTTTGTGTTCTGTTCTGGACCAACTGCAAGAGGATCACTGAACCTATCAATAATGATTATATTAGAGGGAAAGTGGTTAATCCTGCCGGCAATCCGGTTAAAGATGCCATTATTGAATTGAGTTTTCACACGAATCCACCTCTTCTACAACCCGGTCAATCGATGAACATTATGAATTCTCCACATATGTCAACCGTGACTATTCGTTTTTCAATACCGACGCAAACACACATAAAACTTTGGATTACCAGAAAGAATTCCACAAAAAATGTGAGAACCCTGATCAATCGACAAATGGAGCCTGGCTATTATTCCTGGGTGTGGGATATCAAAAACAATAATGGCAAAAGAGTCGTTAGCGGTCTTTATACTTTTCATATTGACGATGGTTATGGCTTTTATAGGGAAGGAGACTTGTTTCTGAATTTACAATACAGTAATAATGATTCAATTCCCGAATTGGAATACTTCGCAAAGACAAATAGTGAGGGCGGGTTTGCAATCCAACAGGATTTTCTTCCCTTTGGTGAGCAATTTGAAATAACTGATAATGAGGGAAACATTATCGCTACAGCGAAAGTTATAAATCAGGTNNTACATGAAGTTTATTCGATTGTATTTCTGGATAGTGTCTATGTTGATCCAGAAACGGGAGCTGGGGTAATGGTCCGATTTCAATAACAAAAACTGACCTCTAATTTAGATTAGAGAGATGAATTAAATGTTGGTTAATAAGGAGAAGTAAATGGGACTTCAATCACATTACAAAATCATCATTATCGGGTCAGGTGCAGCGGGGCTGACAGCGGCCATCTACGCTGCCCGTGCCGAGTTGCAGCCGCTCGTCATTGAGGGAATGCAGCCGGGCGGTCAGTTAACCATCACCACTGATGTGGAGAATTATCCTGGCTTCCCGGAAGGAATAATGGGTCCAAAGTTGATGAATGACATGCATAAGCAAGCGGAACGGTTCGATACTCATTTCTTGCATCAGTTTGTAACAGGCGTTGAGTTTTCAAAGAGGCCCTTTGAAGTTAGAACCGATGATAAGGAATTTACTGCGGATGCTGTTATCATCGCTTCGGGAGCATCCGCCAAATTGCTGGGACTGGAATCCGAGAGCCGATTGATGGGGCATGGCGTTTCTGCTTGTGCCACCTGCGACGGTTTCTTCTTTAAAGATAAGGAAATTGTGGTAGTGGGCGGCGGCGATTCCGCTATGGAAGAAGCCACTTTTTTAACCAAATTTGCCTCGAAAGTTACCGTGATTCATCGCAGGGATGAATTGCGAGCGTCCAAAATTATGCAGCAAAGAGCCTTTGATAATTCCAAAATTGACTTTTTGTGGAATAAGGTGATAACAGAAATTCTGGGTTCTCAGGAGGAAGGTGTGAAAGCGGTAAAACTGAAAGACACTGTTACCGGCGAAGAAAGTGAATTTGCCTGTCAGGGAGTTTTTTTAGCAATTGGACACACCCCGAACACTGATGTTTTTAGAGGAGAGGTAAAGATGGATGAAAAGGGGTATGTTATTACGGAAAAGTCTTCTACAAAAACGAATGTTGAAGGTGTTTTCGCTGCAGGTGATGTTCAAGATACTGTGTATCGACAAGCGGTTACGGCTGCCGGGACTGGATGCATGGCGGCATTGGATGCGGAGCATTATCTCTCCACCCTTGGATTTGAAGAAGAAGAAAAGAAAGAGAAAGCAGAGAAGCAGGATGAGATGGAAGTGGCAAGTGGCAAGTAGCACGTGGTAAGCAGCAAGTGGCAGGTGGCAAGTGATGAAGCAACCACTTCTTACTTCCTAATCACTTTATAATTCCTTTGTTTTGGAATATGAGTTACCAATAAACCAATAATTTGATCTAATAATTCAAAGCGATGTTGTAGTACATTCTTACTTAACAATCGCCTTCCGCGGTAATACCAGCCGCCGCACACTTCACTATGAAAGTACTTATTGACAAGTGTTTTGGCGTTTGCTATATTCTGCTGTGTACCAAACCGTGCACCGTGTTTGCCCATCAGTTCTGTTCATTTTAGGTAAAATAGTCTTATTAATTTTGAACATGCGCACGGGACTCTTTCCCCTGTTACCTGAAAATGGACTAAATATTAGGAGAAAATGCGACTTAGGTAAATTAAGTTAATTTATGGAATTTACAAAAACCCCCTTTGGGGGAACTCTTTCGTTTTAATAATCAGATAATAGATGAACTTATGATCGCCTTCCATGCTTTTGAGAATCTTTTTGGAAATTAAATAGTTATCTTATAAATTGTTTTAAAATGGGTGTGATTAAAAATTAACATCAGCAAGCCGACAATTAATAGTAAAATGAGCTATAAATATCCTATATTAACTGAAATTTATACTAAACTTGTGCTAGAAAAAGGATGTATGGGGGTAGAAAAACTTTTTGATATTGTTCCAAAAATTAAGGAAAGTGGGTTAAGAAGAATTGAGATTTTAACGGTACCAGAAGGAAGATTTGCAGAGAGAAAAGAGGAAACGCTTCTAAGTGTTACTGGTGTTTTTATACCACGTATAAGATGCTGGAATGATGACAGAAGTCTCTTGATCCAGTTATCATCCGATACCATAATTGCAAATCAAGTTATTAAAGATCAAGATGAAAAATATTTAGGATGGGATAATTACAAAGAATTTCTTTTGAAATTTATTAAGTTGATTGAAGAAAGTTTAGAGAAGAAGAAATACACATCAATTTTGTTAGAAACAATAGATAATTTTGCGCCGCCCAAAAAAGATTTTATTTTAGGCAAATACATAAATTGTGGTGGCAATAAAATNNAAGATGCAAAAGAATCAGCAGATATTACATTAGGATGGGGGCTAGTTGAGCAAGATAATTTTAATCGACAACTACAAATGAAAATAAGGCCAAAACAAGATTCAGTTTCAATTAATTTTAGATCTGTTTTCCATAGCAAGATTGAAGAATCCAAAAGTTTTGATCAAGTTCTAGAAGAATTACATGAAGAATCAACTAAATCATTTGAATCAATTATTACTGATACCACGCGAAATAAAATCATGGGGGGAAAAATATGAGCAGCGTAGCCGTTCACAACGATTTTTCAGGAACGGTTGGAAATATACCCACCGTTACCATGGATCTCACTCTAGTTGAGCATTCTAAAACTGCTAGAGAAAATAATGATTCAACGATTAATGCAGAGCTGGATGAAATTAGTGAAAAGGCTCAAGAACAATTAGATAATTATCTATTATTTCCTTATGGGTGGGACGGTTATCATGGAGAAAGATTTGAGGGTGAACTAATTAAGGAAATGAAAGGACTATTATCTGTAATCACGTATTTTTTCAAAAAAGAAAGACTAATTCCTTCCGAAATCACCCCAGGGCCTGCTAGTGACGCCTCAGTTGATTTAGAGATTTGTTATGATAACAAGACTCTAATATTAACAAAATATCCATTTGAAAAAGAAATCACGGTTTATTCGGAGGATGATGAAACTTCTCAAGAGGAGGTATTCTTTTTTGAAGAGCTTGATTTGGAGACAAAACTGTATTGGTTGGTTAGCTAGGTTTTTTTACAAGTGTTTTGGAATTAAAATTGGACACATACCGGATAATCAGATTTTATGGCGAAAGGTTTTTAACACAGCTCAAATCAAACCTAATGGAGATTTAAAATCTGTTTTTTTTAGAGATAAGAGGGGAGTCTCTTGCGATCTTTCGAGATTTACAACTAAAGAGAAGTTAATGAAAAAACCCGTTGGGAACCCAGAGTTATGGATTAGAAAGCCAGGATTAGTAGCATTTTCAGTTCTATCTGTAAGATCCTTATCGGACAACAAACCAATAGATGTTTTGCATGATCCAAATTTTTATTCTCATTGTATTTTTTCTGGTAGACCAAGTGTCGGTCAGGTAAAAAGACTTAAAGAGAAATCCTATTTTGAAGAAGAGCCTAAAGTTTAAAATTTTCTCTCCAAAGACTTAAGTCATTATTCCCTTATCTTTACAAATTTTATAAACCCAAGAATAATGAAACATCACCCAAGAAAACGACGTGATAATTTGGATATTAGGGTGAGAAGGCCTCGGAAACAGAAGAAGAATAAAAAACCGGAGACGAAGTCTAAGCTTTTAAATATGACCGATCTCGCAAGAATTACGGGATTGAGTGCGGGGACTCTAAAAAAGCACTATTATCACCTACCCAAAGAGATTTTACCGGGTTACTGGAGCCCGGAGGTAATCAAAAAATGGCTTAATGGTGAATCTGTGCCACTAAACAAAAAAGAGCATCATTCTAAAATAGACAAGCAAGCGAAGAAGATGCTGGGCGAGGCAATCAATGATTATAAAAAGCGTTACGGGAAGAATTCTTAAAATTGGAGTGAGTTTAATGAATTAAAGTTTTGGTCAGAATCTGAAAAAGCTGCTTAGAGCACGGGGGATGACTTAAGTTCAATTAGCAAATTTATTGGGTATAGGCCAAAATACTATTTCCAATTATATTAATGGGAGAAGAGAACCCGGATTAAAGAGAGTAATTGCCATGGCCGAATTTTTGAACGCAGACCTGCATCGGTTACTTACTGGTGAATATTTCCCGATTCATTCCGAACCTTATTTGAAAGAGATCGAAAATGCGCTCAAAAAGCTTAGTGAAAAAGATAGGTCAAAGATTTATGGTATAATTAAGGTGCTTTATCCAGAAGTCTTAAGTTGAAATCCAAAACCAAAACTTAAAAAGTTTCTTATTCACTCACTAATATTCACTGTCTTGATAAGGTGGTTTTTTAAGATTTTTGGGGTGCACCAAATTGTGTACCCAATCGTATATTTAGTTATATTAACTTATACCATTTAGTATAATACAAACATTTATAATTAAATATGTGCAAACGAATTAACACAAAAATTAATAATGTTTTACAAGAATGTATATTACATTAAAATACCAACCGCGACATTCACGAGCAGAACCAAGAGAGATCTTCAAGAATCGAGCATAATCTTTACCGAATCCCCTTCCAAAACCTTCCTCAATATTGGCACTAATCGATCCACCACTAGTAATAAGTTGGGCGGCAATTTTCTGACCTCGAATATCCTTCAGTAGTCTTCCAGAATCCTCCCAGACGAGATCTGATAGAAATAACGCTTTGGGGTAAACCTGAAAATTCCATAACCGATCGTTTCTAATACTCTACGGCACTTGATTTAACCATTCATCGTATGTCATTTATTTTACTCTCATTTCGTATTTTGTAATTCTCTTACCTGCAATTATTTACTTGCCATTTGCTACTCGCCACTTCTCAAATTGTCAACTATTTCATCAGTTGTTGGAAAGCGATGTTCCTGCTTTTTGGAAAAAATCAATTTCCCATCGGCTTCTACTTCAAATACTCCTCCACCGGATTTGATCAACTCGGCTGAAATTCCCAACTCCTTTTTGAGTGAATCCGCCAGACTGGCGGCTTGGGGGTAGTAGTTTCAAGAAACACAATATTCAATGGTTAATTTTTTTACCATCAGTGGTCTCCTTTTTATTATTTAACTGAATTTTTAATTAACCAAAAAAAGAATAGAAAGGTGTTAAACCTTTAAAAGTGTTTAAGTCTTAAGGTGTTCGAGTGTTCAAAGGGACTCTGCCTACTGCAACTATCTC
>JABAHQ010010561.1_pt1 | contig 10492 bp, 10 predicted proteins | sample 7062091 | NCBI WGS metagenome assembly JABAHQ01 (sample SAMN14534359, study PRJNA622989) | marine sediment metagenome | biome: marine biome [ENVO:00000428]; feature: marine pelagic biome [ENVO:01000023]; material: deep marine sediment [ENVO:00002113] | place: India: Gulf of Kutch | collected...
TGGTCATTGCGGGTCTCCGTCTTGCTTAACGAGATGGTGCTGAGCCTGTGCGGGGCAACGCTCGCCAGCCCGGCGCCCCTGGATATGGCCGCGGCCATGGCATTTGCGGCAACGTCCGGGCGATCACCTCAGATAGGCGTACGGCCGCCTGCACAATCGACACCTTGCTCGAAACCTTTTCTGTCTGCGCGGGTGCCGTTACCGTCCGCGCCGTCGCCACGCTAGATCCTCACCAGCCCGAGGACTATCCGTCGCTTATGCGTCGTAACGCGTACGGTACAAACCCTATGCTACATTGCCCGCTTTATTTCATAGTCAGGTTTAAAGTTACGCCTGGTTACTCTGAGCAACCTGACGTGTCCGCTATCGCAACGGGAAACGAAAAATGTGCCGGTTCGAAGCATTCCTGCGTCGGCCAAATCGTACATGCGGCGCACTTGTAGCCAGGCCCCGAGACAAATTCCCCAACGCCCTCATTCACCAGGCAGATTGACGTGAAAGCACTTGAGCGCTTGGAAAGCGGTATAGATGGTCTAGACGCCATTACCCACGGCGGTTTCGTCGCCGGGGCCGCTTATTTAATTCAAGGACGACCGGGTTCGGGCAAGACCATCTTCGCTAACCAGGTCGCCTTCCATCACACGGCCCAAGGCGGAAAAGTCATTTTCGCCTCGCTCCTTTCAGAGCCGCACGACCGCCTCTTCCAATACCTGTCGACGCTCAGTTTCTTCAACTCAGCCGAGATAGGCGCAGGCATGCTGTACGTCAGCGCCTTCGACACACTCGAGAACGAGGGGCTCGACGAGGTCCTGAAGCTGCTTCGCCGCGAGATCATCCGGCACAAGGCTACCCTTCTGGTCCTCGACGGGCTGATGAACGTCCGTAGCCGCTCGGACACCCCACTGAACACGAAGAAGTTTGTCGCCGAGCTTCAGGTACACGCCAGTTTTGCCGGTTGCACCACGCTGCTTTTGACCAGCGCAGAGATCGATCATGGCAGCCCGGAGCTGACGATGGTTGATGGCGTGTTCTCCCTCAAGGAAGAACGGGTCGGCATGCGCTCCTATCGCCGGCTCGGCGTGCACAAGTACCGGGGCTCGGACTATGTTTCCGGGGAGCACGAGTACGAGATCACTAGCAATGGGATTGCCATTTATCCTCGAATCGAAGCACTGTTGAGCCAGCCAACTGCCCCACTCTCACTCGGCGAGCGAATGCTACCAACCGGCATTGAGGGCCTGGATGAAGCCTTGGGTGGCGGGTTCATCGAGCGCAGCGCAACGCTGGTCATTGGTCCCTCCGGTGCAGGCAAGACGACTTTTGCGCTCAATTTCCTTGCCGGCGCGGCACCGGACGAACATGGGGCTTTCTTCGGTTTCGTCGAGTCGCCCGAACAACTGCTCAGGAAATCAGGTCAGCTTGAGCTCGGGCTTGAAAAGCCGGTTGAGCAAGGGCGTCTCGACTTTCACTGGCAACCAACGACACAGTTCATTCCTGATCGGATGGCGTTGGATATGCTCGCCCGGATCAGACACAAGCAGCTTTCTCGCATCGTAATTGACACATTNNAGCAAGGCCGACAATTGGAATTCGTCAGCGCTCTGGTGAACGAGGCGCGCGCACTGGGTACCACGATGGTGGCAACGTGGGAGCTCAATTTCTTCGCTGCGAATGCCCCCGTGGCGCCTCCGGCAGAGCTTTGCAGCCTGTTCGATAACGTCATTCTGGCCGGCTTCACCGAGGGGCCAGGCACCAGCGAGCCAACTCTGAGGATCATAAAACGCCGCAACGGCCCCTATGAGCGCACCACGCTGTCCGCCCAGATCGGACCGGGTGGTTACTCATTGACGTCGAACGGCACACTCACACCGCAAGATCGCTAGCGGTCGATAAGGTTTTTATCCATGACAACGGTCTTGGTAGTCGATGATGAATACTTGATTGTCGAGGTCCTGACCCTTGCGCTTGAAGACGTAGGCTTCATGGTCACGCAAGCAAGCAATGGCAAGAAGGCACTGGACGCCTTGCATCGCGAAGGACTATCGCTGGTTGTATGCGATTTCATGATGCCTTTGATGAATGGCTTGGAGCTGGCCGAGGAGATTCGCCGACACGCTGAGTGGTCACATATCCCGATCGTGCTCATGAGCGGCGGCCACGCTGGGCTGGCCAGCCAGGCCCCAGGACTTTTCGATCATATTCTGCAAAAACCCTTCGATGTCACCAAGTTCATCGACATCGTGATCGACCTGATTGGGGATCCCAAGCCCGGGGCGCCGGCCGGCGACAGCCGACGCTGATCTCCGCCGCGATCGGATGGCGGCCGCTCAAGATCATTTGCCAAGTGGCCAGGCTCAAGCCCGCTCAATGCGATTTCGGCCATGGACTTTGGCGCAATAATCGCCTCTTCCGTCAGCCGGAACGTGCGTTCCGAGCCTTCGCCTTCGCGCCTGAGCACCATCCCACGCGGGCCGTGACGCTAACGGCACTCGAGCCGCAGACGAATGGCTCGTCGAGCAAGACGCTGAACTCGAACTCGATCTGCCAAGACCTTGGTTCTTCGGCGCGATTGACCGGTAGAGTCACGGCCAACTATGAGACGCACGCGGCTGAACCTTTTCATCGAGCCCGAACACGCCGGTCGTCTCGACGAGCTCGCACCCAAGAAAGGTGTATCGAACGCCTCCCTCGTCGCCGCGGCACTGGCCCGCTGTCTGAGCAGCGCTTCAACCGAGCAGCACCAACGGGTTTTGCGTCGATCCGCGTGCATGACCTGAAGCACACGTTCGGTCGCAGGCTTCGTGCCGCCGGCGTGACGGAGGAAGACAGGAAGGTCCTGTTGGGTCACAAGAACGGGAGCATCACCAGCCACTACTCGGCGGCCGAACTGGGCAAGCTGATCGATGAGGCCAACAAGATATCGGCGACCGATTCGAGGGGACCGGCGCTGACGATACTGAGGAGGAAGGCAGGATGAAAAGTCCCGCAAAAGTCCCTGAAACGAAAAAGACCAGCTCATCTCTGAACTGGCCTAAGTCGTGGAGTTATTTGGTCGGGACGGAGTGATTCGAACACTCGACCCCTTGCACCCCATGCGGGTTATCGAACACCTATCGTCTTGTTTTTAAATACTTTTTTAACGGCGTCCTACTGCAATCAACGCCCTACGATGTTCAACGATGCTCAACGGGTCCCCGCAAGACTCCCACCACAGGATCTGCTCCCAGCCGAGCCCTCTACTTCTATTTACACGCAGTGTGTGAAGCCTGCCCTGAGCCCTTGCGACCGCTAGTCGCCGATTTCTCAACTAATCGGTCAACAAGCCGATAGCGCACCATTGCCGTGCACCGCTTCGGACAGGCTGTCTCAANNATGCTCTCTTTGCGTACCATCAAAGCTCGTTACACAGCCGCCTTCATCGGCTTCGTTCTTCTGGTCATGCTGCTCACGATGCTGGGCATCAAGCGCTTCGTTACCCCACAGCTTATGGAGGCAGGCGAAACCATCGTCATGTCGCAGGTCACCGAGATCGGCGAACACATCTCGATGGAACTGGCCCGTGTCGAGGCGCAGGCACGCAGTATCACCCAGACGGTGCCGATGCTCGCCAGTGACGAGATCGATCGAGTCCTGCCGGGTCTCGTGGACCAGTACGGCGACATCAAGGTTTTCGGTGGTGGGATCTGGCCACTTCCCGAGGTCCGCACGCCGGGTCGCGCCAAGCACAGCACCTNNCTTCTATCACCGCAATGCGTCCGGGAAACTGATCGTCAATACCCACTGGAACTCGGCCGAATCGCGCAACTACTTCGAGGAGCCCTGGCATAAGGGGGGCCTGCAGGCGCCGCGCGGCAAATGTGTCTGGGCCGCGGCCTACCAGGATGACGCCAGTGCCGAGCCGCGCACGAACTGCGCCATGACCATCTATAAGGACGGCACGCCCTGGGGCGTCTCGACTATCGACCTGACCCTAGGCTTCTTCAACCGTCTGGTGGCCGAGAAGCAGGACGAGATCGGCGGCGAGGTCATGATCGTCGAGGCCGACGGCAAGATCCTCAGCAACCAGCCGCAGCTTGGCTCGGACATGGTGCTGCGCAACGTGTCGGAACTGGCCAGCCAATCGCCGTTCATCGCGGCGGTGCAAAAGGCTCTCACCAGCCCGACGCAAGCCTTGCGCCGCGACCTGTACACCAGCAAGGCCGGCGACGCGTTCAGTTTCTTCATTGAGCCAATCGAAGGTACGCCGTGGTTCCTCGCCGCAGCCCTGCCGACTGCCAAGCTCGAGGAACGAAGCGATGAGATGCTCGGGACGCTCGCCTTCCTGCAGATCCCCATGGTGATTGTCCTGCTTGCGCTGATGCTGGTTGCGATCAGCCAGCTAATGAAGCGACTTACGGTCCTAAAGATAAACATCGATTCCCTGTCCGCGGGCGACGCCGACCTGACCAAACGTATCGATATCAAGGGCGAGGACGAAGTCGACCAGGTAGGCCGCTCAGTCAACGGTTTCATCGGCTACTTGCAGAAGATGATGATCGATGTAAGCGATGCCACCACCCAGATCCAATCCGAGATCGCCCAGCTCAAGCAGCTATCGCGTTCGACCAATGAAGCGCTGAGCCGGCACGCTTCGGAAACGGACCAGGCCGTCACGGCCATCAACGAGATGAGCTCGACGGCTGAATCGGTTGCCCAGAGCGCCAGCGACACGGCGACCTTCACCCAGACGGCCAATCACAACGCAGTCTCCTCCAAGCTGGTGGTCGACGATGCATCGACCAGCGTACGCTCCCTAGTTAGCGAGGTGGAAAGCGCAACGGCAAAAGTGCAGGCGATGCAAGCCGACGCCCAGCGTATCAACGACGTATTGGGTGTCATCGGGGACATCGCCGGGCAGACCAACCTGCTGGCGCTGAATGCGGCCATCGAGGCGGCCCGAGCCGGCGAACAGGGACGTGGCTTCGCGGTCGTCGCCGACGAGGTTCGCGCGCTTGCAGCGCGCACCCAGCAGAGCACGTCCGAAATCAATGAAACGCTGCAACGACTAAAGGATGCGGTCGGTTCCGCCGTGCAGGCGATGGAACAGACCAAGGCCAGCTGTCAGGCGACCGCGGACAAGACCGCTCAGGTCACCGTTGGCCTTGATGAGATGACCAGTTCGGTCGTTCACATCAATGACCTGAGCACCCAGATCGCCACCGCAGCTGAAGAGCAGAGCGCCGTCGCCGAGGAGATCAACCGGAACATGGTCGCCGTGAGGCATGTTGTGGACGAGTTGGTCGAGAGCGGTGTGAGCGTCGACCGAAGCACCGAGTCCCTGCTTGGCACCAATGCCCGGCTGACGGCCCTGGTCAATCGATTCAGGGTGCGCTGATAGAGCGATCGCAAAAAAGGCCCCCGCTGGGGCCTTTCTGCAGGCAATTTACTACGACAGGGAGTTGCCCCCAACTCGCGCTTCTGCGTTCTAGCCTTGCAGCAGCCGCCGCATCCAGTCCAGCAGCACCGTTGGAAGCAGTTCCGCACGCGGCAGCAGTGCGTAGCGGCTCGCGCCGAAGATGCGAGGTAGGTAAGCACCGGCCTGGCGGTCGATCGTCAAGCAGAACGGCGACACGCCTTTCAGTGAGGCCTCGATCACCGCCTGCCGGCTGTCCTCGACGCCGTAGCGCCCGCCATAGGCATCGTCGTCACTGGGCTTGCCATCGGACAGCATGAGCAACAACCGATGCCCCGCCTGCTGCGTCATCAGGCTGGCGGTGGCGTGCCGGATGGCAGCACCACAGCGCGTGAAGTGCTCGGGTTCAAGTGCTGCAATCCGCAAGGCCACCGCTTCGTCGAATGCCTCATCGAAGTCCTTGACCCGACGCACGACCACACCCTCGCGACCCTGTCCGGAAAATGCCTGCACGGCGTAGGGCACCGCGAGGCTCTGCAGGGCAATGCAAACCAGCAGCAGTGCTTCGCGCTCAACATCGATTACCCGCCGGCCAGCCGCGATCCAGCTATCGGTCGACCCGCTGATATCGATCAGCAAGAGAATCGCCTGGTCTCGCTGTGCTGCCCGCTGCAGTCGATAAAGGCGGTCACCCAAGCCATGGCCGGCACGCTGGTCGGCGGCCGCCTCGACGTAGGCATCTAGATCGAGCTCATCGCCATCGGGCTGTTTACGCAGCCACAGACGCCGGGCCCGCAGTAGCTCGAAGCGCCGCTTGATACCCTGGATCAGCGCCTGGTGGGTTTTCAAAGTGTGCTCGACCCAGCTGCGACTCCCCTGCCCCGCCTGCCCCTCACGAACGCGCGCGCCCTGAATGACATAGCAGCCGGCGCGATAGTCCCACTCGGGGTAACAGCAGGCGCCACTGCCGGACGTTGCAGCGCCCGGCCCCTCTCTGTACGGACTATCGGGCGGATCGTCGGACAGCAGGACCTCAGCCGGCCGGCCCGGTGAGTTGACCAGGCGCGCCTGCTTCAGCTCGCTGACCAGTTCGCCATACAGCTGTGCATCGTCGTCCTCGTCCCGATCGATCGGCCGCTGCAGGCCCATGGGATCCTCGGCATGCGGGTGTGGCTCGTCGAGCTGCACCATGAGTGGACCCCGCTCGTCCTCGCGCTGCTCATCGTCACCCGCCTTGCGCACCTCGGGCCGTCGCTGCAGGCGGGTGCTACGGGCAGGTTGATCCCTTGACTGCTGCGCGGTCGGGCCCGGTGCCGGCACAACGGGTAGCGGCTCGAGCAGCCCGCCCAGCCACCAATCAACATATAGCGGCTCGCGGATGGCGCTGCCCGGTTCGGGCAACTGCCAGTACACCAGAAGCTCCTTGGCCAAGCTCAGCGACTCACCAGGCTCTGTCGTGCAGGCGAAGCCAGGTGCTTGCCCGGCCAGCAACCGTCGGGCGCGGGCATCCAGCGACCGCAGCGGTGCGGCGATGGATGCCGAGGGAGGACGCCGCACCAGGCATTCGGCACGCAACGCCGTGATCGCGCCGGCAAATCCCGGTAGCTCGGCCAACACGTGACGCTCGCAGGCGTGCGCCTCGATGAGCCGGTAGAGCGCGCCGGCCAGCGGTGTCAGGTCGCGCCAGCCCACCGACGCACTGCCGCGATGAATGCGCGCCGCCTGCAGCAGCGCCATCGCCTTGTACAGCGTGAACGCACGGTTATGATCGGCAATGCCGAGGCTCTGTGGCAGCCAGATGCTCGCGCCATCGGTTGCCGGCATCGCGTCGCGCTGCATGGGCTGACCACGACCATACCAGCGTGCGAGCCAGGTTGGGCGTGCCGGCGTCTGCGCCACCCGAAGCCGAACACTATGTCCGAGAAAGGCTGATACCAAAAGGTCGAGCCGCTCGCTCACCTGTGCGATTGACAATATAGGTGGCGAGCAAGCCGGTGGCCGATGACGGCGCCACAACCGCTGGGCAAACACGGTGGCATGCCGCGCGGCATCGGTGATGACCTCTTCGGCCTCGGCCATGGCTATACGAAGGAGCCGTCGACCAGGTCGCGCATCGCACCGACCAGTGACTCGTCATCCGAGAGCGGCGCAACGATGGCCGCCCGGCACGCCTGGCGAACATCGATTCCCTGTGCGCATAGGGCGCCTGCCGCTACCAGCAGGCGGGTGCTGGGCACCTCTACCAGGCCACGGTCGCGCAAGGCGCGCAGGCGGCCAGCAAGGGCTACCAGCGAACGCGCCGTTGCCGCATCCACACCACTCTCGTACTGCACGATCTGCGCTTCTATGTCCGATTCCGGGAAATCCAGGTCCATCGCCACGAACCGCTGCCGCGTACTGGGCTTGAGGTCCTTGAGCATCCGCTGATAGCCCGGGTTGTAGGAAATCACCAGCTGGAAGCCGGACGGCGCGCTGAGCAGCTCGCCAGTCTTGTCGATCGGCAGCAGTCGCCTGTGGTCGGTTAGCGCATGCAGCACCACGACGGTGTCCTGCCTTGCCTCGACGATCTCGTCCAGGTAGCAGATGGCGCCTTCGCGTACCGCCCGGGTCAACGGGCCGTCCTGCCAAGCCGTGCCATCGTGACGGATTAGAAAGCGGCCGATCAGGTCGCTGGCCGACAGGTCGTCATGGCAGGCGATGGTGATAAGAGGGCGCTGCAGGCGCCAGGCCATGTGCTCGACCAAGCGGGTCTTGCCGCAACCCGTCGGCCCCTTGAGCATCACCGCTAAGCCACGGGCATGGCAGTGCTCGAACAGTGTGACCTCGTTGCCGCTGGGCAGGTAGAACGGTGCCGGACTGGCTTGCAGCTGCGCAGCATTCTCAGGAAGGCTCACGTTGAATGAACCTCCGTTCCGCTGACGGCTGGTTCGCTCGCCACCATGCGCGGCGCATGCCGGAAGAAGTCAAATATGAATAGGGCCACGCCCGCGGTGAACAGCGAGGCGGTTGCGATCAGCATGACGAAGTGGATCTGGATCTTAAGCTGCGCATCCAGATAGCCCATTCCCATGATCCGCTCCAGGTAGACCTGCGCAATCCCCGCGGTGGCGAACGACAGCGTCATGCCGAACATGCCGCTGATCTGCAGCCAGAATGCCCAGTAGCCCAAACTGCTGCCCTGCTCGCGCCGTCCCGACGTCAGCGCAGGCAGCGCGTAGGTGATCATCGCCAGGACGATCATCGCGTAGGCGCCGTAGAACGCTGCGTGACCATGCATCGCGGTGATCAGCGTGCCGTGAGTCCACTTGTTGACGCTCGGCCAGGTGTGCGCCAAGCCAAGCAAGCCCGCGCCGAACAGCGAGAACACCGCACTGCCGATTGTCCAGTGCAAGGCCAGGGTGTTGGGGTGGGCAAGTCCCGAACGGCGAATCGCGCCGTAGGCATAGGCGGCCATGCCTACCAGCGCCAGGGGCTCAAGCGCACTGAACAGCCCGCCGATGGGTAGCCAGTAGCTGGGCACGCCAACCCAGTAGTAATGGTGCGCGGTGCCGAGAATACCTGCGATGAAGACCAGCCCGACGATGACGTAAAGCCATTTCTCCATGACCTCGCGATCGGCACCGGACAGGCGGATCAGCAGATAGGCCAGGAAACCACCCATGATCATCATCCACACACCCTCGACCCACAGGTGGATGGTCCACCAGCGGTAGAAGATCGACACCGTGTAGTTCTCGTAATGCAGCAGCGCCGGTAAGTACAGCAGCGCTGCGCTGACGAAGCCAATCATCAGCACGGCCTCGGTGGTGGTGAAGCGCCGAGCCTTGCGAATCGTCATCCCGACGTTATAGAGGAAGATAAGCATGCAGATGACGATCACGATCTTGTGCGGCAGCGGCTGTTCCAGCAGCTTGTTGCCGGTGCCGTAGCGGAACAGGTAGCCGATGATCGCGGTGACGCCCATCAGCGTCCAGAGGATCAGTTGCAGGTAGGCCAGCCTGGTGCTGTGCAGCTCGGCACGTGACTCTTCCGGAATCATCCAGTAAGTGGCGCCCATGAAGCCCGTCAGCACCCACACGATAAGCAGGTTGGTGTGTATGACCTTGGTGACGTCGAACGGCAGGATATACAGCAGCGGATCGGGCCCGATGTACTTGGTCGCCGAGAGCAGACCGAAAACCAGCTGCAGCCCGAACAGCACCATCGCAACGGCGAAATACCAATAGGCGACCGATTGAGACTGATAGCGCATCGTAGTTTCCCCTTGAGCGGTCGTGAGTCGGTCCAGGCAGGGCCTGGCCGTGCAGGTCACTTGAGCGTTTCGAGAAATGCCGTTAGCTGGTCAATCTGTTCCGGCGTCAGGCTCTTGTCGTAACCGGTGGGCATGAAGGACGTCCCGTCCGCCGAGTACATCGCGCCAGGCACGATGTGCGCGCTGGGCGACACGATCGATTCATGGATATAGCCGCGGGCGTCTTTCGCCTGCCCCTGGTAGTCAGGCGACTCCACGATCCGTGCCGCACGTGTGGCGATCCCGGCAAGTGTCGGCCCTGCCATGTCCGCCCCGGGCGCAGTGGAGTGGCAGGCGTTGCAGGCCGGTACGGCCGTGCGGAACACCTTCTCGCCGAGTGCGCGCTCGTCGTCATCGGCCGCCACTGGCCGCGCTCCGGGCGGTGCATCGTCACGACCAGCGCTGCCTTGCGCCAGGGTGTCGGCGCCGGGTACGAAACTGCCGGTCACGAGTATCGGACGAGGTGGCCACCCCTGATTGTCGACCTTGCTCACCCAGTCGAGAAAGGCGATCAGATCGCTGATCTCCTCCTCGGACAGGTCCTGCCTGGGCATCAACCGGCGATGGATCTTCTCGTCGTAGAACTTCGAGGGGTCCCGCATGTAGGCCTTGAGGTAAGGCTCGCCCCGATGCTGGGTGATCTTCGTAAGATCCGGGGCGTAGTAGGCCCCCTCCCCGAACAGCGTGTGGCAGTTGATGCAGTTGTACTTGTGCCATACATCCATGCCGTGTTTGACCTGCGGCGTGATGTTCTGGGCGTTGGTCAGCTCCGGAAATTGGCGGTGGCTGTCGAGGGTGAGCCCGAGAAA
>JABAHQ010016861.1_pt1 | contig 10491 bp, 10 predicted proteins | sample 7062091 | NCBI WGS metagenome assembly JABAHQ01 (sample SAMN14534359, study PRJNA622989) | marine sediment metagenome | biome: marine biome [ENVO:00000428]; feature: marine pelagic biome [ENVO:01000023]; material: deep marine sediment [ENVO:00002113] | place: India: Gulf of Kutch | collected...
TCATCCACAGCCTTGATCTCGCCACCCTTACCATAATACTTGGACAACTTATCAGTACGGATCAAAACCTTCATCATTCAGACCTCCCATTCGTTTAATCTCTCTCAAAGATCTCGAATCCCAACGTGAGCATAGATTTTGTCGCACTTAAATGAGGTATTCCAAAGATAAAAAGGAAATGGAACCTCTGTGATTCTTGCCGCGCTCACCCCGAACTTTTGTCAAAGCTGCCCATTTGAAGATTAACGTGGGCGTCCACTAACACGTGCTAACGTTTATGCGTTAGAGATTGAAGAGCGCGCCTGAAGATTTCGAAGGTTTTCTGGTCGTAGAGACAGTAGACCACCTTTTGCAGTCCCGTGGGACCTTCTAGATAACCTATTGTGGTTGAAAGCATTATCGTGGCACATCGATCTTTGGGAAATCCGAATACTCCTGTGCTTATGGCTGGAAATGCGATGCTTTTCAAATTGTTTTTGTCAGCGAGAATTAGGGAGTTTAAGGTGGCGTCTTTGAGTTTTTCATCTTCGTGTTCCTCACCGTGTCTGGGGCCAACGGCGTGGATTACCTTTTTCGCCTTTAGGTTTCCTCCGGTTGTTATGACTGCTCCGCCTACATGGGTTCCCCCTGTCTTGTTGCATTCTTCTTGGATTTTTGGTCCGCCCTTTCGTCTAATGGCTCCGGCTACCCCACCACCGAGTTGCAGAGCGGCGTTTGCAGCGTTAACTATGGCGTCGGTGTCTAGGTCCGTTATGTCTCCCTGCGTCAGTTCCAGAATGGTTTGGTTAATTTTAACTCTCAAATTTTGGCCTCCACATCACTAAGAAATGGTTCCGAGTAGATTTTAGTTTTGTTTCATAAACAGCCTACAGCCCAAAAGTTTCCGTCTCACCCACCCTCCCCCACTTGAGGAGATGAGACAAGACCTCCCTTAGATCGTCGCTCCTAATCACCACATCCGCATGATCTTCAACAAGTTTGTTGCGCGGATTGAAGGCTATTCTGAGACCTACTTTCTCAAAAAGGGGAATCATTGTTTCGTCGTCGCCAACAGCCGCACACTCGCCCATTTTCACATCAAACCTCTGCAAGATGGAGCGGAGGGCCTCATCCTTTTTGCCAAAGGAAACGTTAACCTTCACCTCGCCTGTGAGAAAGCCGTTCTTCACCATCAACTCGTTGGTCAAAGAGCCGTCGACCCCTATCTCCCTGTTGATTCTCTCTGTGGCCAGCGACAAGCCAGCGCTCAGCAGAACCACCTTAAACCCAGCTTTTCTCAGGGTGGTTATGACTTCCCGCGCCCCCTCCGCATAGGGTATGCTATTGATTATCTGCTGAACCCGCTGCAGAGGCAAGCTCTTCCACAAGGAGGCGTCCAGTCGAGCCCATTCCTCATACGTAATGGTTCCCTGACGGAACCGCTCAGCGTATCTCCTGCCTTTATCCCAGGTGCCCAAGCGTTCATGAAGATGCTGCCAGCTACTATACGCCCTTATCAGGGTTCCGTCTACGTCAAAAACCACCAGCTTCAGCTTGCTCATTCGGCTTCCGCCTCTTGCTTCTAACCTTGAATGAGCTCTTTCAAGAATAAGCTTTCTGAACAATAAACTAAAATTCTACTTTCTTTACCAGTTTGTTGGGCGTAGCTGGGCGGGTAGCCTAGCCAGGATAGGGCACGAGCCTCCTAAGCTCGGGGTCGTGGGTTCAAGTCCCACCCCGCCCGCCAATCTTGGCTGAGCGGAACAGTCTCCTAGTAAAGACAATACTCGTCTGGACCCTTGGGATAAAGGGCTAAAAATCTTAACAACATCCATTGGATTTGCTCGTTGTTTGTAGAGAATCCATACAAATCTTGCCCCATTTTTACAACAAACCAGCAACCATATGTCTTCCCAAATTTTCGACGAATGATATAAATAAACCTGTTTATTCTATACGCTAATCAAAAACACTGAAAGTTGAGTGATCATAAATGGTAGACTTTGAAAAACATTCCTTGATGCCATCCTTCCGTGTCTTCACCGAAGAAGCGCTCAACGCGATTCATTTGGCTTCCCTCGAGGTCCTAGAAAAAACCGGCATCAAAATTGTCCATGGCGAAAGAATTCTAAAAATGTTAAAAGACAACGGGTGCACAGTGGATTTTGAAAAAGGCATAGTCCTAATTCCATCCTATCTAGTCGAAGAAGCGGTGAAGAAAACTCCGAAAACATTTCTCTCCTACGGAAGAAATCCGAAATACGACTACAAACTAGACGGAAGACACATCTACTTCACCACCGACACCGAGACAACCAGCACAGTTGACCTTTCAACCGGAGAATGGAGACCCTCAACCAAAGAAGACCTAGAAAAATTAACAAGAGCTACAGATGCTATAGAATCCTACGCCGCAGGCGGCCACCTCACCACCTCCCTAGACAAGCCCAACAATGTCCGTTGCCTCCACGACTACGCTGCTGCCTTAAACAACACAGAAAAGCCCTGCGACTGGTCTGTTTACCCCCCTGAACTGGCACAGCAACTCACCGACTACCAACTTGAGATAGCCACTGCAGTTGCCGGAAGCGAAAAGAAACTGAAGAAAAGACCCATAGGAGAAGGCGGCTTTTGCACAGAGTCACCACTTAAATTCGAGGGAAGATACGTCGATATTACATTAAAGCTCGCGGAACTCGGATTCCCATGCTGGGTTGCAAGCATGCCCCTCGGAGGAGCCACGGCACCCGTAACTCTCGCCGGCTCCCTTGTCATCACAAACGCTGAGATTTTGAGCGGCATCTGCACCATTCAACTCGCATCTCCGGGCACACCTACCCGAGTTGATTATCTCATGGGAAACTTGGACATGAAAACTGGCTTGTGGGGACAAGGACCAGAGGAAGGACTTCTATGTGCAGGCGCAGTTGAAGTCGCCAGATACTACGGATTTTGCGTAACTGTCAACGGATTTAACACCGCCTCCAAACTGTCTGGAGCCCAAGCAAGCTATGAAAAGGCGATGAGCACCCTTCTACCCGTTTTAGCAGGGGCAGATGTTGTCTACGGAGCAGGCAGTCTAGAAGGAGGAATGGCAGCTTCCTTTGAGGAGCTAATAATAGACGACGAAATTTGCAGGGCGGTATTAAAATCAGTTCAGGGAATAGAAGTAAGCGACGAAACGTTAGCTGTAGACATAATTAACAAAGTGGGCCCTGGCGGACACTACTTAGCCGAAAAACACACTTTGAAACACTTTCAAGATTTACTCTTCTTCCCCGAACTAACGGACAGAAACAGCTACGACGCTTGGAAGAAGGCNNCACTGGCCGACACCGCTAGATAAAGATGTTCAGAAAGAAATCTCTGAAATAATTAAAAGAGCGGAAAAGGAACTGCCGAAGAGCTCGTGAGACACAACCAAGGTTAAAGTCAGGTAAGCTTGTTCGCTATTCTCCTCCCCAAGCTCCTAGCCATATCCAGCTCCACTTCTCCTACCGGCTTTTCACCTCGAACGATGGCTATTCCGCCCACCTGCTTCATGTTTTGAAGTTCGAAGAAGCTGCTTATGGCTGAGAGAGCCAGTTCCTGTCCGTCCTCTTCTGCCACAGCCACGGCTGCACCCATCTTGCCTTTTAAAGATTCAGTGTGATACAGCGGATTTACTCGATCGATAAAGTTCTTCAACAACCCTGTTACGTTCCAGTAGTATGTTGGCGTACCCATGATGAGCACGTCTGCTTCTTTCAATTTTGGATACAGCTTTTGCATGTCGTCCTGAATGTTGCATTCTCCTGTTTTTTCGCAGTAGTCACTGCAGCCAGAGCAGTGTTTAATGTCAAAGTCCGCGAGATGCACCAGTTCTGTTTCTACACTTTTCTTCTCGGCAACAGCTTCTGCAACAGCCTCAACCAGTTTGTAAGTGTTCTCTTTCCGGGGGCTTCCAACTATTGCCAGAACCTTCACCAATTTTCCTTCCTCCTAGAATTCGAGTTATTTGTCAGACATCGAATATTGTTCTTTCGGTCCACTTAATAAAATGGATACAGTTAGCCTAAACAAAAATTATGAAAAATTAGAATCTGGTCTTCGTGAGCAACGTTTAGCCGAAACTCTTTGCGCCCTCTTGAAGTCCCGGAGGCTCCTCTGGCGGTTTTTCTTGTCCTAGAATTTGATTAGCTGGGCTGACTGAAAGGACTATAAGCGTCACCATTAGCAACGACAGGCAAGTGTATTTGTGCAGTTTCATCGACATGCACCAAATTGTATTGCGTATTAAGTCGTCATATGCGAGATGAACACGCATAAATGTTACTGTTCACATGTAAGTATTGCTGATCAATTAGTTCCGGATCGAATTCGTTTTATATTTCTTGTCTACACAGTGTGACTCCACTTCAAACAAGCGGAAGTGAGATGAAAATGGACAGCCCCCAAACTACCATTGGAGCTTCATTCAGAAGAATTGTTGAGCAAAGTTTTGAAAAACCTATTGAACAACTCAAAAAGAGATCTTCTGAAGAAATTTTGGAACTCATTAAAACGTATGGAAAAGGTAAAAACTCACTTTTCCCATGTGAAAAAGTCGATTATGGCCTAAACAGCGAAACAGACCATTTGAAGGCTGTATTGGTACACAGACCCGGACCTGAGATGGAATTGGTTGATGAAAAAGATCCGTGGAAAAAATGGCTTATAATCAGAAAGCCCGACCTTGACAAGGCCCTGCCAGAATATGACAACATAATTGAACTAATAAAACGAGAATCTGGGGCAGACATAATATTCCTACATAACCCAGGTGAAGAAAACCCCACAATTTTCCCCCCTAACCAAGCCTATACACGAGATCANNGAGGAATTCTTTACAATGAGAAAACTCCTCGAGCTGGACATTCCAATAATATTCAAGGTTTACGGACCTGGAAAGATGGAAAGCGGAGATGTCATGTACCTAGACGAGAAAACCTTGCTGGTCGGAAATGGCTATCGAACAAACGAGGCTGCGTATGAGCAAATTAAGGCTGTTTTAGAAAACTGGGCCGTAGACCGTGTTGTCCGAGTGCCTCTTCGCCCCGACATTATGCATCTTGACGGAGTTTTCAATATTGCTTCAAAGACTGTTGCAGCCATGTATCATGAAGCAGTTCCTGCAGACTTCATTAACCTCGTTGAGAAGAAGGGGTTTGACATAATACGAGTTTCCAAGAAGGAACGCAACACTTTAGCTACTAATTGGTTGGGCCTGGGCCCTGGAAAAATACTTTTCATAGATGGCGAAGAAACAAATATTCACACCCGAAGAGAGCTCGAGAAACGTGGCATAGATGTGATAAGCTTTAAAATGCCAGAGCTTATTGGCGGTGCTGGAGGCCCAAGATGTATGACGATGCCTCTATCAAGACAAAAGGGGGTAAAGCCATGAAAAAACTGCCGAAAAAGGACATCCTCACTTGCCAAGATTTGACTCAAAAAGAAATCTGGTTGATTTTCGAGACCGCTAAAGAACTGAAGGACACCTATTATCGCGGTGAGAGATCAAAGCTTTTGGATGGAAAGAATTTAGGGATGATATTCGAGGAACCATCTACGAGGACTAGGGCTTCCTTTGAAGTTGCTATGAGCCAGCTAGGTGGACATGCCCTATATTTGCGTCCAGGTGAAATTCATATGGGCGTGCGGGAGTCCGTGGGTGATACTGCTAGGGTTTTAGCCAGATATGTTGACGCTGTAATGGCGAGGCTCTTCAAACATGAAACCTTGGTTGAACTCGCTGAGCATTCTTCAGTCCCTGTGATCAACGGGTTGACTGATTGGTTTCATCCGGTTCAAGCGTTGAGTGATGTTTACACAATGTGGGAACGCCTTGGAGATTTGAATAACATTAAGGTTGTTTTCTTCGGTGATGCTACGAATGTTGCGAATTCGCTGTTGATCTTAACCTCAAGGCTTGGCAAGAACTTCACCTTCTGTGGCCCAAGGAAGTATTGGCCTAAAGAGCCAGTTATGAAGATGGTGAAGAAGAATGTTGAAGAAACGGGTGTTGCCCCCACCCTGACTGAAAATATTGATGAAGCGGTTCGTTATGCGAATGTGGTTTACACCGACCTTTGGTGGTGGGTTGGTCAAGAAGAGGAGGCTGAAGAGAGGAGAAAGGCGTTCACTCCTTATCAGGTTAATATGCATCTCATGCGCAAAGCAGCCAAGAACGCGGTTTTTATGCATTGCCTTCCCGCTGGTCGCGGCCTAGAGGTAACAAATGAAGTTATTGATGGTCCTCAATCTATAGTCTGGGATCAAGCTGAAAACAGACTACACGTGGAGAAGGCGATACTAGTCTTGTTAATGGGGAGACAAAGATGAAAACAAAGCAATTGTGTATACATCTAGAGTCTTCTCTTCGACCGTGCTTGATCGTTTACTCTCTCGTTTCCCTTGACAGCCTCTCTATCTCATATGATTCTTTTTTCTTGGGCAGCTAGGATTTCAAGCAGTTCACCATTAGATTTTGAAGGAAGACAGAGCAGATTCATCATTGTCTACATGAACGTTTTGACTACAAGGCATGAGGGATAGAAAAAATACTCTCTCAACTTTGAGATGGACCAACCTCAGTGTACACGCAAAGATTTAAATAGAAACTTCTCTCTTACTCAGAAGCCATGAAAAGAAGAGAATTCTTGAAAATAGCAGGCACAGGGGCAGCGGGTTTAGCCATAGGAGGAGCGGCGGGTTACGTTGGGATTAGGTCCCTAGAGGATCAGATAGCGAGGATAGATTTGAAAGGTCATTTAAACATATTCAACTGGACATACTACCTCAACAGGCCGAGACTTGACAGATGGTGCGGAGATCATGGGATAGCGCTCTCCTACGACACTTATGAAAGCGGTGACGCCCTTTTGGGTAAACTGGAGGGTGCTTATCCCGGAGCTACCGGATACGACATTTGTGTAATGACCGACTCAGATATACCATATGCCATAGATCAGGGATACTTTGAGCCTATCGACCTTGACAAGATTCCGAACTTCGAACTCATTCCCGACGAGTTCATAGATCCGGATTACGATCCTGAAAATGAGTACACAGTCATCTATTCATACGGCACTACAGGGATAGGATGGAATAGCGACGAGGTCACTGAAGGCATCACAAAGTGGGCTGATATCTTTGACCCTGCAAGGGGGATTCTTGACAAATACAACAAGAAAATAACCATGATGAAGGACACTATTGAGGTATTAGCCGCCGCAATGTTCTACCTTGGACTTGACCCTAACAGCTGTGAGGAAGACGATCTAAATGCCGCAAAAGAAGCTTTAATAACACAAAAGCCCTACCTAGCCACGTATGCAGAGACCGAGGAGATCATGACGGGATTAGAGACCGGAGATTTCGTAATCTCTCATGGATGGAACGGGGACATAGGGGGAATCGTCTACGAGTCCAGCGAAACGGAAATTAAACTTGAAAAGGTACTACCTAATATAAGGTACGTGGTTCCTGAGGAAGGGGGAATTGTGTGGTTTGACAACTTCGCCATCCCGAAGGGAGCCCCACACCCTAAGGCAGCTCACGCATTCATCAACTTCATGCTGGACCCTAAAACTGCGGCAATAAACACCATGTCAGTCAAATATCCATTCCCCACTGGTAGAGACCTCGTCCCTGAGGCGCTCAGAGAGGACCCACTAATCTTTACGCCTCCTGAGCTTCGTGCGAAGCTAACCCGTACCAGAACGTTTACAGAAGAGGAAAGGACTCTCCGCGACGCGGTATGGACAGAGGTGCAGGCAGCCTAACCTCACTTCCATGCACACGCTCCTGCCTAAGAACTTCGGCGCGCTAAGCCAAAACAGTATCTCCCTTACGGGAGGTCCCGTGCTCCGAAAGCTTAGCATCTTCCGGCGACACGCAACCTTAAAAGCCCTTGAATAGTTGTTTCAAAAAGTTAGCTTCAACTCGTGTTTTTCTAATTCATAAATTTTAAATGCACCGGCAAAATCATACAAGTTGGAACCCTGGGATGTGCACGTAGAGATGGAGAAATTTGCAAAGAGGTGCATTACTGCAGTAAGGCGAAACAGGAAAATACAATACATTTTACTTTTGCTACCGGGTATAGCCTACCTGACAATAATCTTTATGGTCCCGTTCTTCCTAACCACTCTGCAGAGTTTCGGCATGGTCAACAGACTTAAGCAAATCGTCTTCACTCCTACTCCTAGGTGGTATCTGTATGCCTTTGGAATGAGGGGGTTATTTACCATCTTTTTAAGGTCGGTGACCTATGGGGTGGTGACCACTCTGTTATGTGTGATACTGGGCTACCCCGTTGCTTATTACATAGCTGTTAAATGCAAGTATAAGGATTTTGTACTCCTGCTCTTCATGGTTCCCCTATGGGTTAGCTTTTTGCTACGGACCTATGCATTAATGGGCATCTTTTCACGAGAAGCTGGACTTTTAAATCATTTACTTCTAGGGCTGGGAATCATTAAAGAACCTCTGGGAATATTCTGGCGTACGCCATTGGCCGTTTTAATAGGCATGGTCTACAATTACCTATTATTCATGGTCTTACCTCTTTATGCATGCTTGGAGAAGCTTGATCTATCCCTGCTGGAAGCTGCATCAACTTTGGGAGCAGGAAGGGTGACCACGTTTTTTAGAGTGATTCTGCCTCTATCCCTTCCTGGGATAGTAGCGGGATCTCTACTCGTATTCATTCCGACGACAGGTGAGTTTATAATCCCTGATCTACTGGGTGGTACAGAAAGTTACATGATAGGAAATATCATATACTCTAACTTTTTGATCACAAGAGTTTGGGAGATTGGCTCTGCCATTTCCTTGCTATTCGTAGCGTTTATCCTAGCCATAATTTTGATATACTTAAAATATGCGGGAATCAGGGAGGTAGTTTTCTAATATGAAGATCTTTGATAAGATTCTAAAGTCATTTACAATTCTCATCCTAATCCTCATGTACTTGCCAATAGTTATCATGATCGGATTTTCCTTCAATTCAGCGAAGTCTTTAGGAAGATTTACTGGTTTTTCCTTAAGATGGTATTCCCAACTGTTTGAAAAAGCAGATGTATGGACAGCTTTTTACAATTCCCTCACCTCAGCAGCAGTTGTGACAATAATTTCAGTCGTGCTCGCCTTGCTGATGGCTAATGCCGTGGTCAGATACGAGTACAGGGGAGGATCCCTGATTGATGCGTTCATTTATATTCCGATAGTCATCCCTGAAATAACTGAGTCTTTATCACTTTTGATTTTTTACGGGGTTATCGGCTTTCCCCTAGGTTTCTGGAGTGTGGCCCTCGGCCACGCGACATTTGGCGCTACCTTTGCCATTGTTGTACTAAGAGCTAGAATATCAGGATTTAGAAAGTCGTTTGAGGAGGCAGCGAGGACGCTTGGGGCAGATGAGATCGAGACCTTTTTCAGAATTACATTGCCCATCTTGATGCCTGGTGTAATCGCCGCGGGTCTATTAGCATTCACCCTCAGCTTTGACGACTTCATCAAAACAAGCTTTACTACAGGTCCAGGCTTCACAACCCTTCCATTGATCATATACCACTCGGCTAAAAGAGGAGGGGTCTCACCAGATCTGAATGCATTATCTACATTTTCTTTCGGAGTATCTCTTGTAATCTCTGCCGTACGCTTGTTTACGCTTCGACGCGGGAGGTATGAATGATGTCTGCTGCAGTAGAGTTAGAACATGTATCCAAGCGCTTCGCAAAAGTAATAGCGGTTGACGATGTCTCGTTTACAGTGGGAAAAAATGAGTTTTTCTCGCTTCTGGGACCTAGCGGATGTGGAAAAACAACGACGCTAAGGTGTATAGCGGGACTGGAAGAGCCTGACAGTGGAATCATCAAACTAGCTGGGGAAGTAGTAACCAATGTCCCAACTCATAAAAGAAATGTCGGATTGGTGTTTCAAGACTTAGCTTTATTTCCCCATATGGATGTATTTGGCAACATAGCTTTCGGATTGAAAATGAAAAAGGTGCCTGAGAAGGAAGTTGAGAAGAGAGTAAAAGACATGCTAGAACTGGTTGGATTGAAAGGACTGGAAAGGAGAAGAATTCATCAACTGAGCGGCGGGCAACAACAGAGGATCGCGCTGTGTAGGTCATTAGTACCCGAACCTGATGTGCTCCTTTTAGATGAGCCTTTAGGAGCCCTCGACTTGAAAATTAGGAGACGAATGACGGTGGAACTTAGAAGAATACAGAAGGAAGTGGGAAAAACGTTCATTTATGTAACCCACGATCAAACAGAGGCTATTGTCATGTCAGATAGGATAGCCGTCATGCAAAGAGGAAAAATTAAACAGATAGGGAAATCTAGAGAAATTTACTCGCATCCCAAGGATCCCTTCATAGCTTCCTTCATAGGTGAAGCCGTAAATATAATAGAAGGAAAATGCAAAGAGCCCGGAGCATTCGTTGGAAAGAAATTAGAAAAACCAGTGAAAGTGGAGGTA
>JABAHQ010000295.1_pt2 | contig 10486 bp, 11 predicted proteins | sample 7062091 | NCBI WGS metagenome assembly JABAHQ01 (sample SAMN14534359, study PRJNA622989) | marine sediment metagenome | biome: marine biome [ENVO:00000428]; feature: marine pelagic biome [ENVO:01000023]; material: deep marine sediment [ENVO:00002113] | place: India: Gulf of Kutch | collected...
GCTCACCTTCCGGTGATCGACCTCGATGCCTAACTGCGCCAGCAGCGCCGACTCGACGTTCCGTACCGTCTGCTTCGGCGCCACGCGGTCGTCGGTGAGGACGTGGATCTCTTCGATCTGTCCGTCCGGGTCCGCGACGATGCGGGCCGATACGACCCCGGTCAGCTCGCTGAGCAGGGTCTCTGCCTGTTGCAACGTCTCGTGATTGCCATCACCGGTCACTGCTCTCAACCGCCGCGCCTCTGTCATGTCAGGGTCGTCCGTCTCCATGGTACACCCATGGGTCGTCGCCCGGCGGGGGAGATGGTCCGGGAGAATATGTCGGTTAATCGTGGATTTTGATTATGTCGCCGCCTGCTCGCTTCGCCTCCAACAGCGCCGCGTCGGCGGCCGCGAGCATCTCGTCGTATCCGGCGGTCAGGGAATCCCCCGGTCCGACCTCAGCGATGCCCACGCTGACGGAGACCGACATCTCGGTCCCGTCGGCCCGCGCCCGGACTTCACCCACCCGGGTGCGGATGTCACTCGCAACTCTCAACGCGCCGTTCTTGTCGCCGTCCGGCAGGATGATCACGAACTCATCTCCGCCGAAGCGGGCCGCGAAATCGTTGGCGCGGATCGACTCTCTGATGATCTGCGCCACGTCCCGCAGCACCTGGTTGCCCGCCGCGTGACCCAGCCGGTCGTTCACCGGCTTGAAGCGATCCAGGTCGAGGAAGATCACCACGAACTTCCCACCGGTTCGCCGTACCCGGGCACATTCCTCGATGATTCGGCTGCGCAGCACCCGATATGAATACAGCCGGGTCAGCGCATCGTAGGCGGCGTCCTCCACCGCCTGCTCGTAGCGTTTTGCCTGGTAGAACGGGCAAATCTCCAGGCGCGCCCGGGCCCTCAAAACCGCTGCCGCGAACGCCTCACAACCCTCGAAGCCGCAGGCGCCGCAGTCCCAGGTCCGCCCATCCGCCGCACGGCCGATCCGCTCGTCGATCAGCTTCTCGACGTCTTCGGCCGTCACTCCGCCGCCGTTCCCGGCTGGCCGCCAATCGACCGACAGGTCGATCGGCAGCTTCATGTCGATCACCGGCACCGATGAACGGGCCGGCTCGGACCCGGCGGCGATCTCGCGCCTCAAGTAGAGCTGCGCCTTCGGCCCCATCACGGGGTGGTCCAGGTCCCGCTCGTACGGCAGCAGGTCGATGAACCCCAGACGCGGCTCGCCGGAGGAGCGGCCGATGGCTTCCGCGATAGCCGGCACTTCGGCCAGCCCTCTTACCTTGCGGAAGCGGCGCGAGATCGCGCGCTCCTCTTCCAAAACCGGCAACGGCATGCCACCCGCGGTCGACAGGTGGCGCCGCCGCCCGACGATCTCCCGTCCCGAGCGCTTCGGTTGCGTCAGCGGGACGGCACCGCACTCCTCGAGCAGCTGCTCGAGCTCGTCGAAGGTGATCGACGCGTCGATCGGCTCTTCATCCGCCTCGGGCGCCCCGAGGTTGCCGATCCCACAATAGACGATCTTCGCGCCGTCACCGTGCAGCTTTTGCAAGTACCGGGCCTGCGCCACCGCCGGCGTCGCCACCGGCACCAGATACGGCAACAACTCCGGGTACTTCCGCTTCACGTACTCCACCACGATTGGCGAGGTGGAGCGAATCGTCGTCCTGTCGGGCCGATCGCGCCACAGTCTCAGGTACTCGTGGGCGACCAGCTCGTCTCCCAGAACGCTCGGGTAGACCGCCCGAAACCCGGCGGCGTAACAGGCACCGATCACCTGATCCAGCGCCGCTGGGTAGAAGTGGACGGTCGACTCCGTCCCCAGTATCAGCACCGCCGCGCCGCCCGCCAGCATGCCACGCATCGCTGCCAGGTCGCCCGCCGCGCTGATCGCGTCGTGGCCACAGGCCGGCACGCACAGGCCGCACTCGATACAGCTGTCCTCGATAATGCGTAGGCTGCCCTCCAGGGTCTGAACCGCTTCCACCGGACAAACCCTGACACAGGCCATGCAATCGACACACAACTGCGGGTCTATCCGGAACGTCAAGCTCATGACCCCAAGCCGGACAGGTTAGACATGGATTGCTCTGGCGGGGTATTCCATCTTAGGTTTCCGTCCACCTTCTTGTCAAGCAAGAAAGGGCACGTGCGAAAACATCTGTTTCGGGCCGCCGCCCTCGTCGGCCTCGTCGGCCTCGCCTGCTCCGACGGACTCGAGCCCGTCCCCTTCCAGGGCATCAGTGGCACCGTGAGCTTCGTCGGCGAAGTACCGGACTCCACCGACTGGGTCCGGCTGGTCGCCTACCGCGACCTGCCCCAGCAACCCCTCGACCTGCTGGGCTTCGCCGCCTTTTCCGATACCCTGCCGCTGGGGGTGCAGAACCCGGAATTCATCCTGGGCCTGGATGCGGCGCGATACGCCTGGCTCCCCATCGTCTGGAAGCGGCAGGACGCCCCGCTGTCGCCCGAGGCCCTGCGGGTGATCGGCTGGTACACCGGCGGCAGCGGGCCCTTCGATCCGCCACAGCCGATCGAGGTGGAAACGAACGCGGAGACCGGCGATCTGACCGTGACCGGCGATTTCGGGCAACTGCTCACCGCCGAGGAGGCGTTGGAGGCGATCAGGTGAGGCACATCGTCCCGTTTCTGGTCGCCGCCCTGTGCATCCCCAGTACGGCCCGGGCCCAGGGGACGGGCACCGTCGCCGGTCGTGTCCTGGATGCAGACTCCCGGGCACCGGTGGCGACGGCGGCGGTGCGAGTGAAAGGAACGGTGCTGATCGCCTTCGCCGACCATGAGGGACGCTTCGTGCTGGGTGGCGTGCCGGCGGGAACGCGGCATCTGTCTTTGGAGCGGATCGGCTACGCGCCGGGGGAAGCCGTGGTCGAGGTCGAGAGCGGCGGCACGGTCCGGGTCGAGATCGAGCTGGAGCCCCGGGCGGTGGCGATGGGCGAGATCGTGGCGGCGGTGGTCAAGCGCTCGTCGCTCTCGACGGAGTCCCCGGTCTCGGTGGCGGTGGTCGAGGAGGAGGAAGTGCTGCGCCGGGTCTCGGAGACGGTGGCCGACGCGGTCGCCTACGTACCGTCGGCACAATTCGTGGGCGAGCAGCTCAACATCCGTGGCTCTTCGGGCTACGCCCGGGGGACGGGTAGTCGTGTCCTGCTGCTCATCGACGGGGTCCCGGCCAACGCTGGCGACAGCGGCGCCATCAACTGGGACGTGCTGCCGGTGATCGAGGTCGAGCGGATCGAGGTGGTGAAGGGCGCGGGCTCGGCGCTGTACGGTAGCGCGGCGCTGGGCGGCGTGGTCAACGTCGTGACGGCGCGGCCGCCCGAACAGCCGCTGACCAAGCTGCGACTGCGCGGCGGCTTCTACGACGATCCGCCGTTCCCCGAGTGGATCTGGGCGAACCAGACGCTCGGTTACGCGTCGGGCGAACTCACCCACGGCCGGCGGTTTGGGGACTTCGGTGCCTGGGTGCAGGCCGGCCAATGGTTCGACGATGGCTATCGCCAGGCGGGCAACCTCGAGCGCACGACGCTGTCGACCCAGATGGAGCTGGCCAGCAGCCGCGACACGCTCACCGTGTTCGGCTCGTGGGCGAGCGAGCGTTACGGCTCGGCGCTCCTCTGGTGCATCCGCGGCGAGTGCCGGGACGACAGCAACCTGGCCTACCAGCCGCTCCGGATCCCCACCAGCGCCCGGGATGATCGTACGCGCTCCGACAAGGCGCGCGCCCACCTGATCCACGAGCGCCGCTGGAGCGAGAGCTTCAACTCGCGGCTCCGCTTTTCATACCAGCGCAACGACTGGGAGACCGATTTCGGCGATGAACTTCTCGGGTCGGTGGCGGACGTGTTCGGCTCGGAGCTGCAGCTCGGCTGGCAGGCCGCCAGCTGGCTGTACCTGATCGGTGGCGGCGAAGGCTCGTACACGACCGTGGAGGCGAACCTGTTCGGCGGCCACGACATGACCGGCGCGGCCGGGTACCTGCAGGCCGAGCTGGGCGTGCTCCCGTGGCTGACGCTGACGACCGGCGCCCGCTACGACCGGGTCTGGGTGGACGGCACCGACTACGCCGACGAGCTGAGCCCCCGGGCCGGTCTGGTACTCCGCCCTCATCGTTACACGCGGATCCGTGCGTCGGCGGGTCGCGGGTTCCGTGCCCCTACGGTGGCCGAACTGTTCACGGCGACCGAGGTAGGCGGTTTCCTGGTCATCCCGAACGACTCGCTGTTGCCCGAGCGCTCGATCACGACCGAGGTCGGGATCCGGCAACTGCTCACGTCGTGGCTCTCGGTCGATGTCGCCGGATTCCACTACGACCTCGACAATTACATCGAGCCCGACACGGTGGCGACCCCCGAAGGCGAAGTCACGATCCGGTTCGGCAACGTGCCCAGCGCCAGCATCCGCGGAATCGAGGCGATCGCGCTCACCTCGTTCTTCCGCGACCGGCTCATCGCGCGGGTCGCCTACACTTATCTGGACACCGAGGAGGACGCGACAGGCCAAGCGCTGGCCTACAGGCCCACGCACATGGTGACGGCGGCCGGAACGTTCACCCTGGGCCGCCTCGAGCTTAGCGCCGACTACCGTTACGCTTCCGCCTACGACCGGGTGAAGGTGTTTACGAACCCGCGCACCGACCCGATCGTGCCACAGGACGTCCTCGACCTGAGGGCGGCGTACCGGTTCGGTGAACAGGTGATCCGTTTCACGGTGGACAATTCGCTCAACTACGCTTATACAACTATAGAGCGGAACCTCGAACCGATTCGACGTTACACCCTGTCGCTCGAGCTTCAATTCTGACCGGAGGGGCGGATGCGGTGCGGAAGCAGGGCCATCGGGTGGCTGGCGTTCTCCCTGGTCATCGGAAACCTCAACGCCTGCGGCGGCCGCCCCGGCGGACTTCCCATCTCCGAACTGCAGCCCGCGCCGACGGCGACGGTTCGACCGGGCGATGTGATCCAGATCGAGTTCTGGCAGCAGCCGGAGCTGACCGGCGAGCGGATCGTCGACCGGTCGGGCAACATCCATCTGCCGCTTCTGCGCTCGGTTCATGTAGCCGGCCTCGACGCGGAAGAGGTTCAGGCGCGTCTGACCGAGCGATACAGTGACTACTACGCCGACCCGCTGATCGTAGTGAACGTGAGACTGGGGGTGAGCGTGACTGGCGAGGTGAGACAGCCGGCGCGTTACACGGTGGACCCCGCCTTCAACGTGCTGGATGTGATCGGGCTCGCCGGCGGCCTGCTGTTCGATGCGAAGCGTGACGAGATCGAGCTCAACCGGGGCGGCCAGCGCTACATCATCGACATCGATCGGGCCACCTTGCTCACCGACTCGGAGTCTCTGCGCCTACAGTCGGGCGACTGGATCTACGTTCCCCGGAGCTTCTGGACCCTGCAGCGGACCGCGACCTACCTGTCGGCCGCGGCGATCATCATCTCGACCATCGCCATCATCGACCGAATCTAGGTCGGCCCATAGAAATCGGTGCGCGGTGTGCCGTGCGCCGGTGTGCGGTGAGAGTGTCCCGGTGGGTCGGTACCAGAACCATGATCAGCAAACCGATCCGTGCTACCGCAAACGCTAGGCAGCGTTTGACGAAAGTGCGGCCGCCACGCGGGACCGTTTTCGAAAGAGGCGCGTCTAGATTAAACGGGGGTCATCGCGATGCCTCCGGGCCATCGCACTACTGTCAACCGCCCGCTAGACCCACTTTCTTCTACAAACCGCGATTCACTGCTGCGGCTACATCACGTATCTCGGCCATCATCCGCTGGAACATCGGCGGCGTCAGCGACTGCGCCCCGTCAGAGAGCGCCTTCTCCGGCTCGACGTGGACCTCGACCATGATCGCGTCGGCGCCGGCGGCGATCGCGGCTCGGGCCATCGGGAGCACGTGCTCGCGTACTCCTGTGCCGTGGCTGGGATCGGCGACGACGGGCAGGTGGCTGCGCGACTTGGCCACGGGGATCGCGCTCAGGTCGAACGTGTTGCGGGTCGCGGTCTCGAAGGTACGGATGCCGCGCTCGCACAGGAGGATGTTCGGGTTGCCGCAGGAGGCGATGTACTCGGCGGCGGCCAGCCACTCGTCCAGCGTGGCGGCCGGTCCGCGCTTCAGCATGACCGGCCGGCGCGAGCGGCCCAGCTCACGGAGCAGCGTGAAGTTCTGCATGTTGCGGGCGCCGATCTGGAGGACGTTGCAGTAATGTTCGGCCAGCGGGATCTGCGACGGCTCCATCACCTCGCTGATCGTCAGCAGGCCGTGGGCGTCGGCGGCCTGCCGCAGCAGGTAGAGCCCTTCCTCGCCGAGCCCCTGGAAGGCATACGGGCTGGTGCGCGGCTTGTAGGCGCCGCCGCGTAAGATATGCGCGCCCGCCTTCGCCACGGCCTCGGCGATCCGGTTCACCGTCTCCTCGTCTTCCACCGAGCACGGCCCGGCCATCACGACGACTTGCTCACCACCAACGACGACGCCGTTCCCCAACTCGATCCGCGAGTCTTCGGGCTGGAAGGCGCGGCTGACCAGCCGGTAGTGGGGCCCGGCCACCGAAACTTCGGCGATTCCGCTCAGGCCAGCGATGAGCTCGGGCTCAGGCGCCTGGCCGACGCCGTAGACGCCGAGCACGACCCGATCCATGCCGGAGCGGCGGACGTTGAAGCCGGCCCGCGTGATGGCGTTCACCACGTCGGCGACCTGGCCTTCGCTGGCGTTGGGCTCCATGACGACGATCATGTCTCGACTCTCTCTGTTTCTGTGCGGGCTGTCTTGCTGCGGGCTCCCCTAATCCCATCCATCAGTTCCTGCGCTTTCGCTTTCACGGCTTCGGCGGCGGCCGCGCGTGCCGCTGAGTGCGACTGGTTCCCTTCCCGAGCCTCCTCGAACACCTCGCTCGCCAGGCGGACAAAGGCGCTGCCGACGATGACGCCGTCGGCGGCCTCGGCCACGCGGCGCGCGTCGGCGCCGGCCGTGACGCCGAAGCCGACGGCGATGGGGACGGTGCAGACCTTTCGGGCTCGAGCGACTTCGGCTTCCAGTTCTTCACCGACCCCACCCTCAGGGCCGGTGACACCGCGGCGGCTGATCAGGTAGAAGAAGCCGGTCGAAGCGGCCGCCGCGGCGGCGAGCCGTTCTTCCGTGGTGTCGGGCGCGGCGAGGAAGACGGTGTCGAGACCGGCAGCGTGTGCCTGCTCCCGCAGGTCACTCGCGTCCTCGGGGAGCAGGTCGGGGATCAGCAGCCCGGCGGCGCCGGCGGCTTTCGCATCGCGACAGAACGCGTCGGGCCCGTAGGCGTGGACCGGGTTGAGCGCGGTCATGAGCACGATAGGGGTCTCGGTCACTTCGGCGATCATGGGCAGGTGCTCGAAGATGCGCTTCACCGAGATGCCGCTGGCCAGGGCACGGGTGTAGGCGGCCTGGATGATGGGGCCGTCGGCGAGGGGATCGCTGAACGGGATGCCGAGCTCGATGATGTCGGCGCCGGCCTCGGCGACGGCGCGGGCGAGGGCGATCGTCATGGCGAGGTCGGGATCCCCGGCGGCGAGGTAGGCGATGAGGGCCGACCGGCGGTCTCGCTTGGCGCGCTCGAACGCGGAGGCGATGGTCGTCATGCCGCCCGCTGTCTCGCGATCGTTATCCTACCCATCATCATCATCGCGAACGACATCCTTGTCACCACGTCCGGAAAGGTTGACGAGCAGCACGCCGTCGGGCCCCAACTCGCGACCCCAGCTCATCGCATATGCCAGGGCGTGACTCGACTCCAGCGCCGGGATGATCCCCTCGGTTTTCGCCAGCGCCGAGTATGCCGCGCTCGCCTCGTCGTCGGTCACCGAGACGTAGCGGGCCCGACCCGTCGCCTGCAGCCAGGCGTGCTCGGGGCCGACGCCGGGATAGTCGAGGCCGGCGGCGATCGAATGGGTTGGCGCGACCTGGCCGTCGTCGTCCTGGAGCAGGAACGAGTAGGACCCGTGGAGCACTCCAGCTCGGCCGCCGACAAGCGAGGCCGAGTGCCGGCCGCTGGCTAGCCCGGCGCCCGCCGCCTCGACACCGACCATCGGGATGTCGTCATCGATGAACGGATGGAAGAGCCCGATGGCGTTGCTGCCGCCGCCGACGCAAGCGACCAGCCCGTCGGGCAGTTCCCCGTGCTGCTCGAGAATCTGGCGNNATCGCCTGGCTGGTCGCGTCCTTCAGCGTCTTCGCCCCGCTGTCCACCGGGATGACCTCGGCACCCAACAGCTCCATGCGGATGAGATTCAGCCTCTGACGCTTCATGTCGGTGCGGCCCATGTAGACCTGGCAGGGAAGCCCGAGCAGCGCGGCGGCCGTCGCGGTGGCGACGCCGTGCTGGCCGGCGCCGGTCTCGGCGATGAGCCGCGTCTTGCCCAGCGCCCGGGCCAGCAGCGCCTGGCCCAGCGCGTTGTTGAGCTTGTGGCTGCCGGTATGGGCCAGGTCCTCGCGCTTCAGATAGACGGTCGCGCCGCCGCAGCGCTCGCTGAAGCGGGAAGCGTGGTAGAGGGGGGTCGGCCGGCCCACGTAGTCGAGGAGCAGCATGTCGAGCTCGGCGCGGAAATCGTCGTCGTTCCACAGACGGTCGAACGCGGCCTCGAGCTCATCCAGCGCCGGAACCAACGTCTCGGGAACGTAGCGTCCGCCGAACTCGCCGAAACGGCCGGGGGTTGTGGCAGTCTTCATCATCATATTCGAGTAGGAGTACTCGGCCTCATTGTGCCAACCGGATCCTACGGTCGACTTCACGCACCGCGGTAATGAACTCTTCGAGTCTAACGGCGTCCTTGATGCCCGGTTCCGACTCGACACCCGACGAAACATCGACGCCGCCGGGCCGCAAGCGTCGGATCGCCTGCGCAACGTTGTCGGGTCGCAGGCCGCCCGCCATGATCACCCGGTCGCGCGGCCAGGGCAGCCGTTCGGCGTCGGCCCAGTCGAAGGCGATGCCGGTCCCGCCCTTGCGGCCGTCGGTCGTCGGCGCGTCGAGCAGGAACGCGGCGGCGGGAAACTCCCGAGCGCGCTCCAGGTCGGCGGCGCTCTCGACATGGATCGCCTTGATCACCGGCGCATCGATCGCCCGGGCCAGCTCCGGGGTCTCGTCGCCGGACAGCTGGACCCAATCGATCCCGCAGCGGCTGGCGGCGTCGGCGACAAAGTCGGGGCTCGGGTCGACGAAGACGCCGACACGCGCCACATAGGCCGGCGCCGCGGCGAAGATCTCCCGGGCGCGATGGATATCGACCTGCCGCGGGCTGTCGGCAAACACGACACCCAGGGCGTCGGCGCCCAGCTCGACGGCGCGGGCCGCGTCCTCGGGTCGGGTCAGCCCACAGATCTTGACCCGCGTCCTCGATCGCTCGCCGTTGATGATTCGCACGATCATCGGTTCACCCCCGCCAGCTCCTCGACTTTGCGGGCCCGCTCATCCGGCGGCAGCCGCAACAGCGACTCGCCGACCAGGACGGCGTCGACCCCGGCGTCACGCACGAGCCGGACGTCGTCGGCGTCGCGGATCCCGCTCTCGCTCACCAGCGTCACGCTGTCGGGCACACGTGGGGCGATCCGCTCGGTCACGGCCAGGTCGGTGGTCAGCGCCTGCAGGTCGCGGTTGTTGATCCCGACGATCGAGGCGCCGGCCTCGAGCGCCGCGTCCAGCTCGGCCTCATCGTGCACCTCGCACAGACACCCCAGTCCGATCTCGTTCGCGGCGCCGATAAGGGTCGCCGCTTCGTCGGGCGACAGGATGCGCAGGATGAGCAGCGTCGCCGCTGCGCCCGCCGCCCGCGCTTCGTAGAGCCCGGCGGCGTCGACGATGAAGTCCTTGCGCAGCGCCGGCAGCGTGACCGACGTGGCGATCGCGTTCAGATCATCGAGCCGGCCGCCGAAGTCGTCTTTGTCGGTGAGCACCGACAGCGCCGCCGCGCCGGCCTCCCGATAGACCGACGCGACCCGGATCGGGTCCTCGTTCGCCAGCGGCCCGGCGGACGGACTACGCCGCTTGAACTCGGCGATCAGCGCCACACGGTCGTCGGCTCGCAGCGCGGCTTCGAACGACGGGATGTCGCCACGTTTGCTTGCCCGCTCCCGCAACGCGTCCAGGTCGCGCCCCCGGGGCGCTGCCGTCGCGCGGCGCGCCCGAACCGCCACGGCCTTCGCGTCCAGATAACCCATCGTCTCGAGTCCGGGTCCTCAGCTCTGGCCCCAGCCGGGGATGCCGCCTTCCAGCTTCTCGGCCCGGCGCCGGGTGCCGCCCTCACGTTCCCGGAGCATGCGGGAGTAGTCGAGGAGCAACTCGAGCCGGGCGAGTGCGGCGCCGGAATCGACGGCCTCGCGTGCACGCTCGACACCCTCGCGCAGATCCGCAGCCTGCCCGGCCGCCAACAGCGCCGCGCCGGCGTTGAGCAGCGCCACCTGGCGCGGGCCGCCGTCTTTCCCTTCCAGCACGGCGCGCAGGATCTCGGC
>JABAHQ010009414.1_pt1 | contig 10486 bp, 11 predicted proteins | sample 7062091 | NCBI WGS metagenome assembly JABAHQ01 (sample SAMN14534359, study PRJNA622989) | marine sediment metagenome | biome: marine biome [ENVO:00000428]; feature: marine pelagic biome [ENVO:01000023]; material: deep marine sediment [ENVO:00002113] | place: India: Gulf of Kutch | collected...
CGCCCCCATGGTGCGCAGGATGGCGATGTCGCGGCCCTTGTCCTTCACCAGCATGATCTGGCCGGAGATGATGTTGAAGGCCGCGACCAGGATGATGAGCGACAGGATCAGGAACATGACGTTGCGCTCCACCTGGATCGCGTTGAAGAAGCTGGAGTTGGCCTGCTGCCAGTCGATCGTGCGGAAGCCGGACCCCAGGCTCTGCGCAATGCTCCGGCGGAGCGCCCGGACGCGGTCCGGGTCCTCGAGGAAGACCTCGATGCCGTTGACCCGCTCGGGCAGGCGGAAAAAGACCTGCGCCGCGACAAGCGGCATGTACACGAAGGTGCTGTCGTACTCGTACATGCCGACCTCGAACAGGCCGACGATACGGTAGCTCTTCATGCGCGGCACGGTGCCCATCACCGTGGTCGTGCCCTGCGGCGAGACGAGGGTCAGGCTGTCGCCGAGCGCCACGCCGAGCTTCTGAGCCAGGCGGCTGCCGACCACCACGACGTCGCGGCCGCGTTCGCCGGCGCCGGGGAAATCCTCCAGCGTGCCGGAGCCGACATTGTCGGCGATGAGCGCGCGCGCCTTCAGGTCCTCGGGCCGAACCCCGCGCACCAGGCCGCCCGAGGCCGCGCCGCGCGCGGTCACCATGACCTGGCCCTGAATCTGCGGCGCCACCGCGCGCACGCCGGGCAGCCGGGCGAGGCGTGCGCTGAGCGCGTCGAAGTCGGCGATCGGCCCCTCCACGCCGTAGACGGTGAGATGGCCGTTGACGCCGAGGATGCGCGACAGCAGCTCCTGGCGGAAGCCGTTCATGACCGCCATGACGATGATCAGCGTCGCCACGCCGAGCGCGATGCCGAGCAGCGAGAAGCCGGCGATGACCGAGACGAAGCCCTCCTGGCGCCGCGCGCGCAGATAGCGCAGCGCGACCATGCGTTCGAAGGGGCTGAAGATCATGCCTCGCCTCGCGCCGGGCTCAGGCGCACGGACAGCCGAGCTCATGTTTCCCCGGGCGCAACATGAGGCCCCCAATCGAGCGGCTCGCGGGACGAGGTGCAGGGCACACAGCCATGCGCCACGGACGCGCCGCTAGCCGCTCAGCCGGGCGAGCGCGGACTCGAGCGACAGCTCCTCGCGCGCGCCGCTCTTGCGCTGCTTGAGCTCCACCACGCCCTTGTTGATGCCACGCGGGCCGATGACCAGTTGCCAGGGCAGTCCGATCAGGTCCATGTCGTTGAACTTGGCCCCGGGCCGCTCGTCGCGGTCGTCGTAGAGCACCTCGGCGCCGGCGTTCAGGAGAGTGCCGTAAGTCTGCTCGCAGACCGTGGTGCAGGCCGTGTCGGCGGCCCTCAGATTGATCAGCCCGATTCGAAACGGCGCAACCGGCTCGGGCCAGATGATGCCGGCCTCGTCGTGGCTCGCCTCGATGATGGCGCCCACCAGGCGCGACACCCCGATGCCGTAGGAGCCCATGTGCACTGCCACCTGCTCGCCGTCCGGCTTGCTGACGAGGGCGCCCAGGGGCTCGGAGTACTTGGTGCCGAAATAGAAGATGTGGCCGACCTCGATGCCGCGCCGCTCGACCCGCTTGTCCGCCGGCACCTCGGCCTCGAAGGTGGCGGGATCGTGCTTGTCGTCGGTCCGCGCGTACCTCTCGGTCCAGTGCTCCACGATCGGCGAGAGGTCGGAGTCGTAGTCGATGTCCTGGGCCAGCACGTCGTGCTCGAGCAGGTCGCCGTGGCAGAACACGCCGGTCTCGCCGGTGTCCGCCAGGATGACGAACTCGTGGCTCAGGTTGCCGCCGATCGGACCGGTTTCGGCCTCCATGGGGATGGCCTTCAGGCCGAGGCGCGCGAACGTCCTCAAGTAAGACACGAACATCTTGTTGTAAGACACTCTTGCAGCATTGTAATCGAGGTCGAAGGAGTAGGCGTCCTTCATCAGGAACTCGCGCCCGCGCATGACGCCGAAGCGCGGCCGCACCTCGTCGCGGAACTTCCACTGGATGTGGTAGAGCATCCTCGGCAGGTCGCGGTAGCTCCGCACCGCGTCGCGGAAGATCTCGGTGATCAGCTCCTCGTTGGTCGGGCCGTAGAGCATCTCGCGCTCGTGCCGGTCGGCGATGCGCAGCATCTCCTTGCCGTAGTCCTCGTAGCGCCCCGACTGCTTCCACAGCTCGGCCGACTGGATGGTCGGCATCAGCACCTCCTGTGCGCCGGCGCGGTCCTGCTCCTCGCGCACGATCTGCTCGATCTTCTTGAGCACGCGAAAGCCGAGCGGCAGCCAGGAATAGATGCCGGCGCTGGCCTGGCGGATCATGCCGGCGCGCAGCATCAGCCGGTGCGAGACGATCTGCGCCTCGGCCGGCGTCTCCTTCAGGGTGGGCATGAAATAGCGGGAAAAACGCAATCGATCACCCTTGGCCGTCCACCTCCGCCTCCGACCGTCCGCCCCCGTCACCGCGCCGGAACGGCACGCGCGGACGCGTGCCCCCGGCCCGGGTCCGCAGATGTATATGGGAAGGTCGCGGCCTTGTCCATGGCGCCCGCCCGGCCCCGGCCGCGGCGCCACGTGGCCGCGGCCCGGGTCAGGGCGCCTGGCGCATGATCCTCTGGCAGCGCGCCGCCAGCTCGGCCTGCGCCTCGTCGCGCAGCGGCTGGCCGTTCAAGGTGAAGCGCCCGTCGCGGTAGACCACCTCGCCCACTTCGGCGTCGGCGTCGTAGAGCGCCGGATTGGCCGGGATGCCGAAGCGTTGCAGCAGATCGATCTCGATGTCGATCAGGATGGTCTCGGGTACCGGCCGGCGTACCCCGCCGTCGAGCTCGGCCGGCGCGACCGGCCGGCCGTAGACGTCGACGCCGGGCTGATAGGCCACGTCCGGCGCCGGCACGTGCTCGACCAGCCGCGCGCAGTCGGCCTTGGTGATGACCACGGTGGCTTGCTCGTCCGCGCCCGCCGAGGCCTGCGCGCCCAGGAGCAGGACGAGGGCCGCGACCAGGGAGTTTGGGCTGCGTTGGATCATCGGATCAGGCTAGGTCCGCGGCCTTAACAAAACAACAAAACATAAGGACCGGCACCCGGATGAACGGCACCCGGGCGCCCCAGCCGGGCAAACGGCGAGGCCCGGGAGCGCGACCCGAGGACCGTATCGGCGGACCAAGACGCTGCCGCTTGCGCGACGGGATCATCAACGCCATCGCGCGCGGCCTCAAGCCGGCGATCCGCGCCGGCATCGGCCTGGTTCGGGCGAACAATCGCGCTGCAAGGTGCTCGGCGGCAAGGGGGTCGAGCGTCCGGGCGCCGGCTGCGCGATCGCGCCCTTGGTCGGCAAGCTCGCCCTGATGTGATGCGCGTCGCGCGAACTGTGAGCTCTAACCTCTTGTGCTGGTTGAGCCTTGCCGGAAAAACGGGTGACGGCACGGAAGCCTTTCGCTAGACTGTGCGGCCTAAAAAATCCATGCGAAAAAGGCATGGCCCGAGTTTGGGGAGGAAGCCGCCATCGGGGCGGTGCGAGCAGGGCGCAAAACCCTTCTCGAAACAAAGATCTGTGAGCCGTTAGGCGATGGCAAGCTCGAGCTTTGGGCTTGCCATTTTTTTCGCCAGCCGGGGCCATGTTCTTGCCCGTGCGGGCGATTCGTGCCCGTGCGGGCGGCCGGGCCGCAGCAGCCCGGCCGCTCGTCAGGAGCCGCGCATCCACGGCGGCGCGAGGGCCGCGATGCGGGCGCTCACCGGGCAGTCCGGGCGGTGCGCCCCGGGCAGGTATCCGATGCTCATCAGGAACTCGCCCACCACCTCGGGCCCCATGAACAGGAAGGTCCTGCGGAACAGCGCGACCCAGCCGGCGCGCTCGCGCGGGTGGTGCGCGTCGAGCCAGGCCGCGAAGCCGCCGTGGCCCTGGCGCAGCGCCTGGATGCGCCGGGCGTTCTCGATCACGGCATCGATCTTGCGCCGGTTGCGCACGATTCCGGCATCGGCCAGCAGCCGCGCCCGCTCGGCCTCGCCGTAGGCGGCGACACGGTCAACGTCGTAGCCGTCGAAGGCGGCGCGCAAGGCGGCGCGCTTCTTCAGCATCAGCTCCCAGGACAGGCCGGCCTGGTTGATCTCGAGCACCATGCGCTCGAACAGGACCGCCTCGTCCGCGACCGGGAAGCCGTATTCCTCGTCGTGGTAGGGCCCGTGCAGCGGATGGCCCGGGGCGTACGCGCAGTAGTCGGCCATGGCCTCGGGCTCAGGTTTCGTAGATGGGCAGGACGTCGCTTTCGATGATCAGGTAGGCCACGACCCACAGCACCGCCGAGATGGCGGTCGTGATCAGCAGCTTGCGCCAGATCATCGGCCGCTCGGGCGCGCTCGAGGCGTGGCCCGCCTCATGCTCGTCCGGCACCTTCACGCCCCAGGGCAGGACCGCGAAAATCACGACCCACCAGATGATGACGTAGACCAGGATGCCGGTGAACCAGTTCACGCCGCCGTGTGCTCTCTCACGCCACCGAGACCGGGCGCCTCAGGCCTGCTCCAGCTCGATCAGCGTGCCGCAGAAGTCCTTGGGATGCAGGAACAGCACCGGCTTGCCGTGGGCGCCGGTCTTCGGCTCGCCGTCGCCGAGCACGCGCGCGCCCTGCGCCGCCAGCCGGTCGCGCGCGGCCCGGATGTCCTCGACCTCGTAGCACAGGTGGTGGATGCCGCCGGACGGGTTGCCCTCGAGGAAGCTGGCGACCGGCGAGCCGTCGCCGAGCGGCTCAAGCAGCTCGATCTTGGTGTTGGGCAGGGTCACGAAGACCACGGTGACGCCGTGCTCGGGCAGCGCCTTGGGCGCCGAGACCCGGGCCCCGAGGGTGTCCCGGTACTGCGCCGCCGCCGCCGCCAGGTCGGGCACCGCCAGGGCCACATGATTGAGTCTGCCGATCATCTCTCGCCTCGCTCGACGGCCACTCTAGCCATTGGCGCTGCGCTGTCTAGCTCAGCCGCACCAGATGTACGTCGGTCACCGGCCGCTTGCCGAGCACGCGCCCGAAGGCGCGCCGCGCGGCCAGGCGCGCGGCCTCCTTGACCGCCGCGTCGTCGCGCCGCTCCGCGGCCGGCAGGAGGCGCAAGGCGTCGCACACGCCGTCGGCCACCACGGCGAGCTTGTCGGCCTCGGCCTCCGGGTCGAGCAGGCCCTGGGTGGTGACCAGCGGCATGCCCTGGAACAGCCCGTCCGGGCCGATCACCAGGGTCACCATGGCGCTGCCGTTGTATGTCATCTTGCGGCGCGTGCGCAGCACCGGGCTGTCCAGCGGCAGCAGCCGGTTGCCGTCCAGGGCGAGGCGCCCGACGGCCACGTGATCCACGATGCCGGCCGGCTCCGGCGCCAGGCGGATGAGCGCGCCGTTCTCGCCGACGATCTGCCGCGGCACCTGACACTGGCGCGCCAGATGGGCGTGCTCGGCCAGATGCCGCGCCTCGCCGTGAACCGGGACCGAGATGCGCGGCCGGACCCACTGATACATCTGGGTCAGTTCCTCGCGCGCCGGGTGCCCCGAGACATGCACGAAATGGTCGTCGCCGGTGATCACCGCGACCCCGAGGCGCACCAGCTGGTTGTGCAGCGCGAAGATCGCCGTCTCGTTGCCCGGGATGACGCGGCTGGAGAAGATCACCGCGTCCCCGGGATCCAGCGCGATGTGCGGGTTCTCGCCGTTGGCGATGCGCCACAGCGCGGAGCGCGGCTCGCCCTGGCTGCCGGTGCACAGGACGAGCACCTCGCCGCGCGGCAGGAACCCGGCGTGCTCCTCCGCGACGATCGCGGGAAAGTCCTGCAAATAGCCGCTGTCGCGCGCCGCCTGGTAGACCCGCGCCATGGAGCGCCCGGCCAGGACGACCCGGCGGCCGTGCGCCGCGGCCGCCTTGCCCACGGTATCCAGGCGCGCCACGTTGGAGGCGAAGCAGGTGACCAGCACCCGGTTCTCGAAGCCGCCGAGCAGCTCCATGAGCACGGCGCGCACCTCCGCCTCGGATCCGGACTCGCCTTCGACTAGGGCGTTGGTCGAATCGCAGACCATGGCGAGCACGTCCGCGCCGGCCAGCGCGCGCAGCGCCTGCTCGTCGTAGCCCTCGCCGATCAGGGGATCGGGGTCGAGCTTCCAGTCGCCGGTGTGCAGCACCGTGCCGGCGGCGGTGCGGATGACCAGCGCGTTCGGCTCGGGGATGGAATGGGTCAGCGTGATCAACTCGACCTCGAACGGAGCGACCGTGAAGCGGCCGGACAGCGGCACCTCGATGATCTCCACCTCGTCCGCCAGGCCGGCCTCGAGCAGCTTGGGATAGACCATCTCCGCGGTAAAGGCGGTGGCGTAGATCGGGCAACGCAGCCGCGCCCACAGGTGGCCCACGGCGCCGATGTGGTCCTCGTGGGCATGCGTGAGCACGAGCCCGGCCAGATCGGCGCGCCGCGCCTCGATGAAGTCGGGGTCGGGCATAAGCACCTCCACGCCGCCCGGCGATCCGGCGCCGGCGAAGGTCACCCCGAGGTCGACCATGAGCCAGCGCCCGGCGTGGCCGTAGAGGTTCAGGTTCATGCCGATCTCGCCGGTTCCGCCCAGCGGCAGGAAGTAGAGCTCGTCGGCCGCCGGCCTGCCGATCATGCCTTGTCCCTGCTGTTGGCGCGATAGACCGCGAGCAGGCCGCGCAGCGTGAGCTCCTGATCGACCGCGTCGATGCAGGCGGTCGCGCGGGCGAAGAGCGGCGCGTGCCCGCCGGTGGCGACCACCTTCATGGGCCGCCCGTACTCTGCCTTGATGCGCGCCACGATCCCCTCGATCAGCCCGACGTAGCCCCAGTAGACGCCCGACTGCATGGCCGGCACCGTGGCCCGCCCGATGACCCGCGGCGGCGGCTCCTTGATGGCGATGCGCGGCAGCTTGGCGGCCGCCCGGTGCAGCGCGTCGAGCGACAGGTTGACGCCGGGCGCGATCACGCCGCCCACGTAGGCGCCGTCGTCGCCGATCACGTCGAAGGTGGTCGCCGTGCCGAAGTCGATCAGGATCAACGGGCCGCCGAAGGCGGCGTGCACCGCGACCGCGTTGACCAGGCGGTCTTCGCCGACCTGGTCCGGGCGATCGACCCGCACCTCGAGGCCCATGTCGGTGCCCGGCTCGCCGACGACGAGCGGCGCCACCTTGAAGTAGCGCGCGCACAGGGTCTTGAGCGCGTGCATGGTGGCCGGCACCACGTTGGCGATGACGGCGCCGTCGATGTCGGCCGGCTGCAGCCCCTCGAGCGCCATGAGCTGGGTCAGCCAGACCGCGTATTCGTCGGCCGTGCGCCTGGCATCGCTCGAGGCGCGCCACGAGCCGCGCAGCACGTCGCGTTCGTCGTAGACCGCGAAGACGATGTTGGTGTTGCCCGAATCGATGGCGAGAAGCATGGGCCGCGTCCTCCCGCTCACGTGCCCAAGTACACGTCGCCGGCGCTGATCCTGCGCTCGCTGCCGTCGCCGAGCCCGAGGACCAGGGCGCCGTCGCGGTCCAGGTCCTTGAAGGTCCCGCTCAGGGTCTCGCGCGGCAGGCGGATCTCCAGCGCCTCGCCGCGCGCGTGCGCGTGATTGAGCCAGGCCTGGCGGACCGGCGCGAAGCCGTCGTCCAGCCAGCGGTTGACCCAGGCCAGGAAATGCCGGCTGAAGGCCTCGAGCAGGTCCACCTCCGTGACGCTCGGCGGCGCGCCCTCGAAGCACAGGCTTGTCGCCGGGAAGGCGCTGTCCGGCGGGTAGCTGCGCACGTTGGCGCCGAGGCCGAGGATTAGGCAGTCGAGGCGCCCGGCCGCGTCGCTGCGCGACTCGAGCAGAATGCCGGCGCCCTTGCGGCCGTTGAGCAGCACGTCGTTGGGCCACTTGTAGGTGACCTCGATCATCGGCGGCGCCACCGAGCCGAAGGCCTCGCCGACGGCCAGCGCGGCGACGAAGCCGAGCTGCGCCGCCTCGGCCGGGGCGCACTCGGGCCGCAGCACCAGCGAGCAGTAGAGGTTGCCGGGCGGGCTGACCCAGCCGCGCCCCTGGCGCCCACGGCCCTTGGTCTGCTCCCGGGCCCAGACCAGGGTGCCGTCCTCTGCCCCTTGCTCGGCCAGGCGCAGCGCCTCGTCGTTGGTGCTGGTCACGCTGTGCAGCGCGACCAGCCGGTAGACGGGCGGCAGCTTGGGACGGGCCGGTTCCGCCGCGAATTCGCTCATCCGGCGAAAAGCGCCGAGGCTGCGGCCGCAGCGCCGCTCAAGAGCGGGCCCGGGGCGATGAAGAACAGGAGGACGAGGAGGCTGGCCGCGGCCAGGACCGCCGTCATCTCGCGCCCGATCGGCCGGTCGAAGGCCTCCGCCGGCTCGTCGAAGTACATCAGCTTGACGATGCGCAGGTAATAGAAGGCGCCCACCACGCTGCTCAGCACGCCGATGACCGCGAGCACGTAGAGCTCGGCCTCGATCGCGGCGAGGAACACGTAGAGCTTGCCGAAGAAGCCGGCGAGCGGCGGGATGCCCGCCATGGAGAACATGAAGATGCCGAGCGCCAGCGCCATCATGGGACTGGTCTTGGACAGGCCCTTCAGGTCGTCGATGCCCTCGACCATCAGCTCCTTCTGGCGCATGCACAGGATGCAGCCGAACGTGCCGAGGTTCATGACCACGTAGATCGCCATGTAGATGATCAGCCCCTGCACGCCCTCCTCGGTGCCGGCGGCAAGCCCGACCAGGGCGTAGCCGACGTGGCCGATCGAGCTGTAGGCCATCAGCCGCTTGATGTTGCTCTGGTACAGGGCGGCGAGCGCGCCCAGCACCATCGACCCGATCGAGATGAAGACCACGATCTGCTGCCACTGCAGCGCGTACTCGCCGAACGGGCCCATCATGACGCGCGAGAGCAGCGCGATCGCCGCCACCTTGGGCGCCGTGGCGAAGAACGCGGTGACCGGGGTCGGCGCGCCCTCGTAGACGTCCGGCGTCCACATGTGGAACGGCACCGCGGAGACCTTGAAGGCCAACCCGGCGAGCAGGAACACCAGGCCGGTCAGCAGGCCCACCGACGGCCCCTCGCCGGCCGCCGCGCTCGCGGCGAAGAGGTCCGCCAGCGTCTCGAAGCTCGTGGTCCCGGCGAAGCCGTAGACCAGCGACGCGCCGTAGAGCAGCAGGCCCGAGGACAGCGCGCCGAGGACGAAGTACTTCAGCCCCGCCTCGGTCGAGCGCAGGGTGTCGCGCCGGAAGGCGGCGACGACGTAGAGCGACAGGCTCTGCAGCTCGAGGCCGAGGTAGAGCGAGATCAGGTCGTTCGCCGAGACCATCATCAGCATGCCCAGCGTCGCGAACAGCATCAGGATCGGGTACTCGAAGCGCACCACGCCCTCGCGCTCGAAGTAGCGCAGCGACATGAGCATGGCGGTGGCCGAGCCGACCAGGACGATGAGCTTCATGAAGTCGCCGAAGCGGTCGACGACGAACAGCCCGCCGAAGGCGGTCGCCTCGCCGCGGCCGCCCAGCGCGATCACGCCGAAGACGCCGACAAGGCTGACCACGGAAAGCAGCAGGACCGAGGGCGCCGCCCGGTCGCCGCGGAACACGCCGTACATGAGCAGCGCCATGGCGACGCAGGCGAGCAGCAGCTCGGGCAGCGCGGTGACGATGTCGAGGGGACTCATCTCGCCGGCCTCCCCTCACCTCGCCGGCGGCAGCGCCGCGAGCGATGAGGCTTGCGAGGCCGCGTGCGCCGCCTGGTAGTTCTCGATCAGATTGCTGACCGAGGCGGACATGATGTCGAGGAACGGCATGGGATAGACGCCCATCCAGAACACCAGGATGACCAGCGGCGCGAAGACCGCGGCCTCGCGCCAGTTGAGATCGAGGATCGACCTGAGGTCCTCCTTGGTGAGCAGGCCGAAGATGACCCGGCGGTAGAGGTAGAGCATGTAGGCCGCGCCGAGCACCATGCCGCTCGCCGCGAACAGGGCGACCCAGGTGTTCGCCTGGAAGGCGCCGACCAGGACCAGGAACTCGCCGACGAAGCCGCTGGTGCCCGGCAGCCCGACCGCGGCCAGCATGAAGATCATGAAGACCAGCGCGTAGGCCGGCATGCGCTCGACCAGGCCCTCGTAGGTCGCGATCATGCGGCTGTGCATGCGGTCGTAGACCACGCCGACGATGAGGAACAGGGCGGCCGAGACCACGCCGTGCGAGAGCATCTGGAACAGCGCGCCCTCCATGCCCTGTTGCGTCGCCGTAAACGCGCCCAGCGTCACGAAGCCCATGTGCGCGACCGAGGAATAGGCGATGAGCTTCTTCATGTCCTCCTGCGCCAGCGCCACCAGCGAGGTGTAGATGATGGCGATGATCGACAAGACGTAGATGAACGGCGTGAAGAACAGCGAGGCGTCCGGCAGCATGGGCAGGGAAAAGCGGAAGAATCCGTAGGCGCCCATCTTCAAGAGCACCGCCGCCAGGACCACGGAGCCGGCGGTCGGCGCCTCGACGTGGGCGTCCGGCA
>JABAHQ010016508.1_pt7 | contig 10486 bp, 12 predicted proteins | sample 7062091 | NCBI WGS metagenome assembly JABAHQ01 (sample SAMN14534359, study PRJNA622989) | marine sediment metagenome | biome: marine biome [ENVO:00000428]; feature: marine pelagic biome [ENVO:01000023]; material: deep marine sediment [ENVO:00002113] | place: India: Gulf of Kutch | collected...
CGTCAACTTAAGATCCCAGCTTCGAAAGTTTATTCAAAACAGCCTGTTTCATCACCTTGACTGGAGCCGAACGGTTAGTCCATATTTCAAAAGATGCAGCGCCTTGGTAGACGAGCATTTCAACGCCGCTGACTACTTTTGCTCCCATTGACTTTGCGTCTTTTGCAAGTTTTGTTTCTAAAGGGTTGTAGATTATGTCCATCACACACAATTCGGGTCTCAGCCAGCTCGGATCCACCAGACTCTGGTCAACATGCGGGTGCATGCCAACAGAGGTTGCGTTAACCAGTATGTCCGCATCTTCCAGTTCCTTTTTCAAAAGTTCGGATGAAAGCGAGTTTCCACTTATCTTCTTGTCAAATTTTTTGCGTAAAACTTCCGCCAGCTCTTTGGCTTTCTGGGCGGTTCTGTTGAGGATTTTGAGTTCTTCCGCCTCCTGTGCCGCGTGGAACGCTATGGCTTTTCCCGCGCCACCGGCTCCGAGTAGAAGCATCTTCTTTCCCTCTAGACCTACACCGTTTTCCTTCAGGGCGTTTATCGCGCCGATGCCGTCGGTAATATAACCTACAAGGTTCCCTCCCGCGTTGAGGATAGTGTTGACTGCACCGATAGATCTAGCTGTCGAGTCTATTTCGTCTAAGTGTTTCATGATCGCGTTTTTGTGGGGCATGGTCACGTTTAACCCGTGAACGTCTAAGCTTCTTGCCCCAGCTATTGCGTCTCTTAATTCTTCCTTTCTAACCCTGAAGGCTAGGTAAACTAAATCAAGGTTCAACTCTTTGAAGGCTGCGTTGTGCATCACAGGGCTCAACGTGTGTTCTATAGGATCTCCAATGACGCAGCAAACCTTTGTTCTTCCAGAAATCTCCATTCTACATTAGCCCCAAGGTCTCGTACGCGGCCCTCATTTCTTGGATGGTCAGCTGCCCCCAAGCTGTTTCTCTTCCCTTCTCCAGAGACGCAAACGTGAAAGAGCCGCCGAAGAGTGGAGACAGAAGCCTGGAAACCTTGCCCAGTTCGCCCATGGAGAAGCAAACCGTCTTCGCACGTTTACAGGCCTTGGACACGAAGTTTAGGACGATTAGGTTGTCCTCAATCGACTTAGCCGTAGTTACAACTTTACAGACGTCAGCTCCACTCGAAATTTGCTTTCTGAGGATCTCCTCCATCTGTATTAAACTTGGAGTTTGATTAAAGTCGTGAAAGGACACTATGGACTTTACACCTATTTCATGTACGTCGCCAACGATGCCCCCTAGTTCAGAGGTGAACAACTCTATGTCGACGTATTCGAAGCCGTTTCCGGAGGCTTTCAGCAATATTTGTTTGCGCTCGGCTTCGCTTCCCCTAAATTTGCCGTGACACTTGACTGACCGGTTCGTTGCTATCAGAGGCACCTTGCTACAACCTGCGATGTCATGTAATTCGCCGTGTTCTCTAAGACCGTCTAATCTGACTTCAATAAGGTCTGCTCTGTGGTTCTCAGCCTTCTCAACCAGTTCTAAAGCCTCAGCGACAGTTTCAGGGAGGACTGAAACACATATCCTGATGGTCAACGTTCTATTACCATCTCCTCTTTCACCAAGGTCCCGAAATGCCTACCTCCTTCCCCTGTCCTACGCACTAAAACTTCGTCGCCGGCTTTTAGTTCAGCAACCGACTTGGAACCCTCACTGGTTACAAGTCTGATGGTTTCGGCGTTTTGAACGATAGTCTTTATTCTCTTTCCTTCACATTCGGCCTCAATTAGCAACATGGGTCTCCTCTCGATCTTCACCCTACCTACATGGGTTGACCTAACCTTTCCTTCCCTATCAACTATGAGGACTTCGTCGCCTGCTTTCAGCTCTGAGAGGTATCTTGTTTTGTTGAGTGAGGAAAGTGTGTACAGGGATACGGGTCCTGCGTTAACCCTGAATGGACGTGTTTCCACATACGGACTTTCATAGACCTCTGCCTGAACGAGGAACAAACCTGAGGACTGACATCCCGCGAGGATTCCCTCCCCTAACCTCATGAGGTCGCATGTGTCAACGCAGACTCGGGCTCCGGTTCCGATCTGTTTCAGCTCCACGACTTTTGCGGGCACCAGCTTAATCTTTAGAGCTTGCTTTTTGGTGATGGCTGCTGTCTCAGCGAGTTCTTCAAGGCTGGAGGTTTTCAGGACAACCCCGTCAGCACCCAACTCTAGAGTCTCCAGGGCGACCCTAGCGTCTTTTGCACACGAAACCTCGGCGAGCAGTTTAGTTTTCCCACGCGTCATCGCGATTACGTTCTCCAGAGGGATAACCTTCCAGTCGGGACAGTTGAGGATTATATAGTCGCTTGATGATTCCACGGCCTTGGCAATGGTCTTCTCGTCTTCTCTTCCCCTCATACTTACTTTAACCGCAACAGCTTTCCCCATCTCTTTCAGCTTCCTAGCCTTGCTTTCATCAAAGATTTCTAGCACATTGATGTCGCAGTCGCCTGAGCTGGCCGCTGTTTTGACTCCAATCTTTCTGGCGTCTTCTGCATCCCGCGGGTCAACTAAAAGAGCATCGCAGAACTGAGCAGCTGATTTGACTAGGCTCTTTTTTACTTTACCCGAAATTGGCTCATCTATTTCAATCCAGAGTTCTTTCACTTGCCCCCACCTAGAATTTTTAAGGATTCATCGACTGATGCTTTTTTATGTACGATTGCTGAGAGTGCCTTAACCATCAGAGTTGGGTTTTCGTTTTGAAACACGTTTCTACCAATAGAGAGTCCTGCGCCGCCAGCTTTTACTGAGTCTTGCACCATCTGCAAAACCTCTCGAACGGTTTCTACCTTAGGACCGCCAGCTATTATGATTGGAAGGTGGCAACCGCGAACCACATCTTTGAAGGTTTCGATACTGCCCGTGTAGTTGGTCTTGATGATGTCGGCACCCAGCTCAGCGCCTAACCTTGCGGCGTGCGCAACCACATCTAAGGCGTGTTGATTCTTTATCTCTGGGCCTCTCGGATACATCATGGCTAGCAGGGGCATGCCGTATTGGTCGCACTCGTCCGCAACCTCGCCTAATTTTGCGAGCATTTTATCTTCCTGCTCCGCGCCAACATTGATGTGGACGGAAACAGCGTCTGCGCCGATTCTTACAGCTTCGTTTACGGAGCACACCTGAACCTTGTAGTTTGGATCAGGGCCAATCTTTGTGCTAGCGGATAGGTGTACAATCAAGCCGGCTCGTCCGGTGTCAACGTTTTTTGCTACGCCTCTGTGCACCAAAACCGCGTCCACTCCTCCCTTTAAAAGCTTGTCGATGATCGCTTGCATATTCACGAGCCCTTTGATTGGACCAGCAGTTACGCCATGATCCATTGGCACTATGACAGTTCTTTGGTCTTCGCGGAAAATCCTTTTCAACCGTCTCTTTTTACCAGGGTCCAAACATCTTCACCTTCTAAAGGTATTTTTTTGCTTTCAAGTACTCAGCGTTTAGAACACCGCAACCAGCAGCCCCTCTAATGGTGTTATGGCCCAGAACAACGTACTTGACTCCTATGAGGGCGGGGTCCTTCCTTACTCTGCCCACCACGACACTCATGCCGCCGCCCTCCATTCTGTCCAATCTTGTCTGCGGCCTATCTTCCTCTCTCCTAACGACGACAGGTCTCGCTGGCGCTGTTGGAAGCTCAAGTTTCTGGGGCTCGCCGACAAACTTTTCCATCGCGGCCATAACTGATTCAGGTTCTGCTTCACGTTTCGGCTCGACGAAAACCGCCTCCATATGTCCGTCCAAAGTTGGAACTCTGTGACAACTCGCTGAAATTTTGAACTGGGCTGGTTTTGAAGGAGAGCCGAACACCTTCAAAGTTTCGGTTTGCATTTTTTCCTCCTCGTTCCTGATGAAAGGAATAACGTTGTCTACAATGTCGAGGGAGGCGACGCCAGGGTATCCCGCACCCGAGATAGCCTGCATCGTAGAAACAATCATTCTTTTGATACCGAATTCGTCGTAGATCGGTTTCAAGGAAAGGGTTAAAACTGTGGCGCTACAGTTCGGGTTTGTAATAATCGCCCCGCTCCATTTTCTCCTCCTGCGCTGTTCATCTATGAGGCAGACGTGATCGCAGTTGACTTCCGGATTCATTAGGGGCACATCTGGGTCCATCCTGTGGGAAGAAGCGTTACTAACCACGACGTATCCAGCCTCAGCGAAGCTTTCCTCTACCTTGCCAGCCACCTCAGAGGGCAGCGCGGAGAAAACCACATCAACATCTTCAATTTTTCTAACGGCCTTGGGCTCTATGTCAACCACTTCTAGGTCATAAACTTTCTCCGGGATTGGAGTTGACAGCCTCCATTTCGCCGCCTCTGAATACTTCAATCCAGCGCTTCTCTCAGAAGCTGCTACAACAGAGACCTCGAACCATGGGTGTCCACTCAACAATCGTATGAAAATTTGGCCAACCGAGCCTGTTGCGCCTAGGACTGCTGTTTTCATCATTTTATTACCCACCTCGTAAAGAGTTTTTAATCAGTTTTAGAGTTTTGTCCTTTTCCTTCCAGTCCACGAAGAGGAGGATACTGGATGTAATTGTTAGGATGCCGAAGATGTTTATTTCATTTAGCCGCAAGGTCTCTGATATTTGTCCTATAATGCCCGGTGTTTCCTCCAGACCTACACCGCTGACTTTGAGAAAGGCTAACTGCTTTCTGACAGACATCGCGATGGTTTCTCTGTATTTCAGTATCTTTTCATGAACTTTCTCCAAGAGAGAATCTAAATCCCCCTCTTCTGCCACATACAGAATTATTGAATTGCAATCAACAGACAAACCTAACAACGGCACGTATGCCTTAACAACCCCGGTTAGCTCTTGGACGACCTTAGGTTTTTCGGAAACGCCACGACCAACCACTGTTATTGATATTGCGGGAGACCGACTTGCTGCGACCACGTCTAGTTCAGTTGACAAACCTCCAGTGATTAGGGTGCCATTTACATTCAAATCACCATGAATATAACTGATCACCCTAGCATCTATTGACGGGTCTTTATACCTTAAGGCCTTTCTGTGGATGAATTTCGCGCCTGAATCAGCGAGTCCTACCAGTGTGTTCACATCGATCTCTCTAAGTTTTTTCGGGTTTTGGATACTCTTTGGATCAGCAGACATGATTCCCTCAGCGTCGGTGACTAAAACAATCTCATCCGCTCCCAATGCTTTGGCTAGAATGAACGCTGTTGCGTCGCTTCCACCCCGTCCAATGGTGGTTATTTTTCCATCAAGTGTTCTGCCTACAAAACCTGCGATGACGGGCGTAACGCCTTTTTCAACAAGGGGAAGTACGTATTGCTGAATTCTTTTTCTGCATTGCTCTTCAATTGGATTTGCGTTAGAGAAGTTGCCATCTGTGATGATGGGCCAGTCTGGGTCTAATGGGTCAAAGTAGCGGGATTCTACACCTTTTGCTTTTAAAGCCGCGGTGACGATTCTGATGCTGGTTCTCTCTCCCATTGCTAGGATGTCGTCTAACTCTCCCTTTTCAACCTTTCCGCCAGAGGTGTTCTTGGCTGCGTGAAGAAGCAAATCAGTTGTTTTTCCCATTGCGGAAACAACCACGGCGATCTGTGTACCTTTTGCTACTTCTTTAGCGACAGCCGTAACAGCTCTTAACATCCGTTCATGATCGGCTAAACTAGCTCCTCCGTATTTTACCACGATTCTTTTGCGGCGCTTTACATTAGATGGTTTCATAAATCAATCAAACCCCCAAAAGGCCCACGAAGCTGAAATTGATGCAAAAATTCTTTTTAGCTACTGGGCCTCAAAAATAGCGAAAGCTATAGCTGTAGGCGTGGAAACTCGTTGAGTAATTGGTCGTTTGAATCGTCGTTCTCTCTTTCATGTGCCCAGAGCCTCGACTCTAAGCAGACGACCTTCTTACATAAAAGAGTTTCGAACGATAGATATTGATGTGTTATTAAAGTTTAAAAATGCATGAACGTACAGTAGCTACGGGATTGAACATGAAGGTGCTTGTGTTAGGAGGATACGGTGCTCAGGGCTCTGTTATATGCACTTATTTGGCAAGGAGGCCCGAAGTTTCTGAGGTTGTTTGTGCTGGAAGGAACTTGGCGAAGGCGAAGCGACTTGTCGAGAGAATCAAGAGCAACAAGCTATCTCCGAAGAAACTTGATGCCACTAAACAAGAGGAGTTGACGAGTGCTGCGAAGGGAATGGACTTAGTTGTAAACGCAACTGTGCCTAGATACAACCTGATAGTGATGGATGCAGTTTTGAAGGGTGGAACCCACTATCAAGACCTAGCGTCAGGACCAACCGACATACCGATGGATAAATTCGTTTCACAACAAATAGAACGAAGCTCAAAATACGAAGATGCGGGATTAACCGCCCTGATAAACACAGGATCGTCTCCAGGGGTTACGAATGTACTTGTGAGACATGCCGCCGACAAACTTGACCGAGTAGATGAGATAAAGATAAGATACACGGGTATCATGGAAACCAGAGAGTTCATCTCAATCTGGTCGCCGGAGACAGCTTGGGCTGATATGGCGGAGGAGCCGTTTCTTTACGAGAACGGAAAGTTGAAAAGAGTTCCTCCTTTCAGTGGCGAAGAAGTGTATCCGTTCCCAGAACCTTACGGTCCTCAAAAAGTCGTTCATCATCATCACGAGGAAGTAGTAACATTACCCACGTTCATAGGAAAGGGTCTAAAATACGTTGACTTCAAGATGGGTGATCCAGACATGCCTATTGCAAAGGCAATCTGGCAAATCGGTCTTCTAAGTAAAAAGCCTATCGATGTCGGGGGAGTAAAGGTGGCTCCAAGAGACGTTTTCGTTTCTGCGATTCCGCCGCCTCTTACCATGGAGGAAGTGGAGCAGAAAATCAAAGAAAGGATACTGGTTGACGCCAGTGAATGTGGGGTAGTAGAAATCTCTGGTGAAAAGGCAGGTGAAAAGATACGCTACAGGTATGAGTGGCCCACCTTGAGTGTCCGAGAGGCTAACAAGATAATACGAGGCGTAACTCAAGAGTCGTATTGCACAGGTGTTCCAGCTGCAATCTTTGCTTGGACGCTTGGAAAAGGAGAGATAAAAACTCCCGGTGTCATTGCACCGGAGTGCCTAGAGCTAAAAGCTAGGAACACAATCTTGTCCAAGCTAGCGGAAATGAAAATGCCAGCATACGAAAAAATGGAGAAAATCCTGTCTTAGAGGCAACGTTAAGATTTCGCCATTTGATAGCAGTTGGCAAAAATTATTAATTACCTGTTCCTTCTTACTAGCCCTAAATTGGTGATTAACATGGGTGAGGAAGAACTTCTCAAGAAGCTAAGTGAAGCAGTTATCGCCTGTGATAAAGAAGCGGTGGTGAAGACAGCTCGAGAGGCTATTGAAAAAGGGTTAGACCCAGTAAAGGCAATTGAGAAGGGATTATCAGTGGGCGCAATAGCGGTAGGCAAGAAGTTCGATAGGCTGGAGATCTTTTTGACAGACTTAATGATGGCAGCGGAAGCGATGAAGGCTGGCCTAGATGTTCTGCTTCCCCTAATACCCGAAGAAAAAATCCTAAAAAAAGGAACAATTGTCAGTGGCACCGTGAAAGGCGACATACACGATATAGGAAAAAACATTGTGTCGGCTCTCTTTAGCGCCAACGGCTTTGAAGTTCACGACCTAGGCGTAGATGTTCCCGCATCAAAATTCATCATGGAAGCAGAGAAGGTCGGAGCCGACATTATTGCAATGTCCGCTCTCATGTCGTCAACCATAGGGGGACAAAAGGATGTTATAGACTACCTTAGAGAGACTGGGAAGAGGGGAAAATTCATCGTCATGGTGGGAGGTGGACCCACAACACAGGAATGGGCTGAGGAGATTGGTGCCGATGGATACGCAGAGACAGCAACGGAAGCCGTGAAGGCCGCTCTAAAGCTGATTGAGAAAAAGAGGAGTTAGGATGGTTGTCTTTCTTGACGTTATTGAAAAAGCTCTGACCGGGAAGCCCTGCTCAGAGCGAGACTACGACCTAAAAATATTTTCAACCAAATTGAAGGAAGTAGTAAAGGAATATGACATCAAGTACGACCCAGAGAACTTGGTTCCCTCTGATAACAGCTTAGCCGATGACATTTTCAAAGCAGCCTTTGACTTCTACTGTGAAGTAGGCACATACTGCAAAGACACGGAGAGGATAATTAATTTCGATGAAAGCGAGATAAAAGATAGGTTAAGGAACGCGCCTTCCAAAATTGTTTTCGGAGAAGGAGTAGACGCCGGAACAATGGTTCCGAGAAAACCTGAGGACAAGACACCGCCATGGCGTTTCGTCGGAGCAGGCGGAGTCGCTGTATCCTGTGAAGATGTCTTCATGGGATTGGTGGAAAATTACGCGAGAATACCAATTGCCAATTCAATAACCACGCCTACTTTAACCAGGGTAAACGGAATTAGGATAAGACCCTACTCACCGCTAGAAATCTTGGGGGCGATAAGAACAGTAGCTTTGGGTAGAGAAGCCATAAGAAGAGCCGGAAGACCTGGTTTGCCCATTATGAACTCTATCGCAACCGCCGATTCAGCGATAGCGCTGGTAGCGGGACTCCACCCTGAATACGGTCTAAGACCGACAGATGGATACATGGTTGCCACACTTGCAGAACTCAAAACAAACTTCGACCTCCTCAACAGAACGTGTGCCTTAAAGTCTCTCGGACTTCCCACAGCCGCGATTTTTGGACCCATATTTGGCGGTTACTGCGGCGGACCTGAGGGCACAGCGGTCGCAACCGTTGCCTACCACTTTATGGGAGCCCTCGTATATCAGGCAGAGTGGTTCCTTGCCTTTCCGATTCACATCAAACATATAGCCAGCAGCATGCCGGAGCTTCTATGGGTGGCTAGCGTTTATGCCCAAGCGATCAGCAGAAACACCCACTTGTTGGCGCTCTATTACGACTATACGGCTGCTGGGCCATGCACAGAAATGTGTCTCTACGAGATGGCGGCGCAGTATACAGCTGCTATAACATCCGGCGTCTCCATGGAAACAGGAGGAATAGCAAAGGGTAGGCGAGAAGATTACTTGACACCGATAGAGCCTAGGTTTGCCGCTGAGGTGGCTTCCGCTGTTCTTGGAATGAAAAGAGAAGACGCTAATGAACTTGTGAAAAACCTAGCATCGAAGTATGTTGATAAGATTGCAGACCCACCAATGGGCATGAAATATCAGGAATGCTGCGACATTAAGACAGGAAAGCCGTCAGGAAAATGCTTAGAGATATACAACAAAGTTAAGAAAGAGCTAAAAGACTTGGGCCTCGATTTGAATAATGCTTCAATGCTTCCTTGACGGCTTGTTCCGGTATGCGAGCGACCATATTTCTACGGTCGATTTCTGCGCCTACCTTTTCTAGCGTCTTTAGCGCCGTCTCATCTGGGAACTTTACACCTACTTCCTTAAGGACGTTCAGCGTTGCAGAATGGATAGGGTCTAATTCTTCTTCGGGCATAGCCATAAGTTTGGTTTTCATTTCTTCAAATCTCTCTTTCCAACAACTTTTTGGCAACATCAAAAGCTGCCATCGGCGTCCTCGCCGTAAGCTTCAACCCCCTCTTCAACGTCGTAGTTCAAAACAGCTTCCTTAAGTCTCTTCAATACATCTTCTGCCATAGGCCCCTTCTCCTAGATGAAGGGGTATTATGATTTACTCTTCCTATTTTATGGTTTTGGAAGTGATAGAGATCGTTGGTTCGGTGCTCAACTGCTTTTAACTAGCTTCTTTTTTAACTTGAGCATCCAAAAGCTCATCCTCGAAATGTGTAAACCATATCTCCAGCGGGAAATATTTAAATATGTACAAAAGGGTTAGAAGGAGCTACAAGACTTAGGGGTTAGATTTAAGTAAAATGAGTGAGGTTGTTAGGAGAAGGAGGTTCGTACTTTGTTCGAATTTAAGAGCAAACAAAAAGTAATCAACATAGGAGGAGTTAAGGTGGGGGGAATTCCAGGACAAAACCCCACAGTTCTAATAGGAACCATTTTCTACCACGGCCACAAAATCTTTCGTGACGAGAACGCTGGAGACTTCGACCGAAAGCAAGCAGAGAAGGTAATCAACTTTCAAGAGGAGTTTTCCGACAAGACCGGAAATCCTTGTATGCTAGATGTGGTTGGAGCTACGCCGGAGAACATGAAAAAATTCGTTGAGTTCACGGCAAGCGTTACGGACGTTCCTATCCTAATGGATGGACCGACCGCTGAAGCGAAAATAGCGGGGCTAGAGTACGCAAGTGAAGTGGGGATAATTGACCGAGTTGTCCACAACTCGCTTATCCCAGAGTATAAACAAGAGGAAATTGAGAAAATTAAGGAAACAGGTCTAAGGAATGCTCTTCTCCTCGCCTACAACCCAAAAGAATTCACGACTGCGGGTCGAATCAAGGCAATCAAACAGCTCCTAGGAGTAGCCCGTGAAGTGG
>JABAHQ010008436.1_pt2 | contig 10483 bp, 11 predicted proteins | sample 7062091 | NCBI WGS metagenome assembly JABAHQ01 (sample SAMN14534359, study PRJNA622989) | marine sediment metagenome | biome: marine biome [ENVO:00000428]; feature: marine pelagic biome [ENVO:01000023]; material: deep marine sediment [ENVO:00002113] | place: India: Gulf of Kutch | collected...
CCAAGTCCTACACGCGCTACCTGGAGAACACCTATCGGCGTGTACTGAAGCTGGTCGGTACGCCGATCCGCATCGAGTACAAGGGCGGCGACAATCCCTACGAGGGCAAGAAGAACACGCTCACCGACCGCCAGGTCAACAAGAAGCGGCGTCTCATGTCCCACCACAAGAAGGCCGAGAAGAAGCGCCGCGACAAGAAGCGCTGATCGCGCATTTCTGCAAGCTTGGGAACTGGGCGGGTGTTTCCTCCCGTTCCCGCTGTCGGCCCCACGTGTGGGCTCGGTGATGCCTCAGCTGTCGCCGTCGAACGACTGGTCCATGTCCAGGGCCGGTCGTGCGTGGCGCGGTTTGCCGACCTGGCGGGCTGGGTTGCCGACCACGGTGGTATGCGGCGCAACGGGGTGCAGGACGATGCTGCCGGCACCCACCTTGGCCCCCTCGCCAATCTCGATGTTGCCGAGAATCTTCGCGCCCGCGCCGATCATCACGCCGCTGCGAACCTTCGGATGACGGTCGCCACCTTCCTTGCCGGTCCCACCCAGGGTCACGCCCTGCAGAATCGATACATCGTCGCCGACCACGGCCGTCTCGCCGATGACGATTCCGGTGGCATGGTCGAGCATGATGCCGCTGCCGATACGGCTGGCCGGATTGATGTCGATGCCGAGGCGTTCGTTGCAGCGTGCCTGGATGTACATCGCCAGCAAGCGCTCGCCGCGACCGTGCAGCTGATGCCCGATGCGGTACGCCTGCAGCGCCAGAAAGCCTTTGGAGAACAGGAAGACCTCCAGTGCACTGTCGAATGCGGGGTCGCGGCTGACGATCGCCTGCAGGTCGCAGCAGGCCGTCTCGGCCAGCACAGGCAGCTGGTGGTGCAGCCCGGCGAAGCGATCGGTCAGGGTGTGGCTCTGTTCGATGCTGTCGGCCAGGGCATGGCCGATGCGGTGGGCGAGCGCGCCACCGAAGTCCGGCTGATCGAGGATGGTCTGGCGGACGATCGTGGTCAGGGTCGGCTCGGTGTCCAGGGCACGTTGCGCCTGTGCGCGCAGCTCGTTCCACAGGTCGCTGACGGAAAGGTTCGACATGGCAGTTCCTTGAGGGTCGATGACGGGTTGGCCATTGCCTGAACTGTAGCAGCCTGAACAGGCCGTCGGCCGGCGCGTCTCGTATCGGATCGCGCTCATCGGCTATCCTGTCGGCCTTCGCTGCCGACTCTCAAACGGCAGGCCTGTCGGACGATCGTCATGCTCACCAGTAAATTGCCCAATGTCGGCACGACCATCTTCACCACCATGTCTCAGCTCGCTGCCGACACCGGTGCCTTGAATCTCTCCCAGGGCTTTCCCGACTTCGATGGCCCCGAGGCGTTGCGCGAAGCCCTTACGCGGCACGTCATGGCGGGCCACAACCAGTACGCCCCGATGGCCGGCCTGCCGGCGCTGCGCGAGCAGGTGGCGGCCAAGGTGGCCGGCCTGTACGGACGGCAGGTGGACGTCGCCAGCGAAATCACCATCACCCCTGGCGCCACCCAGGCGATCTTCTGCGCGATCCAGGCGGTGGTCCGCTCCGGCGACGAGGTGATCGTGTTCGATCCCTGCTACGACAGTTACGAGCCGTCCGTGCAACTGGCCGGGGGCACCTGTATCCACCAGCAGCTGAGCCTGCCGGACTTCCGGATCGACTGGCAGCGCCTGGCCGACGCCATAACCCCGCGCACGCGGATGATCGTGCTCAACACCCCGCACAATCCCAGCGGCGCGTTGATCGATGGTGGCGATCTAGATCGGCTGGCAGCACTGATCCGCGAGCGCGACATCTACCTGCTCAGCGACGAGGTTTACGAGCATCTGGTCTTCGACGGCCGGGAGCACGCCAGCGTGCTGCGTCACGAGGAGTTGTATCAGCGTGCCTTTGTCGTCAGCTCGTTCGGCAAGACCTATCACGTCACCGGCTGGAAGACCGGTTACGTGGTGGCGCCGGCGTCGCTCAGCAGCGAACTGCGCAAGGTGCATCAGTACGTCAGCTTTACCGGCGTCACGCCACTGCAATGGGCACTGGCTGACTTCATGGCGGCGCATCCGGAGCACATCTCCGAGCTGCCAGCGTTCTATCAGGCCAAGCGCGATCTGTTCTGCGACCTGCTGGCTGGCTCCCGCTTCCGCTTCACCCGCGCCGCTGGCACCTACTTCCAGCTGGCCGATTACTCGGCGATCCGCCCCGACCTCGACGACGTCGCCATGGCCGAATGGCTGACCCGCGAGCACGGTGTGGCGAGCATCCCGATCTCGGTGTTCTACCAGGATGCGCCGGCCGATCTCAGGCTGGTGCGCTTCTGCTTTGCCAAACGAGAGGAGACGCTGCGTCAGGCGGCGGAACGACTATGCGCGATCTGAACAACCTGCCCGATCTCGAACTGGCCCTGATCCAGACCACCCTGGTCTGGCAGGATGCCGATGCCAACCGCGAGCGTTTCGCCGGGCTGCTCGACCAGGCCCGCGGTGCCGATCTGATTGTCCTGCCGGAGATGTTCACCACCGGTTTTTCCATGGACTCGGCAGCCCTGGCCGAGCCGGAAGAGGGCGCGACCTATGCCTGGCTGCGCGGCCAGGCGGCGCGGCTGGATGCGGTCGTCACCGGCAGCGTGATCATCGAGGCCGCCGACGGCAGCCATCGCAACCGCCTGCTCTGGGCGCGTCCCGATGGTGAGGTGTTGCATTACGACAAGCGCCACCTGTTCCGCATGGCCGGTGAGCACAAGCACTACACGCCAGGCCTACAACAGGCCTTGTTCGAGGTGAACGGCTGGCGGGTGCGTCCGCTGATCTGCTACGACCTGCGCTTCCCGGTGTGGAGTCGCGACCCGCACGGCACCGATCTGCTGCTCTACACGGCCAACTGGCCGGCGGCGCGCCGCGATGCCTGGAACCGCCTGCTGCCGGCGCGTGCCATCGAAAACCTCTGCTACGTGGCGGCGGTCAATCGGGTCGGCGAGGACGGCAAGGGCTACCCCTATAGCGGTGACAGCCAGGTGCTCGACTTCAAGGGCGATACGCTGCTCGATGCCGGTGATCGCGATGGCGTGTTCCGCTGTTCCCTGCGCGCCCGTGACCTGGCGGCATTCCGCGAGCGCTTCCCGGCGTACCACGACGGCGACGAGTTCGAGCTGAAGCTCTAGGGCTCGACGCCCGAGGTTGCGCTCACTGCAGCCGGGCTGCGCACCAGCAGAAGCGGCAGGCCGAAGGCAAGGACCAGCAGCCCCAGCAGCGCACCCGGTCCCGCGTAGAGCATGCTGGAGACGAACAGGCCCAGGCAGCTGCTGGCGAACAGCAGCGGTAGCCAGGGGTACCAGGGCACGCGGAATGGCCGTGGCGCCGAGGCCTCCAGCCGGCGCAGTCGCAGCAGCGACAGCGCCGTCATGCACATGAAGAACCAGAATACCGGCGCGGTGTAGGCGACCATCGCCTGCACGCCGCTCTGGCTCAGCGCGCCGAACAGGATCAGCAGCAGGGTGATCGCCGCCTGTACCAGCAATGCCCGCACGGGCGTCGAGCCACGCTCGTTCCACGCCGCGAGCCGATGCAGTCGCGGCACGTCCCGGCCCAATGCGTAATACACCCGTGCTCCGGTGAGGATCGTCGCGTTGAGCGTGCTGAGCGCGGTAAAGCAGATCAGCAGGCTCAGCCCCTGGGCCGCCCAGCTACCGGCGACGATCTCCATCAGATCGGCACCGATCGCGTCCGACTGGCTGAGCGCCTGCAGACCGAATATCTGCAGCAGTGCCAGGTTGGTCAGCAAATAGAGGGTGGTCACCAGCAGCGTGCCGAGCAGCAGTACTCGGCCCATGTTGCGCGCCGGGTTGCGCAGCTCGCCCGACAGGTAGGCGGTTTCGTTCCAGCCTCCGTAGGTCAGCAGCACGAAGACCATGCCCATGCCCAGCATGCCGAGGCCTCCGTCGCGCGGCTCGATCGCGGCCGGCGAGCTGGGGCCGCTGGAAAGCAGGCCGGCCAGCATCACGCCGATGACGGCAACTAGGGTGAGGCTGCTCAGGGCGATCTGGACGCGTTTGGACTCGCGCGTGCCGCACACGTTGAGCGTGGTCAGCAATGCCACCGAGAGCAGGGCGTGCAGCGTGCCGCCGTGGTCGCCCAGGGGCATCAGCCGTTGCGCGTAGTCGCCGTAGATGAAGGCCACCGCGGCGATGGCGCCGGTCTGGATCACGGTACCGCGGGCCCAGGCGAACATCAGGCCGAAACGGCGACCCCAGGCCAGCCGCAGGTAGTGGTACTCGCCGCCCTCGTCGGGGAAGCTCGCGCCCAGCTCCGCGTAGCACAGCGCGCCGACCAGCATCAGCGCGCCTCCGGCCAGCCAGAGGGCGATATACAGCGTCCCGCTGTCGGCATGCTGGGCGACCAGGGGCGGGAAGCCGAAGATGCCGACGCCCACCACGACGCCGACCAGCACGGCTACGCCATCGATCACCGAGAGGTCGCCGCTGTGCCGCGAGCGCATCTGGCTACTCATGTTCAGCTACGCCGCGCGCTCCAGCCGGAGGCGACTCCTTCACCTTGCAGCGGGTTGATACGGTCGCCTTCCACCTTGCCCACGTAGTCCATGCCGCCCACGTTGAAGTGGAACACGTCGCCTTCGAGGCTACCGGTCACGCTGTTGTGCAGCCCCCCGGAGCGCGCGACGCCGAGCACCTGCTGGAACTGCTGCTGCAGCTCGAGGGTGAAGCGGCCGTCCGTTGTTTCGACTTCCCAGCGCCCGTCGACCTTGGCCGGTACCACCCACAGGTAGACGTAGCTGCCGCCGACGTAGTCGGTGCGATCGGCCGGCCAATCATTCATGTCGAACGCATGCGATACCACCCGGGTGCCAGGCTTGAGCGTATCGAGGATGACCGGGCGCAAGCGCATGTTGATCCGCGGCAGCAGATACATGGTCACTACGGTAGCGTCGGCAATGTCCTTCTTGAACAGGTCGCCCTGCTCGAAGCTGACCTTGTCGGCAACCCCCGCCGCCTCGGCATTGGCCTTGGCCTCGCGGATGCGTTCCGGGTCGAGGTCGATGCCCAGCGCCGAGTCGGCGCCGCGATCACGGACCGCGGCGATGGCGATGCGGCCATCGCCGGAGCCGAGGTCGATGACGGTATCGCCGGCCTTCACATCGGCCATCGCCAGCATCCGCGCCACGACGCGATCGGGCGTCGGCACGTAGGGAACGTCAAGCTCCGGCGCAATCTGCGCGTGAGCGGGAAGCAGTGCGGTCAGCAGCAAGGCCAGGACTGCAAGCGACGCCGGACGGCGGGCGATGGCGAGCGACATGGGTGATCCCCTTGGTTCGGCCCGTTGGGCTTGGGTGGACGTTAATGTCCGGACCCACGGCTGCTCGCAAGGNNGCGAGGCCCGCTCGCTGCCTCTCAGGCCGCGTGGCACGGGCGTTGCCCTCGAACCGCCGGCTTGTAACGCGATGTGAAGGATATGCCTGCCTGTTCCGGGGCCCGTCCGGGTCACCTGTGGCGTAGCCGCCACAGCAGCCAGCCATAGATCAGCAGATTGGTCAGCACCACCACGGCGGCCAGCACGTATTGCACCGGCGTACTCAGCCAGTCGGGGTAGATCAGCGGCAGCAGGTAATGCTCGATGAAGCCCGCCTCGTAGCCTTCGTTGCCGGCCAGCCGCCGCAGCAGGTTTTCCCAATAGGTCAGCGGGCAGGCGCCGCCGCTCAGTTCGATATAGATGCCCCAGGCTACGGCCGGAAGATGTAGTAGCAAAAAACCGCGTCTCCAGGCCACCAGCAGACCGCCGAACAGCACGAAAAGGATGAAGCTCAGGTGCAACAGCAGTACGGCGTCGGCACCGATCCGATAGAGCATGGCGTCAGCCCGCCGCGCCAGTACGCTGCAGATGCTCGATCTGCCGGTCCTGCGTGCCCGCCAGCAGGCTGACCGACAGTAACGCACCGAGCAGCGCCATGAGCATGTCGGACTGGGTATCCCAGGGATCGCCCTGGGTGCCGAGGAAGGCCACGGCGCCCTGTCCCGCCAGCAGCGCCACCCACCACTCGATCAGCTCATAGAAGGCGCTGAAGGCCAGCGCGACGCAGACCGCGAGAAAGCCCAGCATCTTCCCCGGCACGACGAAGCGCAGGCGCAACAGGATTTCCCGGGCGAGCAGGGCCGGCGTCACGCCCTGGATAAAATGCCCGAGCTTGTCGTAGGGGTTGCGGCTGAGGTCGAACCATTCCTGCACCCAGAACCCCGGCGGTACCCGGGCATAGGTATAGGTGCCGCCGAGAATCAGGATCAGTGCGTGAATGGCGATCACCACATAGAGCAGGCGGGTCAGCGGAAACGACCGATGACTGAGCAGCAGCACCGGCGTGGCGATCAGCACCGGTGCGACCTCCAGCAGCCAGGTGGCGCGGTCGTATGGCGCGATGGCCGAGGCGATCAGTGCCAGCAGCACGAGAGTGCCGAGCGTCAGGTGAAGCGTTCTGTCCTGCATCGAAGTTGCCAGCATGGCCCAACCAGCCGGCAGCATGCAGCGGCGCCGGGCGGCGTGCAACCGACGCCGGTTAACCCTGGCCGTCGGTGCGTTTCGCTGAATGGGACAGCGCACGGTTGCAGCGCTGCAGATCGACTGCACCGACGAAGTCGTTGGCGTTGCCCTGTTCGCAGGCGATGCGCTGATTGCGCCAGCGCTCCCACTCGCTGACCGGGTACTGACGGTTCCAGATGTCGTACAGGCGCTGGTCCTGCTTCGACAGGCGCAGTTTGTAGCGCTCGCTCATGTACAGATAGGTGCGGGCAATGGCGCCGCGGCTGTATTCGGGCGGCATCGCCGTACGCTGCTTGAAGTTGACCACGAAGGGGCAGGCGCCGTACTGGCTGGGCTTTTCGCTGAGCATGCCGAAGCCGAAGTTGCTGCGGTCGCCGTTCACCTCGCCGACCACCGGGACCAGGTTGTGCAGGTCGGCCTCCGCCCGACTGAACACCGGGTCGCTGGCCGTGCAGTGCTTGCGTCCGCCCTGTTGCCAGCATTGCCGCTGATGGCCGATCACCCAGGCCGGCACGATGTGCTCCCATTCGACCCGCTCGGCCCGCTTGGGCTGTTTGCGCGGAACGTAGCCGCAGCTGGCGAGATCGATGCGGTTGCCCTTGAACTGGCAGCCGCAATAGAAATCCACCGGGCGGTCGGCATAGATGGTCCAGGCCACCTTCTTGGCCTCGCGGAAGGTGCGAGGCGCGTCGGCGCAGGCGCTGGAGGAAAACAGCAGGACGAGCAGGAGAAAGCTGAAGCGGCGCATGGAAATCTCGACGACTGAACGAGTTCCGCATCCATGCGAAGGGCCGGCATTCTACCGCTATGGCTATGAAAAGCCATATAAAACAATAACTTGCATGATGTCACCTGGCCTTCATCTGGCCCAGGCGATTGATCCGCAGCGAGGCGAGGATGATCGTTCCGCCCACCGCGAGCAGCACGAGGTTGGTGCTGGTGCCCCAGATCAGCAGGTTGAGCAGCAGGCCTACCGGCACCGACATGTTGTTCATCACCGCCAGCGTGCCGGCATCCACCAGCGTGGCGCCCTTGTTCCAGCAGAACTGGCCCAGGGCGGTGGCCAGCACGCCCATCCAGATCAGTACCGACCATTGTGTCGTTGTGGTCGGCAGCTTCTGCGCATCGCCGAACAGCAGCCACGCGGGCAGCACGATTACCAGCGCGCCAAGAAAGAAGTAGCCGAAGCGACGATGCAGCGGTACGTCGGAGGGGTAACGCTGCGCCAGATGCTTGTAGGCCACTTGGCCGGCAGCAAAGGTGAAGTTGGCCAGCTGCATGAGCAGGAAGCCGCCGAGAAAATCGCCGGAAACGCCGTCGTAACGGATAAGTCCGGCGCCGAACACTGCGACGGCCGCGGCGACCAGTGCCCAGGGGTTGAAGCGGCGGTTGAGCGCGTCATCGATCAGCGTCACGTGCAGCGGCGTGAGCACGGTGAAGAGCAGCACCTCGGCCACCGTCAGCACGTTGAAGCTCAGGTACAGGCACAGGTAGGTGACGCCGAACTGCAGCGCACCGACCAGGGTCACGCCGACGATGAAGCCGGGCGCGACACCGCGCCAGCGGGTAAATGGCAGGAACACCAGCCCGGCGAGAACTACCCGCGTTAGCACGGCGAAATAGCTGTCCACCTGGCCGGCCAGGTAAACGCCGATCAGGTTGAAGGAAAAGGCCCAGAGCAGGGTGACGAAGATCAGATAGCGCATGCCGCCTCCACGACGAAGGCGGGCGACCTTAGCGGCTGCGCATGAAAGAGGGAAGGGCTGGCGCGCCTGCGGGCTCGCCAGCCGAACGATCAGGCCGCCTTCAGGGTGGCCATGTCGATGACGAAACGGTACTTCACGTCGCTCTTGAGCATGCGCTCGTAGGCTTCGTTGATGTCCTGCATGCGGATCATCTCGATGTCCGAGACGATGCCGTGCTCGGCGCAGAAGTCGAGCATCTCCTGGGTCTCGGCGATGCCGCCAATCAACGAGCCGGCGATGCGGCGGCGCTTGAAGATCAGGCCGTACACGCTGGGCGACGGATGCGGCGCGGCTGGTGCTCCGACCAGCGTCATGGTGGCGTCGCGCTTGAGCAGGTTCACGAACGCGTCGAGGTTATGCGGCGCGGCAACGGTGTTGAGGATGAAGTCGAAACTGTTGACGTGCGCCGCCATCTCCTCCTTGTTCTTCGATACCACCACTTCGGCGGCGCCGAGGCGCAGGGCATCTTCCCGCTTGTCCGGCGAGGTGGTGAACAGCACGACCTTCGCGCCCATGGCATTGGCGATCTTCACCGCCATATGGCCGAGTCCGCCAAGGCCGACCACGCCGACCTTCTGTCCCGGGCCGACCTTCCAGTGGCGCAGCGGCGAGTAGGTGGTGATGCCGGCACAGAGCAGCGGCGCCACTCCTGACAGTTCGAGGTTGTCGGGAACCTTGAGGACGAAATCCTTGTCGACGACGATACTCTCCGAGTAGCCGCCGTAGGTGACCGGTGCGGTGCCGTGCTTGTCGGGTGAGTTGTAGGTGAAAGTGGCGTTGGCGCAGAACTGCTCGACGTGGTTGTTGCAGCTCGGGCAGTCGTGGTCCGAATCGACCATGCAGCCGACGCCGACCAGGTCGCCCGGCTTGAAACCGGTGACGGCTGATCCAACCTCGGTCACCTTGCCAACGATCTCGTGCCCCGGCACGCAGGGATAGGTGGTCGGCATGACGTTGTGCCACTCGTCGCGCACCTGGTGCAGGTCGGAGTGGCAGATGCCGCAGTAGAGAATCTCGATGGCGACATCGCGGTCGGTCGTCGCGCGACGTTGAATAGTATCGGAAGCGAGTGGTGCGGTGGCACTGGCAGCGGAATAGGCTTTTGCTTTGTTCATGTTATATCTCCTTCGTTTATGTTTTGGTTCTTTGATGAATTATGTTGTTCCACCATTTGGCAAATTCCTGTTGCCGATTCTCCATGAGCACCGGCTCGCCGATCAGCGGCGTCAGCAACCTGGGATTTTCACCATTGCTGGCCGCAGCGATCCTGATAAAGGGTTCGTCCCAGGCGTGCCGGGCGATGGTGAATCTCCCGACATGGGCTGGAAGCAAAGCGGCGGCGTTGAGGTCCTTTGCCGCACTTACCGCTTCTTCGGGCGTCATATGCAGATAAGCCCAGCGTTCGTCATATTGCCCGCAGTCCAGCGCGGCGAAATCAAAGTCGCCGAACCGGTGGCCGATCTCGGAAAAGTGCGGCCCGTAACCGCTGTCGCCGCTGAAGAAGAGCCGCCGTGCTTTAGATATGAGGGCAAAACCGGCCCAGAGGGTCTGGTTCTGCTTCAGCAGTCGACTGGAGTAATGTCTTGCCGGCAGCACATGGATACTGATGCCATCAGGAAATCCGAACTGATCGTACCAGTCCCCTTCATATATCTTCGCTTTATCGAATCCCCACATTTCAAAGTATGTCCCGATCCCGAGCGGGCAGACGACCCGGTTGATCTTCTCCTTGAGCGCTTCGGCCGTGGGGTAGTCAAGGTGGTCCCAGTGTTCATGGGAAATCAGCAGGTAATCGATCTCCGGAAAATCCTCGGCCGTGTAGATGTTCGTGCCAGCAAAGGCCCTGTTGAGAAAAGACAGGGGTGCGGCATGATCGCTGAGAACCGGATCGAGTAGAATCTTCTTGCCGCCAAGCNNCCAGATGACGACATCACTGGAACTGTCGAGAGCCTTCAGGTCAGTTTTCACGGAAGGGATCGGCTGCTCGGGAGTCAAGCGCTCGGGTGGTTTCACTAGGCCGTCGAGAATAATCGAAAACGTACTGACGTCCTTGGTGAATTTCGGCGTGTCGACCAGGTTGCGGAATTCGCCATCAACATAATTTGGCGATTTCTGGATGGCCTCCAGCCTGCCCCCTTCAGCAGCTTTCCCAAACTTCGGGTGGTACACAAATACAAA